>Ga0307479_10002281_pt1 | contig 17416 bp, 13 predicted proteins | sample atmos_gasesECM4C_FD_203743 | JGI IMG/M metagenome (GOLD analysis project Ga0307479, IMG submission 203743) | Hardwood forest soil microbial communities from Morgan-Monroe State Forest, Indiana, United States - atmos_gasesECM4C_515 | ecosystem: Environmental > Terrestrial > Soil > Temperate... | reverse complement strand
ATCTCGTCGAACTCCATTTCCTTGATCTTGAGCGCCACGCGGACCCGGAACGTCGCGAGCGAGCGCCAGAATCCATAAATTCTCATACTCATCGGATTGTCCATTCGAGAGAAAACGTCTCTCACTCTACCACATTGGGGCGCTGCCACCGCAACAGGTATGCCTGCAACCGCCAGATCATCGCGGAGAGGATGACGCCGACCAGCATCAATACGACGACGGCTACCATCATCCCTGACGCTTCGCCTCGCGCCTCCGATTCGATGATCAGGCGACCAATGCCACGCTCGGCGCCAATAAACTCACCCACAATGACACCTATCAGCGCGAAGGACACGGCCGGCGTCAGGCACGCAAAGACCCAGGCCATCGTTGACGGAATCACGACCGTTCTCGTGATCTGCCATTCCGTTGCTCCGAGCAGCCGCGCCGCGTTAACAAATCCCTCGTCGATCGAACGAGCTCCTTCGAACGTGTTGAAGAACACGAGAAAGACCACAACAATCCACGACGTTACGACCTTCGATGTGTCTCCAATGCCAAATGCCAACACGATGATAGGCGCCAGCGCGATCCGGGGAATCGAATTCACCGCCGTAATGAAGGGTTGGAAGATGGCGCTCAGCCGGTCCGAACGCCCCAGGATCAAGCCGAGCACGAAGCCGTTCGACACGCCGGCGGCGAACCCAAAGAGGGTGTTCTTGACAGTGATCGCGGTCGCGAACCACAGATTGTTCTGGTTCCGTGCCATGCATTTCGAAAAGTCGCCGTTCGCCCAACCATTGAGGGCTCCCGTCTTCGACTTGATGCAGCTCAAGACGAGAAAGTTATCAAAAATCTCGGACGGCTTTGAAACAAAATACGGATCAAGCAAGTCGGGTACCAGCCAGGGAAGGCTGGTATGGAAATCGTAACCCCACTGCCAGACCGACAGCACGACGAGGCAGATGAGGGCCTGCGATAACCGTGTGCTCGCGCGGCGGCCGCTCACGAATTGCGTCCCTTGACGAACTCCTCGCCGAGCGCGTGCCAGATGTGCTGAAACAGCTCCGCGTAGCGCGGTGTCTCGCGTACCTTGACGGCGTCACGCGGTCGCGGAAAATCCACGTCGAAGACGTCCTTGATCCGCCCTGGACGTGCGGAAAATAGAATGATCCGGTCGGCGAGAGTCAGGGCTTCACCGAGATCGTGCGTCACGAAGAGGACGGTCTGCTGCTCGCGCTCCCAGATGCGCAGCAGCACCTCATGCATGTCGATCTTGGTGTGGGTGTCGAGCGCTCCGAACGGCTCATCCATCAGGAGAATCCGTGGTTCAACGACAAGCGTGCGCATAAGGGCGGCACGCTGACGCATTCCACCCGACAGCGCCGAAGGAAACGCCTGCTCAAATCCCTTTAGACCCGCCTGGGCGATGCAAGCCTCGATACGCCCTCTGCGATCCCGCTCCGGAATACCCGCGAGCTGCAATCCGTAGCCGATATTGTCCGCAACCGTACGCCAGGGAAACAGGGTGTCCCGCTGGAAGACATAGCCAACGCCAGGAGTGGCTTTCCCCGAGACAACAGGCGCTCCATCGATAAGGATCAGGCCGCTGCTTGGCCTGACCAAGGCTGCAATCATATTGAGAACCGTACTCTTGCCCGAACCGGACGGCCCCAACAAGGCCACGAACTCGCCGCGACGGACGCCAAATGACACGTGTCGCACCGCATCGATGGCAATACCGCCGATCTGAAACGACTTACCCAATCCCCTGACTTCGATCCGCTTGAGGTCTGGAGTTTGAGAAGACGTCGCAGCCATCGCCCGCGTCCTCAACCAGGATACGCCTTCCGCGCAGCCTCGACAAAGGCGGGACTTACGACCTCCGCCATGGTCAGAGGCTTGATGCCGGTCATCTCGCGGAACCAGACCTTTTCACCGCGGGAAAAGTCTGCTGCATCGATCGTCCCCTGGTAGTCGGCAACCCTCTGCAGGGCCGTGATCTCGAGGAGATTCGCTGAACGCGACGTGCTTCCAACATATGGCTCGATGACGTCATAGATTTCGCCTGGCGAATGCGACTTGATCCATTGCGCCGCTCGCCATAGTGCCATGACAAAGGCCTGCATTTTTTGCGGATCCTTGTCGATCGTCGACTGAAGTGTAAAATGCGCAGTCACCGGCACCTTGCCGCCAATGTACTTGTTCCAAACGGCCTCATCCGTTCCGTCGAACAGAAGTGTCCCCCACCCCTGCTCCATGGACTCATTCAGTAACGAGAGCGAACTGACGAGCACGTCGACTTGCTTGCTCTTCAACGAACCGAGCATGGTATCGACGTTCCCCGTCCCAATCCAGGTCACTTTCTGATCCAGTCCCATCGTCTCCATGTAGTACGAAGCCCAGACGTGGTTGGTGCCGCCAAGCGAAGAAACCGAAACGATGGGTTTGCGGCCGTCCGGCCGCTTCCATTCCGTCAGCCCCTCCAGAGTGTTGATACCCTGATCGCTGAGATCTTTCCGGATAATGAACATTACGGCGCTCGAACGCGTATCGATGGGCATTAGCACTCGCCCGGCGCGTCCGTGATTGCTGAGCTGCATCGGGTGGGTGATATCGCCGATGCCGATATCACCCTGAGAGGAGGCGATGATCTCACGCGTCTTCACGCCGCTGCCGCCCTGGATCAATTTGCAGTCGAGGCCCGCCTCCTTGAAGAATCCAACCCGATCCGCCACGAATTGGGTCTGATAGATCGGGATCGCGACAGGGTAGATCACACGACCCATCATGTCGGCGGCCCGCGCACCTCTGTCGGCCATCGCGGCTCCGCCGGCAATGATCGTCAATGCGGAACGTCTTGTGACGTAGGTCATCACGCCTGCTCCCTTTGTTCCGCGACTGCCTCGTTCAGTGCGCTCAGGACCGCATCACCCATTTCCACAGTCGAGAGCCGTTTTGCGCTCGCTTCGGCGATATCCGCGGTTCTCGCCCCGCCGGCCAATGCGGCGGCAACCGACCGCTCGAGCAGGTCGGCGTCGTCAGGACGATTCAATGTCAGGCGCAGCATCATGGCAACGCTGAGGATCGACCCGAGCGGGTTCGCGATTCCCTTTCCGGCGATATCGGGAGCGCTGCCATGGACCGGCTCGTAGAGCGCCTTGCGACGGCCAAATCGATCAACCGGGCCTAGCGACGCGGATGGCAGCATACCGAGGGAGCCCGAGGCCATCGCCGCGCAGTCGGAAAGAATATCGCCAAAGATATTGCCGGTGACCATCACGTCGAACTGTCTTGGCTGCCTGACGATCTGCATCGCGGCATTGTCGACATAGAGGTGCGTCAGCTCAATATCGGAAAATTCCTCACGGTGCAGCGCGGTGACCTCCTCACGCCACACCACGCTGGTTTCCAGCACGTTCGCCTTGTCGACGGAGCAGACCTTGCTCTTTCGCGTGCGCGCCAATTCAAAAGCTGCGCGCGCGACGCGGCGGACCTGGTTGGTGGTGTATTGCTCGGTATTGAATCCCCGGCGCTGCCCGTCCGGAAGCGTTTCGATGCCACGCGGTTCGCCGAAATAGATGCCGCTGGTAAGCTCACGGATGATGATGAAATCCACCCCATCAAGAACTTCTGCTTTTAGCGGCGCGGCCTCCGCGAGGACAGGATTTGCGACGATCGGCCTCAGATTCGCATAAAGATCGTATTTGCTTCGCAGCGATAGAAGACTTCCCGCTTTCCGGGCCTCCGGTGGCACTTCTCTTGTTTCCGGACCACCGCTTGCGCCCCAAAGGATCGCGTCCGCTTCATCCATTGCCTCGACGGTATCCTCCGGCAATACTTTTCCCTTGGAAAGGTACGGGATAAGACCGTACTGCGCTTCGCGCACGACCAGCGGGACGCCGCGCTCGGCGATGAACCAGTTGAGGATGCGGTGCGACTGAGCTGTCACTTCGGGACCGATTCCCTCGCCTCCAACGACCGCGACCTTGAACATGTTGGACGCACTATTCATGGGGATTTGCCGCCGAGTATATCCAGGGGCGGACGGCACGATCAGCGGCCTGGAACGCCTTGATTTCGTCATTCCGTCGCAGGGTCAGAGAGACTTCGTCGAGACCTCGAAGGAGCCCCTCGCGCCGTCGGGGATCAATCTCGAAGCTACGCTGCCTTCCCGACGGCGAGGTGATTGTCTGGGCTTCGAGGTCAACACTCATCCCGCCCGCGCCTTGCGTTGCCTGGACCTCGGCCGCAAGTTCATCGACAACCTCTTTGTCAATAATGATCGGCAGGATGCCATTCTGAAAGCAATTGGCAAAGAAAATATCTCCGAAACTGCAGCCGATAATGGCTCGGATGCCCATCTCCTGAAGCGACCAGACGGCTCCCTCTCTGGACGATCCGCAGCCGAAATTCGGACCCGTGATGAGAACTTCCGCATGTCTGTACGGTTCTCGGTTAAGGACGAAGTCGGGATTCTCCGAACCATCCGGCAGGTAGCGCAGGGAGCCAAATGCCCACCTTCCGAGCGTGCCCCGAACCGAATTCCCCACCAGCCGCTCGATGCGGATGATGACGTCGGTGTCAATATTACTGCGCATGATGGGGGCCGCGATGGCCGTGAGCTTATTGAACGGCTTCGGCATGTCAGGGTCTCATGGTTCGTACGTCGACGATGACACCCGCAATTGCGGCCGCCGCTGCGCTTGCAGGGCTTGCCAAATGCGTGCGTGACCTCGGCCCTTGACGGCCGATAAAATTGCGATTCGATGTCGAAACCGAACGCTGGCCAGGACCCACGGTTTCACCGTTGGCGGCAAGGCACATCGAGCAGCCGGGCTCGCGCCATTCGAAACCGGCGTCTGTGAAAACCTGCTCGAGCCCTTCGGCGGCAGCCTCTCGTTTGACGATCTCGGAGCCCGGTACGACCCACGCACGCACGCCCGCGGCCACCTTGCGACCTCGAACGACGTCCGCCGCAGCACGGAGATCGCTTAGCCGACTGTTCGTGCATGATCCGATGAATACCCAATCAACCGGGATGCCCGCGATCGGCGCTCCAGCCTTCAACGCCATATAGTCGAGCGCCGTCTCGACCGCAGCACGGCGTTCCGGATCATCAATAGTTTGTGGATCTGGAATACGGCCATCGACCGCAATCACATGCTCGGGACTGATCCCCCAAGTCACCTGCGGAACGATCTTCCCGACATCGATCGTGACTTCCCTGTCGAAGACGGCGTCATCGTCGCTACGAAGCTGGCACCACGCGTTGACCGCCTGATCCCACATCGCGCCCCGCGGGGCATAGGCTCGCCCTTGCAGATATTCAAAAGTCTTGTCATCCGGAGCCACCAGTCCAATCTTGGCACCAAGTTCAATGGAAAGATTGCAGATGGTAAGCCGCCCCTCTACCGACATTCCTCTGATCGCGCTACCCGCGTATTCGACCGCATAGCCCGTGCCGCCCGCGGCTCCGATGTATCCTATCACGGCAAGTATCAGATCCTTGGCGCTCACGCCGAAAGCAGGCTTTCCGTCAAGATTCACCCGCATGGTTTTCGGTCGGCGTTGAATAAGAGCCTGCGTCGCCAACACATGGGTCAACTCGCTCGATCCGATGCCGAACGCCAATGCTCCAAGTCCACCATGCGTACATGTATGGCTGTCACCGCAAACGATGACGCAGCCCGGAAGGCTCAAGCCGAGTTCGGGCCCGATGACGTGGACGATTCCTTGCCCGGGCTGCCCGACATCGAACAAGCGGATGCCGCTTGCGGTGGTCTCGGTCCGCAAGGACGCCAGCAGTTCCTGTCCGATCTCGATAGTCCCCGAGCGCCCCAGGGCGGTCGAGATGGCGTGATCCGGCGTCGCAAATGTCAGCTCCGGACTATGCACCTTGAGGCCGCGGCTCTTGAGATCCAGCAAACCGCGTGAGCCGCCGAGGTCATGGAGGAGATGCCGGTCAACGTGCAGCAGATCGGTATCATCGCTTATCCGAGCGATGACGTGCTGGTCCCAGATCTTGTCCAGCATTGTACGACCAGTTCGCGTTGCCACGGGTCGTCCTCCCTTCGGCTTTCGCGGCCGAGGGCGTCGGTCGCGAGCCGGTCGTCTTATGATGACACGTTGTTGGTTGCGATTATTCCATCGTCAAAATTATCACTATCAAAGCACGACAGCCCTGCGTCCGGCTAGAGGCAACGCAGCAACTTCGGCGGTTGACAACGTGGCGTGAGCCTCGGACCCTCGAAATTCAACGCCGGCGTGTCGTCACCTGTGCCCGGAATTGAGCGTTGGTCCAAGCCTGAACTAGCGTCAGTTGTGGCTCCGTCCGTTCCCGAAGGCGCCGATGGCAGCGAGGGCGGCAATTCGATTGTCGTCATAGCCGAGAATCCTGCCCAAGACGTCATCGGTGTGTTCGCCGAGGAGGGGAGCCGCCACGGGATCGACCGCAGGCGTCAGACTGAGGCCAAGCGGTGTCTCTATGTTGGGGACGAACCCCGCCAAGGGGTGCGGAATACGACTGAGGCGATGGCGCTCGCGCGCTTCAGGCGCGCTAAATCCCTGCTCCACGGTGCGAAGATAGCCAACCGGTATGTTCGCTTTCTTCATCTTTGCCATCCAATTCTCAAGCCGGTCTTTTGCAAACACTTCGGCGATGATCGCGCGAAGTTGGGCTTGGTTCGCGGAGCGCTCCTTTCGTGTGGCAAACCGTGGATCGGTGGTCAAATCGGGCCGATCGAGCACCGCCGTGACCAACCTGCGATACAGGCGATCGTTCGCGCAGGCGATATAGAATGGCCCGTCAGACGCTTCATAGACGCCCACGCTCGGCGAACCATTTGGGGAGTTTCCAAAGCGGCCAGGATTGGTGCCACTGATCAGATAAGCCATGCCGTAAAAGCCCGTCATGGCCATTGCGATGTCAAAAAGCGCAACCTCGACATGTTGCCCCCGGCCGAGGCGCTCGCGAGCCAGCAACGCAAGCAAGATGGCATTGCACGCTGACATGCCTGTTGCCATGTCGATGATCGGCGGCCCGGTCCGGACAGGCGGTCCGTCCGGAAAGCCGTTCAGCGACATGAAGCCACTCTCGGCTTGGGTGATCGGATCGAAGCCAGGTCGCCACGCGAACGGTCCCTTGCGGCCGTAAGCCGATATGGAACAATAGACCAGACGCGGATTGCTTGGCGCGACCGAATCATAGTCCAGCCCGAATTTCTCCATCACGCCCGCAGAGAAATTCTCCACCACGACGTCCGCGCGCTGAATGAGTTGCCGCGCGACGTCACGCGCATCTGCCACCGTCAAATCGAGCGCAATGCCCCGCTTGTTGCGATTCAAGCTCAGATAAGCGGCACTTTCACCGCCAATCTCCGCGTGCTCATAGGCGCGCGTGTCGTCCCCTCCTTCGGGATTCTCGATCTTGATGACTTCGGCGCCAAAATCGGCCAGTGCTTGCGTGCAGGCCGGCCCCGCAACAATTCGCGTAAAGTCCACGACCAGCAGCTTTTCAAGAGCGGTCGGCGCATCTTTCGATCGTGGCGTCCGCTCCGGCAGTGGCGGCGTTGCGGCCATGGCTATTGATTTCCTTCCCTGCTTCCAAGATCCGCTGCGTGATCCGTCGCATCGTGATAGAGGCCGGCTTCAAGAAGCTCGTCCAGTCAACATTTCTTATACGGCCGAAGACAACAAAAAAAGCCCGGCGGCCACATGGCGACCGGGCGATTTCACCCTGGCGAGTTTTCTAGCCTGTGCGACCTTGGCGCGGCTGCGGGCCCTTCTTAACGCCTGATTCCCGTTCAAGGAGTGCGAAAGGCTTGGTGGGCTTTTGCCAATACAGTGTATTGGACCACCCCCATGGGTGTCTCGGCTCGTAGAGCCGGTATCCCGCCCGAATGAAGTTGTTTGCAGAGAAGAGATTCTTCGTCGTATCGGAAACAACGCAAGCACCATCCATTCTGCCCCGCGCCTGTCTCTATCGCGCGCATCATCCGCAATTGGAGTGCATGGCCATGATGTGCCCTCAGCACACCGACCCGGCGGAAATATCCGGCGTTCTCCACGTGCGTTGACGGGACTACGCCCGCGAAGCCCACAGGGAGGCGTTCCCGATACGCCAGCCACCAATTTCCCCGGCCAAAATCCGGAACAGGCGCGCAGTCCGGAAATGTCAGACGATGGAGTTCCGCAAGACTGTCTGAAGTCTCTTCATCCAATCCGTCAACCTCCCGTATCCGGTAACATTGTTCAGCTTCCTTCAGCTCGTTCGTCGTGCTGCTTCGCCACGAGAAAGAAAGCCCGCAGTTCGAAACAGCCGGCGGAAGGCCAGGCGCCCACGAGACGGACGATCTCTCGGCATAGTCCGATGCCTTGCCTCCGCAAGTCCCATGCCGGGAAGGCAGTCCGAAAAGCAAGCCAGCTTGCCCGATCATTTGCCCAGCGTGAGCTTGATACCGAGCCAGACCGCCCCCGAGAACACCGGCGACGATCACGGTTATGACTGCTTTGAAGGTGTAGCTCCGAGCCTGCTCTCGCTCTCGCGCCAGCGCCGCAGGTGCTGGAAATCAGCGCGCAGTTCTCTGCGATCCTCTTCTTCCATGCCGAACGACGTGAGAATGGTCGCAATTGCCCTGAGAACAATGGCTTCGATATCGTCGCGGTGCACTCGTTGCTACGCTTGGCAAAATGGAAGGATACGACCAGATTTTCGGTCGTGGACGCAAATCCTGCGAGTGGATCGGTCGTGCCAAGCCCGAGAATCTTGTCCGACGCGTCAAATTTGAACGAAAATGTCGAAAAGTAAATTCGGCAAATCGAAACCGCCGCGGCAACTTGCGGCGCTCAAAACGAACAAGCCCGCTACCGAATTTGCGGCGCGGGCTCTATGATTTTTCCGATGATGCCATCCTGCCGGTGATTTGCCCGACGTGTCAAGGGACGGCTGGCAAGCACGTCACCACATCGCGTTGCGCCCGCTCAGGTGAGGTCCTCATGTATTTCGCCGCCGTCGTGCTGTTCGTTCTGTCAGGCCTGTTCTACTCTGCCGGCCATCGTGAGCTCGGCTCCGTCGGCGTGGAACTCTGCCGCTACGGCAGCGTGTTCTGCGACAGCCCGCATTATGTCCTGGTCGGCGCCATTCTCGCCACCCTCTGGGCTTCATTCGTCAGCATCCGCTAGATTGCGACAGCGCGTCGCTGGAAACGAAAACGCCCGCGGCCCGGCACCGCGGGCGTCATTTGTTTTGCGACGATGGCAATCTGCCCGCTGATTTGCCCGACGAGGCGAATTTGCGATGCCGGGCTGATCGATAATCCATCGCAAGGGAGAGTCCGACCATCGCCAGGAGCCTCCGGCCACCTCCTGCCGCTTCTGCGCGCTGGCATCGGGACAGGAACAATCACCTTTCGGTCAAGCCCGAGCGCACGCACAACGTCATTGGTGCGCTGCGATATGAGTTTATGTGCTAGACAAGGGATACAAATCGGGACTCTGATCGCCTGATCTTCGTCAACCGGCCCGCCTCAAAAGCGTGAGGTTCGGGCCAACCAAGAAACGTCGTGGGGGAATGCCTTGACCAAGCCCGACCGGATCCTCGCCCGCTCCATGCAATACCAAACGCCACATGGGCTTGCGCTGTTGCGCGACCCGTTGCTCAACAAGGGCATCGCCTTTACCGAGCAGGAACGCGATGCGCTGGGACTGCGCGGCTTTCTTCCCGCTGCCGTGATGACGATGCAGGCGCAGGCCGAACGGGTCCTCACCTGGCTGCGCAGCCTGTCCAGCGATCTCGAGAAATACATCGCGCTGAACGCGCTGCATGACCGCAACGAAGCGTTGTTCTTCCGCGTCATCTGCGACCACATCGATGAAATCCAGCCTCTCATCTACACGCCGACCGTTGGCCTGGCCTGCCAGAAATACGGGCTGATCTTTCAGCGCCCACGCGGCCTGTTCATTTCGGCCAATGATCGCGGCGGGATCGCCGACATTCTCGGCAACTGGCCGTATACGACGAAGCTCATCGTCGTGACCGACGGCGAGCGCATTTTGGGGCTGGGCGATCTCGGCGCCAACGGCATGGGCATCCCGGTCGGCAAACTGTCGCTCTATTCAGCGTGCGCGGGCGTGCATCCGGAGCTCTGCCTGCCCGTCATGCTCGATGTCGGCACCAACAACGAGGAGTTTTTGAAGGACCCCTACTACATCGGCCTGCGACAAAAGCGCATTACGGGCGCTGCCTATGACGAATTCGTCGACGAGTTCGTCACGGCCGCGCGCGCGACGTTTCCCGGCGTGCTCATCCAGTTCGAGGATTTCGCCAACCACTCCGCATTCCGCCTGCTGCACAAATATCGCGACCAGGCCTGCGTCTTCAACGATGACATTCAGGGCACCGCCGCGGTGGCGCTCGCCGGCCTGTTTTCGGCGCTGCGCGTGAACGGGGGCAAGCTCAGGGATCAGACCGTGCTCTTTCTGGGCGCGGGAGAAGCTGCAACCGGCATCGCCGATCTCGTGGTCTCGGCCATGATGGCCGAGGGCATGTCCGAGGACGAAGCACTGCGGCGCAACTGGCTGGTGGATTCGAAAGGCCTTGTCGTCCATGGCCGGGCGGGATTGAACGCGCACAAGCTTCGCTATGCCCACGACCAGGCGCGGATCGCGGACTTTTCGACTGCGATCCGGACGCTGCGGCCGACGGCGATCATCGGTGTCGCGGCCGTCGGCGGCGCCTTCACGCCCGAGGTGCTGCGGATGATGGCTGAGATCAACCAGCGGCCGATCGTCTTTGCGCTGTCCAACCCCACCTCGAAAGCGGAATGCTCGGCCGAGGAGGCCTACCGCCACACCGAGGGCCGCGCAATCTTCGCGTGCGGCAGCCCGTACGATCCGGTCAAGCTCAATGGCACCACGTTCGTGCCGCGCCAGGGCAACAACTCCTACATCTTCCCCGGTGTCGGCCTCGGCGTGATCGCCAGCGGCGCGAGGCTCGTGACCGACGAGATGTTCATGGCCGCCGCCCACACGCTGGCCAATTGCGTCACCGACGCCGACCTTGCCCAGGGCAGTCTGTATCCTGCGCTACCCCGGATCCGCGAAGTGTCGGCACAGATTGGTGCGGCGGTTGCAAGCGTCGCCTACCAGAACGGCCTGACCAATGGCCAGGTTCCGAACGACCTCCTCGCCCTCGTTCAGGCGCAGATGTACGATCCGCACTACTAAGGCAATCCAGAAGCCGATCAGCCGCGCTGCAACAGGCGCCTGAGACTGCGGATTTCGCTGACGCGCTCGATCTCGAACACGGTTTCGATCAGGCGCGTCGCTGCATCCTTGCCCAAAACCGGCTCCATCAGGTCGCGCGCCTTCGCAATCACCTCGACCCTCTGCATCGGATTGCGCGGCATGCCGCGCACGGCGGACACGCGCTCGGAAAGCTCCGAGCCATCCACCAATTCGATCTCGACCACGGCCTCCCGCGCCGGCAGCGATTTGGCCAGTTCCTCGTCGCGCACCAAATTGACCTTGGCGCGCTGCAGCAACACGGCTGCATCCTGCATGCGCGGCTTGTCGTGGGCGGCGTGAAAGGAGACCGTCTTGTCGATCAGCATCACCGCAACCATGTGCTGCAGGCAGATGTCGGGCATGTCGCGATTGTCGACCACGGCGGCAACCGACGGCGCAAGCCGCACCGTCACCCGCTTCGCCTGATCCGCTTCGAACGGCCTTTTCGCGCGCAGCGCGTCAATGGCGTCGAGCGGCGCCTGGATCGGCGAGCCGACTGTCCATTTCTTGATGTCGGTCTGCGCGATCTCGAAGCGTCGGCCGAGATCTTCGATCAGGCGCTCGGGCTGCGCCTTCGGCGCGTAGGCTGCGAAGAAATTGTCGGCCCCGGAAAAGATATCGTCGACACCGTTCCAGCCGGACTTGACGAGCAGGGCTGCGGTCACCCCATTGCGCGCCGGCATGCCCGCGAACACGAATGCCTTCTCGATATGATCGGTATCGCGCTGCCACGCGACGATCCCGGATGATTGCTGGGCCGCATAGTCGAGCAACCATCGCATCTGATGCGCATCAAGCGCCGCGGCACAGGCCGCCGCGGCTGCCGCGCCGAACGTTCCTGCTATGCTGTGGGTGGCGAGGCTGCTCTCATAGCTGAACGCCGCGCCTCCCATCGCCATTACCACCCGCGGGCCCACGTCGTAGCCAAGCGCCACCGCGCGCAGCAGGTGCATGCCGTCGATGCCATGAACCTCGCCGGACGCCAGCGCCGCCGGCACGACCGCGCATCCCGGATGAGAGCGCGAGGCGTTGTGGGAGTCGTCCGTCTCATCGGAATGCGCCATCACGCCATTGGCAAGCGCCGCATCGATCGGCGCAGCAGTCAGAGCGAAGCCGACAACCGTCGTCGTACCGCTGCCGCCGTGCTCATGGATGTAACGTTGAGCCGCCTGGCCGGGTGGCAGCTCCGACCCGGAAATCATTGCCGCAAGCGTATCAAGGAGATGATACTTGGCCTGCTCGACGACGTCCTCGGGCAGCGCGCGCTCCCGCGCCTCGTTCATATAGGCACTCAGGACATTCGTTACCTGCTTGGGATCGGTCTCCTGCGCACGCGCAGGACCTGGCGAAAGGCCGACCGCCGTCGCTGCGGATATTGCCGTGCGGAGCAAGCCGCGCCGCGACTGCATGGTAGCCTCCCTGATCATCCCCCGCCCCGATTCCGCGATCGGTAGCAGCCACGCTCCTGTTACCGGATGGGCGCGGGTCTTTCATCTCCGCCGAGGACCCAGCGGATTCCGATCAGATCGCGACTTGTCGTCCAATCTCGACGACCTGGTCGTTGGGCAGCCTGAAGAAGTCGCTGACATGCTCGGCATTGCGCTCCATGACGGCGAACAGGCGCTCCTGCCACGCCGGCAGGCCCTGACCGTCCTGACGGCGGATCACGGTCTCGTGCCCCACATAATAGGTGACATCAGCCAGATCGATCGTACACCCCAGGAGCTTGCTGACCGAGAGCAATTCCGGGATATGCGGTCGCTCCATGAAGCCGAAACGTGCATGCGCCCGCCAGACACCGGGAACAACCTCCTCGATCGTGAGGCGATCGCTGGAGGATATCCACGGTCTCTGCAGGATCTCGACGCGCAGCACGAAAACATGCTCGTGCAGAGCGCGGTTATGCTTGACATGCCAGACCATGACCGGGGGCGTATCCTGCTCGGTCCGGGTCAGAAACACCGCCGTTCCCGGGACCCGCGGCACCTGTTTCGTGGCGATCTCGGTCATGAACTGCGGAATGGGTATCAACGAGGCGCGGATCCACGCCGAGACCGCCGCGGCGCCGCGATGCCAGATCCACATGATGCCATAGACGAAGATCGCGAGCAGCAGCGGCACATATCCTCCCTCGGCAACCTTGGTCAGATTGGCGAGAAAGAAGGCGCCGTCGATGACCAGGAAGAATGCAGCGACGGACGCGGCAGCAATCAGACTCCACCCCCAGATTTCCCGCATCGCGATGAAGAGAAGCACTGACGTCATCAGCATGGTGAGCGAAACCGCGATACCGTAGGCGGAGGCCAGATTATCGGACTTGCCGAAGCCGATGGTCAGGCCGAGAGTTACGATCATCAGCAGCCAATTGACGACGCCGACATAGATCTGCCCGTAGCCTTCGGACGACGTCTGCTTGATCCGAAGCCGCGGCAACCAGCCGAGCTGAATCGCCTGCCGCGTCATCGAGAAGGCGCCGGTGATGATCGACTGGCTGGCGATGATGGTTGCGATCGTCGCGAGCAAGATCAGCGGCAGCAGCAAAGGATCGGGACAGAGCCGGAAGAAGATGTTGCCTTCGGTCGGCATGCCGTCGAGTACAAGCGCGGCCTGTCCGGCATAGTTCAGAATCAGGCTCGGAAAGACCACCGCGAACCACGCAAGCTTGATCGGCCTGCGACCGAAATGGCCCATATCGGCATAAAGCGCTTCGGCTCCGGTGACGCAGAGGAAGACCGCGCCCAGCACCAGGAAGCCGGTCATCCCACTCGAGAACAGATAGGACAAGCCATAGGCGGGATTGAGCGCGGCGAATACGGCAGGGTGCCTGGCGATACCGAGAACGCCCATCACGGCGATGGTCACGAACCAGACCAGCATGACAGGACCGAACAGATGTCCGATCGCTGCCGTGCCCTGCGACTGGATTGCAAATAGCAGGAGCAGAATCACAACCGCCGCGGGAACCACATAGGGCTGCAGCGCGGGTGTCGCCATGTTCAGGCCCTCGAGCGCAGACAGCACCGAAATCGCCGGCGTGATCGCACCGTCGCCGTAGATCAGCGCCGCGCCGAACAGGCCGAAGGCGACGATGGTCGGCCGGTTCTTTTTCTTCACGCCGAGCAGGGCCATCAAAGCCAGAATGCCGCCCTCGCCGTCATTGTCGACACGCATGGCGAACAGGACATATTTGACGGTCGTGATGATGAAGAGCGTCCACAGCACGAGCGACAGCGCGCCAAGGACCGCGCCGGCATCGGGAGCCTTCCCCGCCGCACCGAGGATGGTCTTGAAGGTATAGAGCGGGCTGGTGCCGATATCGCCGAAAACGATGCCAAGCGCCGAAAGGCCGAGGACGGTCAACCGCCCCTGTGGGGCCTGCCGCGCGGCAGAAGTCGAATTCTCGCTCAATGGCATACCCGACAGGTCATGAGACAATAGAACGTTCGAACGCTATCAACTATCGTCCGTGATTGCGACAGCCAAGCGACTGATGCCAATCGCTGCCGACGCGGCCCGTCCCTAGACCAACCCCAGCTCAGTCGGGTGGACACCGGGAAAAATCCGCTGGAGGCCGGCGCCATCCAGCCCGTAAAGGCGCTGGAAGAGGCCTGCGAACATCGCCCGGTGATCGGTCAGTACTGGATAGTCTCGATTTTGAAAGAGATTGGCCTGCTCCATTTTCACCTGCTCACCGACCACACGGCCACCATTGATGCCGCCGCCCATGACCCAATAGACGCTGCCATGGCCGTGATCGGTGCCGCGGTCGCCATTCTCGCGAAACGTCCGGCCGAATTCAGAGATCACGACGACCACCGTATCGCGCCAGCCCGCCTCCCCAATCTCCTCGGAGAAGCCCGCAAGCGCGCGGCCGAGCTCGCCGAGGCGGTCGGCGAGATAGCCTGTCGCAGCCCCTTGATTGACATGGGTGTCCCAGCCGCCGACGTCGACGAACCCGAGATTGAACTGCTCGCGCATCAGTCTGCCGATGCGTCGTGCCGAAAGCTCAAATCCACGCGGCGAGACCGCGCCGCGATTGGCTGCAGCCATCTCCTGGGAAATCGAGCGGTAGACGTCGTCGCGAACCCTGAACCCTTCTGAAACCGCGGACGCAAGCGCGCTTTGCGCGTACATCTGCTTGATGAGCTCGGCCTGCCGGTCGTCCACCCCCGGCTTGCCGACGCTGTTCAGTCCGATATTGGGGATCTGGGTCTTGCCGCGGAAGACCAGCGGCAATTGTTCGGTGAACGCGATCGGTTTAACGCGGCTGAGTTCGGCCGCGAGCCTGCTCATGAAGCCTGAACGATAGTCGCGTGACCCGCCAACGGACTGGCCGAGTTCGATCGTATCCTGGGTCTCGAAATGACTGCGCGTGACGTCATCGCTCGTGCCCGCAAAGGGAACGAAGGCGACTTCGCGCTTGGCCCAAAGCGGAAAGATGCTGTCGCGCAGCGCCGGATGCAGGCCCCAGTCCGAGCTGAGCGACAAGGCCGCATTCGGATTGCCGACATCGGGTCGGGCCACCGCAAGCGTCGGGCGCGAGCTGTAATAGAAATCGCTCGAGACGGGCACGAGCACGTTGGCCGCGTCATAAGCCCCGCGCAGAAAAACGACGAGCAGCCGCGCATCGGTGGCCGGCGCAGCCCAGACACGGCCGGCCACCGTCAGGGGCGTCAGTGCAGCAAAAGCCTTGAACAGGTCGCGACGGTTCATGATGCGATCCTTCGGTTAGCGCATGAACTCCGGAGAGGACAGAAACAGCGTATTCCAATCCTGCGGCGAGACCGCCTTGTCCAGGGCGGCGAGTGTTGCCGGCCCGAGCGTTTGTCGCAGGCCGTTGAAATAGAGGGCGTTCTCGATCAACGGAAATGCCGGCTGATCGGTGGCGTTCGGGAGATCCGGCTTGAACAGTCCAGCCGAACCCGAGCCGATCTGCCGGGCGATCTCGAAGCGCACCATCATCTGTCCCGGCCCGCTCCAGGATGCAGACGTCATCGGATAGCCATCCGGGGTCTCGCGATTGAACAGCCCCTCGCCCAGACGATTGAGCCAGTTTTGAATCGGCGCGGTGTTGAGGATGACCTTGTCGTCATACGCTAGCCGAACGGCCGAAAAAACATACTGCACGGGATCCTTGAAACGCGATCCAGGCTTCAGGGACGCTTCAAATTCCGGCGAATGGATCATGGTCGCGAGCACAGCGGCGATATCCCCGTCCGACGTCTTGAAGGTCTGCGCCATCCGCTGAACCAGCGCGTCGGCCGGATTCTCCGCGACGAAATAGGCAGCGATCTGCCGGGACAAATGCGTGGCCGTGGCGGGATGACGGACGAGAATGTCGATCGCCTCGTCGACTTCCGCCAATCCGCGTCCTTTGATCGTGTGTCCGAGAAACACCTTGTCGCTATAGTCGTGACGGGCCGGATTGAACTCGAAAGCCCCCTCGCGCACGAGCTGCGACTGCAGCTCCGGCTTGAGCTTTGGGTCCTCCGGCTTCACGTCGATACCGACCCCGGTGAGAATCTTTGCCAACGCCTCGACATCGGCCTGAGTATACCCGGACCCCACGCCCATGGTGTGCAGCTCCATGATCTCGCGGGCATAGTTTTCGTTCAGATGGCCGGTCGCGTTGTCCGCATTATCCAGATAGCGCAGCATGGCAGGATGGCGCAGCGTCGCGCTCAGGAGATCGCGGAATTTTCCCATCGCGAACGGACGAATGGCATGACTTTCATAGTCGCCGACCAGGATGCGGATGTTGGCCTTGTTTTGGTGGACGTTGAAATGGTTGAACCAGAACCACGTCATGCGCTCGCGTAGCTGGTCGGGCGCGTAGAGCGCGCGCAGGATCGTCCGCGCGGCGGCTTGCCTGGTGCGATCGTTCATCGCCTGCTGAAAGACCTGCTGCGCCGCCTTCCTCTGGTCGGGATCGGCAACCTGGTTTGCACTCTTCGCCTGCTGTTCGAAGGCCACCGCGATATCGAACGGAAATTTGTGGACGTCCGGCATCGCCTCGATCTGCGCGTTGGCTGCGTCAGGCAAGGCCGCGTTCGCCGGCGAGTGCAACTGCTCCTGAAGCCAGCGCTCAATTCCCACTGACCTCAGATGCTCCGCGCTCGACGTGCTGATCCCCCATGTCAGCCGGTCG
>Ga0307479_10002280_pt1 | contig 17428 bp, 15 predicted proteins | sample atmos_gasesECM4C_FD_203743 | JGI IMG/M metagenome (GOLD analysis project Ga0307479, IMG submission 203743) | Hardwood forest soil microbial communities from Morgan-Monroe State Forest, Indiana, United States - atmos_gasesECM4C_515 | ecosystem: Environmental > Terrestrial > Soil > Temperate... | reverse complement strand
GACCATGAAAGTACACCTCAAATCTGGTAAGTGGGGATTCTAACTCCGCCGGTGGCTGGCGTCAATTCAGTAATCCCCTTCATTTTGTGACACTTGTCCCCGACTCGCTTAGAATCACGGGGAGTAAAATTAGTTGCCTCCGATGCTCTGGAAACCTGTACCAACGTACAGGAAAACTGCTCCCAGCCATTCTGGACGTGTAGGAACGAACCGGGAAATACAAAGTCATGAGAAGGTTTCCAGGATTAGTTTAAGGAAAGCCGCTGGCGACCAACCGAAGAATTATTGTAGCCGCTGGTTCTGCAGATCCGATCCCACTAAATTGTCAAAAATCGCCAACACGTGTCGCCGGTATTCCACCATGCGCGTAAAAATATCCCGCAGTTCAGGCTCCCGCTCCGCTTCGCGATGCCATTTCACCAGTACTGCAGTAGGTACTTCAATGTCCCGCCGCAGCTGCTCTGCCGAGTGGCCCCGCAAAAACAGCCCGTAGAAAAAAGCCGCCTCGCGCTGTGGCAGGTCGAAGTCCTGCATCACCACGGCCGGCACGAATTGTGTCATCGTTGCCATAAAGAAAATGCAGTTTACCCAAAAGCGGCTCCGCGTCAAGTAGGACTACCGTTTTTCTGCCGCCTCCCAGTCACTCCCTGTACCTAAGTGCCGTATTGGGTACTCCCTTATCCTTCTGATTAACTCCTCATCGCAATCCCTTAGAGATTTGTAATGCACAATCGCCCGGCGGTCGGTAAACCCGTCCCCGACCGAATCTAAGATGCCGCACCTCATGTGCGGGTTACGAAATTCGCATTTATACTCCGCCGAAAACCTTACGAAGTTAGCGGTATGGGAGCAACCCCACGCCTTGTTGCCAAATCAAATCGTCACTGGGTCGTTCAAAGCCTTGCATCTCAAAGTCGCGTATTAAATCGAAGTCGTCCAACAAAGCTACGCGCCAGGGGAAAACTGAACTCAATGAAACCTACTGAATGGCAAGTTTGCGCTGCACTCTTGTGCTCCTGCATTTTTCCTGTCGGACTGCCCGCCCAGGAAAAACATCTCAAAAAATCCGATTTGCCTGCGGCTGTTCAGAAAGTGGCGGATCAGCAAAGTCAGGGCGCCACCGTCCGTGGCTACGCGAGTGAAACGGAAGACGGCAAACTCCAGTATGAAGTCTCACTCACTGTGAATGGACACACCAAAGCCGTAGCTATCGCTCCCGACGGCGCCATCAACGAAATCGAAGAACAAGTCTTTCTCGAAAAACTTCCCTCGTCCGTGCGCGACGCGCTTCAAAAAAAAGCCGCCCCAGGCAAAATTCTCAAGGTCGAATCCCTCACCAAGCACGATCGGTTGGTGGCCTATGAAGCCCAGGTAACCGCCGGAGGCAAAAAATCTGAGATTCAAGTAGGTCCTGACGGCGGCGCCTTAGCGCATCCGGAATAGGTCTCTGCAGCCCTTTGCCCAGACTCGCAAGCAACGACCAGGTCATAACTGCGACCGCTATGATCTTCGTGCCGCCACTGGAATTTTTGGAGCTTAAACCGTACAGTTAAATGACGCTCGTACAACCCACCGCGCCCGCTTTGCGGAGAGTAAACGGTGTAACGGAGAAATTTTCATGCACTTGATCCAAAAATGTTCTGTTCTGTTAATTCTGCTTGCCTTCGCGTTCGGGTTACTGCTGCTTCCGCAGCAATCCAGATCCGGCGGTAGCCACCTATCCTCAGCCTCCGAACCTCAGTCCGCCACCAATGCCGACATCCCCGCGTTCCACAATGAAGCTGCCACCGGCGCGCTTCCCGCGACCATGAGCCCGGATAATTTTTCCGATCCTTTAGCGCAGAATGCCTACGCCCTCGCCGCCCATGTCAAAAAAGTTCTGTACCAGCAACCGTGCTACTGCCACTGCGATCGCAGCCAGGGCCACGAAAGCCTCCTCGATTGCTTCGTCAGCAAACACGGCGCCGGCTGTGGGGTCTGCGTTCGCGAAGATCTATATTCGTACCAACAAACCCGCAAGGGAAAATCTCCCGCACAGATTCGCGCGGGAATCATTCAAGGCGAATGGCAATCCGTGGACGTCAGCAAATATCAAACTCCACCCGCCGCAAACAAGTGATTGTTCAACTCTCTTGCAAATGCGCTTTTCCAGTAGACCGCATCATAAATGTTGAGTTTCATCGATCTCAGTTCCACCATGCTGTCCAAAGGGTGATTCATGAAAAATAATGTCTTCAAGTTTATTGTTCTCGCCACCGTTCTGTGTCTCACCGGCTTCGGCGTATTGCTACTCGCTTCTCATGCTGCCGACACATCCTCCTCCTGGGGATTCGCTTCCACCAATCTCGATAAATCCTGCAAACCCTGCGAAGATTTCTACCAATTCGCCATGGGTGGCTGGATGAAAAACAATCCCATCCCCGCTGATCGTCCCAGCTGGGGCACCGGCGCGGAGCTCCAGGAAAAAAACCAGGCTGAGCTTCGCCAGATCGTTGAATCCTCCGCTTCCGCCAAGGCCCCTCGCGGCTCGAACGAACAAAAGGTCGGAGACTTCTACGCCAGTTGCATGGACGCCGGCGCCATCGAAGCGGCGGGCACCAAGCCCATCGTCCCCCAACTCGACGCCATCAACGCCATGAATGACCGCAACGCCTTGCTCACGGAAGTTGCTACGCTCCACAACGAAGGCATCCAGGCGCTCTTCGATTTCAGTTCCACGCAGGATTTCGTCGACAGCACCAAAGTAATCGGCGACGCCGATCAGGGCGGATTGGGCCTGCCCGACCGCGATTACTACACGCGCGATGACGAGCGCTCCAAACAACTCCGCGCCGACTATGTCGCGCATGTCTCAAAAATGTTTCAGCTCGCCGGCGATCCCGCCGAAAAGGCCGCCTCCGAAGCCCAAACGGTAATGACCGTCGAGACCGCTCTCGCCAAGGCCTCCTTGACCAACGTGCAGCTGCGCGATCCCAAAGCCAATTACCACAAACTTTCCAGCGCCGAATTAAAACAGCTCACGCCCGACTGGTCCTGGGACTCTTTCTTCGCCGACGTCCATCTCCCCGGCCTCCCCGAAACCAATATAGGCCAGCCCGATTTCTTCAAAGAGATGGATCACCAGCTCACCGCTACGCCGCTGTCCGACTGGAAAATTTATCTGCGCTGGCACGTGCTACACGACAATGCGCCCGCACTCAGCGACGCCTTCGTCCAGGAAAATTTTAATTTCTACGGCAAGCGCCTTTCCGGCACCGCCGAGCTTCAGCCTCGCTGGAAACGCTGCGTAACGTCCGTCAACCGCAACATCGGCGAAGCCCTTGGCCAGGTGTACGTGGAAAAATATTTTCCGCCGGAAGCTAAGGCTCACGCTCGTGAAATGGTGCAAAATCTTATCTCCGCTCTGCGTTCCGATATCCCCACTCTTTCCTGGATGAGCCCGGAAACAAAAAAGGCCGCCGTCGAGAAACTCGAAGCCTTCAACATCAAGATCGGCTATCCCGATAAGTGGCGCGATTATTCCAAACTCAACATTGAACACGACTCTTACGCCGTAAACTTGCGCCGCGCCGCCACTTTTGAAAACGCTCGCGAGCTCGCCAAAATCGGCAAGCCCGTGGACCGCAACGAGTGGGGCATGACGCCGCCCACCGTCAACGCCTACTACAACCCCACCATGAACGAAATTGTCTTCCCCGCGGGTATTCTGCAGCCGCCCTTCTACGACCCGAAAGCTGACGACGCTGTCAATTACGGCGGCATGGGCGCGGTAATCGGCCACGAAATCTCTCACGGCTTTGACGACCAGGGCTCTCAGTTCGACGGACAAGGAAATCTGCGCAACTGGTGGACCGCCGACGATCGCAAAAATTTTGACGAGCGCGCCACCTGCGTTGAAAAACAATTTGATTCCTACGAGGTCGAGCCCGGCCTGCATCAAAACGGCAAGCTCGTGCTCGGCGAGAGCATCGGCGATCTCGGCGGCATCACTATCTCTTACGCCGCCTACGAAAAATCGCTAGAGGGGAAGCCGCGTCCCAAAGATATCGACGGCTTCACGCCCGAGCAGCGTTTCTTTCTAGGCTGGGCCCAAGTTTGGGGCACCAACCAGCGTCCCGAGGCCGCGCGCTTGCAGGCCAACACCAATCCGCATCCGCTCGCGCGTTTTCGCGGCAATGGGCCCTTGTCAGACATGGCCGCCTTCGCTCAGGCCTGGGGCTGCAAGAAAGGCGACCCCATGGTGCGCGAACAAGCTTGCAAAATCTGGTAGACGCTCGACAGATTTTCAAAATTAGTTTTCTACAGCCTGGAATATTTGAGGACCACTCTTGTTCCAATCAGACCTGCTGAAATCAAAGAGCATTTTCCTGACCGGGGGAGGCACCGGCTTGGGCCGGTCGATGGCTCTCCATTTTGCCAGCCTCGGCGCGCGCCTCTTCATCATCGGCCGCCGTCCCGAGCCGCTCAAATCCGTCTGCGAAGAAATCCAGCGCACGGGCGGCACCGCCACGTACGCATCCTGCGACGTGCGTGATTACGCCGCCATCGAAGCCGCCGCAAAAACCGCCGAATCTCAGATCGGCGAAATAAACATCCTGGTCAACAACGCCGCTGGCAATTTCATGGCCCGCACGGAAAAGTTAACGCCTAACGCCTTCAACGCCGTCGTCGGCATCGTTCTCAACGGCAGTTTTAATTGCACGCAGGTCTTCGGCAAACGCTGGATCGAAAAAAGACAGCCCGGCACCGTTCTCAACATCGTCACCACCTACGCCGCCGCGAATTGCGGCTCTGGTTTCGTCGTGCCCTCTGCATGCGCCAAGGCCGGAGTTCTTGCGCTGACCACTTCTTTAGCCGTGGAGTGGGGCAAACACCACATCCGGCTGAACGCTATCGCCCCGGGCCCTTTTCCTACGGAAGGCGCATGGTCCCGCCTTATGCCTTCCACGCAAATGGAAGAAGACCGCAAGAATTTCAATCCCATGAAGCGCTTCGGGCGTCATGAAGAACTCGCCAATCTCGCGGCGTTCCTGATCAGCGATATGTCGCCCTATATCAATGGGGAATGTGTGGTGATCGATGGTGGCCAGTGGCTGCGCGGCGCCGGAGAATTCAACGATCTAGCCACGCTGCCGGATTCAGCTTGGGAAGCCATGGAATCCGCGCGCACCAAAAAATCTTGAGCATTTACTCGCGAGCTTTTACTGAGGCAGCGCGCGCTTACGTAACTCCACGCGCAGTTTTACATCGCCGATCGAGCGTCCGCCCGATTTTGCGTGCACAGTAATTTCTTGCAAACCATTCTTTTTAGCGCCATCAATGCTTGCCGGCAAACCGACTTCCACCCGCGCCGCAGCGGTTTGCTTTGCACCAATCGAGAATTTTCCCTCACCGCTCTGCACCGTCCAACCGCTTGGCACTTCCGCGGACAAAGTAATTTCCTGCGCCGAAGAAGTCTCATTCCGCACCCATAATGGAATCATCAACGTAGTGCCAACTTGCAGCGCGGTCTCCGGCGGCTCCGGATGCGGCAACTGTATTAACCCGTGCGCGCGACGAAAATCCGCATAAAAACTCCACGGCCCGCCAAGTTCCACCGACAATTCCGGAGCTTGTGGTTGCGGCGCGACTTCAGGCCGGCTGAAGGCAATGGGCTCGCTGCTCACATTTTCAAAAACATCCCCAGTAGCGGAACCGCCCACCAGCGATTTGCCGCGCACAAATCGCAACGAGTCGCTCCAATATCCCTCCGTCGTCATCAACTTTTCCAGCGCCGCGTCGCTCATCCCTTTCAGCGACTCCGCCATGAATCTCGACTGCGTCTCATGCGCTAAGAAACCATCCAGCGCAATCCGCCAGTACGCGTGCTTGTTTGATTTCGACAGCTCTTTCACCGAATAGGCGGGACCCAGCCCGCGAAAAACTTCCTCTTTATCCGCATCCACAAAATAATAGAGTTTCTTTGACTGCCACGGCCGCAAGTTATCCAGCAAAGGTTCGAGCCGTTTCGTTGCGCCCGCCAGTTGTTCAGGAAACGCGACCGGATCGCCGCTCATATCAAAAGCTTCCGTAGCCAGCACGCCCGAAGCCTGGTGATCGCCATGATCCTCGCCGATAAACGTCCCCGGCAAAAACGTCAAAACCACTTCAGGCCGCGTCAAGCGCATCAGCCGCACCAATTGCTGCAGCGTCTCGCCATGATTCCAGTTGGAAAGCGATTGCAGAACATTTTGCGATGCGGTGTCTTTGCCGTCCAGGAACCAAACCTCTGCGATGCCCAGCTGTGCAAGCGCACGCCGCGCTTCAATTTCGCGGATCGCACCCAGGGCCGCCGCTTGCTCAGCGCCCACTTCATTCGCGCCGCTGCTCCCGCGCGTCCCATAAACCACTGCCACGCGTTTCCCCTCATCCATCGCACGCGCCAGATAAGCCGTAGCCGCGCCTTCATCATCGGGATGCGCCACCACCAGCAAAATATCCACTTTGTAGCGTTCATCTGGCGCCCTCAGCGGCACCGCCGTCGCCGTCTCGCCTTGTGCCGCCTTGCTCTCTTGCGCCGCAACGTCTCCACAAATCTGCGTCGCCATTGTTACTGATAAAAACAACGAGAGTGCCAGGCCGCTCCATCGCGTCATCATTTTCCCTTTTAAGTCTCGTCCCGCAGTTCCACTGGTATAGCAACTTAAATATCGCTACTCAAAGTACAAAACGCTGAGGGTGCCCCGCCCTCGGATTCTTGGAGGGTTTACCTGCCGCGGCAGGTGGGTCTTGTAATGTGGAATCATCACCCAATTAAACCGCGAACCTCTCACCTAAATTCTTCCATCTGACAACAGTTCACCCCCAACCCTGCCAATCCACCCGCGGGGCCCACCAAAAAATAAAATGTCTTGATAAATTTTACGCCTTGGCTTCAACAGCCTGCGGTTTGGCGTCGTTGTCCGGCGTCTCTTCACGCGCAGCACGCTTGATGCGCGCCGCCTTGCCCTTCAGTTCGCGCAAATAATAAAGCCGCGCGCGCCGCACCTTACCGCGTCCTACCACGTCAATCGAGCTGATCGTCGGCGAATGCAGCGGGAAAATTCTCTCGATGCCCACGCCAAAGCTGACGCGTCGCACCGTGAACGTCGCGCTCGACGCGCGGCCCTTCTTCGAAATTACCACGCCCTCAAAGGCTTGCAGGCGCTCTTTTTCCTTCTCGCCTTCGCCTTCCTTCAACCGGACGTTCACACGCACGCTGTCGCCAGGACGAAACTCCGGCAAATCTTTGCGCAGTTGCGCTTCATGCAATTTTCGTATTATCGGATTCATCGTAGTTTCCCTGCAGACCCGCTCAGGCGGAGCCAGCACACCAAGGCCAATCCGTTATTATAGCCAATCCCGCACCATTCACGCCACCCATTTCTGGACTGTGAGAAACTCCAGAAGGTGTACGCAATCAACAAACGGAAACGAATGTTGCGCCTTCTGATCTCGATTCTTGTCGGCTACGTCCTGGTGTTGGTCTTGGTGCGCATTTTTGAACCGCGTTTTGTTTTCTTTCCCGATTATCCCGGCCGCCTGGCCGGCGATTGGAATCCTCGCAATCTCATCGTTCAAGACGTCTGGCTGACTTCCTCGGATGGCATCAAACTCCACGCCTGGTGGATTCCCAATGAAAAAACCGAATTCACGTTTCTGGCCTTTCACGGAAACGCTGGCAACATCACCGACCGGGCCCCCGTTTACGAATTTCTTCGCGACCTACCCGGAAATGTACTTGCACTCGAATATCGTGGTTATGGACGCAGTGAAGGGAAGCCCGCTGAACAAGCCCTTTATCGAGACGCTGGCGTAGCGTACGACTACCTTGTAAACGTGAAACGCATCGATCCAAAAACGATCATTTCCTTCGGCCAGTCGCTAGGAACCGCCGTGGCGACTCATCTGGCTGCGCGGCAGCAAGTCGGCGCAGTAATCCTCGAAGCACCATTTCCTTCTGCCGCCAGGCTCGCCAAAGTAATTTTCCGTTTCCTCCCGGGTCTTTCTTTCTTGGTGCGCGGTCAATTCGATACGCAGGCTCGAGTCCAGGAACTCCGCGTGCCCATTTTCATCGTTCACTGCCGTCAAGATCCTGTTTTGCCCTTCACCCTGGGACAGGAGGTTTATGCGGCCAGCAACGCTCCAAAGACCTTCTTGGAGATCAACGGTCGATGCCACGAAGAAGCCTCAATCATCGCACCAGAAAAATATCGCGCGGCTCTGCAAAATTTTCTCAACAGCGTAGGCAGATGATGATGCACCGCATCAAAATTTATAGGTTGGTCGCTGGCTTCAGATCAGGCCGGTTTTTCCGAGTCTTTTCGATAGCCGCAGCGCGACGCCAGGCCGCCACCTCGGCATGGTTCCCACCGATCAACACCTCTGGTACCTTCCACCCGCGGTATTCCGCGGGCCGCGTGTAATGCGGAAAATCCAGCAGCATCGATGATCCGGTCACGCGCTGGGTGCCCCACCCTAGGTTTTTGAGGGTGGGGGTTTTAACGTGGGACCGCCGAGAAGTATCCCCTTCAGAAGCTGCTTGACCGTCAATGCCGGCGCTAAACGACTCGTTCCGAGAAGACGCCTCATTCCCTAGCGAGCCCGGCAACAAGCGCGTCACCGCATCCGCAATCAACATCGCCGGTAACTCGCCACCACTCAGAACAAAATCGCCAATCGAAATTTCGTCGGTAGCCAGATGCTCCGCCACGCGCTCATCAACACCTTCATAACGCCCGCAAATCAAAATTATCTCCTGCAACTTCGCAAATCGCCGCGCCGTTTCCTGATCGAATCGTTTTCCCGACGCCGACAGCAGCACAATCGCCGTGCCCGCAGCCAGCTCGTGCTTCTCAGTCGCGTCACCAACCGGCGCACCCAGCAAATGCTCCACCGCCTCAAACAGCGGCTCCGGCTTCAGCACCATGCCTTCACCGCCGCCAAACGGCCGGTCATCCACGGTGCGATGCCGGTCCTTCGTAAACACGCGCAAATCCTGTACGTTCACTTCAATAATCCCCGTCTCTCGCGCGCGCCGCAAAATCCCGTGATCCAGCGGACCCGCAAAAAAATCCGGAAAAATCGTAATCAAATCAAATCGCATCTTTGTCATTCACGAGAACGCGGCTTGAAGTCATTTCACGAGAAACTTGAACAACCGCAGCAACCATCCATATGCAAAAAAACTGTCATCCCGACCGAAACGGGCCGACGCTTCCTCTTCTCCTTCGCTCCTGCGAAGGAGTCGACCCGCGTAGTGGATCTCTCTTCCTCTTTCTTTTGCTGCGAATAACGCCACGCCCGCTTATCCCAAATTCAAATCGCGCAAACCTTCCGGCAGCGTTACCTCAATGCGCCGCGCACTGGCATCAACACGCTTACAAATATCCTCAGCCAGCGGAATCAGCAGCTCCCCCTGCGCCGTTTCCACTTCCAGCAGCGGTGTCCCGCGCACGCTCTCGCCTTCACCCGGAAACTGCACATCCCGCACCGTCCCCAATAATTGTGGAGCCGCAGCCATGGAACACGGCGACGAAGCCATCACCGTCTCACCCGCGACTTCAAAAACCGCGCACCCAATCAAATCCGCCACAAAATATTGCCCCGCAGGCAAGGCCACTCTCTGCGCAAACGGCAGCAGCACATCCAGCCCGAGAAATTTCTCCGCCTCGTTGATCGAAGCAACGCCGGCAAAATGAAACACACCTTGCCCGCGATGATTCTGGCTAAGCCAGCAGGATTTTACGCCAATGGGGGTTGGTTCGCTCGCGCCAAACGGGCCAACGAATTTCGCCGCGGCCGATTCGCCTTGCACGCGTCCAAGAAAAACTTCCTGTAATTTTGTCAGCCGCTCGGGGAAATCCGTGAGCAGCTCCGCCGCGACTTCGCCTTTATTTCCGCGCGGCCGCAAAACCCGCGCCACCACGATCCACCCGGGCCATCGCTGATTCTCGCCGCTCAATCTTCCAATATTTCCAGCGTAAAGCGCTTCCGCATCTTCATCCCCGCCGCGTTCAAAACCATGCGTATAGCCTTCGCCGTTCGCCCCTGCCGTCCAATCACTTTGCCCAGGTCTTCCGCATGCACCCGTAGCTCCAGCACGGTAACCTGCGCTCCGCCGACCGTCCGCACCAGCACTTCCTCGGGACGGTCCACGAGCGCCCTGGCAATCGTCTCTACCAGTTCCTTCATCTGCTGCTCGCTCCTGGATACATCCGTCACTAGGGGACTGGGTGGCGGGCCTACCAAGTATCGGCGTGTCTGCGCGCTGGACGACAATGCCGCGTGGCGATCAAAAGTCTGGGAAAATCCGCCGTGCCAAAAATTCAACTACGCAATTTTCTGCAGCTTCAGAAAACTTCGCACCGTGTCACTGGGCTGCGCGCCCACTCCCAGCCAATACTTGATGCGCTCCGAATCCAGCTTAATCTCCGCGGGCTTCTTCAATGGGTCGTACGTGCCCACCAATTCCTTCACGCGGCCGTTGCGGGGGCGGGTTCTCTCAATCACCACCACGCGATAAAACGGCTTCTTCTTCTTGCCAATCCTTGCCAAGCGAATAGTCAACACTAAGTCACGCCTCCGTAACCAATAATCATAGCCTGCTAGGCCGTCATGCGGCAATCGTAGACTCACTCCAGCGATTATTCCGCCTGAAAATCTCGCACCCTTCATGTTTTCTGATTTGCAATGTGCTCTGATTCAAGCCAAACAGGGAAAAATTACTGAAGCCGGTTCAACCCATTAAATGCCGCCGTCTTATAGCACTCCGCTAACGTCGGATAATTAAAAACCGTATTCACGAAGTAAGTCACTTTGCCCTTCAACAAAAACACCGCCTGCCCGATGTGCAACAACTCCGCCGCGTCTTCACCAAAAATATGCACGCCCAGCAATTCCAGCGTCTCGCGGTGAAACAAAAGTTTCAATCGGCCTTCCGTATGCCCGCTGATCTGCCCGCGCGCAATCTCCCGGTAATAGGCCACCCCCACCTCATACGGAACATCCGCCTCGGTCAGTTGCTCCTCCGTCTTCCCAATAAACGAAATCTGTGGAATCGTATAAATTCCGTAGGGGTACCCCTCGGGATCGCTGCTTACCGGCAGCCCAAACGCGCGAGCGCTAGCGATTCGCCCTTGTTCCATCGACACCGAAGCCAAACTTGGAAATCCGATCACATCTCCTACCGCGAAAACGTGTTTCTGCGAGGTACGAAAATCCGCATCCACCGTGATTCGTCCCCGATTATCCGCAGAAATGTCCGCCGCCTGTAAATTCAGCCCTTCGACATTTCCGTGTCGCCCCACCGCATACAACAGCGCATCAGCAATCACGCGTTTTTTGCTGACCAAGTTGGCAGCCACTTTTCCGTCAGGTAGCTCCTCGACGCTTTCGACTTCTTCATTCAGCCGCAAAGTCGCGCGGTTATCGCGCAAGTGATACATAAGCGCTTCCACCATCTCGGTGTCAGCAAACTCCAGCAGCCGCGGCCGCTTCTCCACAATGATCACGCGCACGCCCAGCGTCGCGAACATGCACGCGTATTCCACACCGATCACTCCGCCGCCCACCACGATCAGCGTTCGCGGAATCTGCGGCATGCTCAAAATTTGATCGCTGCTGATAATATTTCGCCCGTTGATGGGAACCTTGGGATTCACCGCCGGCTTTGTTCCCGTGGCGATCACCACATAGTCCGCTTCGAACTCTCCAACGCTATTCAAACTCTGTACCCGAATGTGGTGCGCGTCCCGAAAGCTTCCTGTCCCGTGAAGCAACGTCACGCCATTGCGCTTCAATTGGTCCTGGATCACGCCCACTTCATTTTCCACCACGTGTTGCACGCGGAAATTCAGGTCCGCCATCGCCACCGGCTCATTGCCGTTCGTGTGGCTGACGCCGTAAAAATTCTTGTCGTAAAAACCGGACAGGTGTAGCACAGCTTCGCGCATCGTCTTGCTGGGAATCGTTCCGGTGTTGATGCACACCCCTCCCACCGAGGTTTGGCATTCGATAATGGCCGCCCGTTTGCCGGCCTTCGCCGCCTGAATAGCAGCGCGCTGTCCTCCGGGCCCAGAACCGATCACGATCAGGTCATACGTCAGAAGTCACCTCAACCAACCCCCAATTCGGCGCCCGTTATTAGTACCGCGATTTTACGAATAAGCATAGATGCCGCACGCCAAGCGCCAGATAAACGCCCCATGAAGTTTCGTTCACCGCCGAACTCATCGATTATGGACCCGCTCTTTGCTGTTAGGCCATCCCAGCGCACGAAACTCCCACAATAGTAGACACTAGCATTAGAACCTTGTGATACGAGTCATGCGAACGTCTAACATTTGTAAAACCGTGTTTCGCGAACAAATAGAAACATCGCGCCGGACGCGGCTTATTGTGAAGCTGGCCGTCGCATTCTCCGTCTTAGCCGGTGCCGCAGCAGCAAACGCCACCGCGCAAGATCCATCCGAACCATTCGCCATGACCCGAAAAATAGATGCCCTATTCGCGCCGCTCGTTACGCCGAACTCTCCCGGCGTTGCAGTGCTGATCGTTAAAGATGGAAAAAAGCTTTTCGAACGCGGTTATGGCCTGCGCGATCTCCAAAGCGCCGTGAAAATCGATTTAAGCACCAATTTTCGCTTGGCTTCCTGTTCCAAACAATTCACCGCCATGTCTATCATGCTGCTCGTCCACGACGGAAAGCTCCGCTACGAACAGAAATTGACGGACATCTTTCCGGAGTTCCCCGCCTACGGAAAATCGATCTCCATCCGCAATTTGTTAAATCACACCGCAGGTCTGCAGGATTACGAAACTCTTATGGCGGAGCCAGGGCACAATGGGAAGTGGACGGACGATCATCAGATTCAAGACGCCGAAGTCTTAACCCTGCTCGAGCAAACCGACCATGGCATGTTTCCCCCAGGCACACAGTGGTACTACAGCAATTCCGGCTACGTGGTTTTGGGCTTGATCGTCGCCAAAGTCTCCGGCCAGTCTTTCCCCGAATTTCTCCACCAACGCATTTTCGCGCCGCTCCAAATGGACCACACCATCGCCTACGTAAAAGGAAAAAACGAAATTCGCAATCGCGCCTATGGCCACACTAATGAAGGGAATACCTGGAAGCAAACCGATCAAAGCCCCACTTCCGCCACGCTAGGCGACGGCGGCATCTATTCATCTCTCGAAGATTTAGCAAAATGGGATGAAGCGCTGCGTACCAACAAACTTCTCAGCCAAGAAGAAATGCAGCCTGCCCTCACTCCCGTCACTCTGCCCGCCACATCTGCGAACGGCGACACGCAACCTCGCTGGCCCGCCGATTCCGACCGCCCCGAAGGCACCCTCGTCTCCTACGGCTTCGGCTGGTTCCTCGACCCCTACCGCGCCCGCCCCCGCACATGGCACTACGGCGAAACCATGGGCTTCCATTCGTACATCGTCCGCTTCACCGCCAACAACCCCGCCCCTAATCACCCCTTCAGCGAAAGCGCCAACACTGCCGTCGACAACGATCGCGCAGCGGGTGTCGGCAATGATTCCCTAGCCGGCGTCACCATCATCGTCCTCGGCAATCGCACCGACATAAGCCCCGAATCCCTAGCCCTCCAAATCGCCGACCATCTCCTAGTTGAACCAAAGTAAGTCGCACTTGCAATCGTCGACAGAGCACGACCGCTGATGTTTGCGCGATTCAACGAGACGCGGAGGTGCCCCACCCTCGGATTCTTGAAGGGTGGGGTTTTTAACGTGGAAACATCTAACCACCAAACTCGAAGCTTCAACATCTTCATGACCAGTTACCACTCGTGATAACCGCAAAGCGCCTCTAAGACAATCCGGCCAGCTTCCCCAATCCCTTCATCTTGCTTCTCGCCGCCATCGCCCCGTATTGCTTCATCATCTGCCGCATCTGCATGTATTGCTTGATCACCTGATTCACGTCCTGCACCGTAGTCCCGCTCCCCTTGGCAATCCGCTTTCGCCGCTTCCCATCAATGACGCTGTGATCCCGCCGCTCCTGATGCGTCATCGAATTGATAATCGCTTCCACCTGCTTCAGCTTGCCCTCATCCACCTTCGCGTCTTTCGGCAAAGCTTGCAGCGGCCCAACCTTCGGCAACATGTCAACAAGCTGCTCGAGCGGCCCCATCTTGCGAATCTGCTTCAGCTGATCCCTAAAATCTTCCAGCGTAAATCCCTCGGTCCGCAGTTTGCGTTCCAGCTCCGCAGCCGCTTTCTTGTCCACCGCCTGCTCGGCGCGCTCAATCAGCGACATGATGTCGCCCATGCCCAGCACGCGCGACACGATGCGCTCAGGATAAAATCCCTCGAGAGCATCATACTTTTCGCCCAGGCCCACGAACTTCACCGGCGCGCCCGTCACTTTGCCGATGGAAAGCGCCGCGCCTCCGCGCGCATCGCCGTCCAGTTTCGTCAGGATCACGCCCGTCAGCCCCAGCCGCTTATGAAATTCTCCCGCCGACCGCACCGCGTCCTGCCCGATCATGGCGTCCGCAATAAATAGAATCTCGCTGGGACTCAATTCCTTCTTCAGCGTGCTCAACTCTTCCATCAGCGAATCATCAATGTGCAGTCGCCCCGCCGTGTCCACCAGAATCACATCGCTGGCGGAAAGTTTCGCCTCTTTAATTGCGCCCTTCACAATTTCAATCGGCTTGTTCGTCCCAGTTCCTTGCCAGATCGCCGTCCCCACCGCTTTAGCGACCTGTGAAAGTTGTTCACGCGCCGCGGGACGATACACGTCAGTGGAAACCACCAGCGGCCGGTGCCCGTGCAGCGCCAGCCATTTCGCCAACTTTCCTGTTGTCGTGGTCTTACCAGAGCCCTGCAGTCCCACAATCATCCACACCGACGGCGGCTTCGAAGCAAACAATGGCTTAGCGTGTTTCCCAAGCAGCGTGGTCAACTCATCCCGAACCGTCTTGACCACCTGCTGGTCCGGCGAAAGCTGCATCATCACTTCGGTGCCGATTGATTTTTCGCGGATGTTCTTCAGCAGCTCGTCGGCCACGCCGACATTCACGTCGCCTTCCAGCAGCGCTTCGCGAATCTCCACCAGCGCCGCGTCCAAGTGCTCTTCGGTCAGCTTCCCCTGTCCGCGAAGGTTTTTAAACGTGCGCTGCAGTTTTTCCGTTAAATTTTCGAACATTTTTAAGACTCGATATCCAGTTTAATTTTTAAGCGAGGATTCTGCATTACAGAGCAGTGCGATACGAACCACATTTTGATTCTAGGGGACCGCTCAGGGACGGTCAAACGCAGCTATCAACAAGCGGTGAATCCAGCAACCTGCACAACTAAAAATTAAAACGTCACCCGCATCCCTATTTGCGCCGCAAACGGAATCCCCACGGTAGTTCCCGGACCAAAAAAATCCCCCAGCGCTCCAGCAGGCACCAGCAATTGTTTGGGATTGGTAATGGGTTTGGTCTGCGAGCAATCCGCATTCAAACAAAACACCGTGGCATTCGTCAGGCTGTTCACCGGCGTCGGCAGCGCCCCAATGTCCGTCACATAATTCGCGCCCGGATTATTGCGGTTAAACAAGTTGAAAAATTCAATGAATGGCGTCACCGACCAGCGATCATGAAACGTAAACGCCCGGCTCAGACGCAAATCCGCCTGCACGTAAGGAGTTCCACGAAACTCGTCGAGGGTTGTTTGCACCCCATTAATCACCGCTCGATCGTTCCGGGAGTCTCCCAACCCATTCACGTCCACTGGCGTAGTCAACGTAATCGGCCGCGCGCCTTCCGCTTGAAACAACAGGCTCAACGCCAATCCACCTGGCGCGCGAAAAATTCCCGCGACCACCACGCGGCTCCCAACATCTTCTCCCGACGGCCCGTAATCTCCCGGCCCGAACGGACGCAACGGATTGCAAACGCCGTTCACGTAGTCGAACAATTCGCCGAGTATGCAGCCCCACGTTTTCGCCGATGACAACGAATAATTCGCAATCAAATTAAATCTTCGCGACACGTTCGCCTGCACATGCACCAGCAACGCGTCATAGCTTGACCGATTGTCGGAGTGCGCCACCGAAACCGCCGGCACGAATTGCATCTGGTCCGCAGTGTCGCCGGCGGCGAACAGCGGTGTGAACAGTGTCGATCCAGGGACATATTGATAATTGCGATAGCCGTGCACGCCCTGCTCGTGCACCCAGCTCGCGCCTACTGTCCAGCTCGGATTGAACGCGTGCTCAAATCCCACGCTGGCATGCAGTGCGTACGGTGTCTTGTAATTCGGATCTATCAGCGCGCCCGTGCCCCCCGCCGCCGCGCCAGGTACGCACCCCGCGTCCGGCGTCGCCCCCACTGCATTCATGCATGGCAGCGCCGCGGTGTTCACCGCTTGCAGTGCGCCCACCCATCCGTTTTGCGCCAGATCGTTGTAGTACAAACCAATCCCCGCGCGAATCACGCTCCGGCCCGACGATCCCGGAGCGTAAGCAACCCCCAGTCGCGGCGCCACCGCCGCGCGATAATCATGCGGCGCGCCGCGCACCAGCGGAATCTGCAACGCCTGCAGCGTCAGGTACGCCGGATTTTGTAGCTGACTCCGTCCATTCGCTTCGAATAATCCAAACGTGGTGTCGTAGCGCAGCCCGTAATTGACCGTGAGGTGCCTCGTCACCCGCCAGGAATCTTGCGCGTAAAAACCCAGCCGTTGCACATTTTGCGAGAAACTCCCATTGCTCGCAGGCACCGCCGTACAACTAATTCCCGACGCGGGATCCGGCTGTGCCGCGCAACCAGCGCTGAAGAAAAATTCGGACGGATTCGCCGCGTAAAAACTAGGATCGTGCGGATAAGACAGCACCGTTTCCGCCGTCCCGGAAAGCGCGCCGCTCAATACCGGTTCATGAATAAAATTTATGCCGAAGCTTGGCGCGTGCCGTCCCGCTGAGTGGCTCACGTCGTAGCGCAACTGGTATTTCTCCTGGTTGCGCAGCACCGGAAACGCGGTAACTGCGGTCGCAAACTGGTTGTCGCCAAAAGTGTCCAGCCCTGAAACCGTTCGAAAGCTCGCAGTGAACGGAAACTGCAGCGAAAATCCCACGTAGTCGTTGCGCGCTTCCGTGCGGTGCAATCCGCTGGCCCCAAACAAAAATGTGCCCACCCATGTGGAACTGAACGCGTATTGCTCCCCAAGTGCGAGATTCAAGTAATTCGAATGCGAAGTCGCACCCGTCGACGGCAGCGTCCCCTGCTGGATCAAATCGTTCCTCGTCAAATAGCTGTCGCTCGATGCCCGCAGAAACCATTGCGAACGCGCCGATTGTTTCCAATCCAGCCGCACCATTCCCAAAAAATCATTGAACGGCACCGGCACATTCTGCGGCACCGGAACCGAAGTTACCCCCGGAATGAGC
>Ga0307479_10002279_pt1 | contig 17435 bp, 19 predicted proteins | sample atmos_gasesECM4C_FD_203743 | JGI IMG/M metagenome (GOLD analysis project Ga0307479, IMG submission 203743) | Hardwood forest soil microbial communities from Morgan-Monroe State Forest, Indiana, United States - atmos_gasesECM4C_515 | ecosystem: Environmental > Terrestrial > Soil > Temperate... | reverse complement strand
GACGCTCTAGCCGCAATCCGTAGTAGTCGAGGCCAATCCCCAAGAACTTACCGGCTACCATGAGCATGAAGACAAAGAGGAAGACGGCCAGTTGGTAGTTCTGAAATGCGGCTCCGTACGCCCAATCGCGCAACACGCCGGTCCACCCCGTCAGCAGGAGAACGAGCAGAAAAACCAGGCCCACGAGGAAATCCCCCACCTCCAGACAGCGCCGGATGCGGTTATAGCGTTGCGCTTCCGGGGAGTCGGCCGCGATCGTCGACGTGTCTTCTGCGAGTGTCATGATGGGGTCGTAAAGGAAATAATAAGATATCGCGAGGCGATGCGCTCTGCCCGAAGGTGCAGTGCCCAATGGGCGGAAGTCGCCGTTCGCGCACTGCGGTCCTAACCGCTAGTGTTCACAAAGGTTTTCCCTTGTTCCAGGATTTCCGCCACGAGTTCTGGCTCGGCTGCCTCCGAGTATAGGCGCAAAAGCGGCTCCGTCCCTGAGGCGCGGAGGAGAATCCAAGGCTCCGCTCCATTCCCATGTCTGGGTGCCTCGAGAAACAGCTTGATCCCATCCATGGTCTCTTTCTTGGCAATCTTGTAACGGCCGAACTGCGTAGTGCCGTCTGCGCAGGCCCTTTGAATCGCAGCCCGCTTGACCGTGTCTGGAATGTGCAGGTCGCGCCGCCCGTAATAGTGCGGGCCGAATTCGCGCTGCAGATCCTCCACTAACTTTCCCAGGGGTTTGCGCTCTTCCGCCATAACATTTGCCAGCAGCAGCGCATTCAAGATGCCATCGCGTTCCGGCAGATAGCGCGAATAGCCGATCCCTCCGGACTCCTCGCCCCCAATCGCAATGTCGTGCTCCATCATCAGGTCGGCGATGTACTTGAAGCCAATCGGACACTCGTGGAGCTTGCGCCCGTGCTTGGCCGCGATGCGATCCACCATCCCGGTGGTGTTGAACGCTCGCACCACGTCGCCCGGCCATTGCTTCCGCTCCAGCAGCCAGCGCGTCAGGACGGCAAAGCACTTGTGAGAATCGACAAAACTTCCGTCCTCAGCGATCGCGCCGATCCGGTCGGCGTCGCCGTCCGTCGCCAGACCTGCGTGACAGTTTTCTTTCTTAACGGTTTCGCGGAGGAGGGTAACGTGCGGTTCAATCGGTTCGGGATTAATTCCCGGGAACAACGGGCTTACCTCCTGACGGATCGCTACGTGCTGGATACCGCGTTGGCTGAAGATGCGCGCGAGCACGCCCCGTCCCGAACCGTACATGGAATCCACCGCGAACTTGAAGTTGGCCTTGGCGATCAGATCAAGATCCGCAAACTGGCACATTGCCTCGATGTGCGCCTGTTTGAAATCAACCTCTTCGATCCCTGCCGGCGTGGTTTGGGGCGGCGAGACGGTCCCCAGTTCATCTTCCACCTTCTTCATAATGGCCGGCGTTGCCGAGCCGCCAAACTTGCCCTTGAACTTCACTCCATTCCAGTTCCACGGGTTGTGGCTGGAGGTCACCATCACGCCGCCAGCCGCGCCTTGCTGTTTCACCGCTAGCGAAACCGCAGGGGTTGGAGTGTAGTCGTTCGCCAGCTTGACGGGGATACCGGCGTTCGTAATCACTTCCGCGACCAGGCGAGCGAACCGGGGGGAGCCAAAGCGTGTGTCATAGCCGACCATGACGCCGCGTCGGCCGTCTTCATATTTCAGAACATAGGCCGCAATCGCGCCTGCCACCCGACGCACGTTGTCAAACGTGAAATCGTCGGCAATGACGCCGCGCCACCCGTCGGTACCGAACTTGATCTCAGCCATAAAAGGATTGTTGAGCCTACAGAATCTCAGGAAACCGTGGGCCCGAGAAAACCACGCGAAGGAAGCTTGAAACTCGAAACCGAAACCCCGAGACCTGAAACCCGAAAACTAAACCAGCTTAGACATCTTCTTCTCATCCAGATACTTCACCACCCGGCCCACGTCTTGGGCCCGATCGCGCGTCGTCACCAGGAGGGCGTCGTCAGTTTGCACGACTACCAGGTCCTTCACGCCGACCGCAGCTACGAACCTCCCGGGCGCGTAGATGTAATTTCCTTGGGCATCGAGCGCAAAGCTGCCGGTTCCGTGAATGAGGTTCTGATCAGCAACCTTGATCTTTGCGGTGTGATGTTCATGCAGCGCAGTCCATGAGCCGAGGTCGTTCCAGCCGAACTCCGCGGGCAGGCAGAAGATACCGGATGCCTGCTCGCCTTTTGCCGATCGCGGCTCGAGTACCGCGTAGTCAATGCTGCTGTTCTCGCATCTGGGATAGAGCCGCTGCAACGTGCTGCCGAATTTTCGCGAGCCGTACGACGCCGCAATGTGCTCCAGCAATGCCGTGGTCTTTGGCAAGTGTTCGCGCAGGGCATTCGCAAGCGTTCGGGCGCTCCAGAGAAATATGCCGCTGTTCCAGAAGTAATTTCCAGCCGCCAGGAATTCTCCGGCGCGTTGTGCGCCGGGTTTCTCCGTGAAGCGGCGCACCCGCCAAGCGTGTCCGGTGGATTCTCCCCCGGCTTCAATATAGCCGTATCCCGTCTCAGCCCGAGTGGGCCGGACACCAAGCACCACAATATTCTCGCCCGCAGCGGCGATCTCAACGCCCCGCGATACCGTCTCCCGGTAGCGTTTCTCGTCTCCGATCACGTGGTCGGACGGGAACAGTCCAATGACCGCCTCGGGATGGTTGCGCAGTAGAAGAAAGGCCGCGAGTCCAATCGCAGGAGCCGTATTCCGCCCAACCGGTTCGGCAATGACTTGCAGCCTCTCGAGCGTTGGGATCTGGCGCACAATCGCGGGACGGAGATCATCGTTCGTGATCACCCAGAGACGCTTCGCTGGCGCGAGGGGCAGCAGCCGGTTCACGGTTTGCTGGATCATAGTCTGCTTCCCGTCCAGCGCCAGCAATTGCTTCGCGCGCCGCTTCCGGCTCAGCGGCCAGAAGCGTGTGCCGCGGCCGCCCGCAAGGATTACGGGATAGAAATCGGATCTCTTCATCGCGGTAGAATTCACAGGCGCGTTTCCGGTTCCGGTAGCTGCTTGCCCGGGACGTACGCCTTCAGAAACTCGACAACCCACTGCGGACGCACACGGAAGCTGTCCGTGCCCGCCGGAATCACCACTGAATCGCCTTTTGCCAGCGTCACCGGCTCCGCTCCGTCAACGTCCACAATCCCGCAGCCCTCAACCGCCACAAGAATTTGCACCGAATTCGTTCCCGACTCGTCCACGGTTCGAAAAGCTCCTGGTTCCTTCAGTTCATATTGGTCAACGACAAAATGGGGGGCTCGGACCATCGGCGCGAGTCTATTCTTGGACGAGCCGATCTGCGACGGCGCGGGTCGGACCACCTTTCCCGACGCCACGTTCTCCTTCACCGCCGCCAGCCCTGCCTGCAGGTGCAGCTCCCGCGGACGGCCGTAGTCGTACAAACGGTAGGTGCAGTCGGACTGCTGCTGCGTCTCCACAATGATGGCTCCCGGTCCAAGGGTATGAACCGTCCCTCCCGCTACGTAGATCATCTCGCCGGGATAGACATTCACCCAGTTCAGCAACTCCTCTGCGCGCGTCTCTTCGATGGCGCGCTGCAGTTCCGTTCGAGTGGTCCCCGGCTTGAGTCCGAGCGCCACCTGCGATCCCAGCTTGGCCGCGGCGATGTACCAGCACTCAGTTTTGCCCCACGGTTGCCCGGTGCGCTGTGCCTCGGCATCGTCGGGATGCACCTGCACCGATAGCTTCTCATGGGGGAACAGAAACTTCAGCAGCAGTGGGAAACGCCCGGGATCGGGCGCGGCCTCGCCTACCAGTTCGCGGCCATGGCGTGAACTCAGCTCGGCGAGAGTCCGGCCTGCAAACGGCCCGTTGGCCACTTTGCAGTTATCGCCGGTCAGCCAGGCTTCACCGATCTTCTCCTCAAACTGGTGATCGGGATAGATCGGGGACAGGTCCATGGTGCCCCAGGGGCGCGGATCAAACGCGGGCAGCATGCGAAATGGGTACAGGTTACTCATGCAGGAGCTGAAGACCAGACCGGCCGCCAACCAGGCGGCCAGTCCGCAACGCCACTTGGATGTTTCGTTTCAAACAAACCGATGTGCTAGATATGGCAACGATCACAAGGCCGCGAAGAACTTCCGCATCCGTTCCAGCCCGCGATCCAGTTCGCCCACCGACGTGGCGTAGGACACTCGAATATGATCGGTCGTTCCGAATCCCTCACCCGGGACCGCGGCCACATGTGCTTCGCGCAGTAGCCTACCCGCCGCATCCGAAGCCGACCGCAGGCCGCTACGCCCGAAGAAAGACGACACATTGGGATACGCGTAGAAGGCTCCCTCAGGCAGCGTGCATTTCACGCCCGGAATCGAACGCAAGCCGTTCACGACGTGATCGCGCAGCTTGATGTACTCCTGCCGCATGTCTTCCACGCATCGCTGCGGCCCGTTCAGCGCCGCTACGGCAGCCTTCTGGACGATGGAGGTCGGGTTCGAAGTCGACTGGCTCTGCAGCTTTGCCATTGCGCTTACCACCGCCGCCGGCGCGAGCGCGTACCCCAGGCGCCAGCCGGTCATGGCATAGGTCTTCGAAAGCGACCCGAGAATCACGAGCCGTTCACGGTATTCCCGCAACGATCCGGCGGAGAAGTTCTTGGCCGCGTAGTTCAGATACACGTAGCACTCGTCGGAAACGACCCAGATGCCACGTTCGTGCGCGGCGCGGATGATCTCAGTCATGTCCTCGGGCTTCATCACGGCGCCCGAGGGGTTTGACGGGGAGTTCAGGACGATCATTTTCGTGCGCGGCGTCACCCGACTCATAACCATCTCAGCGGTGAGCGCGAAGTTACGGGATTCGTCAGTATCAACGAGAACCGGAGCGCCGCCCGCGTAGCGAATGATGTCCTTGAACGACACCCAATACGGCACCGGAAGAATCACCTCGTCGCCGTGATCAACCAGTACCTGTAGCGCATTGAAGAGTGCGTGCTTCCCTCCGACCGAAGCGATTACTTCCTCCCGCCGGTATTCAGATGCAAAATCTGTGGCGTGGCGCTTCACGATGGCGTCACGTAACTCCGCCGTACCGGCCACCGCCGTGTACTTCGAGAAATTTCCATTGATGGCAGCGATAGCAGCATCCTTAATATGCTGCGGGGTTGCGAAGTGCGGCTCGCCCGCCCCGAAGTCCACCACGTCGATTCCCTGGCCGCGCAGCTTGTCGGCTTCGGCCACGACCGCCATGGTGGCGGAAGGCTCGATGCGGTTGATGCGTTCGGTCAGCTTGATCGCGGGAGTCGCTTCGGTGGTCGCTGGAGTCATGACTTTTTCCTTGCCTTGGATTTCCGGCTTTCGGATTTCTCTTCGGGAACTGCAAATTCGGCCAGCTTGTAGGCTGGATCAAGTTTCCCTTTGACATTCTGTTCCACGAGTTCGGGCACCAGGCCTTTAATCGACCCGCCGAGCTGTGCTACTTCCCGTACCAACCGGGAACTCAGGTACGAATACTTCTCGGCCGGCATCATGAATACCGTTTCGAGCTCCGGCCGCAGCTTGCGGTTCATCAAGGCCATCTGCAACTCGTACTCGTAGTCGCTCAGGGCTCGAATTCCGCGCAACACGCTGCTGGCGCCGACCTTGACAGCGTAGTCGACTGTCAAACCGTCAAAGGTGTCCACCCGCACGTTGCTGTAGTGCCCGGTCAGAGCCTGCAGCATCGACAGGCGCTCGCTCACGCTGAACAGCGGGTCCTTCTCCGGATTCCGCAGAATGGCCACTACCAGTTCGTCAAAAATCTTGCTGCCGCGCTCAATCAGGTCGAGATGCCCGTTCGTCGGCGGATCGAACGAGCCGGGATAAATGGCAATCACCTTGTGCAAGTGGTTCCTCGCGGAATGCCTGCCGTGCTAGCGAATCCATTGATTTTAGTGGGCGGAGAACAAGAATGGCAAACGTGCTGATGGGGTCGCAGCGACGCCCATAGGCGGCACGAAGCCCGCGCTAGGGACGCCGATTTCTGCCCATGAAATTCAGGACGTACTTGATGGCCAGAAGCAACACCCCGATGAGCACCACCGTGCCCGCTGTTTTGTAAGAGACCATGGAATCCTCGGGGATGACCCACTGTAGCGCGCAGGCCCGGAGCGCCGAAAGATTACGGGTTATTGGTTACAGGCCCGTTACGCGCAGGTTTGTGAGCTTGTTAACTGGGGCTGTGTACGTCCGTAACCTGCACCCCGGTTACCGGTGCGCGTATCGTCACTTTGACGAGATGCGAGGAGGATGGAATGTCCTGGAAACATTGGCTGGGTGCCGCCACGATCGCACTCCTGGCCCTATCCACCGCTGCTTTGGCAGAAGGGCATGGAAACGGAAAGCACGACCGCGACGACGACGATCGGAATCGCGATCGACACTACTACTCCGACCACGACCGCGACTACATGCGGGGTTGGTATCACCACCACGATCGCGACGATCACCTCCCGCCCGGCCTGGCCAAACGGGATCAGCTGCCTCCCGGACTCGAAAACCAATTGCGAGTGCGTGGAACCTTGCCGCCAGGCCTGCGCAAGAAAATGATGCCCTGTCCCCAAGAGTTCGAGCGCCGTCTGCCGCCGCCGCCGGTGGGATGCGCGCATGTCCTGATCGGAGGCCACGTCGTGCTGGTCAATCGCAGCACGTACCTAGTCATGGATATTTTTCACTTCGAGCGGTAGCAAGGTATCGCAATCCTGTAGATCATTCGAAGGAAGGCACGGCTTCGCTGTGCCTTTTCGGGCTGCATTTAATATGGGCATTGGTGTCGCCCGTCGAGCGGGCGCCCTCGTCTCCCGTTCGAACCCGAATCCTCTAATTCCTCGGCAATTGTGCTGCCCCCTGTCGATTCCGCCACTCCCCGTTCGATACTAAAGTGGAAGTCCGGTCCGGGCCGAAATGGTTGGCGAGCCCACCGCCTCAGCCAATCTTCTAAATAAGGAGTAGTAGCCATGCGATTCATGCTGCTGATGATTCCCAAGGGATACGAAACCGCAAAGCCAGACACTATGCCCGATCCGAAGGCGGTGTCGGCGATGATGAAGTACAACGAGTCTCTCCAGAAGGCGGGCGTGCTGCTCGGGTTGGACGGACTTCACCCGCTCTCAGCGGGTGCGCGCGTCTCCTTTTCAGGAGGCAAGGCGAAAGTCATGGACGGACCCTTCGTTGCGACGAAGGAAGTCGTCGGAGGCTACTGGATGCTCCAGGTCAAGTCAAAAGAAGAAGCGATCGACTGGGCCTCGCGATGCCCCGCATCCGACAATGAGGTGATTGAGGTTCGGCAGGTGCAGGAGTTCGCCGACTTCAGGCCGGAGGTCCAGGAAGCGGCTAGCGGATTTAGAGAACTAAAAGACGAAGTCCGGTAAGCGCAAGCGGGCGTAAGGACGGACTACGCTTGACGGGAACGCCAAACAGGGCCGGTCTTTCGACCGGCCCTGTTTGTGCAAACCTGCTCGACTCTAGAAATCCAGCCGTAGAGCGAACTGCATTTGGCGCGAGTCGGCCGTCGACGTAATTACGCCGAATTGGCTTGGAAATCTCTTGGCGTATTGGTGGCTCAGTTCGAGATACTTCTGCAGCTCCTTCGTCTTCGCCAGCAACGAATCAGGCACGCTGACCTATTCTTTCATGACCGCTCCGTATGCTTCGAACAGCTTCGTCTTATACTTCTTCAGAAACTGCTCTCGCGCGCGCTCGGGAAGACGAATAGCCAGCGTGCGTGACTGATGGAGAAGAGTGAACATGTTTCCGTTCAGCGAGGTGTAGGGATTAGCTGCGCCTTTGCGCTTGAGTTCAGGGATGGTCGCGATGAGCCTTTCGTACAATTGAACTTGGGGCGAGATCGTCTTCTTCCTGGCAGCGGCACCCATCGTTTTTCCTTATGGTGCTCGAAATCCGAGCGCTTGAGGATACACCCGGGACTCGAATTTTGCGTCCCTTCCGGACGGCTAGAAATCTAAACGAGGGTATACAGAGCCATGTTTTCACCGCGGTCGATTGGGTTGGTAAGAAGTCCCTACAAGGAAACGCGCGAGGTGCCGCGGGGCCTGGGAGCAAAGCACGCCGCAGAGGGCGTGCTCGACATTCTCCCGGAGTTCGAGCCGGGGCTCACCGATATCGAGGGCTTTTCCCACCTGTTTGTCCTGTGGACGTTTGATCGCTCTTCCGGCTTCGAATTGCTGGGGACGCCTCCAAGCGACAACCGCCCGCACGGCGTTTTCGCCACCCGCTCCCCTAGACGTCCAAATCCTATCGGCTTAACCGTCGTCGAACTTCTGAGGCGGGATGGCCCTCGGCTCCATGTCCGCGGAGTCGACATGCTCGACGGAACACCGATCCTCGACATAAAGCCCTACCTGTCCTCCGTGGCACCGGAGAACCTCCGCCGTGGGTGGCTGGCGGAGGCCGAAGCCCGAAGCGGCAAAGGATCGGAATAGGGTTTAAGCGCGCACCGCGTTAGCGAGTCGGCTGCAACCCAACTTATTGATCCCACCCTTCCGCTTGCGGAAGGGTGGGTCTTCAAACTACGCGCTCTGCCGCACGAATTCTCTCGACATGTCGGTCGTTGAGTCCGCCAGGCATTCTCCGCCCTCGAAGATCTGGCGCAGTTCGGTCTCGCCGTCGCCGGCAATCTTCAGGAAATGTTTCACGTGCTCGATCGCTTCTGCCTTCGACTTCGCCTGGATCAGCGCAAAACCGCCGATCACTTCCTTCGACTCGGTAAAGGGCCCGTCGGTCACGATGAATTTTCCGCCGGAAAGGCGGATGCGCGCTCCCTTCGCACTGGGCAGGCACCCTTCGGTCGCCAGCAGAATGCCGGACTTCATTTGCTCCTCCACCAGCTTGCCCATCTCGGCCATTTCCTGTTGGGTCGGCGGAGTGCCCTCAGGCTTGCTCGGCTTGTAAATGCATAGGAATTTCATCGTCATGTCTCCCGATTTTGAATTTCGAGCTAGCTCCCCAGCGGCTTCGACCGCCCGAACCTCGGCTCCGCCGGTGAGTCGAACGAGGCGCGCCAGGATCGACAGGTACGGTATCTTTCTTGAAAGGATTTGTTAAGCACCTCCCAGGCGCCGCCCGAGGCAATAAAGACTGGGGAGAGCTAGGGATGCTCTCCCCCAAATATGCTTTTCAAAGCTCTGTCGGCCTGCCGAGAAGCAAGCGCGTCACCGAACCAGCCAATAACCAAAGACCAACAACCGCTTTCCTATCTTCTTACCGCCGGCACCTTCGCCGCCTCGGGCGCGGCGGTTGGCATGGTCGCAACCTTGGCGGTTTGCGGCGCGCCCGGCGCGCTGCTGGTGGGCACTGCGGCGGGTGTCGCGGTTGCCGGGATCAGTCCCAGCGTCTTGCGCACTTCGGCTTCCAGTTTGGCGAGGGTGTCTTTGTTGTCTTTCAGGAACTGGCGCGCATTCTCACGCCCCTGGCCGATGCGTTCATTCTTGTAGCTGAACCAGGATCCTGACTTCTCGAGTACGTTGTTGTTTACCGCGAGATCCAGCAAATCTCCTTCGCGCGAAATTCCTTCGCCGTACAGGATGTCGAACTCCGCCTCGCGGAACGGCGCTGCCACCTTGTTCTTCACGATCTTCACGCGGGTGCGCGACCCGGTCACTAGGTCGCCCTCTTTGATGGCCGCAATGCGACGGATATCGATGCGCACCGAGGAATAGAACTTCAAGGCCCGCCCGCCGGTGGTGGTTTCGGGGTTGCCGAACATCACGCCAATTTTTTCGCGGATCTGGTTGATGAAGATCAGGCAGGTTCGCGACTTGGAAACGATCCCGGTCAGTTTGCGCAGGGCTTGCGACATGAGTCGGGCCTGCAGACCCATGTGGCTGTCGCCCATTTCGCCTTCAAGTTCGGCTTTGGGAACCAGCGCGGCGACCGAATCCACTACCAGCACGTCAATCGCATTCGAGCGCACCAGCGCCTCGGCAATTTCGAGCGCCTGCTCGCCGTAATCGGGTTGCGAAACCAACAGGTTGTCCACATCCACACCGAGTTTCTTCGCGTACTGCGGATCGAGCGCGTGCTCGGCATCCACAAACGCAGCCATGCCGCCGGTTTTCTGGGCCTCGGCAATCACCTGCAACGCGATGGTCGTCTTGCCCGACGATTCCGGGCCAAAGATTTCGACTACCCGCCCGCGCGGGAACCCGCCCACTCCCAAGGCCGCGTCAAACGAGATGGCTCCGGTCGGAATCACAGCGATGGGGACGATGGCTTCCTTCGACCCCAGCCGCATGATCGAGCCCTTGCCAAACTGTTTCTCAATCTGGGAGAGCGCGAGATCGATTGCTTTTATACGTTCGTCGGCCATGATGACTCCTGGGAAAACGTGAATTTTAAGAAGACCCTCGTAGCGTACCCACGGGCTGGCGGGTCGTAACTGCTGTTCGTCACAGCGATTTTGGTCAATATACCATGAAGCGAAGAAAAAGCGAATTTAATCTGGAGGCGAACCATTGCAGACACAAAAAATGTGGGCCAGAACCGAGACGCCCGTTGCTCCCCCCAACGTCTTACGCGCCGAGAAGTGTCTTGATCGCCGAGGCAATCTCGGCAGCCAGGGTCTTCATCTTCTCCTCTGATTCCGCTTCCACCATGACCCGCGCCAGCGCTTCCGTCCCTGAGTACCTCACCACCACCCGGCCATTGCCGTCCAGTTCGCGTTCCGCACTCTCAATCGCGTTTTGAATTTCGGTTACCTCGCGGAACGGAACCTTCTCGCGCACGCGCACGTTCTGAATCGTCTGCGGAAAGACTTTCAGATCGCTCACCAACTCGGCGAGACTCTTGCGGGACCGCGCCATGATCTCCATCAGGCGCAAGGCCGTCAGCAGGCCGTCTCCGGTGGTGGCATCTCCGTCGCGAAACAGGATGTGTCCGGACTGCTCGCCACCGAGGGTGGCGCCGGTTTTCAACATCTCTTCCAGCACGTACTTGTCGCCGACATTCGCCCGCGTCAGGTGGATACCCGACCGTCGGAGCGCAACTTCAAGCCCCATGTTCGACATGGTAGTCGCGACGATCATGTTTCCCACAAGCGCCCCAAGTTCTTGCAGATCACGGCCCGCCACCAGCAACACCGCGTCGCCGTTTACCACGTTGCCGGCCGCGTCGCAGAACAAGGCGCGATCGGCATCGCCGTCGAAGGTGACTCCGAGATCGAACTCGCCTTTGCGTTCCGCCACTATGTTCGCCACCGTGGCCGGATGAAGCGCTCCACAATTCTCGTTGATGTTCTTTCCGTCGGGTGCCGAATGAATGAACGTTGCCTGGATCCCACGCCGGCGGAACAGTCCGGGAGCCTCGGCGGTCGCCGCTCCATTCGCGCAATCCACCAGCACTCGCATCTCCTGCAGATCGCCGGGGACACTTCCGGCCAGCCAGTGAATGTAGGCCTCGCGCAGTGCCGCATCTCCGGGCAGACTTGAGGCGGGCTGCTTCGCGGGCGCGTTGTCCTCCTGTGGATTCTGCAACAGGGAAAAGATTTCCTGCTCAATGGCCAACTCGTGCGCGTCGGGTAGCTTGTACCCGTCGCCGGAAAATACCTTGATCCCGTTGTCGGTCCACGGATTGTGCGACGCAGAAATCACCACGCCCGCCGCCATTCCGCGCGAGCGCGCCAGGTAGGCCACGCCCGGCGTGGTGATCACACCCGCGCTTTGCACGGCCACGCCGGCTGAACCCAGTCCCAGGGCGACGCGATCCGCAATCCAGCCGCTCGATTCCCGCGTGTCTTGTCCGATCACCACACGGGCCTGCGGGTTCGTACGCAGCAGATCGTGTCCCAGCGCGCGGCCGATGGCGAACGTGCTCTCCGGCGTGAGCGGAAATTCGCCGGCCACCCCGCGGATTCCGTCGGTCCCAAACAGTTGTCTTGTCGGTGGGTTCATTCGGATGGTTTTGTACCCGGTGCTGCAGGTTCGGCCTCGGTCTTCTCCATAATAACGGTGACCCGCACGGGCATGGGGTGCACGATCTGCACCAGCGGATCGGGAACAAACGCGTTCGTCACAAACGTGCTTTTTCCCATGTTGCCGGTGGCATCCACCGGATCGGTGGTCGCCGCCTCCACCGCTTCAACGCGCTGCTTCGGTCCGCTGATGGAAAGGGTTGCCGGGTCGGCCAGCACCTGCGCGATGCGATACCCGCCGGCGAAAGTTCCGATCACCCGCGGGCGGACCTCCACTTGGCGGATGGCTGCGGTGTCGAAGCTCAAGCGCACCTGGCTGGGGATGATCTGCGCCACCTCCAGATCGCGCGGCTGGCGTACCTGCTGCGCGGTCAGGTCAAAGGTGCGCTCCCCGGGTTTCACGCCGCTGAGGTCCACCTCCACGTGGACTTCCTGCGGACGCAATTCGTGAATCAGCCGCTCCGGACCGCGCACCCGCACCTGCGCCTCAGGAATGTTAACCGAGCTGATTTCCAGATTGGTGGGGATGTTGTGGAACTCGATTGGAACCGTCACTGCGACTGAGGCTGCCGGATCGCGCGCCAGCGCCAGCCACAGGCCCACCGCCAGTGCCACGGACACAACCTTGTACCCGAAATTTGCGAACACGTAGCTCCGCAGAAAGTCGACCATGGCTAGCGATCTACTCCGGGCGTGTAAGTCTGATCCGGGTTACGGTAGCTGGGCGAGCGTTCCGGTTCGCTGTTCTCTTCATTCCCGGCTGCAATCGGAGTGGGTAGAGTGGTCGGGGGCACATAGCGGCGCAGGAGCGTGCTCAGCCTTTCCCGCAGTTGCTCGACGGTGAGATCGCGCTCGAAATTTCCTGCCACCGCCAGGCTGATGGCGCCCGTCTCTTCCGAGACAATGACGGCGATCGCGTCGGTCTCTTCCGTAATGCCAATTCCCGCGCGATGCCGTGTTCCCATTTGTGTTGACAGTACCGGGTTCATGGAGAGCGGGAGGAAACACGCTGCGGCCGCGATTCGGTCTTTCTGGACGATGACGGCCCCATCGTGCAGAGGTGCGCTTGGCCGGAACACCGTGGCCAGCAGGTCGTAGGAGAGCCGCGCATCCAGTGGAACACCACTCTCGATGTAGGTGCGCAAGCCAATTTCGCGCTCAATCACGATCAGCGCACCGGTCTGATTCTGGGAGAACAGATTCGCCGCCAGCACGATGTCGTCGTAGGCGTCTGACTCGGAACTCGAAGCCCGGCTCAACGTCAAGCGACTGCCCAGATTCGCCAGCGCGTGCCGGAGTTCAGCTTGAAACACAACGATAAGGGCAAAAACCAGGTAAGGAATGAGCGTGCTGACCAGCCAACTGAGCGTGGTCAGCCTTCCCACTCGGGCGATGTAAAAGCCCAGTGCCACCGCGGCCACCCCCACCAGCATGGGGGCCGCGCGGGTCCCGCGCACCAGCATCAGGAGCTGGTAAATGACGAACGCGACCAGCACAATGTCGATGATATTGGTCATCGATAGGTGCGGCCACGGCGCGAGCAGATGTGTCACCAGACTTTCCTCATTCAGGGGGTATGAAACCGTCTCATCGGATCTTTTATTGTAATCCAGTGAGAAACCGCGGCTAGCGCGAGGACTTCGTCTTCACCGTCGCGGCGATTCGTCCGCGGGCCAGCCGTGCGGAGATCTCGTCCCCGGGTCTTACTTGCCCGGCATCCTTCAGGAGCTTGCCCGCGGCGTCGAATACCACGGCGTAGCCGCGATCGAGGATCGCCACCGGCGATAGCGCTTCCATCTGGCTCGTCAACCGCTCCATGCGCGACCGCCGCTGCAACAGCAGGTTACGCGTGGCCGCAGCTATGGCCGAGGCCTTGGCGTCGAGTTCCTTGCGCACGCCCGACAGCACCAGGCGCAAATCATAATGCCGCACGGCCGCGGCAAGCGAGTCGAATCGGCGGCGGTGCGTTTCGAGCAGAGCTCTTTCCGAGTGCACCAGGCGGTACTTCAAGTCATCGATTTTCTGCTGGCGCCGCCGGATCAGATCCATCATCCGCCCGAACGCGCCGTGTTGGGCGAGTTCCGTCAGGTGCTGCCGCTGCATCCCCAACCGGTATCGCCAGGCTCTCGCCAGCCGCGCGGTCAGTTCGTCGACCTGTCCTTCAACCTCCTGCCGCGAGCGGATTACGAGTTCCGCCGCCGCTGACGGGGTGGGCGCCCGCAAGTCAGCCACGAAGTCGACGATGGTGAAGTCGGTTTCGTGCCCGATGGCGGAGATCACCGGCAACGCCGAACCCGCCACCACCCGTGCCAGGGCCTCGTCATTGAACGCCGCCAGGTCCTCCGCCGATCCACCGCCGCGCGCAACGATGATGACCTCGACATTCCGCGCCTTGTTGAAATGCCGAATTCCCGCGGCCACGTCGACTGCCGCTGTCTCGCCCTGCACCTGCGCGGGATAAATCAGCACATTCACCGTGTGATGCCGCCGCTGCAGGATCTGCACGACGTCCCGCAGCGCTGCCGCCTGCGGAGAGGTCACAATCCCGATCACCCTGGGCAGAGCGGGAATGGCCTTCTTGCGTGCCGCGTCGAAAAGGCCCTCGGCCTCCAGCTTTGCCTTCAACTGCTCGAAGGCGATCTGCAGGGCCCCTGCACCCTTGGGTTCCACGTACTCGGCGACGATCTGAAGCTGGCCGCGGTCGTCGTAGATCGTCACCCGCCCGCGCACCACCACCTGCATTCCATCGGTCGGGCGAAAGCGTAGCAGTCGCGCTGAGGAGCGGAATACGACGATGCTGATTTGCGATGTTGTGTCTTTCAGGGTGAAGTAAAGATGCCCGGAATTCTGTGCGCGGAAGTTTGAAATCTCACCTTCGACCCAGGCATCGGAGTACTCGCGCTCGATGTGGGTGCGCACCGACGCCACCAGGTCGCGCACGGTCCAGATGCGGCGCTCGGGCGGACGAAAACTGAAGCCAAGCTGGTCGGCGGCGCTCATGGCTGGCAGTGTATCGCAGCCTTAGCGTCGGAAGCGCCCGACCAGGTACAGAATCAGCGACAACAGCACACTCAGAAGAATTGAGGTCGACAGAGGAAAATAAAACGCGCCGTTTTTCCCCCGATAGAGGACGTCGCCTGGCAATCGTCCCAAGGGCAGATTTGTCCTACCCAGCAGCATGAAGACAAGACCCACTACGATGATTAGCGCGCCCAGCCCCACCAATAATTTGCCCAGGTCGGCCACGCTGTTAGTCTAGCCCAGCCCTCCGCCGCCCGCTCAATACCGCGACGCAACGCGCCGGAGAACTCCCGCCCTCGGGCAGGAAACGTCGAGCCCCCGACTCTGTCGCCGGCACTGTGCTTTGCCTTGCAAAGTACTTGACCGATGCAGACTCGAGGCTTACTTTGTGTGCATGCTCGACCGCCAGTCCCACCGCCTCCGGCGTCCGCGGGCTCACGTTCGGCCTGCATCCCAACGCGCCCTTGAGGACCTGCGCTACATCCGCGAGACCATGGAGCTCTCGTCGGCCTTTACGGCGACTCCGGGCTGGGGACAAGTGCTCATGGGCGTCACGGCCGTCATAGCAGCGGCGACCGCCGCCCGACAGGTCACAGCCCAGGCGTGGCTCACGACGTGGCTGGTCGAAGCGCTGCTCGCCGTCGCCATCGCCATTACTACCATGGAACTTAAAGCTCGTCGCCGCGGGCTTCCCCTGACCAGCGGCCCCGGTCGCAAGTTCGCCCTCGGGTTCCTGCCCTGTGTGCTGGTCGCGATGCTGCTCACTGCCGCCCTCACGCGTCTGGGCCTTGCTCGGCTTCTACCCGGTGTCTGGATGCTGCTCTACGGTGCCGGCGTGATCACCGGCGGAGCTTTCTCCATCCCCCTTCTGCCTGCCATGGGATCGAGCTTCCTGCTGGCGGGGGCCGTGGCTCTGTTTGCTCCGATTTGGGGCAACTTGTTGATGGCGGCGACGTTCGGCGCCTTGCACATCCTCTTCGGCCTTTGGATCGCGAGGGAATATGGCGGATAGGGCGAAACTCCGGCTCGCGCCATGCGCGACTACCGCGTCGAGACCGGAAGCCGGTGTCTCCAGGCGGGTTGAGGATCTTCCGGAACTCGACCGCACCATTCACGAGCGCATTCGGCTGGGTATCGTCAGCGCACTGGCCATCAACGATTCGCTCAGCTTCAACGATCTGCGTCGCCTGCTCAAGACCACCGATGGCAACCTCAGCGTACACGCCCGGAAACTTGAGGAAGCCCGTTACATCACCTGCAACAAGTTCTTCGACGGCCGCATTCCCCGCTCGGAGTACCGCCTAACCCCGACAGGCCGGCGCGCTCTCGAGAAATACATCACCCAGATGGAAGACCTGATCCGTCGCACCCGGAAAGGGTGAATCTCAAAGGCTCTCGCTGCGAGGCCGACTTCGCACTTGCACGAGCCTGGGCCGGCGCCGATGCTAGCATCCGCCGCTTGAAATTCCGTGGGTTGCTCAGAGCGGTTGTGCTGTCGACGGTCCTCGTACCCGCGCAGGCAGCCGAGCCCGCTGCGGTCGAAATCGCCCGCGAACCTTACCATCACCTCGTGCTCGAGAACGAGTTCCTGCGCGTCTTCCTGGTGGAGGTTGCTCCGCATGAGTCCACGCTCTTGCGCCGCCACCCTTCCTCACGACTACATCTCCATCACGCTGGGTGACTCCGAAGTGTCTTACGAGGTGGAAGGGAAACCTCCAGCCCATCTCTACCTTTGCGACAGCGAAACGTACTTCCTGCCGGGAAACTACGCGCACCTCGCCCGTAACCTAGCCGCGGCGCCTTTCCGCAACCTCATCGTAGAATTGCTGCAGGACGAAAAGGCGCGCAAAACACAGCCGCCGAAGTGGGACGAGGAACGCGGCCTCCAGATCTTCATCGGTGGCACCCAGGACACATTGTTCGTCAAAGACGGAGTGCGCGTCTCAGAGATCGAGCTGCAACCAGGCGCGACGATGCCTCGGCACCATCACCGAGGTCCGCACCTGCAGGTGGCGCTCACCGATCTCGAGATCCGCAGCGACGTCGTGGGACAGAGGCCGATGCCTGGACACTTCAAGTCCCGCGATGCCAAGTGGCTGCCCGGCGGCTATGCGCACACCCCTGGCGAACGTCGGGAAGCAGACCGCAAAATTCATAACAGTGGAGTTCCCGTGACGGTCTGGCCGGCGACGCCGGAGACCGGGGGCCCAAGAAAGTAAACACCCCCTTGCGCGAGACCGATTCACATGGTATAAACAAACACGTCGAGAGCAGTGTGTGGCTAGCCGGGCGAGTGTGTGCAACTCTCGTGGTGCGTCCGGCATCCAAAGGTTTAGAGCAGCAAATCTAGGAAATTAGCCCCGGCCACGGGGTTCGCATTCGGGGACAAGGCTCCTCGAAGGGTTTTCGCGTCAGCGCAAGAACCTCCAAGCGATCTT
>Ga0307479_10002277_pt1 | contig 17444 bp, 16 predicted proteins | sample atmos_gasesECM4C_FD_203743 | JGI IMG/M metagenome (GOLD analysis project Ga0307479, IMG submission 203743) | Hardwood forest soil microbial communities from Morgan-Monroe State Forest, Indiana, United States - atmos_gasesECM4C_515 | ecosystem: Environmental > Terrestrial > Soil > Temperate... | reverse complement strand
CTTTCGATTTTGCGCTGCAACCGGGAACGGTTCGCTGGAGCGATATAAGCCTATCTCAAGGACGGAAGCTCTTGCCGGAGGGAAAAGGAAAAGAAGCGCTGATGTCGAACTGCATGGTCTGCCACGGCTTCCAAAACGTCATGTCACTAACACCTCGCACCGAAGCCGGATGGCGCGACCGGATCAACTACATGCGCAAGGCAATGTGGTGGCAATTGCCGCGATTCAATGACGAAAAGGCCGATGCGGTGGTCTCGTACCTTTCGCATATGTTCGGCAACGACCCCAGCGCGCCGCGTTCTCCGGCCGACGTTCCGGGATATAGAGACACGGTCCGCACGTTCAGCGAAGAGGCGATGAATATTGCGTACGTCGAGTACGACGTCCCCGGCTCGAAGGGCTTGCCTTGGAGCGCTACACCTGACAAAGACGGAAATTTGTGGATGCCCTACTACGGACGGGGCAATGAAGTGGCCCGGCTCGACCCGAACACGGCTGAAGTGAAACACTTCCCGCTACCCTTCGAAGATTCCGCTGGCGTTCACTCCTCCGTACCCATTCCGGACGGCAAAGTCTGGTTCACGGAATTTGCGCTGAACCGAATCGCCCACCTTGATCCTCAAACCGGCAAGATTAACGAATATCAAGACTCGGGAGACGTGCCGGGCGAGCGTCCCAGCAAACATACGGCTCGAGTGGATGCCAACGGAAACGTCTGGACTTCAGGAAGCCCGGTCACCAAGTTCGACCCAAAGACCGGGAAATTCACTCACTTTATGGACGCGCCTTCGTCTTATGGCATCACTTTCGACAAAGACGGAAACGTCTGGTTCTGCGTACTGAAGACAGATGGGACGATCGGCAGGATTGATGCGACCAGTGGTAAAGTCACGCATTACTCTCCGCCGACTCACGGAATGCCTCAGCGGCTCGATCTCGATTCAAACGGGATTGTCTATTTCAGTGAGCGCCAGGGACACAAGGTCGGCAGGTTTGATCCAAAGACGGAGACGTTCAAGGAATATCCGCTACCCGGACCCGCTGGCAGTCCCTACGCCATTGCGGTCGATCGAGACGACACGGTTTGGTACAACTCCAACGATCAGGATACGATCGGGCACCTCGATCCGAAAACCGGGAAAATCGTGGAGTATCCTTTCCCTCATTCTGACGGATTGATGAGGGAGTTCTTCCTGGATTCCCAAGGGCGCATGTGGTACGCCACGCCCACAAATAACCGCGTGGGCTACTTCTATCTTACGGGGACGCAAACGAACACGCGCGCCCGCAACTAGCAGCGCTACACGGCAGCGCAACTTGGACGCGAGAGGATTCTCACGTAGCTTCAGGCTTCAGCCCGGCATCTCTCACAGGCAATAACGTCTGACTCCAACTTCATCAGAAGATCAATTTCAGTCCCAACTGCACGGCGCGGTTTCCTCCCGATCCCAGCACCGGGTTTCCGCCAGCCTGGTCCGGCGTGGCGCAGCCGCAACCGAAAACCCCTGAGGACGGATCGTCATAAGTACCGGCTCCAAATCCGTTCGACATCCCGTACGGATTCGTGAAGTTGGGATGGTTGAATATGTTGAAGAATTCGGCCCGGAACTGTGCGGTGAGCCCTTCCCGGAACTTCCAGCCCTTGGTTACGGACAGATCCAAATTGCGGATGTCGGAGTCGCGGAAGTTGTTGCGCGACGACGTGCCGAAGGTTCCCGCTGCGGGAGGAATCAAAGCGGAACGACCCTGGAAATAGCAGCCAAAATTGTGAAGGGAGGTCACGGTCGTAGCATTGATGGCGCTGGCGGCACTGAAACAGGCGCTTGCGGCAGCAGGCCCTCTTGGCAGCAACGCTTTTCAGTGCGGCCCGCTACGGCCGTCAATGCGCACCGCCCGCTCGAGCGCACCCAGCATCTGGAGGAAATTCTCAGCGTGCGCGAGGCGCGTACGGTGGCGGCTCATCACACCGTGAGTTGGCAGGCCCAGCGCTGGGGAGTGTGGCGTGAAGATGTCTGCGGCGGATTGCGCGGGGCGCGCGTGGAGATCGAACGACGTCTGACGGTTCGCACTGGCTGCGCTTCCGCGACTGTTACCTGCCGCTGCATCCTGCCCGGCGGCGCCGCGATCGGCAACTCCTTCCGGCCTACGGCCTGCAGGAGCCGCCGATCCAAAACCCCAAGCACCGAGCCAGATCAAAACCAAACACATCCCACCTGCTGATCACCCCTGGAGGAAACCTTGGAAGCCGACATTTCTATTTGGCAGAAAACCGGACACTTCTACTTCGCGTTGACAGGTGATGGTCCCGGGTAGAAGTTCAAAATCGCGCCTGGGGCGATAATTTCCTCTGTAACCTATAGTTTAGTTGGCAAGATTAACACGGCATTGCTGGCCATACCTTATCCGCCGGCAGTAACCGCGAGGGTCGCCTTGGGCTAGCTGGCGACTGCAATGTTGAAGGAGGCGCTTTCGATGAAGACAGGGTCGGAAGTTCGCACCCGCTTGCCCGTGTCCGGAATCAGAATGGGAATGCGGTTGATCAGACTCAGCCTGGCTCTTTTCCTCGCTGCTGTGCTTTCCGCCGGATGGCTGATGACCGCACCAGCGTCCCTATCTGCCACGGTCCGCGACCTGCCGCCAGATATCGCACGCCTCTACGACGGCGGTCTTTACCGCCAGTCAGAGGAAGCACTCGACTCGGCCATTGAGCGCGAGCCGCAGGAATCTTCGCTCTATTTCTGGCAGGGCCGCTGTTTCTTTGAGCTGCGCGATTATAACCGGGCAATTTCCAGCCTGGAACGCGCCATCGCCCTCGAACCCGGCCGCTCCGATTATCATTACTGGCTCGGAAAGTCATATGGCCGCAAGGCGGAGGACACAAGCCGATTCACTCCCTTTTCCGCGTTTTCACTCGCGCACAAAACTCATCGCGAATTCGAGACCGCCGTGCGGCTCGACGAGAATAATCTGGAGGCGCAACGGGACTTGATCCGGTATCTGATGACGGCACCGGGCATTGCCGGTGGAAGTGAAGAAGAGGCACAGCAGCGCGTACATGCGCTCGCTGCCGTGGATTCCACCGAAGCGTCGCTGGCGCAGGCAGGGCTATTCGCTTCGCGAAAGAAGTTCGATGAGGCGGATCAGGAGTGTCGGAAAATTTTGGATAGCAAGCCTGATCGCATAGGCGTTTATTTTGAGATTGCCGAGTATTATCGAGATCGCGGCGATGCCGCGCGAATGTCCGAGGCTACTGAAGCAGGAGCAGCGCTGGCTCCTTCCGATCGACGTCTCGATTATTACCGCGGAATTGTCCTGGTGTTAATGAATGAAGCCAGGGAGGCGGAGAAGGACCTCAGCCATTATCTCGATGCGGTTGCGGACAATGATAACGTTCCATCCCATTCCACCGCGCACGAGTGGTTGGGCAGGCTCTATGAGGATGAAGGACGCTTGGACCGGGCAGAGCAGGAATATCACGCCGCTCTGAACCTGGATCCCCATAACAAGCAGGCCCACGACGCTTTGAAAGCGCTGCAGCACCGAAAGCACTGATGCTGCGTGGCCGACGCGTCAAGTCTTAAAACGCGTCGAAATTATTATTCTCCTCATCGCTGAGTTGCGCCATTTTTCTCTGCGAAAGATTTAGCACCCAGGATGCGATGTTAGCCTGCGTCACCGGCAACGGCAGCCGTTTAACTATGGACTTCCAGCTGTAGAACTCACGGTAGATGTGCTGCACATTGTTGACCATCTCTTCCGGGGTACAATATCGAGGCTTGATGTAGCAGGTATGCCCGGGCCAGCGGCCAATCTCATCCAGCTTCAGGATGCGATCTTCGCTTTTCATCCTTTCGTAAAACATGGTGCCCTTTTCCGGAGTGAGAATATTGAAGTACGCCACGGGCACTTTCTCCTGCTCGAGGAAGTTGAGCGTGGAGCGGAATACGTCCGGAGTTTCATTGTCCCAGCCGAATATGAAGTTCAGTGAATAACTGATCCCGCGCTTGCGCAGATTGTCCAGCAGCTCGCTGTAGCGATTGACCTTGTTGAATTTCTTGTTCATCCCCTTCAAAGTCTCTTCGTTGATGCTCTCGATTCCGATGTTCAAGTGCAGCAAGCCACTGCGCTTGGCGAGATCCATGTATTCGGCGTCGCTACACAAGTTCGAAGTCCACAGCGCCGACCAGCGCACCTTCAAAGGAATCATGGCTTCCATCAATTCCATCGCTCGCGCGCGCTTGCCGCCAAAATCGCTGTCGCCGAAGAAGATACTTTTTGCGCCGGTATGCTGGATATCCTCGATCACCTCTGCGGTTGGCCGAACGCGATAGCCGCCTCCGAGATAAAGCCGTTCAGAGCAGAAATCGCATTGCATCGGACACCCACGCGAAGACATCAGCGAATAAGTCTTGAAGGGCCCATATTTGCGAAGGTCCAGCATGTCCCAGCGCGGCAGGGGCAAGCCGGCCAGACTGCGCATTTGCGGAGCGTGGTACACCTTCTGCAGGCGGCCATTGACAGCATCTTCCAGCATGCGCGCCCAGATCGGCTCGCCTTCGCCGATTCCGATGGCATCGCAATGCCGGGCCGCCTCTTGTGGGTCGAACCACACGTGCGGCCCGCCCATGATCACGGGAACGCCCTGCCGGCGAAATTCGTCGGCAAGGTCGTAGGCTCGAATGGAATGTATCGTCCACGTCGTTATGGCCACCACGTCTGGCTTTGGCTTGCTATAAACATCGACGTCTTGAATCTGTTCGTCCACCAGTGTGACGTCCCACCCCTCCGGTGTTAATGCCGCCAGATAAGGCAGAGTGAGCGGAACGAGTGGCTTCATCCCCGTTTTCAGCAACGTGTGGTTCTCTTTGGAAAGATAGTGCGAAGGCTGAATGATCAACAGCCGCTTGCTCATGAAACTCCCCCCCACCTAGACACGCCACCGAGGCAGCCGGGCAAGTTTTTAGAGTATTTCTCCTTCAACGTGGTTATATGCGGATATACCCGACCGGCCGCGAAAGGTCCTTGAGTCGAACAGGCTTTAAACGTGAGCGCACCACCGCTTTGGATTCGGTTGCGTGCGGATTGAGCCTGATGCAATAAGCTGTTGTTTCCCTTATAGTTTGCAGATGCGGGCCCGTAGCTCAGCTGGTTAGAGCAGCGGACTCATAATCCGTTGGTCCTAGGTTCGAATCCTAGCGGGCCCACCAACGTTTACAGCGAGTTAGCATCCTGAGTCTTTCCGTTGCTCGCCTGACTGTGCCCATTTTTGTGCCCTGTCGCGCCTAAGGCTGGACTGATCGCATGATCTTCGAGCGTACGGATTGCGGCCTGTTTTGCTTGCGACCGAATGTGACTACAAACACCTTGCGCGGCGGCTTCCCGAAATTAGCGATCAGTGAGCACAGGTAGCGCCCGGCCTTGCCTTCCCGAATCAACTCCTCATCGGTCATTTTGCGAAGACGTGCTCGAAACGCTTCAAGATCGACTTCATCTTCCGATGCGGTGTTCTACGCCTTCGATTTGCTTTGGCCGGAGGGTGGGGATCTCCGTCGGCCGTCCCTCATTGAACGCAAGCGAAGATTGCGACTGCCTATCCGGGCTCGCCGCCAGGCTGCCTTGCCATTTGCGGATACGTAGAACGTCGCGGCACTGAGCTTTGGGAGCACGACTGCGAAGGCATTATGGCGAAGCATAGACAACATCTTTGAAATTCTGGCGAGCCTCATCCTGAAGAGACTCAGCAGCGCTGAAAGGTGATAATTTGAGGCACGTTTAGCAACTCCAGTGTCTTCTACCGCCTGGAGATCTGCGACACCGGGATCGAGATCTTCGCCTCGAAAGAGTGGATGAGGTTTGAAAGAGTCAGGAAGGTCCTGCTCGACCCTCATCACCTCGGACGGCTCATAACTGTACACCGCGCCACATACATCGCACTGAACGCTGAAGGGACCATTGAGCGGTGGAACAGACATGTAAGCATCGGCAAAGCCAAGCGGGATGCGGTGTTTGAACAAGAAATTGTGCATCAGGTGATACAAGTGATTCTTGCAGAGGACGATCCAACAGTAATTTCTATCTTCCCACATACGAGCCTCCGACTCGGGTCGCCGAGCTGGGTAGGGACCGCAGTGGCGCGATGATATCAAACAAGTCGAACGATTCCTCGAAAAGCTCTAAGAATCCTCTCTAAGAAGTGCCCGCACGTTGCACGTTTGCTTTTCTGAGGGGATCGATGTGAGTGTGAGTATAGATCATTGCATCAAAATCAAGAATTTCCATGCTTGCTGAAAACCCGGTGGTCAACACTTGGTAGCTAAATCGCATTTTCTTCCCATGCAGTTTCTTAATCCACTCGTCGTATTCCTGAAGCGCCACGCCTATTCACCTATTCACCAGCGAGTAGTAACGCAGATACTGCCGAGTTCAGCGGAGAAAAAATCGCGTAAGGGGAAATCAACAAGTACACTGATGAATCGCCGATACGGGCGTTTCGGGGCTTTTAATTTGGCTTACTGCTGCGAGCAATTCTGAGCTTCTGCATCCGCACCTGAAGGGTGGAGCGCTTCATTCCAAGCCGCGCTGCGGCACCCTTGGGCCCCGCAACAACCCAGCGGCTCTCTTCGAGCGCCGCCAGTATCTGCTTGCGTTCGGTTTCTTCAAGAACACGTTGCATGCTACCTAAGTTTTCGGCTCGTGACGGGCTTTTCAGGTTTTCCAATGCAGGCATGGAGGCGCCATTGCCTTTGAGATCCGAAAGCACTACGCGCAGCACCGGACCGGAAGACAGGATCACTGCACGCTCGATTACGTTCTGTAGTTCGCGGATGTTGCCGGGCCAGTGGTATTCGCAAAGGGCGCTCATCGTTTCTGAAGGAATGCTTTCAATGTCCTTGTTCATGTTGCGGGCAAACTGCTGTGTGAAATGGCGCACGAGCAAGGGAATATCTTCGGGGCGTTCGCGGAGCGACGGAACGCGAACCGGAAATACGTTCAATCGATAAAAAAGGTCGGAACGGAATTTCTGTCCCTCCACCATGGCCTCCAGATCGCGATTGGTGGCTGCGATCAAGCGTGCGTCCGTACGCAGTGTGCGCGTGCTGCCCAGGCGCTCGAATTCCCGTTCCTGCAGCACACGAAGTAGCTTCGGTTGGAGCTCGAGCGGGATCTCACCAACCTCGTCCAGGAAAACGGTGCCACGGTTTGCGAGTTCGAAGCGGCCAATGCGCTGCGCGATCGCGCCGGTAAACGCTCCCTTCTCATGGCCAAAAAGTTCGCTCTCGAGCAGCCCGGTCGGAATGGCGGCGCAGTTGAGTTTCACAAACGTTCCAGCGCGCCGCTTGCTTCGATCGTGAATGGCACGCGCAATCAGTTCTTTCCCTGTACCGGTTTCGCCATAAATCAGAACGGTGGAATCCGTTGGGGCGACCGTTTCGACTTGATTTAGCACCTTGCGTAGTGCTGTGCTCTTACCGACGATCTCCGAGAAGTTCAGTTCGCTGCGGATTTCGTCTTCGAGGTAGACCTTCTCCTTCGCGAGACGGTCTTTGAGATCGGCAATGTCTTTGTATGCGATGGCATTACTCAGCGCGATCGCAACCTGTTGGGCGACCAGGTCCGCCATCTCCACATCGTCAGCAGTGAATGGCTTGTCCGTCTTGCGCCCCAGCGAGAAAATACCTAGCTTGCGGTCGCGCACATACATCGGGCTGGCGTAACCGAAACGGATTCCTTCGGCGTGAACGATCGCGGTCTCGCCTTCAGAAAGCTTCAAAGCAGGGTCGGCGAAGTCAGAAACCTCGGGCACACCGCGCTTCAAAATATCCCCGATGAAAGTGCCTTCAACCGGAATCAGGAGGCCCTCACTTGCAACGCCCAGGCTGCCTGGGAAATCAACCGCGTACAACTGCAAATGGGTTTCTTGAGCGTTAGGCACCCACACACCCACTACATCGGTATCCAGAGTTCGTCGAACCGTTGAGGCTATGTCTCGCAGCAGACTGTGAAGGTCAAGGTTCGAGCTTAAGCGCTTACCGATGTCGACTATAAGCTTCAACCGTTCGTAGGGCCCGGCGAGACTCAGGCTCGACTCGTACGCAGGTGAAGACATATCGGGGGACATTGTAACCCCGATGCCAGGGCTGTTCGTGGCCTTCTTCGAGCGACTGGCGTCAGTCTCGTTTACCTTCAAATCGGAAGGAGTGGGCCGGTCAGAGGTTACTTCCTGCAAAACTCTTGCGAGCACGATATCTTCCACGATTGCGATGTGCTCGCCCGGCAAGAGGAACTGCTTCAGCATGCTCGTATACGACCATGCGAAACCATTTGGCTCGCAACCGAAAACTCCACACTGTGCCGAAGTCATTTAACCCGGGCAGGGCTAGAACACGTCCCAGACCAGCGAGGATTCGGACCCACAACATTCGGTCATTTTCGACATATTTGGCCTCTTAACGGCCTCTATTTTTCGGGCCTGTCCACTGGGAGGAGATTTCTCGTCGGAGCGTCCCACTTGGGCGGATGACGGGCCAACAGGAAGTTATTCCGAGGGTTAGGAAACCGTGTGGAGTCGATTTATGAGATAGCTTCTAGCATTTTCTCGCTGCTCACAAAGCCGCTTGTAGAGTCCCACTGGACTCGGGTACATGGGACGACCTGCGTTGGAGAGGCCGCCTCGATGGCTGCTTTGCTGCTAACCGCGGGTACTCCCAAGAAGCGCTTCTCACTGCCCAACTCGCGAATTCTCATCCATCAGCCCTCGATGTCAGGGCTTTCGGGCCAGGCAACCGATATTGATATCCACGCGAAGGAGATTTTGCGGATGCGGTCGGTGATCAACCAACTCCTGGCAGACCACAGCGGCCAGTCGATCGAGAAAATCGAGCAAGACGTGGAGCGCGACTTCATTATGTCGGCTCAGCAGGCCAAGGAGTACGGCCTGATCGACGAGATCATTCACAAACACGGCTAGAGATCACCCGTTGGTCCTTCGCTTTCTTCGGCCGCTCACTGGAAATGAATCATCCAGAATTCGTTCCAAGTCGCCTTTGGATGCACATATTGAGTGATTCCTAAACAATTCAGTACGTTGCCCAACAATGACGACGATATGCTGCGGAGACTATTCTAGGAACCCGCTTGTCGCGGGTTGTGACGTGGAAGTGACAAAACCGCAGCTTCTGACCTGGCACTCAGTTCGGTATTTAAAACGACCTTTGAGCGATGTCGCGTTGACACGGTTCCTCGATGAGCGTTGAACAAAAGCCTACATGGCCCTCATCGCTAAACGAAAAATGTATGGTGCATGCAGCGGCCCGCCCGCGACTGGCGTCCTCTCGGGCGGTATTACTATCGTCCGTGATCGCAGTCCTCCCGGAGATGATCGGCGTAAGGTTGCTTTATCGATTTACTCGGGCCCCCCCCTCGTGGGCTCACAGGGAGGACACTTTGTCGCGCGCGAGTAACCCTTGAACACGAACTTATAGGCGCCCGCACCTCCACTCTTGCCGTCGGCTCCCGCTAGCTCGGCCTGAACTGCATAGACGTTGCCGCTATGATCTGCTGCGATCTGATGACCTGGGGGATCTGCTTGCGGCGAGCCGGTGCTGAACGAGCCAAGAACCTCCAGCGTCTTGCGATTCAGAATGTATATGAGCGGTGTTCCTCCGACGTACAGGAACCTTTCGTCCGGGGAGAGGGCTACGCCCCTCGCCTGAAGAGGATACCTACTATCGAGCCCGAGATATTGCTCCGCGATGAATTTGCCGTCGATTGTGAATACCTGAGCTCGCTTGTTTCCACGATCGGCAACATACACAAGGCCGTCGCTAGCAATCAGCACATCGTGCGGCACTGCAAATTGCTGAAGCGCGGGCCAGACTCCGCACAACGCAGGGCATAGTTCATTGGGCCGAGTCGGAGGTACCGTCGGACGCGAATCTGCATCCAGCGGTTTGGTGCCATATGCGCCCCACATCCGCTTGAACTTTCCTGTATCGGCATCAAAGACCATAATGCGACTGTTGCCGTACCCGTCTGACACGAAAAGCTCGTTCGTTTTGGGGTATACGCGAAGGCCTGTCGCTCCCCGAAGCACTTGCGTTGCATTACTTCCCGTCTGGCCGCTCATACCGATCGCCATCACAAACTTGCCGTCCTTTGTGAACTTGAGAATCTGGTTGTCATTCGGGAGACTGGCCGGATTGTTCATCTTGCCGTCTGCATTTCCAACGATCCATATGTAGCCCTTGTAATCTACGGTGATGCCGTGCTCATTGGACGGCCATTGATAGCCCGGGCCGCTATCCCCGCCCCAACCCTGAATGAAATTGCCATTGTTGTCGAACTCCATGACAGGAGGTGCAGGGGTAGAGACGTAATCGGGAGGAGTGGAGCGAGGATATCGAAGGCCGCGTGGCCGGCTCAGGATCCAGATGTGATTCTGCGCGTCGACTGCAACAGCGGACCCAAATCCCATCCGCCATTTTGACGGAACCTTTGGGAAATTGGGATCCTTCTCGAATTGTGGCAATCCACCTTCTCCAATATGAGGAGCCTCCATCGCCGCAGCTTGTCCCCCGATAGGATTGAGCAGACGCGGAATCGCCCAAAAGAAGAGGCTCGCCGTCATGAGAAAACCAATTGGTGCCATACGTTTCATGGGTTTCATGGGTTTCTCTCCTTTAATTAACGTTGCAGGGAGGTGCCAAGGCTCGAACCGTAGCACATCCGAAGCGAAGGGAACACTATTGGAGGAAGTTGAGTTTTGCTCTTAGAATGCGACCTAGCGCAAATGCCAGCCCCTGCCGGCAAGCTAAATGAAAGACCGTCAAGCCAGCCAAGCTCTTTCCTCTGAAATTGAAGAGTACCGCGACGCGCGTTGGCATCGTGAAAATACAGCGTGCGTAGAGACGGTCACACAGGCCGAGGAGTTTATCGAACGCGTCGGGTTTGCGGCGTGCCTGACCGATGCGCGCCAACCCGGGCCGTCGCTTTATGTGGCTGTCTGCGGCCGGCGCGACGCCACCATGCCGCGCAATGTGCAGAAAGATCCGGAAAGCTTTCATACTTGGATATTGAAAGATGAAGTGATGCGGCGCGGTCGCGCTTACTACGCCAAACTTTCTCGCGGCAAAGCGATGTTCCTCGCACGACGAATGATCCCGTATTTCAGAGCGCTCTGGGGGGTACCGAGGCGTGAAGAGAAGAAGCGCTTGGGCGAGTCGGCTCTCAGATTGTTGCGAGTCTTGCGCAAGGAGTGGGAGATGGGAACGGCCGACCTGCGCCTCGAATCGGGTATAACGGATCGTAAACGGTTTACGCAGGCACTCGACGAACTGCAAACGGCGATGATCGTCGTGCCGAACGAGGTGGTTTATCAACCAAGATTCAGTTACCTGTGGGGTTTGGCCGAAGAGCGTTTCGCGGAAGAATTGGCGACGAAAGTAGATCGCCCCACGGCTCTACTCGAAATCGCCCGCTGCTTTCTTGCGGGGGCAGGTATGACGGTTCCAGGAGAGCTGGCGCGTGTCACTGGGTTGACGCGTCCCGAAGCGGGACTCGGCAACAAAGCGTTAGTCGAGGAAGGCTATGCGGTGAAGGTGGCTCACGGTACCTATCGGCTAGCTGCGTTAGAAGTAACCCGTTCGAGAATGCGCCCCCATCTCCTTAGAGACGAAGTGCCTATTGATCCCAGGCGCCTGTACGCCGACTACCCAATTTAATGCGCCATCACCTTCGCAAGTACCTGTTCCCCGAGTAGTACTACTATTCTGAGTGCTTCCAGCATTCGCAATACCTTCCGCGCTCTGCTGGAATGGCACTCCCTTGAAATCTGCGGTGAGGCGACCACCGGCGAGAAAGGAGTTCAGCCAGTTCTCGCAGTCGTTCGGTATTATGATTCCTCCATGCACCCCATGGCCACAGCGGACCCTCAGTTGTGCGGCCGTTTTCCCTTGTGCAGAGCAGTGTTGAGGAGGATTGGTCGAGCTTCAAGACCTCTCGGTGCCCTGGCCGTGTTCACCGGAATCTTCGGCGCCATCGTCGCCGCGCAGGTTCGCGGCCGACCGTCCAGCGCCTCGATTGCGGACTCGATCTTTGTGAACGGGAAGGTCTTTACGGCCGATGAGCGCTCGGGGATTGCGGAGGGTTTCGCCGTGAAGGATGGCCGTTTCCTCGTCGTGGGCGCGAGCAGCGCGGTGCGCGGCTACATGGGCAAGGGCACGGCCGTTGCTGATCTTCACGGCAGAACGGTGACGCCGGGACTGTCGGACGGACACTTTCACAATGAAGGCGGCGGCCACGGGCTCGATCTGTCGGCGACGCGCTCTCTCGCCGATCTTCTTGGCGCCGTGGAGCTGGCCGCCAAGAAGGCACGGCCCGGCCAGGTTATCGTCTCGAATTCCGATTGGCACGAGGCGCAGCTTCGCGAGCAGCGATTGCCGCTGGCCGGAGAAATCGACGCAGTTTCGTCAAACGTACCTGTGGTGCTCGTGCGCGGCGGCCACGAGATGATTCTCAATTCCGCCGCGCTCCGAAAGTGGGACATCACGCCGAATACAAAATCTCCCGATGGCGGCAGCATTACCAGAGGTCCCGCCGGAGAGCTAACTGGTGAACTGATCGACAACGCTAGACGTTTGGTCAAACTGCCCGCGGCCCCATCTGTATCCGTGCCAGACGTACTGGAAACGCAGCGAAAACTCAACGCCTATGGCATCACCAGCGTGCGCATCCCCGGATCATATAAAGGCAATCTCTTCGAGGATTACAGGCTGCTCAAGCAGATGCGCGACGCGGGGCAACTCTCATTGCGCTACACGGTTTATCTTCCCGGGTTCGCTATTACAGACCCAGCTAAGATTCGGGAAATGATCGCAGACTCGGGATTATCGCAGGATGAAGGAGATGAGTGGGTGCGCATCGGTGGCGTGAAGTTGCTCGTGGACGGCGGATTCGAGGGTGGCCACATGACCAAGCCTTATGCCGAGCCGTATGGTAAAGGAGGCACTTTCGACGGTCTGACGCTAGTGTCGCCTGCTGATTTTACCGCGGTCGTCAGAGAGGTCAATCGGCTCGGTTGGCGTGTGGCCACGCACGCCGTTGGAGATGCGGCCTTAGATGAAGTTCTGGATGCCTACGAGGCAGCCGACGCAGAGCGCCCAATAGCCGGCAAGCGCTGGTCCATCGAACACGCCTTCATCGCCCGTCCCGATCAGATCGCACGCATGAAGAAGCTGGGCGTGATCCTTTCCGTTCAGGATCATCTTTATCTTGCCGCGCCCGCGATGAAGAAATACTGGGGAATCGACCGTGCTCGCCAGGTCACACCGCTCAAGACCTATCTGGATAACGGCTTTTTGATTGTGGGCGGCACCGATTCTCCGGTCGTGCCGTTCAATCCTTTCTGGGAGCTCTACCATTTCAACACGCGCGAGACGATATCGGACGGTGTTTACGGCGCCGATGAGCGTGTGGAGTCAAGGGAAACTCTCCTGCACATGGTAACCATCAATTATGCGAAGCTCACTGGCGAGGACAAAATTAAGGGCTCAATCGAGCCCGGCAAGCTGGCCGACTTTGCGATACTCTCGGACGACGTCCTTACGGTGCCGGCCAAACAAATGCTCCAGACGAAGGCGCTGGCAACCTACGTGGGAGGTAAGCAGGTCTATCACGATCCGAGCTACCGGTGACGGTAGAGGTACCAATGCCCCCGCAACTCGCGCGTCACCAGCCCATCGCCTCGCGAGTATCTGTTCCGCAAGCAATACTACTAGCTTCACTTCACCCTATCGGCTCGCATTGTGGGCCCATCGTGTCAATCGTTGCTGAGGTTGAGTGGCTCGAAGTTGAGCTTCGCGCTTCTGCGTCGGGACTTGTCAACTGCGTTGAATCAATTCATCGATATAGGAGAGCAATCAAGAAGGCCATACCGGCGAGCAGGGGCAGCCACGCCTTCAATTCCCGAGTCACGCGCCCAAGTCGCTCGATTCTACTCGTGAACGGCCAAGGCACACGCTTTCCCGCGTTCTCCTTGAACTCGGCGCCCCACCGTCCAAGATCGGATTCGGCATGGTTGACCTGTTTTCGGTGCAACTCGCCCATCCACTTTGCGCTGAAGACGCTCAGCAGCAAGGCAGAGACAACCAAACCCATCGAAAGTCTCGACCAGAAGTTGCTCAGAAGCTTGTCGACAGAACCGAAAACTGCCCAGTTCGCCGCAATCACAGCATAAGACAGCTGCAGGCTCGTGTCTGTCAGCTTCTCTGTCCAGTACAGATAATCGTCCTGGACAGCTTTTAACGCTTCATTCGCGGATTGATATAATGCTCTGCTCGTGACCACGCTAGCGAGCGGTGCCCTCGGAGCAACTGGCGTCGCAGTCGTGTGGGTGTCAGTGTCCACCACCCCCTCCAAAAGAAGGAGGCGCGCCGCCATTACCAAATCTTGCCCTTTCGATTGGGCGGGCGGATTTCTTCTTCTTTGACTTCGCCTTCTTTCTCGATGTTTTTGCTTTGCCCGTCGTCGACCGCTTCTTAGCCACAAGCCTCCAATCCGCCGCGCAAGTCTCTAGGCCGACGTAGTCCGAAGGTTCCCGAGAATTTTGGGTTGACCTGGGAACGCTACCCCACGCAGCTTATCGACTGCAGGTATATCAGGGATTATCATTCATGACAATTACTTCGACGGTATAAGTCCCGGCGAATCTGGGGGCGTCAGCATGGAGAGTTTGCGAGTACCTGTTCGTCGAGAATACGGAATGTCCGCCGCGAAGGGAACACGCATCGTTACGCCGAGGGCGAACGTGGATACTTCTCAGATTACCCAGTTGCGCGCTCAGGGGTTTAGTTGGAAGAAAATTACCAAGCAAATGGGGCTTGGGGTCGGAACTCTCTACCACGTCGCTCCGGCGATCAAGCCTACTTACTAATCATCTTTAAATTGGTTGCCGCAATCGTCATGGTGCCACCCTTTTCTGTAACATCACCGGTAAGCTCTACCTTGTGACTGAGGTGGGGCACCAGTTTTGCATTGTTGTTCGCTGCGAGGTCACCCGTAACGGTGTAAACCTTGCCGTCCGAGGTCAGCAGCGCTACGGGCTGGCCCATCTTGGCGCAAGTTGCCGCGCAGTTCGCTTCATCTCCACTGGGCATCTTATGATCGACCCCAGTGTTCGACTTGTTCATCTTGTAGCAGATTTGGTCGATGAGCTGGCCTGAGATCGTTTGCGTCGCCGCAAATGCCACAGCACCAAGAGCCAACACAAATACAGCCACGGTCAATCCAGCAAGCAACTTACGCACTGAAACACCTCCATGAGAACCAAGAGATTGCATCGACACGCTTATACCGCCTGGGCTTCTAGGTAGTCAAGCCTGACGGGTTCCAAAAACCCCCGTCGACCAGCCAGCCGCCTGCTGCCACGGCGCTGCAGTAGGTGCGGTTTGCTATGGATTCGGCGAGCTCTATTCCTTGCATTGTGGGGCAGAAGTGGCCGTTGAATAATTGGCCCGTCCGATGGCGACCAACTCACCGGCTTCATTGAGCACATCCACATCCACAACCCCCACGGTCTTTCCGCTGCGCCGGATGCGTGCGATCAACGTAAGCGTGTCCTTTCCGGGCCGCAGGTAATCCACCCGAAGATTGATCGTCGGCAGCGGATTGCCGAACATCATGGCGAGAGCATAGTCGCCAACGATATCAATTGCGGCTGCGATCGGTCCACCATGCCAATATCCAGTGCCAGGCAATCGCTCGAACTCCGGCCGCATCTTCAGCCTGATGATAACTTCCTGTTTTTTGGGATCAGCGTTCACAACCTCGAGGTCGAGGAAAGCATTGAAGGGTGAATGCAGGAGTCTCTCTTGAAGCCGCTGGCGGTTTAGCGGACCATCGCTCACGGAGTCACCACCAGCTTTCCGAATACCTCACGGTTCTCGATCTGCCGCAACGCTTCCGGGGCGTCCTCCAGCGGAAAAGTGCGATCCACGATCACCTTCAACGCACCGCTCCGCACCAGATCGAGCACCTTGATCAGATCTTCACGGTCCCAGCTATTTGACCCTAGAATCTTGAGTTCAAATGTCCAGATAAACCTGATGTCTTCGGGCGGATCGTAGCCTGCGGTCGCCCCACAAGTAAGAAGCCGCCCGCCGACGCACAGGCAACGCAGCGACTTGACCCACGTGTCTCCCCCAGTGAAATTGACCACCACATCGACACCCTGATTCGTGCCAGACCCACGCCGTGCCGGCTTGCCGTAGAGCGCGTAAACCTCCTGCGCAAAATCGCGCTCAGCGTAGTTGACCGCGTAGTCCGCCCCCAGCTGTTTCAACTTCGCTAATTTCTCGGCGGTGCCGGCACAAGCGATCACGGTGGCCCCGGCTAGCTTGGCGAGCTGCATCGAGCAGACGCCGACGCCGCCGCTGGCCCCGAGAATCAATACCCTCTCGCCTTTGGCCACTCCTCCGATCGTATACATCATTCGTAGGGCGGACCCGTACGCGCACGGCAATGCAGCTGCATCGACGTAGCTCACCTGTTCTGGAATCCTGATCAGTTGATGGGCCCGCACCCGGCAGAGCTCTGCGAGCCCGCCATGAATGGTCTCACCCATCAATCCGCCCTCGACGCGATTTCTGGGATCGATCAGTACCCGGTCGCCGGCAGACCAGCCTTCGACATCAGGGCCGACTTCCGCGATGTCTCCCGCGCAATCGAGTCCCAGGATCGCCGGCACAGGAATCTTGATCCCCGGCATTCCGCGGCGCGTGAAGACGTCGTGGTAGTTGAGGGAGGTAGCGCGCACCCTAACGAGCACATCGCCTTCGCCTGCTGTGGGGTCAGGGAAATTGGTTTCCAGGATTGGCATAGCCATACTACCCTGTTCCCGCAACACCATCGCTCTCATCGTGTATCCCCTGCTACTCTCTCCTCCGCGAGCCTCATAAGCGCGTTTGTGTCGATCTTGTTGGTCCCCCCCAGCGGGAGTTCCTTTAGAAACCAGACCCACCGCGGGTGCTGATAGGGCGGGGCGTTGGCTAGCGCATAATCCTTAATTTCTTGCGCGCCCACTGCTGTACCCGGCTTGAGGACGACGAAAGCGGCCGGCTTCTGTCCCTTGATCTCATCGGCGACCGGCACGACGCAAGCTTGTTGGATAGCCGGATGCCGTTCCAGCATCTTCTCAACCTCGCTCGGGTAGATGTTTTCGCCGCCGCAGACAAACATGTCGTCCGTTCGGCCCAGAAAAAAGTAGAAGCCCTGAGCATCACGGTGGAAAACGTCCCCACTTATATAGTAACCGTCTTCCGTCATCACCTTTCTCGTGGCTTCCGGCAGCTTGTGATAGCCCCCCATCAAGGCTGGGCATTTAATATGCAGCACACCTTCATTCGCCGCGAGGTTGTCGCCATCAACCAACCGCAGTTGCACCTGAGGAT
>Ga0307479_10002275_pt1 | contig 17450 bp, 15 predicted proteins | sample atmos_gasesECM4C_FD_203743 | JGI IMG/M metagenome (GOLD analysis project Ga0307479, IMG submission 203743) | Hardwood forest soil microbial communities from Morgan-Monroe State Forest, Indiana, United States - atmos_gasesECM4C_515 | ecosystem: Environmental > Terrestrial > Soil > Temperate... | reverse complement strand
CAGCGCCTTCTCGGCATTTGCTGCGTTGAACGCGATAATGTCAGTGAGGCTGCGCATCTCGGTGGCGGTGGCCCAGTCGCGCAGATAGGCGTTCAGATCGTGCTTGAGTTCATAGACGAAGACGATCGGCCGGCGCGCCGGCTGGTTCTTGGTCGGGCTTTCGGGGTTGCGGTTCAAAATCGCCATCTCGGTGCCGGGGCCGCCAATCCAGCCTTCGGTCGGGATGTTGACGCGCACGATCGTCGCCCCTTCCCGTTCGAGCACGGCGATCGTATCGCGCATGACCGCAGCGGCGCGCGGCGGCAGCGGGCCGTAATACACATCGTTGGCCGGATCGGAAGGATCGCTCGGCACGCCGATGCGCGCTCCCCTGAGACCGCTTGAGTCGAGGGCACTCGTATAGTCGACCGGACGCTGCAGATGCTCGGTGGCCGGATCCGACGGGTCGGCGGCAGCAAGCACGTTCAACAGGATCGCTGCGTCGCGCACGGTGCGCGTCAAGGGGCCTGGGGTATCCTGGCTGTGGGCAATCGGGATGATGCCGGAGCGGCTCACGAGGCCGACGGTCGGCTTGACCGTGACGACGCCGTTCTGGGTCGCCGGAGACAGCAGCGAGCCCGAGGTCTCGGTGCCGATCGCCGCCGCCGCCAACCCCGCTGCCACGGTGACCGCCGATCCAGAGCTCGAACCGCCTGGCAGCACGATCGGCACGCCCTTATCGTCGAGCTCGAGCGCATAGGGGTTCTTGACCTGGCCGCCCAGTGAGCTGTAGCCGGCCGGCATGTCGATCGCCAGAATATTGGCGAATTCGGTCAGATTGGCCTTGCCGAGGATCACCGCGCCGGCTCGCCGCAACAGCTCGACCACTGTCGCCTCCCGCTTCGCGCGGGCGTCGGCGAGCGCCAGCGAGCCCGCCGCCGTGTGCTGCGCGTCGGCCGTGGCGATGTTGTCCTTGACCAGGAGCGGGATGCCTTCGAGCGGACGGCGCTGGGCAGGTTTGCTGCTATCGAGCGCAGTGGCGATCGCCAGCGCGTCAGGGTTCACCTCGCGCACTGCGTTGAGGCGCGGTCCGTTTCGGTCATAGGCCTCGATACGTGCCAGATAAGCGCTCACCAGTGCAGCAGCTGTTGTCGTGCCTCCCGCCAGCGCCTGCTGCAGATCGCTGATCGTCGCGTTCTCGATGCACATGGTTCCCTCGTCACCTACAGCCGGCGGCGCCACAGCCAGCCCCAGAGCAAGGATCAGACAAAGGCGAAGCGGCGATGACGGCATTGGTTTGCCGGGCGTGATTCTCGCGATAGCCTGCCGGTCAACAGCGTCGTTCGCAAGTAGCAGAGCTGCATGATGCCCAAATCGCGAAGATTCGAGATCAACGGGTCGCTCCGATCTGGGTCTCGCCCGTGGCGTTCTGCGCCGGCGTTGCGCGGAGCTTGGCTGCTGCTCGGCGGCGCCTTCGCCGCGTTCACCGTCAGCGCGGGGTTGATGCACTCCTATGCGATCTTCTTGGTCGCATTCATCGAGGAGTTCCGATGGAGCCGTGCCGAGACCTCGATCGCATACTCGGTCTCGCAACTCGTCGCCGGTGCGAGCTCGCCGCTGGTCGGAGCGTTGGTCGATCGGCTCGGGCCGCGCCGCCTCTTGTTACTCGGTGGAAGCCTGCTCGTCCTCGGCCTCTTGGCCAGTGCGCTCATTTCGGCTCTGTGGCAAATCACTCTGCTCTACGGGGTCGTGATGACGATCGGCGCCAATTGCCTCGGGCTGGTGGTTTTTGTGCCGCTGCTCTCGCGCCACTTCGTGCGGCACCGCGGCATGGCGATCTCGATCGTGCAATCGGCCAATGGCTTTGGCCGCGCCGCCTCGGCGCCGCTCGTCCAACTGCTGATCTCGACTCTCGGCTGGCGCGCGACTTATCTCGCGCAAGCCGCGTTCATGGCCGCCGTCGTGCCGCTGCTTGCCGTGTTGTTTCGCCGCGCTGCCCGCTACCCGGTCGCGGCCGAACGCGATCCAATACCCAGCGCGTCGGCTCCGATCTCGCTGCCCTCACCGGAGTGGAGCCTGGGCGAGGCGATGCGCACGCGCCATTTCTGGCTGCTCTTTGCAGTCTATCTGTTCACCGGCCTCGGCAGCTTCCTCGTTTCGCTGCATCAGCTCGCTTTTGCCGTCGATCGCGGGTTCGACAAGCTCTATGCCGCAGGGGTGCTGGGCCTGGGCAGCTTTCTCGCCATCGCCGGCACGATCTTCACCGGCACGCTGTCGGATTATATCGGGCGTGAGCTGTCGGCCATCCTGGCCTACGGCATTTCGATCCTCGGCGTGGTCTGCGCCTTGTTGATCACCGGCCCCGACCAAAGTTGGCTGTTGTGGCTGCACGCCAGCTTTTTTGGGCTGACCTGGGGCGCCCGCGGCCCTGCGATCACGGCAAAGACCGCCGATCTCTTTCCCGGCCGCCAGCTCGGGACCATCCTCGGCGTGATTACGATCGGCAGCGGCATCGGTTCCGCTGCGGGGTCATGGGCAGCGGGGTGGATCTTCGACCTCTCGGGCAGCTATCGGCTCGCCTTCATGCTGTCGATCGCCGCCTATCTCGGCGGCTGCATTGCTTTTTGGGCCTTGCGCCGACCCCCGACGCGCTAAGCTGCTTGGCGAGCGCCGACCGCAACGGCAAAATTATCGCGAAGTCGACGGGCTTCCGAAAGGGTAACAGCAATCGCCGCGGATGTGCTGGTGAAGAATGCCTGGTACGTGGCCGGGCTGGCGCGCGAGTTCCCGGTACAACAGCTGCAAGGCCAGGTCATTGCGGAAAAGCCGCTGGTGCTGTGGCGGACCGCCGAGGGCGGTGTCGTCGCTTTCGACGAGCGCTGCCGCCACAAGCGGATGCCGCTGTCGCAAGGGCGACTCGTCGAAGGCGGTCTGCTCGAATGCGCCTATCACGGCTTGTGCTACGACGCGACCGGCCAATGCGTCCGGGTACCGTCGCACCCCGACGGCCACATTCCCAGAGAGGCTCGGCTGCGCCCCTTCCCGGTCATCGAACAGGACGGCCTCGTCTGGGTCTGGCCGGGAGATCCCGCCACCGCGGCGACGGTTCGGCCGCCGCGCCTTCCGGAGATCGCCGATCCTGCGTGGGAAACGGCCGATACCGGGCCGATGCCGGTGCCCGCCAACACGCTGCTGCTGATCGAGAACCTGCTCGACATCACCCATTTCTACCCGCTGCACGACGGCAATATCGGCGATGTCGAGAACAGCCGCATACCGGTCGTGATCGAGGAAGGGACACGCGACGGCAACGCTTATGTCGGAACCACTCGCACCGTCCGCGGCTACCGGCAGCCGCCCTACCTCGAGGATTATTTGGGCTACGATTTCGTCGACCGGGACCATACCCATTTCATGCTGAGCCCGGCGGTGACGCGCGTCGAGATGCGGGTATGGCCGGCGGACGGGCACGGCGATGCGAGCAGCGAGCGCGGTTATGTCATCGTGCACACCCACACGCCGGTCGACCGCAAGAATCACGTATGGCGGCTGATCATCAACATGCCGGCCGGCCAGAGGTGCAAGTCAGATCCGACAAAATCGGCAGTCGAGCGCTTCATGGAGACTTTTCCGGCGGTCATCGCCGAAGACCGGTGGGCTCTCGAAAAGCAGCAACAGATGTTCGACTACCCCGACGACGGATACTTCGAGGTGTTCCTTCGCCCGGACACTGCGCTGCGCCGGGCGCGGCAAATCCTGACCCGGCTCGAGCGGGCCGAGACCCGCCCGGAGCCGCCTACCCGTTAGACCGGTCTTCCTCCGGCATGCGACGAGGTGACGGTGAAGTCGTGCCCGTCGGGTCCGACGAGATGGAAGGAGTCGTGGATCCGGCCCCTGGTGATGTCTGAGGGTCCGAGGCCCTTGGCCGCATAATCGCGGCAAGCAGCCTCGATATCGTCCACCATCAGGTCGAAGGGTGCCGCGGCGCCGGCTTTCGGCGCCTCTTCCGCCTTTCTGACGACGACATGAGTGCCGCCGCGGAGCTCGAGGACAGCGAGTTCGGCGTCGGCAAAAATCGGGCGTAAGCCGACGGATTCGAGCCACCGCGCCGCACCAGCGACATCGGTCGTGGGAAGCCGGACGTGGCCGACCGCTACCGGCGGCCTCTGGTCGATAGTCTGCGACATGATTTCCCCATTTGTTTGAGTGCAATCCAAGGCTTGCTCAAGCCGTCAATACCTCGAGCAAGTGGCCGTTCGGGTCACGGAAGTAAAATCCGCGGCCGCCACGGCGGTGATTGATCTCCATGTCCTCAGCCGAGCGCGGGCCGCTGCCGTAAGTCAGCCTTTCGCCGCGAACGCGGTCGAAGATCCCGTCGAACTCCGCCTCACTCACCTTGAAGGCGTAGTGATGTCGCTCGAAGTTATCCCAGTTGTCGAAATCGATGGTCAGCGTGTCGTTGATCCGCACCGGGGCGAAGTGCGAGACCGGGCCGTTGTATTCCAGACCGAAGATGCGGGAAAAGAAGCGGGCCGATTCCTCCTTGTCGCGGGCAGGGACGATCGTGTGATCGAGGACGATGGTCATGAGCGCCTCCTTGGGGTCTGCTACCGAGAGATGAGCGCGATCGTCGCCACCGACAAGCGCCGATCGGACTCTGCGCAAAGAAAAGCAAGGCGGCCCGCGGGCTAGCCCCGCGGCAGGCACCGGATGGCCTCGTCATCCCGCGGACGGCACAGGGCAAGCTCTCCGTGGGAGAGATTTATCGGATCGCGGCGGTAATTGCGGCGCCGAGATCCTTCGTGCCGGCGTTGCCGCCGAGATCGGGTGTGCGGGTCCCCCCATCGGCGAGCACCTCGGCGATCGCCCGCTCGACGGCGGCGGCTGCTTTCTCCTCGCCGAGATGCTCGAGCATCATCGCCCCCGACCAGATCTGCCCGATCGGGTTGGCGATGCCGCGGCCGGCGATGTCCGGTGCCGAGCCGTGCACCGGTTCGAACATCGAAGGATATTCGCGCTCGGGGTTGATGTTGGCCGACGGGGCAATGCCGATCGACCCGACCACCGCGGGGCCGAGATCGGACAGAATGTCGCCGAACAGGTTCGAGCCCACGACGACGTCGAACCAGTCGGGATGACGCACGAAATGCGCGGTCAGGATGTCGATGTGGTATTGGTCGGTCTTGACATCCGGATAGTCGCGCGCCACCGCGGCAAACCGCTCGTCCCAGTACGGCATCGTGTGGATGATGCCGTTCGACTTGGTCGCCGAGGTGACATGCCGCTTGCGCGAACGCGCGAGCTCGAAGGCATAGCGCATGATCCGGTCGCAACCACGTCGGGTGAAGACCGCTTCTTGCATCGCCATCTCGTATTCGGTGCCGGAATAGAGCCGGCCGCCGATTTCGGAGTATTCGCCCTCGTTGTTTTCACGGACCACGTAAAAGTCGATGTCGCCTGGCGCGCGGTCGCGCAACGGCGAGTCGACGCCGACGAGGAGACGCACCGGACGGAGATTGACGTATTGATGAAAGCCGCGGCGCAACGGGATCAAGAGCCCCCACAGGGAGACGTGATCCGGCACATCGGGATGGCCGACGGCGCCAAGATAGACGGCGTCGTGGAGCCGCAACCGCTCTAGCCCATCCTCCGGCATCATCCGGCCCGTCTTGGTGTAGCGCTCGCAGCTCCAATCGAACTCGTTCCAGGCAAAGCCGAAACCGTAAGCGCGCGCTGCTGCCTCCATCGCCGTGATCCCCTGCGGCATCACTTCGCGCCCGATGCCGTCACCAGCGATCACCGCAATCCGATAACTCTTGGCCATCTGCACCTCCGCCGCCATGCCGTAGCTTAGCGTGAAGCGCCGGCGACGTAACCCGCTCAGACGTCGTCTCGATGCAGCGGATGAGCGTGGTCGAGCGGCCCGTGTCCGCGACCGAGACCGGGCGCGCCAGCGATCGCGCGGTGGACGTAGCCGCGGGCGCGGTCGACCGCGCCCGCGACACCGAGACCTTGGGCGAGGCCGGCCGCGATCGCCGAGGCGAGCGTGCAGCCGGTGCCGTGGGTGTGGCGGGTCTCGATCCGCGGGCTCTCCCAAACCCTTGCGCCGCCGGTGGTGACGAGGACATCGGATACGGTTTCCCCGGGGAGATGTCCGCCCTTGACCAGTACCGCCCGGCAGCCGAGGGCGAGCAGGCTCTCGCCAGCGGCCCGCATCTCGGCGATGTTGCGGATTGTCGTACTGCACAGGATCTCGGCTTCGGAGAGGTTTGGCGTGACGATCTCGGCGCGCGTGATCAGTAGCCGCTTCAACGCCTCGATAGCGTCAGGCTCAATCAGGCGGGCGCCCCCCTTGGCGACCATCACCGGGTCGACGACAACCGGAATTGCCGCGGCGCGCTCTTCCAGCACCGCAACAATTGCCTCGATCACGGCTGCGTCATGCAGCATACCGGTCTTGATCACGTCGGCGCCGATATCGTCGAGTACGACCTCGATCTGCCTGCGGATGAACTCCGGGGGTATCGGTAAAACGCCGAAGACGCCCTCGGTGTTCTGCGCCGTCAGAGCGGTTATCGCGGTCGCGGCATACGCGTCGAGCATTGATATCGTCTTGATGTCGGCCTGGATCCCGGCGCCACCTCCGGAATCGGAGCCGGCGACAATCAGCACCCTGCCGTGCACTATTCCGCCGCCTGGGCCGCGTTGAGCCGCGATGGTCGGGTCGGAGCGTCCTCGGTGCCTGTGCTTGCTGCGAGGATCGCCTCGCAGATCTCGTCGATCACTGCGGCGACCAGCGCCTCGTCCTCACCTTCGGCCATGATCCGAATCACCGGCTCGGTTCCCGATTTGCGGATCACCAGCCGCCCGTCATCACCAAGGCGGCTCTCGCCGCTGGCGATCGCCTGCTGCACGCCGGCCGATTCGAGCGGTCGCCCGTCCCCGAAACGGACGCTGCGCATCAACTGCGGCACAGGGACGAACAGCTGGCAGACCTCACTCGTGCGTCGGCCGGTTTCGACGATCGAGGCCAGCACCTGAAGTGCTGCAATGAGACCGTCTCCAGTCGTCGCGTAATCGGCGAGGATGATGTGGCCGGACTGTTCGCCGCCGAGATTGCAGCCAAGGGCACGCATCTTTTCGACAACGTAGCGGTCGCCAACTGCGGTGCGGTGAAGTCCAATATTCTGATCGGCGAGAAACCGCTCGAGGCCGAGATTGGACATTACGGTCGCTACCAGCGCGCCGCCCGAGAGCCGCTCGCTGCGCGCCAAGCCGGTCGCAATCAGCGCCATCAGCTGGTCGCCATCCAAGATGACGCCGCGTTCATCGGCGACAATCAACCGGTCGGCATCGCCATCGAGGGCGATTCCGATATCGGCCCGCCGGGCCAACACCTCCCGTCGCATCTGCTCGGGCGCCAGAGCACCGCACTCGCGGTTGATGTTAAGTCCGTCGGGCGATACCCCGAGAGAGAACACCTCGGCGCCGAGCTCCCAGAAAACCGTCGGGGCGACCTTGTAGCTGGCGCCGTGGGCGCAATCGACGACGATGCGCAGCCCGTCGAGCCTTAACCCGCGAGGAAAGCTTTGCTTGACGAACTCGATGTAGCGCCCGCCGGCGTCTTCAAGTCGTTTGACCCGCCCGAGCTCCGCCGGGACCGCGCGACGGCTCGGTCCTCTGGCTAGGTAGTGTTCGATCTTCAGCTCCAGCTCGTCCGACAGCTTGTACCCGTCACGGCCGAACAGCTTGATGCCGTTGTCGCCATAAGGATTGTGCGAAGCCGACAGGACAACGCCGATATCGGCGCGCAGGCTGCGCGTCAGCATGGCAATCGCCGGTGTCGGAAGCGGTCCGACCAGCACAACATCCAGGCCCATCGTGACAAAACCGGCGGTCAGCGCCGGTTCGAGCATGTAGCCCGAAAGCCGCGTGTCTTTGCCGATGACGACAAGATGTTTGTGCGTGCCGTTATGAAAGCATTCGCCGACGGCCATCGCCACCTTCAGCGCGGTCTCTGGCGTCATCGGCTCGCTGTTGGCTGTCCCGCGGATCCCATCGGTGCCGAACAGCCTCCGCGTCATCGCAACCCCCAATTGGTACCCGAGGTCGTCAGGCGCCCGGCTGCGGCTCGGGCTCGAGACCGGTGGGCCGCCCGGAAGGCGGTACCGAACTGCGCCTTCCCGGACGCAGCTCGTCGGTTGTCGCAGGACCCGCCGTAGACTCCCGCACGATCCGCTCGCCTTTGATGATCCGCCGGATCTCCTCGGCTGACAGGGTCTCGTACTCGAGCAGCCCCTTGGCCAGCGCGTGCAGTTCGTCGAGACGCGCGGTCAGGATCTCCCGGGCGGTCCGCTCGCCTTCGTCGATGACGCGGCGGATTTCCTCGTCAATGATCTTAGCCGTCGCGTCGGAGACGTTCTTGCGCTGGGTGACCGAGTGGCCGAGGAAAACCTCCTCCTCGTTCTCAGCATAACGCAAGGGCCCCAGCTTCTCGCTGAACCCGAATTCGGTCACCATGCGTCGTGCCAGACCGGTCGCCCGACGGATGTCGTCGGCGGCACCCGTGGTGACCTTGTCCGGCCCGAAGATCAGTTCTTCGGCGATGCGGCCGCCAAAGAGGCTTGCCAGCATCGCTTTGATCTCGAGCTTCGACTGGCTGTACTTGTCGCGCTCTGGCAGGAACATAGTGATGCCAAGTGCGCGGCCGCGCGGGATGATCGTGACCTTGTGCAGCGGCTCGTGTCCCTCGGCATAAAGCATGCACAACGCGTGACCGGCCTCGTGGTACGCGGTCAGCTTCTTCTCGTCTTCGGTCATCACCATCGAGCGCCGCTCGGCGCCCATCATGACCTTGTCCTTGGCCTGCTCGAACTCGCTCATCGCCACCGAACGCTTGCCTTTGCGCGCCGCCATCAGTGCCGCCTCGTTGACGAGGTTGGCGAGATCGGCGCCCGAAAACCCGGGAGTGCCGCGCGCAATGATCCGCGCATCGACGTCCGAGGCCAACGGCACCTTGCGCATATGGACCTTTAGGATCTTCTCACGGCCGACGACATCAGGGTTCGGCACCACCACTTGGCGATCGAAGCGGCCGGGACGCAGCAGCGCTGGGTCGAGCACGTCGGGACGGTTGGTCGCGGCAATCAGGATCACGCCTTCATTGGCTTCGAAGCCATCCATTTCGACGAGCAGCTGGTTCAGGGTCTGCTCGCGCTCGTCATTTCCGCCGCCGAGCCCGGCGCCGCGGTGGCGGCCCACGGCGTCGATTTCGTCGATGAAAATGATGCAGGGCGCATTCTTCTTGCCCTGCTCGAACATGTCGCGGACGCGGCTCGCGCCGACGCCGACAAACATCTCGACAAAGTCCGAGCCGGAGATCGTGAAAAACGGCACATTCGCCTCGCCGGCGATCGCGCGGGCGAGCAACGTCTTGCCGGTACCGGGCGGACCCACGAGCAACACACCCTTGGGGATCTTGCCACCGAGCCGCTGAAATTTCTGCGGATCCTTGAGATATTCGACGATCTCCTCGAGCTCCTGCTTGGCTTCGTCGATCCCCGCCACGTCCTCAAAGGTGATTCGCCCGACCTTCTCGGTCAGAAGCCGCGCCCGGCTCTTGCCAAAGCCCATAGCTCGACCGCCGCCGCCCTGCATCTGGCGCATGAAGAAAATCCACACGCCGATCAGCAGAAGCATTGGGAACCAGGAGATCAGGACACCGAACAGCGACGGCACATTTTCGTCAACCGGTGCTGCGGTTATGCGCACATTCTTCTCGGTCAACCGATTGACGAGGTTGGGGTCGTTCGGGGCGTAAGTAGTAAACGCTCGGCTGTCGGTAAAATGGCCGCTTATATTGTTGCCTTGAATCGTCACATCGGAAACCTGCCCGCGATTTACATCATTGAGAAAATCAGAAAACGCCAGAGACGATTGCGGCCCGCGGCTGGAAGAGGTCTGAAACAGATTGAAAAGCGCGACGAGAAGCAGCCCGATTACGATCCACAGGGCGAGGTTCTTGCCGAAATTATTCACGGTTAAGGCCTTTCCATGCCAGGCGGTGCATCGCACGCCGAGGGTTAACCCTCCCGCCAAGGGCTGGCCCACGATCATTTTTCACCCGGCTAAGACATAAGATGCCCCCAGACTTAAACAACTGTAAAGCCTGCCCGTGTCAGCGGATTGATCGGCCGAAAACTGAACTCCGGTAAGGCCGCGTCTGCTTCGCGCCGGTACCCCAAATGGGGGACGGCGGCGATCCCCTCCTTGTCCCATACCGCCGGAAGAACCGGATAAACGAGGCGAGGCACGTCGCAGCGGCGCAGCTCCGACCGATGACGGTTCAGCGCGACCACTCCGCAGCGGCCGAGGTAGCCGACCGTGACGGCCCCAGCGGCGTTCGCTGGGAGCGCGACCCTGAAGCGGCGGTCCCATAAAAAGCTCGTCCCTGGGGTCAACCGAACCGGCCCGGCCGCGCCGGCAAGCTCACGCAAAACGAGAATGAGGCGACGCCAACGCACAAAGCGGCAGCCGCCGAGCGTGTGCCCCCGGCGTGCAGCTCCGGCAAGCATCCCGCGCAACCGGGCGACGCGCTCGCGTCGCGGCGGATAAGGCTTACCGCCGATGGCAGCGACAATCGCCTGGAACGCCTGCTGGGCAATGTCAGGTGGCGCGAGGGCAAGACCGGGATCAAGAACACCGAACCCGGCGGGATGCAGAACTACCATCTGGGCGAGTAGCCGATCGAATTTGCGCTCGCGCGCCGCCCGCTGACGCCCGAGCTTGTGAATGCCGCTGAGCAGCACTGCAAAATCCGCATCGACCGGCACCGCACCGGTGCCGCGCAACCGTGATCGCTCGAAGGTCGGGTCGCGGTTACTCGGATCGGCGATAAAGGGCTGCCGCTCGGCCGCTAGCAACGCGACAAGGCGGGCTTTCGCGACACCGAGCAAGGGGCGCAAGATCCGGCAATCGGCAAACTCGCGAATCGCCGACATCCCTGCGAGGCCGTCTGCGCCACTGCCGGCGCGGCGGCGGATCAGGTGGGTCTCAACCTGATCTTCGCGTTGATGCGCAGTCAAGAGATGGAGGCAGCCATGCTCTCGACACCATTCGGCGAGCAGCGCGTAGCGGGCTCCACGCGCGGCTTCTTGTATTCCGCTCGCCGGCTTGTCTCCCGACCAGGCGAGGATTTCGTGCCGGATCGCCCGTGCTGCAAGCCAGCCCTGCAGAAGGTGGATTTCCGCGCCACTCTCGGGACGCAGGCCATGATCCACCGTCAGCGCGCAGATCCCTCCCCCGCGCTCGCGCGCCCAAAGATCGGCCAGAATTGCGAGCGCGAGACTATCGGGGCCGCCGGAGACGGCGACGGCGAGAAACGGGCGGGTCTCGAAGTGAGCGAGTGAAGCGAGCGAGGCGCCAAACTCGGCAAGAGTAAGCGGCTTTGCCGGCGCCGCCGCGGTCAGCAACCGAGCTTCTTCTTCTCGTCCTTCGCTCGCTCCTTGATCGCGCTTCCCGGGTTGGGGAAGTCGTGATCGAGCTGCGCGAGCGCGGTGCACGCATTTTGTTTCTGGTTTGCGCGGGCGAGCGACATACCGAGCTTCAGCAAATCGTCTGGTGCCTTGGTCCCCTTCGGGTAGCGTTTGTAACCCTCGGCAAACGCGATCGCGGCTTCGGCGTAGCTTCCGCGCACGTAATATGTCTCGCCGAGCCAGTATTGCGCGCTCCCAGCCAAGCCGTCGTCCGGGTGTTGTCGGATAAAGCTCTTCAAGGCTGTTTCGGCAGCCGGATAGTCTGCCTGCTTCAACAAACCGAAGGCAAAATTATACTGGTCAGAGGCGGAACCGGCTGGCAGCACGCCCGAGGGAGTCGGGTGGAAGGTGCTGCCGGTTCCTGTGGTCGCCGGCTCGGGCGTGAACGGGGGCGGTTCTTGAGCGCTCTTGGGAGGGGTCAACGTGCCGAGCCCGGTCGGGGTATAGGTATAGGGCGGCGGTGGCACCAGTGTCCCGGGCGGCATCGGGGGGTTTGGCGGCGGCAGCTGCGGCGGGCTGGCGACCGGCGGCGTACCCCGGGACGCCAGCGCTCCGGCGGTTCCGTTGACAACTCCGCCGCCGGCCGGACGGGGCGGCAGCGATGTGGCTGGCAGCGGTCCCTGCCCTTGGCCAAATCGCACGTCGATATCGCTGTTTATTTGCTCTAGCCGGTGCCGCAGCTGCTCGACCCCGTTTATCGCGTCCTCGACCCGGCCGGTCAGCTCGCGCATTTCCGTCTCGAGCCGGTCCATGCGAAGTTCGCTGTCGACCGCACCGCTGGAGCCCGGAGCAACCGCGGAGCCGCCCGCACTACGGTAGACCTGCCGCTGCAACATGCTGAGATCTCGTTCCAGTCGATCAAGACGGTCTTGCATCGCCCGATCCTGCGATCGCGCCGCCTGGGTCGGCAAGGCAATGGCGAAAACCATCAACAACAGGGTTGGACGGGCATGCAACAGCGGCGAGCGCCTGAGCATCCGAAGGCCTCTTGAAATCCGCCCGAAAGCCGGGGGGCGGGGCTCTCGCGGCACCGATCATCACTGCATCGATCACAAGAAGAGCGGTCCCGCAGATAGTGGGCAACCGCGGTACTAGGGCCGCTTTAGGGCAAAAAAAGGGCGTTGCGCGATTACCGATGGGTTGAAACGACGCCGAGTGCTTCGACCCTTGTGATATACCTCTCGGCCGGCCCGCAAGGATCGGTTCAGGATTCTCAGTTGACGGTCGTGATCGCTACACGATTCTGGGCCCAGGCTTCCTCGTTCGAGCCGACGACAATTGGGCGTTCCTTGCCATAGCTGATCGTCGAGATCCGGGATGCCGCAATCCCGGAGGCGACAAGGACGTTCTTGACCGCCTGAGCGCGACGCTCCCCGAGGGCGAGATTGTATTCGCGCGTCCCGCGCTCGTCACAGTGGCCTTCGATCGTTACCGTGACATTCGGATACCGCCGCAGCCAATCCGCCTGACGGGCCAGGATCTGCTGCGATTCCGGGGTGATATCCGATCGGTCGAAGGCAAAGAAGACGCGGTCGCCCGCGCTTGCCTCCAAGTCCTGCTGCGATCCCGGTACGGTGCTCCGCGAGCCGATGCCGCCGCCCGGGGGCCCGGGCGGCGCCGGCGGGGGCGTCTCCGGCGGAGGGCTACTGCAAGCGGCAAGCAGCAGCAGAGCGCCCAGCAGACTGATAATTCTTGTGTGCATCTCAATCCCCCTCGACCGGCCCGGACAATATCGCTTCGTTATTTAGCGAAGCAAGGGAGACCAAGCTGGGTCGGAAGCGTCCATCGGAGTGGTCACCTCGCGTTGATTGGAACCGGTCAGGTCGATCGAGTAGAGGCGGGGCGAACCGCCATGTCCGCGCGAATCGGACGGCGACTGGCGGAAATACATCAGCACTCGGCCGTTCGGCGCCCAGGTCGGTCCTTCGACCAGAAAATCGCGCGTCAGAAGGCGTTCACCCGAGCCATCCGGGCGCATCACGCCGATATAGAACGATCCGCCGTCGATCTTGGTAAAGGCGATCAGATCGCCGCGCGGCGACCAGACCGGGGTGCCATATTTGCCTGACCCGAAGCTGATCCGCTTGGCTCCACCACCGTCCGCACTCATCACGTAGAGTTGCTGGGAACCGCCGCGATCGGAATTGAAGACGATCTTGCTGCCGTCGGGCGCAAAGCAGGGCGAGGTGTCGATCGCCTGGCTGTCGGTCAGCCGGGTGGGCCTGCGGGTGCGCAAATCGAGGGCGAACAGGTTGCTGACGCCGTTATCGGCGCGACTCAGCACCACCCGGTTGCCGTCCGGGGAAAAGCGTGGCGCGAAGGTCATGCCCGGGAAATCGCCGACGACCTCCTGCTGCCCAGTATCGATATTGAAAAGATAGACGCGCGGTGCGCCATTTGCGTAGGACAGATAGGTGATCTCCTGGGTTGTGGGGGAGAACCGCGGGGTCAGCACCAGCGCGCGTCCGTCGGTTAGAAACCGATTGTTGGCACCGTCTTGGTCCATCAGCGCGAGGCGCTTGACCCGCCTGTCCGGCGGACCGGATTCGGCAACGTAGACGATGCGAGTGTCGAAATACCCCTCTTCGCCGGTGATACGCTTATAAATCTCGTCGGCGATAATGTGAGCAATGCGGCGCCAGTTCTGCTGGGTCGTCGTATAGCCGTACCCGGTCAGCTGCTGCTCGGCAAAGACATCCCAAAGGCGAAACTCGACCCTCAGTCTGCCGTCGCCTTGCGTCATGACGGATCCCGTCACGAGCGCCTGCGCATTGATCTGGCGCCAGTCGTCGAACCGCGGTTGGGCATCGGCGACCGAGACGTTCTGGATGAAGCTGCGCGGATCGAGCGGCCGAAACAGACCCGAGCGCTCGAGATCTGCCGAAACGACGCTGGCGAGATCTTGTCCTGCCTGGCTCTCATTCGGTGCACTGCCGGCGAGCGCCGGGATTGCGATCGGCACCGGCTCTACCTTGCCGCTGGTGATGTCGATCCGCAGCTCGGCTCGGACTGGCGCGCTCGCGTGCAACAGGATCGCCAATGCCGCAATCAGAGCGCCGGCAAAATCGAGGCGATTTTTTTTCATAAGATGTCCTTGGGGCTGAAGTCCACGACAAGGTCTTTCCAGATTGCGTATTTGTCCGGAGGCAAGTGCAGTGGCCGGCACAGCGGATTGAAGAAGGCGCGTCTTGCGCTCTCAGCGGCTGCGCGGAAGAACGGGTCGCTGCCGAGACGCGCCTGATCGACGATCGCCGCCTGCCGCACTGTCCCGTCGGGATCGACAGCGACCCTGACCTCGATGACGAGATCCTTGGCATCACGGGCGCCCGCCGGCACGTTCCAGCACCGCGCGATCTGCTGTCGCACCAAGTCGACTTCGCTGGCGGTAATTTGGCTGCCGAGCGGCGCTCGGGGCTGCGACGACGGCCGAGCGGACGCGACACGCGGTCTCTGTGGCGGTGCTTCCGGCGACGGCGCAGTCGGCTGCACCGCCAGGTTCTTCAGCAGAGCCTCGAATTGGCTGGGATCGTACTTCCGCTGCTCCGCTTTCGGCTCGTTCTTGGCCATTTGCTGTGGCGGTTCAGGCTTTTCTTTTGGGCGCGGCGCCTCGGCTTTCTCGGTCGGCTTCGGCGGCTCGGGCTTGGGCTCGGGCGGCTTCAGGAGCGGCGGTGCTGCCGGTTTGGGCTCCGGCGGTTTCGGCGGCTCGGGAGCCGGCGGCGGCACCTCGGCCGAGGGCGCCGGAACCGGTGTCGGGACCGGCGGTTCGGGCTCGGGCTTCGTCACCGGTGCATCCGCGACCGGCACCTCCGGCTTGGCATTCGGCCGCGGCGGGTTCGGATTGGGCCGCGTCGCTCGGGTTTCCGGCGCAATCGTCACGAGCTCGACCGCGACCGGCATGTCCTCCGGCGTGGGCGGAGCGAACAGCCGCGGCAGACCGAGAATGAACAGGCTACCGAGGACGAGGTGCAGCGCCACCGATAACGCGATGCCGCGCGGAGTAATGCCGTCGGCGATCTCGACCCGGGCGGCGGGTTCCTCGGTCAGTCCCGGTTCTGCGATTGCCACGCTCATTGGACTGAGATCGCGTGACCCTTCTCAGCGCTTGACCGTTTGCCCCGATCGGTCGGGGGGCGCTGCGCCGGATGCTGCTTTGCCAGTTGCTCCCTTTGGCGGCACCGCGATCAACGACACCTTGCGGAACCCGGCCGAACTGACCAGGCTCATCACCTCGAGCACGCGGCCATAGTTGATTGCCTTGTCACCCCGAACGTAGAGCAGCGCGTCCGGGTTGTTGCCGGTAATCGCCCCCAATCGCGGGACCAGCGATTCGGTCGGGACCTCGGTCTCCTGGATGAAGAGGTGGCCCTCGCCATTAATTGTAATGACGAGGGGTTCCTTCGGCTCGGTGATCGGCGGCGCCTGGGTTTGCGGCAGATCGACCGGCACCCCGACGGTCAAGAGGGGTGCCGCGACCATGAAGACGACGAGCAGCACCAGCATGACGTCGACAAATGGCGTCACGTTGATTGCCGACATCGGCTGATACCGCCCGGCGAGGCGCGGGCTGCCGCCGTCGAGGCTCGATGCCGCCATCGCTCACGGCCTCTCGTCGAGCTGGCGCGACAGAATCGCGCTGAACTCGGAAGCAAACGCTTCGAGCCGACCGGCATAGCGTCCAAAATCGGTCGCGAACTTGTTGTAGGCGATGACCGCGGGGATCGCGGCGACGAGCCCGAGAGCGGTCGCGAACAGCGATTCGGCGATACCGGGTGCCACGACGGCGAGGCTGGTGTTCTTGGACGCGGCAATCGATTGAAAGCTGTCCATGATGCCCCAGACGGTGCCGAACAGACCGACGAACGGTGCCGTCGACCCGACCGTCGCGAGATACGCCATAAAGCGCTCGACCCGCTCCATCTCGCGGCCCACCGTCACGTTCATCACCCGCTCGACGCGCTGCTGGAGGCTCGTTCGCATCACCGCAGTGCCGAGTAGGTTCTTGGCCGCGCTGCGCCGCCACTCCCGCATCGCTGCCGAAAAGACCGCGCTCATCGGATCGGGCGGGCGCTGCCCCACCCTCTCGTAGAGATCGTCGAGTGAGCCGCCCGACCAGAAGGTCTCCTCGAAATTCGCCGCGGTAAATCGCAACCGGCGCAGCCGAATCACCTTGTCGAAGATGACCGCCCACGACCAGAAAGATGCGACCAGAAGAATCAGCATTACCATTTTGACGACCGCATCGGACTGCAGAAACAGGCCGATAATCGAGAGGTCGTGCGGAACTGCACCAACGAGCGGCAGAGCATCGACAGGAGTAGGCGGCATTTCTTGGCGACCCTTTATGGCGTCTTTTGGATGATCGTTTGCCTCACGGCGCCTCTTCGACATCGGGTTCGAGGGGCAGACGCGCGAGAAGATCGAGCTGGGCCGGCAGGCTCGCCGGCATCGGCAGATCGAGATGACGGAAGGCAGTCCGGGTCAGCACGCGGCCACGGGAGGTACGCTGCACAAACCCTTCCTGGATCAAATAGGGCTCGACCACCTCCTCGATGACATCGCGCTCGTCGCCGAGTGCGGCTGCCATCGTTTCGACCCCGACGGGGCCGCCGCCGTAGTTTTCGGCAATGCAGCGCAGATAGCGCCGATCCATGCTGTCGAGGCCGCACCCGTCGACCTCGAGCCGTAGCAGCGCCGCGTCGGCTGCAGCCGCATCGACGCTCGCCAGACCCTCGACCGCGGCGAAGTCGCGGATCCGCCGCAGCAGGCGCATCGCCACGCGAGGAGTGCCACGCGCCCGCCGCGCGATCTCGCCAGCGCCGTCAGAGCGGACGTCGAGAGCGAGCATCCGCGCGGCGCGGCCGACGATCATCTCGAGCTCGGCCGCCTCGTAAAACACCAGCCGAAGCGGTATGCCGAAGCGCTCGCGCAGCGGTCGAG
>Ga0307479_10002274_pt1 | contig 17450 bp, 13 predicted proteins | sample atmos_gasesECM4C_FD_203743 | JGI IMG/M metagenome (GOLD analysis project Ga0307479, IMG submission 203743) | Hardwood forest soil microbial communities from Morgan-Monroe State Forest, Indiana, United States - atmos_gasesECM4C_515 | ecosystem: Environmental > Terrestrial > Soil > Temperate... | reverse complement strand
GGAACAAAGTGGATATAGCCGGCGCTCTGGAGATCTTCAAGCGATTGTGGTGCCGCTTCCTTGTCGAGCGTGTAGTTGTCGATCGCCTGCCGGAGCGCCTGCAAATCCTGGTGCAACACCGCTTCGTGCGCGCGCAGAACGGACTTGTCATACCGCACTGCCGCGATTCCGAGAAGGATAAAGATGATCGTCATCACGATCATCAGCTCGATGAGCGTAAATCCCGCCACGCTACTCCGCACGCAGCGCTTGATTCTAGGGTTTCGTCGCAGGAGATTCATGGTGACTAGCCCTTGCCCCGCTTACCAGTCCGCATACCGCGTGCCGTCAGAAGCTGTTGCTTGCGACTTCGAGTAAACGTCGAAAACGTTTTTTCCGCCCCAGCTCGTCGAATCGGGCTCGTCTTGCACGGCCCGCAATCCCCATTCCGCCTGCCCTGTTATCGGGTCAACCGGTATCTTCCGCAGGAACCGAATCTTTCGGTCGGCGGCGCCACCCAATTGCACGCCTTTCACCAGCGTCTCCAGGTCCGGCGGATAGTTTTCGCTTCCGATTTCCACGCGAATCAAGTTGCGGTCCGCCGCGTCTTTGTAGCGGTCGATCGCATCCCGCATCTCGCGGAGATCGCGGTGCAACTCAGCCTCTTTCCTGTGCACGATGCTGAACCGCGCAACCGGCAGAGCTGCGGTTGAAAGAATAACCAAAATAGAGCAGGCGATGATCAGTTCCAGAAGCGTCATCCCCGTTTCGGAAGAAAGCCACCGCCTGCGGATGGAGAGCTTGTTCGACATCGGTATATTAGTTCGACTACGGTTGAACCTGCAGCGTTGCCTCGCCGGTAACCAGCGGAATCGGTTTTTGCTGCGAATCTTTCGCGTTCACCTGCACGATGGACAAGTTCGACGAGCCCGGCGCCAGCGCTTTGATCACGATCCCCATTAGCGTGCCGCTGCCATTCACGCCCGAAGTATTTGGCTGCCGCGTCGCGGAAATAATTGCCTGGCCGTGCTCTTTGTCCACTCGCTGCACAATGGCAATCTCTTGCGTGCCTCCGGAAAGGAACGTCCCGTGTTCAACCTCTTCCACGCTGATCACCGCCGGGTTGTACTGCAACAAGAGCGGAATTGAGAACAGGTCGTTCACGTTTTCGACCACCACCCCGATGGTAGCCGATTGGCCGGCCTTCAGCGTCAGTGTTTGTGGTTCGAATCGCACGCGTGCTGCCGGCGCTTGCTGCGGATTCGCTGCACCCGATGGAGCCGGATTTGCCGGTCCCTGCTGTGCGGGCGCCGCTGGTGCGACCGGTGCGCGGGTCTCGCTTTCGCGCCTTACTTGGATGTTTTGATCGGAACCCGAAGCAATGGATCGCAAGTTCGCCCTCGTCCATTCTGGAATACGCACGATATGCGGAATCATCACGATTAACACTTCATCTTCTTGGTAGTCAGTCGAATTATCGGCGAAGAGATAATGCAGGAGCGGCATTTTTGCCAGACCCGGCCAACCGTTCAGGGTTTTCGAGGTCGTCCTTTGAACGAGCCCGCCAAGAATATTGACTTCGCCTTCTTTTAGGCGAATATCATGCTCGATAACACGCTGACTGATAATGGGCTGTGTGATGCCGCCAATGGTCACGTCGTTGGTATGCGCGGAGACTTCAACCTTAACCTTCATGCTGATTTCGTGGTTGGGATGCACGCGCGGGGTGACATCCACATTGACGCCCACGTCAATGTAGGTGAACTGCGTATTCACCAGCGGATTTACCAACCCTGCGCCGCCCGCCGTGCCCACACCGACACCCGCCTGAAAGCTCCCCGTGGCAATCGGGATTTTGTCGCCGATGCGGAGCTTCGCAACCTGGCCATCCACCGATCGAATTTCGGGGTTCTGAATGATCTTCGTGGATGTATCCGTCAAAATCGCATTTGCCGTAAAGCTCGGCAATGTAACGCTGTAGTCGGCGCCCGTCAGATGCCTGAGTTGGTTGAGAGTCAAATTGTTGTTGCTGCTGGGGGTTCCCCCCGTTGTTGTAGTCGTTGTACTTCCGGGCGGAATGACGCTAATTGACGCATGCTGTCCGGGCAGAACGCCCAAATCACGCAACCGATCGATGCGCGCCTCCACCACTTCCACCTGGATGATGACCTCCGGCTTGGCCTTATCAATGTCCCGGATCATTTTCTCTGCCAAGGCCAGTTTGTCCGGCGTGTCGCGCACGATGATGGCATTTTGTGAATTGAGCTGCTGGATGCGCTTCAGATCGAGCAACTGCCGCAAACCGGTCACAATCTCTGTCAGGTCCTGTGGCTGCACTGTATTCGAAAGATAAAACGTTTTCACTAGCTGCTCTTCGTAATCGCGCCGCTTTTGCGGCTGGTCCGGAACTACCATAATGATATTTTCCGTCACCGCCTTCCAAAAGGCCTTGCTCTCCAGCGACACAATGTCCAATGCCTGCTCCAGCGTGACATTGTTCAGCTCGGTCGTGATCCGCCGCGCCGGAAAGTCAGGGTCGTAGATCACCGTCAGGCCCGCGAGCTTCCCAATCGTGTCGTAGACGATCTTTGCGTCATTCGACATCTTCAAGTTGATAGGAGCGCGGGAAAGCGGCTTGATCTCCGGCGGCTTCGATGCCAGCTGCTCTTCATTAGGGTCTGCCGGGGCTTCCGCGGCGGCGTCTGTTGCGCGGTTCTTCTCCCCGAGCATCTCCAGGGTCTTGCGCAGCTCCTGGTCCGCGACCGGGCTCGAAGGGTCGATCACCTGTGCCCGTTGGAATTGCGCGACGGCGCCTTGGAGGTCGCCCGCGTCGCGCAACTTTACACCTTGCTTCACATGCAGCGCGGCAGCCTCGAAGCGAACCTGGCCTAGCTTGATTTTATAGCTGGCGTTGTAAGGGTCGGCTTTGAGGGCTTTCAGGTAATAATCGAACGCCGCATCGTAGTCTTGGAGGGTTTCGGCCTTAAGCCCTTGGTTGTAGTCGGTTTGGCCTTTTGGGCAGCCCGCAGCGAGCAACCCCAAACCGACACAAATAATCAGCGTTCCATACCGGCGCATAGACTCTCGACTCTCCGGGGACTCGACGGGATTCTGACGCAGTCTAGCATCGGGTTAGAGTTCGGGCAAGCCGGAGAAGGTTGGCTGCCTTGCATCGAATAACCCCTATCGCTAAGATTTAACACGCCCTTTATGTAGGATGGAAACCCGTGGCCAAGCCTGCGAAAAAGCCCGAGAAGCTCAGCGAGAAGCCCACCGAGAAGATCGTGGCGCAAAACCGTGCCGCCTCCTATAACTACCATATTCTCGAGAAGCATGAGGCCGGTCTCGTCCTCCACGGCACGGAAGTGAAGGCTTTGCGCGAAGGAAAGGCGAATATTCGCGACGCTTTCGTTGAGTTCAAATCTACGGGCGCTTGGCTCGTAAACGCACACATCGCACAGTACTTGCCGGGTGGTCCCTGGAATCACGAGCCGCTCGGTTCGCGCAAGCTCTTGTTGCACAAGAATGAAATCTACAAGCTAGCCGGCCGCACCCAATCCAAAGGTTTGACCGTCATTCCCCTGCGAATCTACTTTCGCAGTGGCATCGCAAAATGCGAGATCGCCCTGGCGCAAGGCAAAAAACAGTGGGACCGCCGCCAGGACGAACGCACTAAAGAAGCCCGCAGGGAAGCAGAAGAAGCCATGTATCGCAACCGGAGGCGATAGAGCCACTATGCAAATCACGCTGGTAACCAGTCCCTACGCAGCGCTTGATACCGAAGCGCTTGTAACGTATGTATTCGAAGAAGCGGACCCTGTCCAGGGCCGTGTCGCGGAGATTGATCAGGCCATGAGTGGCCTGCTCGGCAAACTCTCGAAGAGCGGAGAGCTCACTGGCAAGACGCTGGAGTTCACCCTCCTCCACGCTCCTTCGGGCTTGAAAGCGGCGCGGCTCCTCCTCATCGGAGCGGGGAAGCGCGAACAATTCACCAGTGCGACGCTTCGAAAGGTGGCGGGCGCTGCGCTGCGGTATCTCAAATCGCGGTCCGTCAAACATTTTGGTTTCCTCGTGCGCGAAAACGATGCCACCGAAGAATCCGCCCAGGTCATCGCGGAAGGAGCGCTTGCTGCCGATTTTGAATCGGACAAATACAAAACCGAGAAAAAGAACGGCAAATCCGTTGATAGCGTCTTGGTAGCAGGCTATTCCGGTGCCGAACGCGCCGCCGGAGAAGCAGGCTTGGCGCGCGGCCGCATCATTGCCGACGCACAGAATTTCACCCGCGACCTCGTCAACGAGCCCTCCAACAAGCTCACACCGCGGATCTTGGCGGAAAAAGCCGAAGCTATGGCCAGGGAAGCCGGCCTCGCGGTCGAAATCCTTGATGAGAAGAACATTGCCGAATTGAAAATGGGCGCCCTCCTCAGCGTCGCACAAGGCAGTGTCGAACCCCCGCGCATGATGGTCGTCACCTACACGCCCGCCAATTCCAAGCCGGGTGCACCGGTCATTGGCCTGGTCGGCAAAGCCGTCACTTTTGATACCGGCGGCATTTCCATCAAACCCGCCGACGGCATGGAAAAAATGAAGTATGACATGGCTGGCGGCGCCACCATGCTCGGTGTCATGCGCGCGCTCGCCGCCTTGAAGCCGAACGTAAAAGTGGTCTGCGTAGTGCCCTCAACGGAAAACATGCCCGGCGGCCACGCGCAAAAACCCGGCGACATTCAGGTCGCCATGTCCGGCAAGACCATCGAAGTCCTGAACACCGACGCGGAAGGCCGCCTGATCCTTGCAGACGGGGTCACCTACGCGAAGCAACTCGGCGCCACGCATCTCGTCGACGCCGCCACCCTGACCGGAGCAATCGTCGTCGCCCTCGCCAATATCAACGTCGGCGTCTTCGGCTCCGATCAAGCCTTCACCGACAAGCTTCTTGCCAGTGCCAAAGCCGCCGGCGAAAAAATGTGGCAGATGCCGGTGGACGATGAATATCGCGAATTCATCAAGGGCAGCGTTGCCGACATTCAAAATATCGGCAGCGGCAAAGGCGGGGGCGCCATCACGGGCGCGATGTTCATCAAGGAGTTTTCCGGCGTCACGCCTTGGATTCACCTGGACATCGCCGGCACCGCCTGGAACGACGATGCCAAGCCCTGGCTCGCCAAGGGCCCCACCGGCGTCGCCCTCCGCACCCTCGTCCACCTCGTCATGTCTTACTAATCCTTGGCCTTTTCTTGTAGGGGCACAGCACTGCTGTGCCCTCTTTCCTTGTCGGGCTACATCTTTTCGGGCGCTTCGATCCCTAACAGCGATAGCGCGCACACGAGCTGCGCTTCGACCAACTCCGTTAAGCTCAACAAGAACGCCCGCTTCTGTTCGTCCGCTTCCGACAAAATATGGTGCTTGTGATAAAAATTATTGAACGACTGCGCCAGTTGAAACGCATACTTCGCCAGGAACGCCGGCTCTTGTGCGCCGATGGCCGCGTCGACCGCAAAATCCAGTGAGCCTGCCAGGAGCAGTAGCTCCCAGAGGCCGTTGCCTTCAACACCTTCAAGAAGATTTTTTACTGCCCCCGCCGCGGCTTGAGCGTGCGCAGCGTCTGCCTCTGTGCCTTTGCGCCGTATCCCGCGAATGCGCACGACCGCGTACTGGCAATACGGCCCGGTCTCTCCTTCGAAGCTCAGTGCATCTTTGAAGTCAAACGCGATGATGGCATTGCGCGTAAATTTCACCAGGAAAAACCGCAGCGCCCCCACCGCAATCGCGTGGGCTGTCCGGTTCTGCTCCGCCGCGCTCATGTCCGGATGTCGCTGCCGCACTTCGGTCAACGTTGCCGCCTCCAGCTTGTCGAGCAGATCGTCTGCCTTCACTCCGAGCCCTTTGCGTCCGCTCACCTCGACGTAGGGCTTCTTCGCTTCCTCCACCGACAGCTCGTAACCCATCTCCGCCGCGCAATGCGGCGTCAGCGCCACAATCTCGTATGACAGATGAATGGAACGCTCCGCCTCCTTCGCATGCCCCAGCCGCCGCAGGCCCTCCGCAACCACATCCTGCAAGTACGCTTGCCGCGAATCGATCACGTTGTAGACTTTCGAAGCCGCCTCGCCGAAGCGTGGCGCCGCGGGATCATTCTCGCCGCTCGTGGTGGCCCAAACGATTTGTCCATCCGGCACGTTTGGCCACTTCCGGTAATGAAAATCTTTCCCCAGCAGTTCAAATTTCCAAAGCTGGTACGCAATGTCCTTCCCGACGTACGTTACCGTGCCATTCGACCGCACGATGATCTTGTCCTGCCTGTTTTCCTCTTCCTCGTTATTCTCTGTGCCCTCTGCGCTCTCTGTGTTAATTCTTGTCTTTTCTTCTTCCCACGGCATAATCCAGCAGCCCGCCATCTTGCCGCCCGTCGCCAACTGAATCGCGCCCGATTCCTTCAACTTCGCAAACGCCGCGTCCCAGAACTTCAAATGCAGGATTTCGCTTTCCCTGGCCAGCAGTTCATAAGTGATTCCCAGACGCGCCATTGTCCTCAGATGGCAGCTCACAACTGCGTCTGCCACTGCTTGCGCTACTTCCGCGTCCTCGCCGCGGTCTTCCTCGATGGCTCGCAGAGTCTCGCCACGCAACGCTGCCGCCCGCGCCTTGTCCTCAGCGAAAAACTGCGTCACCTTCGCGTACAGATCCCAGCAGTAATAATCGAACCGTGGCTCCGTCGCGAGCATCTTCACGCTCACGGGGGTCCGCTTCTCCATGTGCAGGAATCCGATGACCACGTCCGCCACCTGCACGCCGGTATTGTCAATGTAGTTCTGCACCTGCACGTTGTAGCCGGCGTGTCGCAGCGTTCTGGCCATCGTGTCACCCAGAACCGCGTTCCGCACATGACCGATATGCGCCGCCTTGTTTGGGTTGATGCTCGTATGTTCAACGATGATCTTTTCCGGCCTGTGTTCCGCTGGGCCGCCAGCCGCTTCCTTCCGCGCAGCCGCCCAGAACGCGCCCCTGTCGAAGAACGCATTCAGATAGCCGCCACCTGCCACTTCAACGCGGGCAACGCCTTCGATCTTCCCCAGGCTCGTTGCAATCTCCTGTGCAATCTGCCGTGGCGCACGCTTCAGCCGCTTCGCCAACTCGAAACATACCGGCGATGCCGCTTCCCCCAGCTCAATCTTCGGCGGGCGCTCCAACACGACCGGCAATTCCACGCCATATTTCTCGCGAATGTGCCGCGCCAGCGCCTCGCGTAACCGGTTCGTCAGTTCTTGATACACGCGCCCTCGCTACGTTGGAAGCCTTCGAGTATAGGGGAGAACAAGCGGCCAATGCCAGGCAGTGAGCTTCGCAGCGCCGCGAGCATTGAAAAACTCGAATATCCTATTGACTAACCTTAACTTATACGGTATTCTCCCTCATATACGGTCTAAGGTTTCCCCTAAGTCTTTTCCTTGCCACACATCCGCAAAATGCGCTTGTAAGTTCTTTCTTTGCCACACTTCCAAATTCATTGGACTTAAAGTTCTTTGTTTGCCACACATCCGCGAAAAGGGGGGTGTCCCCCCCTCATCTGTTAACTAGCCTTCAAACTCTTGGAGCCACCGTCCACAGTTCACGTTGTTTGACACCCTTTACTTCCGCCGATAGTATCAACTGGCATCCGGCGGAGAGACATTCTCACCCTGCGGTCCCACCGCGCGGCGGCGGTTTCCCATGAAACTCGCGTATTTTGATTGTTTTTCGGGCATTAGCGGCGACATGACGCTCGGCGCCCTGGTGGATGCTGGCTGCGACGTGGAACAACTCCGCGCAGAGCTGCGCGGCTTGCAGGTCCCTGGTTGGGAATTGTCCGCCGAAAAAGTCTGGAAGAACGGGATGGCCGCGACTTACATCAAGGTCAAGACGGAGGACCAGCAGAAGCATCGGTCGCTCAGCGCGATTCTCGACATTCTGCAGAAGTCGCGGCTGGCGCCTGCCGTGCGCGAGCAAGCCGCTGCTATTTTCACAAAACTTGGTGAGGCGGAAGCTCGGGTTCACGATGTGCCAATCGAGAAGATTCACTTCCACGAAGTCGGGGCCGTCGATGCCATCGTGGATATCGTCGGCGCTTGCGTGGGATTCCAAGCTCTCGGGATCGAGCGCTTCACATGCTCGGCGTTAAACGTCGGCGGCGGCACGGCGAAAATGGCGCACGGCATTCTGCCGGTGCCCGCTCCGGCGACTGCGAATTTGCTGCAAGGCAAACCAACGTATTCAAGCGGCGTTCAAAAGGAGCTTGTTACGCCTACGGGCGCGGCCATCGTTGCGACGCTCTGCGATTCGTTCGGGCCGCAGCCTGCCATGAGCGTTACTTCGATCGGCTACGGCGCGGGTACGGCCGATCTGGAAGGCCAGCCCAACGTTCTGCGCATCATGGTGGGCGAGGCCGCGGAAAAGGCCGTTCCGGGTTTCGACGAAGAGATCGCCGTGATCGAAGCGAATCTCGACGACATGAACCCTCAGATTTACGGCTATTTCTTGGAAAAAGCGCTGGCGGCAGGCGCGCTGGACGTGTACACGACGCCCGTGCAGATGAAGAAAAATCGTCCGGGTACTCTCCTCACGGTGTTGTGCCGCCCGCAAGATACCAACGGCTTGATGTCGCTGATTTTTGCGGAGACCACCACGTTTGGTGCGCGCACCTACCGGGCCCAGCGCCGCGCGCTGCCGCGGGAATTGATTAGCGTCACGACAAGGTTTGGCGAAGTGCATCTCAAGATTTCGCGAGTAAACGGGCGCATCCTGCACGTCGCGCCCGAATACGATGATTGCCGCAAACTCGCGCTGGAGCGAAACGTGCCGCTTCAGCAAGTGATTGCGGAGGCTCTGCGCGCCTATGAGGCGTATTCATGATTACCATCGGTTTTGTAGGAGCGCAGCACTGCTGCGCCCCAGCTTGGCAAGATTTCCTGGAGATGGAACGTTTATAGCGGCGGCTTTACGCCGCCAGTTCTTACTTATTTAGAAGCGTGAACCGAAGATTGAAAACTCGACGATGACCGGAAAACCGAAATTCTACATCACCACGCCGATCTACTACACGAACGGCTTGCCACATATCGGCCACACCTACTCGACGATCGTGTGCGACACCATCCGGCGTTACAAGCGCATGCTCGGCTACGACGTGGTGATGACCACCGGCACGGACGAGCATGGCGTCAACGTCGAGCGCTCCGCGCGCAAAGCCGGTGTGCCGGAATCCGAATTTGTGGCCAAGATGGCGGCCGAATGGCGCGCCCTCTGGGATGAACTGGGCATTCAGGGCGATGAGTTTGTCCGCACGACAGATCTGAAACATGCGCATACGGTGCAATGGTTATTCAAACTCTGCCGCGAGAACGGATATGTCTATCCGGGTCACTACACGGGACAATACTGTATCCATGACAACGCGTATGTGGATGTGCAACCCGGCGAAAACTGCCCGGACTGCGGCCGCCCCACAGAAACCGTCACCGAGGAAAACTATTTTTTCAAGCTTTCGGCTTTTCAGAAGCCGCTGCTCAACTGGTATGCGCAGCACCCGGAATTTGTTCAGCCGGAGTCGCGGCGCAACGAGGTGCTCAGTTTTGTCGAAGGCGGGCTGAAAGATCTGAGTATCACGAGGACTTCCATTCGCTGGGGCATCCCCGTTCCCGGCGAGGAACGTCACGTCTTTTACGTTTGGTTTGATGCGCTGACCGCCTATCTGAGCGCCGTCGGCGGACCCAACTACGAACAACGCGGCTATTGGCCTGCCGATATTCACCTGGTGGGAAAGGAGATTATCCGTTTTCACGCTGTGTATTGGCCCGCGTTTCTCATGGCTGCGGGTCTGCCGCTGCCGAAACAGGTTTGGGCTCATGGCTGGCTACTGATGGACAGCACCAAGATGAGCAAGTCGCTCGGCAACGTCGTGCGGCCGCGCCCGATCGTGAACGTCCTGGGCATGGATGCGCTGCGCTACTACCTGCTGCGCGAAACCGTCTTTGGCCAGGACGGCAACTTCAGCTACGACGCATTGGTGACGCGCTACAACGCTGACCTCGCCAACGGCCTCGGCAACCTCGCGAGCCGGACGCTCACGTTGATTGAAAAATCCTTCGAGAGCAGAGTTCCACAGCCTGATCCCAGATACCTTGCTCCGCAAGCGCAAGACACCGCAATCACTGAGTCAAGCATTTGGTTAGGCAAAGAGGCGCTCCGGGAGACGACTGAAGCCGCGAAGAAGGCCGTTATCGCGCACTATGGGAGGCTTGAGTTTAGCCGCGCGCTTGAATCGATCTGGGGCGCGGTCGCCGCCCTTGATGGATATCTAACCTCGGAAAAGCCGTGGGTCACTTCTCCAGAAGCGACCGCAGAGCGACATAAGTTTACCCTTTACAACGCCGCTCAGGTACTGCGGATCGTTACGGTACTAGCACATCCAGTGCTGCCTGGCGCTACAGAAAGACTATGGAAAATGCTTGGACAGGCCGGGCCAATTTCTGAGCAGAGAATCGACGATCTGCAATGGGGGCAGCTTAAACCAGGAACAAAGATTGCAAGGGTGGAAACGCTATTCCCCCGGATTGAAAAAGCAGAAGCCATAGAGAGGATGGAAGCGATGGAAAACGAAGCTCACAAGCAACCCGCGCCTGCGGCCGCGAGTGCAGCAGCCTCTGCAGGAAGCACATCTGCGGCAGCGGCAGCGCAAACCGCGCCGGAGAAGATCGCAATCGAGGACTTCGCCAAAGTCGAGATGCGCGTTGGCCAGATCAAGACCGCCGAACGCATCGCCGGCGCGGATAAGCTGCTCAAGCTGACGGTGGATATCGGCACGGAGATTCGCCAGATTTGTGCGGGAATCGCCAAGTATTACGAGCCGGAGGCGCTCGTTGGCCGCAAAGTCGCTGTGGTCGTCAATCTCGCCCCGCGCAAGCTCCGCGGCGTGGAATCGAACGGCATGATCATCGCCGCGGCCGTCGGCCCCGAGGGCCGCCCCGTCCTCGCCGGTTTTCTCGAGGACGTGGAAGTCGGTGCGCGCTTGAAGTAGAGGCACTAGTCGCCTCTTGTATGGAACTGATCGACTCACATGCGCACATCGATTTTCCGCAATTTGCAGAGGACCGCGACGCCGTGCTCGAGCGCGCCCGCGCGGCCGGCGTCACCACGCTACTGGCCATCGGCACAGGGCCCGGCTCGGAGAAGCTTGACGCCGCACTGCCTTTTGCCGAGCGGCACGATTGGATTTATACAACCGTGGGCATTCATCCTCACGAAGCGAAAGAAGTCACTCCGCAGCATCTCAACCAACTCGCACGGCTGGCGAAGCACCCGAAAGTCATCGCTTGGGGCGAGATTGGTCTCGACTATTTCCACGACCACTCGCCGCGCGACGTGCAGCATCGGGTTTTCGGCGAACAGATGGCGCTCGCCCGCGAGGCCAAGCTGCCGATCATTATCCATTGCCGTGATGCTTGGTCTGACTGCCTCAACCTTATTGAAGAAAACTGGAGATCAAGCGGGCTCGGAGGAATTTTGCATTGTTTCAGCAGCACTCTTGAAGATGCGCGGCGCAGCGTGGACATGGGCTTCATGATTTCGTTTGCGGGGAATTCAACCTATCCGAAAGCGCAGAATCTTCGGGACATTGCGAAAGCTTTGCCGCTCGAGAATCTTTTGATTGAAACGGACGCGCCGTACCTTGCGCCGCAGCTTTACCGCGGCAAGAGGAACGAGCCCGCCTATGTGGTGGAGGTAGCGCGCACGCTGGCGAGTGTGAGAAACTTACCGCCGGAAGAAGTCGCCGCAGCCACGGCAGCCAATTTCCGGCGCTTGTTCCGTCTCGCGAAACCGTCGGCATCAGGGACCGGCGGAACCGGTGAGTTGACGGCCTCGGGTTCCAAAGAGATTTGAAGCAGGCCAGGAGGAAAGCCATCCCACTTCTGACGGCTAGGGAAATTTTCGATCTCGTGCGAGACGACCTCGCCGCGGTCGAGCAGGAACTCTCGCGACAGACCGCCGCGGCCTTCGAGCCGGTTTCGGAGATCACCAGCTATCTTCTAGGCGGCGGAGGAAAGCGCCTGCGGCCCGCGCTCCTGCTTCTTTCCGCGAGTTACGCGGGTAAGCGTGCTAAGCGCGGCGCAATCCGCCTCGCCGCCGTCGTCGAACTTCTCCACAGCGCCACGCTGATTCATGACGATGTAATCGACAGCGCGGACACGCGCCGCGGAAGGCCCTCCGCGAATTCCCGCTGGGGAAATCATCGCAGCGTTCTTGCGGGCGACTGGCTCTACATGCAGTCGTTTCAAATGGCGCTGGAGGAACGCAACTTCCGCATTCTGGATATTCTCATTGACCTTACACAGAAGATGGTGGAAGGCGAACTGATTCAACTTGCCAAAATTGGCCACATCGACGTGACCGAAGAGGACGCCCTCCGGCTCGCGACCTACAAGACAGCCTGTTTGTTCAGCGGCTGCGCGCGCCTCGGCGGAGTTCTTGGTGGGCTGGAAGGGACGGAAGAGGAGGCGCTTGCAGAGTACGGGCGTTACGCCGGCCTGGCATTTCAGCTGGTGGATGACCTCCTGGATTTTACGGCGTCATCGGAACAGCTGGGCAAGCCTGCGCTCAGCGATTTGAAGGAAGGTAAGGTCACGCTGCCCCTCATCTACGCGATGGAGAACGGCCACCGCGAAGCGCGTAAATTGATCGCTCGTGTTCTGGAGGAAAAGGAATTTAATTCTGTTTCGCCGGAGACGATCGTTTCGCTCGTGCGCGATTCAGGCGCGCTCGACCGCGCTCGCACACTGGCACACGATTATGCGCGGCGCGCCAAAGCTTGCATCGATGGCCGCGTTGATTCCGAATACGCTCGCGCTCTCCTGACACTGCCGGATTTCATCCTCGAGCGCGAGTACTGATCCCGTAAGACGCGATGCTGCCTCTCAAACTGGTCTATCACAAAGGCTACGACCTGAATCTCGGCGAACACGTTTTTCCGTCGCAAAAATTTCGCCTCATTGCGGAATTGTTGCTGCACGAGGGAATCGCCTCAAAAGACGATTTCCTGTCGCCAAACCCTGCCTCCGATGAGGACATTCTTCGTGTCCACACGGCAGATTGGGTGGGCAAGCTGAAGACCGGAACCTTGACCGCCAGCGAAGAGATGAGGCTTGAGGTGCCGTACTCTCGGGAGCTGGTTGAAGCCTTCTGGCTCGCTGCCGGCGGCACGATCTTGGCCGCGCAGTCTGCGCTGCGTGACGGCTTCGGTTGCAATCTCGGCGGCGGATTCCATCACGCCTATCCTGATCACGGCGAAGGATTCTGTGCCATCCACGATGTGGCCGTCGGCGTTCGCCGCCTCCAGGCGGATGGTGCGATCCGCAAGGCGCTCATCGTCGACACCGACGTGCACCATGGCAACGGCACTGCGGCTATTTTCCGCGGCGACGCCAATGTCTTTACGCTTTCGATCCATCAAGAGAACAACTATCCGGCGCACAAACCGCCTTCGACCGTCGATCTGAACATGGGGGATCGCGCCGATGATGACGAATATCTTGGCGCACTCATCCCCGCCGTGCGGTCTGCGCTCGATGAATTCCGTCCAGATATGGTTTTCTACGTTGGCGGTGCGGACCCTTATTGCGAAGACCAGCTCGGCGGATTGTCCTTGACGAAACAGGGCTTAATGCTGCGGGACCGCAAAGTGTTTGAAGAATCTCGTAAACGCGGAATTCCGGTCGCGACGACGCTCGCGGGCGGATATGCGCGGCGCGTCGAAGACACGGTCCGCATCCATGCGAATACCATTCTTGCCGCGCGCGAAGTTGCAGCAGCATTCCCCTCTGCCGCCGCGCGAAACTGCCAGACTCGTTCAGGATCTTTCTGAAAGCCGCTACGCCGCGCGGGTAAGGTAAATCTCGCCGGAGACGGTGCGAACTTCAACGCGACCGCCGCCATCGCCCATTCGGGCCCGCAGCGAATGCTTGCCCTGCTCCTCGATCACAATCGGAATGTCCGCGCGGATTTCTCCCGACACTGCTTCTGCGGAAAGATGAAAGTTGGCGTTTTGTGGCACGCCGAGCTGCACCGCACCTGAAACAGTACTCAGATTCCAATAGCTGTTTGTACCGGGATCGCCCTGCACGATTACGCGACCCGACGCCGCGTGTATCTTCACATCACTTTTCGCGCCTTGAATTTCAATCGAGCCGCTGCCGGTTGTTGCCTCGACGCGTCCTCCTAGCCTCGCAACTTGAGTTGCGCCCGACAAAACATTGATGCTCACATCGCCCTTAACATTCGAGACGGTCACTCTCCCCGAAGCGCTCGAAGCACGTACGTCATCCCCTACATCCTTGGCGTCAATTGAACCGCTCACCGTGGAGAGCTGGGCATAATGATCGATCTGCTCCACATGAATCGAGCCCGATACGGTAACCACTTTGACCGGTCCGCGAACGCTACGGATCGTCTGCGAACCTGATGCCAGGGTCGCGCTGACTTCCGTGTCTCGCGGAACTTCGATGGTATAAGAAACCGTGAGATTGCGGAGATGCGCCAAATCCTTGCCGATGCGAATAGTGTCGCCTTTTTGTTCGACGAGAGGACTCGTGACTAGTTCATCGATCCGCTTCTGCGGGTTAGCAAAAGAAAATCCCGAAGAACGAATATCGGCTTTTACGCGCACTTTTCCGTCCGTGCTTCCATTGATTACGATGTCCCCGGCGGCGTTCGTCACTTCAAGGCGAATCGGGCCGGTAACGTCCAGCGTGCGACTGAAGCTGCCGTTGGCCGACGATCCCACACCGCACGCGCCAAGCGTTGCAGCGAGGGCGAGCAATCCTAAAGGTGCGGCCAACCTGCGGTGTCGCGTCACTGTTCCTCCATTATTTTGCCGGGCGCTTCTTCCAGCGGTTCTAATGGGAGATACGCAAGAATAGAATTTTATGTTCCTGAACTGGCCTTGGCCTTGGATTTCACGCCGCACGCAAGGCCTTCATTGAGCGAGCCCTGCCTGTACCCTTCCAAATCGAGAGCGACATAGGAGAATCCAGCAGCCTTCAGCCGCGACGCGATGGTGGCTGCGACTTCCGAACACAATGCGCGCGGCATTTCGTCGGGCGCGATCTCGACGCGCGCCAATTGGTCATGAAGGCGGACGCGGAATTGGCGGAAGCCCAATTCACGGAGCGCGGCCTCGCCGCGCTCTACCAGGGCAAGCCGCTCCGGCGTAACTAGCGTTCCGTAAGGCAAGCGGGACGCCAGACACGCGGAAGCAGGACGGTCCCAGGTCGGCAGACGTGCGCGCTGAGACAAAGCGCGAATCTCCGCCTTGTGAAGACCGGCGTCAAGCAAGGGAGCGAGCACCCGGTGCTTCGTCGCCGCATTGTGACCGGGGCGAAAATCGAGCGTGTCGTCAGCATTGACCCCGTAAGCGACATCGGCGAAGCCGCGGGCCTGCGCGATTCCATCCAGCACGGAGAACAATTCATCCTTGCAAAAGTAGCAGCGATCGGGAGCATTGGCGCGGTACGCGGGATTATCCAATTCATGAGTCTCGATAAATTCATGGCGCAGATGAAGCGCATCCACGAAGTCGCAGACCTGCGCGCGGTCGTATTCGGAAAAGCTGGGCGACAATGCCGTGATGGACAACGCGCGTTCTCCCAGGGCGTGCTGCGCGGCCCACGCTAAATACGCGGAATCCGCTCCACCGGACAGGGCGATTAGAAGGGAGGGAATTTCCGAGAGGCGCGACAGTAGAAACTTCTCTTTTTCCCCCGCGCCGGCTCCGGCGAATTCCGCGGATCGCTCTTTTTTATTCATTCGGATGCGTACGAGCGGATTCATCTTGAGCGCAAGTATACCTCAGGGCTTGAAGTCTGAAGCACAAACCAAAACGCGAGGCGCATCTTCACTTGAAATCCAGGAGAACGTCGGCGACGCCCATTCCCGCGTCCGTTCTCACCCAGTGGCCAACGTTTTCATAGTGCACCGGCAGATCTCCGAAGATTTTCTCGGGATGTGTTTCCAGTGTCGTCAGAAACTGCTCATATTCCGTTTTGTCGAAACTTTCTCCGGCGGGGATGGGCCAAGCGTCGCGAAGGCGACGTTCCGCGGCCATGGAAATTCCAGTGAGCACCATCGTGCCGAACTTATACGGATTTCCTTCCTCCACTTTCACTGTATAGGAGACAGTACGCGCTTGATCGTCATACGTGGCCGACGGATTTACCTTGGCCTCGAGAAAGCCTCGGTGTGCGTATTCCTCACGCACGCGGTCCCAACCTGCCTCGATTTCCATTCCGTTCGCTGGGTCGCCGGGTTTCATTTTCATGATGGAGGCCAACGCGAACGTGGAAAAGACCGAATTGCCGCTCCATTCTACCCCCTTCCAGTGATATACCGCGCCTGGTAACGCGGGAATGTAGACGGGAATCTCTTCCGGCAGCTTCTGATTCGGATTTCCCGTCAGCCGCACCTCCGGCGGACCAAGCTTCGCCCGCAAGCAGCCCTGCTGCAGAAAAAAGGGCCGCACATGCTCGGCGAGAAAAAGATCAATGGTCATTCGCGAATAGGGTTTTGCGAGCAACTCCGAAACATGCTGTTGCAGGGCAAGGGATGAGGTCAGCGCAGGGTCGCTGAAGTCGATTTTCGCGATTTTGAGCGCTGCGCCCTGGATCTGGAACTCTTGGACACTTCCGTCACCGAGCGGATTGGCAAGCGCCTGGTGTTCGACAGTTACATTCAGGCCGCGCGAGGCAAGCAAATCTTTCAGAGCTTCGGCTGCCTGGTCGACCACGTCGCCTGCTTCCGGCAAGGTGCCATTATAAAAAGGAAGCTTCTTGCGAATGGCCTCCGACAACTCTCCATCCGAGAACCATGGGAGATTGTCAAAGTACGCAGGGACGCGCGGCGCTTCCTCCACGTGATAAGTGACCGTGAGACCTTCCAACTTGGTGCGAAAGTCATATCTCACTTTTGCGAAGAGCCCGGATTGCAGCAGGCGGTCCGCCGCCGATTGCAAGTCTTTGCGGCTGACTTGAGCACCGATCAACAAACCCGTGAGAGGTAATACGTCCGCTTCTGCGATGCTTTTCACCCCATCCATATGGAGCTCACGAAGCGTCGCCGTGCCTGCTTCCGGCGTTTGCGCAAGGGTGCGCGCGACAAAAATCGGGCAAAGGAGCGCCAGCGCGGAAAGGTAGCAGCGAAAAACGGGAAACATACTTTTATTCTAGCCGAAAAGCCGCTATCCGGTTATGGGGGCAAACTTGAAGACGAGCTTCGCGACGCGGACGGCCGAATCCCGGCGGGCTACTCCACGGTGACCGACTTGGCGAGATTGCGAGGCTGGTCCACGTCGCAACCACGCCGCACGGCGATGTGATAAGCAAGCAATTGCAGGGGAATAATCTCCAGCAGCGGCACAAGAAGTTCCGGCGCGGGAGGCAATTCGA
>Ga0307479_10002271_pt1 | contig 17460 bp, 14 predicted proteins | sample atmos_gasesECM4C_FD_203743 | JGI IMG/M metagenome (GOLD analysis project Ga0307479, IMG submission 203743) | Hardwood forest soil microbial communities from Morgan-Monroe State Forest, Indiana, United States - atmos_gasesECM4C_515 | ecosystem: Environmental > Terrestrial > Soil > Temperate... | reverse complement strand
TACAGGGAACATGGTGCTCAACAAGAGTTTGTCCGCAATGGGATCGAGATATTGGCCGAGCAGAGTCTGCTGGTGCAACTTGCGGGCCAGCAGGCCGTCTAATCCGTCGCTGAACCCGGCGATCACAAAGAGGACCAGCGCCCAGAAATAGCGGCCCTCCACCAGTTCGATCACGATGAATGGGACGAAGGCCATCCGCAGCAGCGTGAGCTGGTTGGGAGCGGTGAAGATTTGCGACAGCTTCATGCCCGGTCCTCGGGCGGACGAGCTTCAGTAGTGCGGACTTCGGAACGCTGGTTGCCATCGCGCGAGCCCAGAAGAGTTGCGGGTTCAAGTCCGGTCTTGGCCGAGAAGCGCTGCGAAAGCGAAGGCAAGTTGCCGTCGGGCAGGTCGAGTTCGATGCGTTCAATCCGATGCATGGGGAAGAAGACGACGGCGGGCGTGAAAGGTTCGCCATCTTTCACCATCACGACCAGATCCTCAAAAGATGCCAGCTCGATGCCGGTCATGCTGAGTCCCTCGGGCGCCAGCGCCAGAATCATCCCCCAGAACTTGTCGCGCGGATTGCCGAGCGTTACCACCACCATGGATCCTGCGGAAAAAGGGCCGTGGCCTCTTACTTCAACGGCGGAAGGATCATCGGCTGGCTGAGACTTGTTCGCCATGTAACGATTGTCGCCGCCGCAGGCAGGGCTTGGCAACTGCGTAGTAAATTCTGCTCATCGGCGATGGTCTGTGGCGGCTGGAATCGCCGGCGAGTACGGTGGCACGAGCACCGCACTAAAGCTCACCTCATAGGCTGCACCCGCCACATCCGCCGTTTTGTCCTAAATGAACAACTGCGGTGACCTGCGAAGCCCCGACGGAATATCTGCTGGAGCAAGCTCCGCAGTCGGCTAAACGCTAGTTCCCCTCACTCGGTAGTGTTCTAGTAGATTCCTATTATTGATCGGCTATTTCTTCACCAGTACAGTGGCGGGCACATTGTGGGGACAGATCACTTGGGGAAAGGCTGGAATCGCGACCTTTCCACACCCCAAAAATGACATTTGCAATTCCTGGCGCCTACTTTTCTTGAGAGAAACGGGAGTCTATGCCAAAGCATTTTCTGCGGTTGCTGGTTCTGGGGTTAGCACTGCCCGCCTGCGCTCAGAGTAACTACGCGGTCGTTAAAGGCACAATTACCGATCCGCAACATCTGGCGGTCGTGGGCGCCACGCTGCAGATGAAGGCCGTGAGTACTGGCGCAACTCGCCGTGTGGTCACGAACCAACAAGGTATATTCGAAGCGTCCGCGCTGCTGCCGGATGATTATGTGTTGAGCACGGAGGCGCCTGGCTTTGCTCCGTCAACGCAATCCGTTCGGCTAGAGGTTGGGCAGGTACTGGCGGTTGCCATCAGCCTGACGGTGAATCCCGTCAAGCAGGGAGTTGACGTCACGGCGGCGAATGAGGTGCTGCACACCTCCGATGCCAGCGTTGGCGAGGTGGTTGAGCCTAAGTCCATCCGCGAGTTACCGCTCAACGGACGAATGCTGATCGATCTGGTGCTCACCATACCCGGAGCCCACGTGGGTTTTGGCGCACAAACTGGCTCGACGAATCCTCTTTATTGGCGCCCAGGCCAGCGCTCGGCAGTTGTCCTTGGCGGCAGCCGCCCAAATGCGAATTTTTTCTTGCTGGACGGTGCAACCAACACCGATCCGACCTTCAACACCCAAAACCTGAGCCCCTCCCCAGATGCAGTCAAGGAATTCCAGGTGGAAACCAGCAGCTACACGGCGGACATGGGCGGAGCGGGAGGCGGTCAGATCAACATTGTGACCCACTCGGGTTCCAATCAATACCACGGGACGTTCTACGAGTTTCTTCGCAACGGAGCTATGGATGCGAGCTCGTTCGGCTCCATGGGGAACAATCATCTGGTGCAGAATAACTTTGGCGCCTCCTTCGGCGGACCGCTCCCCGGGGGAAAGACTTTTTTCTTCCTGAACTACGAAGGTCTCCGTCTAGCGCAAGCGGATGCCCAGATTCTGACTGTTCCCACGCAAGCTGAGATCCAAGGCGATTTCAGTATGAGTCCTAACAAAATTTACGACCCTACGACTGCGGCCGCGAATCCGAACTATGATCCGACCAAGCCAACCGGGCCAACGAATTTTCCCTACACTCGCTCCCAGTTTCCTAACAACCAGATACCGCCGGGCAGAATAAATCCTCTGCTAACGGCATTCTTGTTGAAATACGTGCCGATGCCAAATATGTCGATGATGGCGGGGAAAGCTGATTCCAACAACTACCTCGATGTGCGAAATGAGTCCCATATCCAGAACCAGGGCACAGTTCGTGTGGATCACGACTTCTCCAGCGGCGACACTCTATTTGGAAGGTACAGTATCGGGACGGAGAATGGATTCTCGCCAAGCAGCGGCGTCACTGCTACGACGGAAGACCTTCCGGGCTTCGGAGCAGACTTCGACAATCGTTCGCAGCAGGCGGTGATCTCCTGGAACCACATCTTTGCCACCAACAAGGTCAACACTGGGTCGTTTGTGGTCTCACGTTTGTCGATGGATCGCACTTCGCAGAATGATGGAGTGACTGACATCGTTAGCGCCCTCGGCATCCAAGGAGTGGGATTCGGCGGTCGTGGCGCCTGGGGCGCCCCCTGGTTTGCCCCTCAGGGCTACACGGGGATCGGAGATACCTTTGCCGCCACGCCAATGCACGCTTGGGACACGATGTACGAGTTCCGGGATACTTACGCATGGCAGCGCGGACGCCACGGAATCAAGTTGGGCGGCGATTTTCACTGGTACACGTGGCCCATGTGGGGATTCTTCCAGAATCGAGGCTATTATCAGTTCACGACCGGATACACAACCGAATTCGGATTTAATGATGGGAGTGGCTCCGGGTTTGCCAGCATGCTGTTGAGCCTGCCGGCTGTCAAGCAACGCCAGGCGGGCATTCCGCAAATGAATTTGCGGAACTGGGGAAGCGATGCTTTCATCGAAGATAGCTGGCAGCTAACCCCGACAACCACGCTGAATGCCGGCGTGCGTTACGAATACTCAGATCCGCTTTATGACAAGGACAATACCAATAGTAACCTGGTTTTTCAGGGCGGCCTTCCAGCAGTGTTCGTGGGAGGCAGCCAGGGCTACCCTCGTGGCCTGATGTATCCAAACCGGCACAATTTTGCGCCTCGTGTGGGAATCGCCAAGAACCTTCCCGATCGCGGCCTGGTATTCCACGCCGCCTACGGCATTTTCTTCACACCAGTGGATCAGAACACGTGGTGCAACCAACGCCATAATGTTCCGTTTGTGTTTCCGGAAACCCAGCAGGCGGATAATTTTACCCCTCCGGCGGCACTCTTTTCGAGCGGGTTAAATTTTGGCGCTCCGGTGCTAGGCACGGGTGCATTGCCGGCAACGACGGTGAGCTTCACGGCCTTCGACCCGCACGCGCCCGCGCAGTACGTTCAGCAATGGAACGGTTCGGTGCAAAAGAGCCTGGGGAAAGATACCTCCCTTGAGTTCGGCTATCTCGGCGCTCGCGGCTTTCACTTGCAACGTGCGCACTTAATCAACAATGCGCCTCCCGGGCCGGGTCCGATCGGACCTCGGCGTCCGTTCAAGACGCTGACGTTCGTTCCCAATACTGCGCTGCCACCAACCAGCGCGCCGGGTGCAGTTATCCAGAGCACGACGTTCCCTGTCAGCACCATCAATCTGCTGGAAAACACCGCGCAGAGTTGGTACGACGCGGGCTATGTCAATGTGCGCCGCCGTTATTCCCACGGCTTGAGTTTCCTGGCCAACTATACGTATGCCAAGAGCCTGACCAATTCGCCGGACTTTCGTTCGCCCATGGACGAAGCGGCAATCCCCCAAAATAACGCGGACCTCAATGCGGAAAAAGGACCTGGCTGTGACGTGCGCCACCGATTCGCGCTCAGCAGCGTGTACGATATTCCTGCGTTTCGCCGGGCAGAATGGGTGGGGCTGGTCACGCAAAACTGGCACCTATCCACCATTTATCAAGTTGAATCGGGGATGCCTTTCACGATCTCCGTTTTTGGCGACACCGCCAATTCCGGAACCGTCTTGGGGGAAAACCCCATACGAGCCAATATCACCGGTCAACCCGTATTCGGCCCCGGTACGCACACCGCCGCGGAGTGGTTCAATCCCGCCGCTTTCGCTGCGCCCCCGGCCTACACGTTTGGCAACGCTGGCCGGAATTCCGTCTACGGTCCGCCCCTGCAGTCTCTCGACTTTGCTGTAGTGCGTTCTTTCAACCTCACGGAAAGGGCTGCCTTCCAATTCCGCGCGGAAGCCTTTAACGCGCTAAACAAGACGAACCTGGGTACGCCGAACCGTTTTGTGAACACTCCGCAGTTCGGAACGATCACGATGGCGATGTCTCCGGCACGCGAACTACAGGTCAGCGCAAGGCTTTTGTTCTAGAAACTGGTTAAGGCATTCCCGTGCTGGTGCGCGTGCTGATGCAATCATGAGTAACGGCTAGCGTTTACCCGTCGCTCCTCGCGAACCTGTGGGTTCTTCGTGAAGCTTGGGATACCCGTATTTGCTAGAATACAAGCGGTGTAGGCGCGTAGCTCAGTTGGTTAGAGCGCTACCTTGACACGGTAGAGGTCGCTGGTTCGAGTCCAGTCGTGCCTACCATTTCTCTCCTTTCCACACGGCCGCAGCTCATCCACGCGAGGTCAACGCTGCTTTCACTCGGTCGGGTGTGAAAGGTATTTCTCTTAGCCGAGCCCCGGTGGCATCGAAGGTTGCGTTCCCCAGAGCCGCGGCCACCAGCGTGATTGCGGTTTCTCCGGCGCCGCTTGCCGGCGCTGAGCAGCGGTCGAGGAGAACGCACTCGATTTCCGGCAACTGGATTCCCAGATACAGCGTGTTGTAGGTTGACCAATCGGTCGATGTCACTTTGCGATCGTCCCAGGTGATTTCCTCGACTAGAGCACGGCTCATTCCTTGCAGGATTCCGCCTTCGATCTGGTTGCGCAGGCCGTCGGGGTTGGAGATTGGTCCACAGTCGTGAGCACAGACGAAGCGTCGCGGCTGCACGGCTCCGCTTGCCTGGTCAACTTCTACTTCGGCGATTAGGGCCGCGTAGCCGTTGTCACCCTCGTAGGCGACGCAGGCGATGCCGCGTCCGGTGACCGTTCCGGTGCGAGCCGCGCCAGGCTTGGGTGAGGGGCGGGCGTCCCAATGCGCTGCCTTTGCGGCGGCGTTCAGCACGTCGATGATGCGAGTGTCGCGCAGATGCTGCAAGCGGTAGGCGACGGGGTCAGACTTAACGTATGCGCATATCTCATCCATAAAACATTCGTGCGCGAAAGTGTTTTGCAGGCGCAAGGGCGAGCGCAGCGGGCCGGTGAAAAACGGCGATCTGACCTGATGCGTGAGCACTCGTTCGCTGCGGATCGATCCCGCCCCAGCGCACGTGCCGTTTACGCAGCCCGCCAGATACGAGGGGACATAGTTGCTGCGATTGCGGAGTTCCGACTTGGGTGCGGTAGCCGCTTGTGGCGCCGGAGTTTCAGGGTCAAAGCCGGCCAACATACCCGTGATTACGTTGCCGGGCCTGTCGTATCCCGGCCGGTTGCCGAGCGAAGCGGTCCACGCTTCGCAGTTCCAGGCAGCGATGGCGCCGCTGGAATCGAGTGCGGCTTGTTGCTCGATCATGCACGCGGAGCCGTAGTTTTCGGAAATAAATTCGTCCTGGCGCGTGAGTTGCACTCGAACCGGTTTGCGCGCGGCCTGTGACAATAGCGCGGCGTCGTAGGTGACCGTGTCGGCGGCATTCAATCCATAGCAGCCCGCGCCACGAACGAAGATCACGCGCACCTTCTCGAACGGCAGACCGGTGAGCGCCGAGACCCCGTGCTGCGTGGGATAGACGGATTGGGTCGGCGACCAGACAGTGGCGCGATCCGGTTGAACGTCGGCGACGGCACAGGATGATCCGATGGAACCGTGCGCCTGGTAAGGATGCAGATACGTCGCTTTCAAGACTTGCGCGGACGATTTCAACTTGTCATCTACGTCGTTGGAATCGACGAGCATTACGTCGTACGACGGCTGCTTACGCATGTAATCGCAGAAGTCCTTTTGCGGCGGCAGCACCGGGCCCGGCTTCCAGTCAACTTTGAGAGTTCTGGCGGCTTGTGCGGCCTGCCACTGTTTTTCCGCTACTACGCCCACGAAGTTGTTTCGTATTACGACCTTGATCAGGCCAGAAATCTGCCGCACCGATTCTTCGTCCACCTTCGCGACCGTTGCTCCGGTCTCCGGTGGTCGCACCACTCGGCCATGCACCATTCCCGGCAAGTGCACGTTGTGAACAAACTCGAAGGTGCCGGTCATAAGGGCAGCCATGTCCAATGACGGAACCGGCTTGCCGAGCACCTTCCATTCGGGCGGCGATCTACGCTTCGCCGCAGAGTTCACGGCGAGATTGAAGTGCTTTCCGCCGATCAGATCGCTATAGCTGACTCGCCGGCCGCCCTTCGCTCTGACAACGCCATTCTCGACCGTGAGCTGCTCGGCCAATACGCCTAGTTTCTTTGCCGCCAGTGCGATGAGAGCTTCGCGTGCCGTCGCTGCGGCTTGCGCCAGATCGCTCGTATTGAAATTGGTGGGCGTGGATTGGCTGCCAGACGTTGTTCCCTGATCCGGGGTTACGGACGTGTCGCACTGAACCAGTTTCACCTTTTCGATTGAGACGCACAGCTCCTCCGCGACCAGCTGGGTTTGGACCGTGAACATTCCCTGGCCGAAGTCGCACTTTCCGGTGTAGGCCGTGACCGTTCCATCGGAGGCAACCGCGAGCCATGAGTCGAGCTTGGCGGGATCGATGTGTGAGGGATGCGTGTCGAATGGACCTTGTGCCAACGGCTGCAGCAACGATGATGCGGTGAAGCTTACGACCAGCGCCCCGGACGCCTTGACGAAGTCGCGGCGGGAGATTTCGGTTTTCATGCGCGGCTCCTCTGATAGCGTTTGATGGCGCGCAGCATGCGCGTGTGCGTAAAACAGCGGCACAAGATGCTCGACAGCGCCTCGCGGATTTCTTCGTCGGAAGCCTGCGGTTTTTCATCCAGCAGGGCTTTTGCAGTAACGATCACGCCGCTCAGGCAGAAGCCGCACTGGGCCGCTCCTTCCTGGATGAAGGCTTGCTGAATGGGATGCGGTTTCTCCGGCGTTCCCAGGCCCTCGAGCGTCGTGACCTCTTGCTGTTTCACGGCGCTCACGGGCATTACGCAGGAGCGCCTTGCTTCGCCCCCAACCAGGACCGTGCAAGACCCGCACTGCGCCATGCCGCAGCCGAACTTGGGCCCGCGCAAATGCATTTCGTCGCTGAGGACGTAGAGCAGCGGGGTCTCGAGATCAACGTCCACGGTGTGGACGTGAGCGTTTACCTTGAGAGAAATTGCAGCCATCACAAGCTCCAAGCATGGCAGAATACAGTGAGCGCGGGCGTGGCAGCGAGTATGTTGCTGGCTTTTCCAGCGGAGTTGACTGGTTTTCTCGGAATTCTCGAGGCGTCGGGAATGACGTCCCTTTGTGAATGGATTCCCTAATTTTGATTTGAGCGGCCAGGTGGCGCTGGTGACCGGGCAGGACGAGGCAGCTTGGGCCGCGCGATCTCGCTCGCCGTGGCGAATGCTGGGGCGAATATGGCTTTGGGATTGCGAGACGTGAAGACAGACGGCGGATTAACCGAGCCGGTGGATGGTAGCGGGCTGTGGTATTTCTAGCTTCAAACGCTGTGGGTTGGCTACCGGGCACACCATCTTGACTGATGGAGGCTGGGCGGCGCGGCAGGTTCTCGTTGCGGGCGGGCAAATCCCTCGTTACGTGGTACGCGCATCAGGCTCTACTAGCCGTTACTGCCACGGCGAAAGCGTGGCGTCCTCGTCCACGTAGGCCGTTAGGGCCGTGCCCGCCTTCACTTCGACGTTCTTTCCGTGTTTGATCAATCCGATCGGCCCAAACAGTACGGTCAACGCTACGGCAGTGCCCACTCGTCCCTCGCCTTCCTTGCCCTTGCTTCCTCGCAGCCTTACTCGCTGGTCACCAACTTTTAAATGCTCCAACCGCAGGTTGAGCTCTCCGGCTTTCCCCATCATCCCTGCCTTTTTGGCGTTGGTGATGCTTCCCGTTGCCTTACATCCAGACTTAGCGACTAGCACGTCACCAACCCTCAGGTCTTCATCCAGAATCATGGTGACCGGGTCACCTTCAGCCGCCGTCTTCGAGCTCAAGTCATCGGCAAATTTCAGCTTCACATCCGTCCCCTCCTTGAGAACCAGCTTGCCCGTAGGAGAGGGAGCCGCCCCTGGCGGCGCCTGAGCAGCAGGAGGGCTCGCCGATTGGCTTGGCGCCCCAGTTGCATTCTGGCCGCGCATGATCGGCGATGGGCATAGGAGGATCGCTAGCGTCACTGCGATTAATTCTCGATGCATAATCGTAATCCTTTCGTTTCCGAGCGCCAGCGAACACGATCCCCGCGGATCTCCCGCGAGAACCGATAAACGGCCATCTACTTGGATATGTGCAGGGCCCGGGCGCAGCTTGCCGGCTGGAAGTACGTCTTAGTTCCGGAAGTGGCCGCGCGAGAGAATTGTGGGGTCGGACTGCGCTCTTGTCAAGTTATTCTTGCTTGTCCGTAACGGAACTCTCCGTGCCCCGAAGTAGAATTGCAAAAGGGGTCGCTTCAAACCAACATCACGACCATTATTTCTTCAGGCGCTGCTGCGCCATTCCTTAGTACTTCGGCACCTTAGGATCCACTCTCTCGGCCCAAGCCGTAATCCCGCCTGCCAGGTTATGCACTTTCTTGAACCCGGCCTGCTGCAGGAACTCGACCGCCTTCGCGCTACGTCCGCCCATCTTGCAGTGGACCACGATCTCGCGGCTGGAATCCAGTTCATTCACGCGCTTGGGTAGATCGTTCAGCGGAATCAGATGTCCGCCAATGTTGCAGATCTGATATTCATGCGGCTCGCGTACGTCGAGGACGAACAAATCCTCCTTCGCATCCAGCCGCCGTTTCAATTCTTCCACCTGAATTTCCGGAACGCCGTTGCCCACCGGTTTTTCCTCCCCGCGAATGCCGCAAAATTGGTTGTAGTCTATCAGCTTGGTCACGGTAGGATGCGTGCCGCAAACCGGGCAATCCGGATTCTTGCGCAGCTTGAGCTCGCGGAACTTCATGCCGAGCGCGTCAATCAGCAGCAAACGTCCAATCAGCGGCTCGCCGATTCCCAAAATTAATTTGATCACTTCGGTAGCCTGCATCACGCCGACCAGTCCCGGCAGAATGCCCAGCACTCCGCCCTCCGCGCAAGAAGGAACAAGCCCCGGCGGTGGCGGCTCGGGATAAAGGCAGCGGTAGCACGGCCCATCTTTCGTAGCAAAAACGCTGGCCTGCCCCTCGAACCGAAAAATCGATCCATAAACATTCGGCTTGCCGGTAAGCACGCATGCATCGTTCACCAGATAGCGTGTGGGAAAGTTGTCGGTGCCGTCGGCAATAATGTCGAAGTCGCGGAAGATTTCCAGCGCGTTCTCGCTGCTCAGCCGCGTATCGAACCTCCGCAGATTCAAGAAAGGATTAATCCCCGTCAGTTTATCCGCCGCCGAATCCAGCTTCTTCCTCCCCACATCGGCGGTCGAATGAATAATCTGCCGCTGCAAGTTTGTGTAATCAACCACATCGAAATCCACCAGCCCCAGCGTGCCCACTCCCGCCGCCGCCAGATACAACGCCATCGGCGACCCCAGCCCGCCCGTGCCAATGCACAACACGCGCGCCGCCTTCAGCTTCTGCTGCCCCTCCATGCCGACTTCGGGCATGATCAGGTGCCGCGAGTAGCGCAGGATTTCATCCTTGCTCAGCGTGACTGGAATTTCGGTGGTGGTAGTAGCCATAAAGTCCTCGGTTGAAATTGAAATGTGGAGTCGCAGGATCAGACACTAACAACAGGCGGGATACATACAACAGCGATTTGTGGCGGAAGGTTTCAATCCTGTAATCCCGGCAAGCCCGCATTCAAACCGCGCCGCCAGCAATGGAAGGCACTATCGAAATGTTATCACCTTCCTTCACCGCGGTTGCCTCTTTCTGCAGATAGCGGATGTCCTCGTCGTTCACATAAAGATTGACGAAAGCGCGCAGCTTGCCTTCATCGGTATAAAGATGCCGCCGCACATCCGGATGCTGCGCCACCAGCGCCTGCATGGCCTCAGCTACGGTTGAAGCGTTAACGTCCACGCTTGACTGCTTGCCCACATACTGCCGCAAAGGAGTAGGAATGTGAATCTTGCTCATAGGCCTAAGAACAAAGATGCGGCGGGAGAAAGGGAAGATTCAGACCCACGCGTGCGTTCGGCCCCACGGCAGTCAACTGCCCCTATCGGTCCGCTGCCGTACAATGATCACGAATACAAGGGAGAAAACTACGATGACGATTTTTGATCCAGCGCGGGGCAGAGTAATCAACGGTGGCGGCGGCAGCGGTTTCGGACTTCTACGGCTGGTCGGCTTGGGCCTTGCCGCATTCTTACTCATTCTCTTGCTCTTCAGCTCTGTCACTAGAGTTGGCACGGGCCACGTCGGTGTGCTCACGTTGTTCGGCAAAGTCACTGGCGAGGTTCTGGGCGAAGGCATTCATCTCATCAATCCGCTGAAGACCAATAATGAGATGTCGGTTCAGACGCAGACTATCAAGGAATCCGCTAGTGTTCCGTCCAGTGAGGGTCTGGTGATGGCCCTTGACACTTCCCTGATCTATCACCTTAATCCTTCAAAAGCTGCGGAAGTCTTTCAGTTGATCAATGCCGATTACGAAGAGAAGGTAGTCGAACCTACATTACGCTCCGCCATTCGTGAGGCTACTGCCTCACACACTGCAAACGCACTCTACACCGGCGAACGCGAAATGGTGGCCAAACAGATTTACGACAAGCTCACAGCTGACTTGAATCAACGCGGTCTGATCGTGGAGAACGTTCTGTTGCGTGACATTCAACTCCCCGCCACGCTGAAAGCCGCCATCGAAGCCAAGCAGCAAGCCGAGCAGGAATCGCTGGCCATGAACTTCCGCCTGCAGAAAGAAACCCAGGAAGCCCAGCGCAAACGCATCGAAGCCGCCGGCGTCCGCGACTTCCAGCAGATCGTGGCCCAGGGCATTACGCCATCTCTGCTCGAATGGAAGGGCATCGAAGCCACCGAGAACCTGGCCAAGAGCGCCAACTCCAAGGTTGTAGTAATCGGCAACAGCAAAAACGGCCTGCCGCTGATCTTAGGGCAGTAGCCAAGTGTTGGAAGCGAGAAGGTCCACGTAGGGACAGCGGCCTCGGCTGTTCCGGCGCCACAGGCGACGGGCTTACGCTGCTAACATGAAACCGTGCCCGCACTCCTCGACGTCCGCAACCTGAACATCGACTTTCCCGCGAAGGCCGGAGCGACCACCGCCCATGTGGCGACGGGTGCCTCGCCCGTCCGCTCGAACCAAAGCTCACGAATCCTCCCCGCAGTCCGCGACCTCAGCTTCTCCATCGCCCCCGGCGAAGTACTAGGCCTGGTCGGCGAATCCGGCTCCGGTAAGTCGATCACATCCCTCGCCATCATGCGGCTGCTTCCGCCGCAGGCCCGAGTTTCCGGCGAGATTCTATTTTCGGAGAACGGCACGCCTCGCAGTCTCCCATCTCTGCCTGACGACTCCATGCGCCAACTCCGCGGCTCCCGCATTGCCATGATCTTCCAGGAGCCGATGACCGCGCTTAATCCCGTGATGCGAGTCGGCGACCAGATCGCCGAAGCTGTGCTGGCCCATGGAAGGCGCTCAAAGAGTGAAGCCGCAAAGCTGGCAGTACAAGCCATGACCGATGTTGCCATCCCTGAGCCTGACCGCCGCACTCGCGACTATCCTCACCAGCTCTCGGGAGGCATGCGCCAGCGCGTCATGATCGCGATGGCGATCGTGAACCGTCCTCAACTTCTCATCGCCGACGAACCCACCACGGCGCTCGACGTCACCATCCAGGCACAGATTCTCGACCTGCTCGCGGGCCTCCGCGCAAAATTTGGCCTGGCGATGCTCTTCATCTCGCACGACCTCGCGGTCGTGTCGCAGGTCGCAGACCGGGTCGCGGTGATGTATGCCGGCAGCATGGTCGAGCTCGGCGCGAAGCATGAAATCTTTCGCTCCCCGGCCCATCCCTATACCCGCGGCCTCTTGCATGCCGTGCCTGACCTGAAGACCGAACGCACTCGCCCGCTCGAGACCATCGAGGGCACTGTCCCGCCGCTGCCCGCCATGCCTCCGGGTTGCGCCTTCGAGCCCCGTTGCGAATTCAGAATCCCCGAATGCACACGCGCCCTGCCGCCGCTGGCAGAAGTCGCGACGGAACATTGGGCCCGCTGCCCGGTGATCAACTCCAAGTGATCTACCCTGTGAACCTCTGTGTCCTCTGTGGTAACAGTTTTTACTTAGGCCCGAGAACTCCGCAAGCCCGAAGTCTTCCCACTGTTCTATAATCCCCACTTTGCCGGTGTTCATTGCGCATACTTCTGCTTAGCGACATTCACGCCAACCTGGAAGCCATGGAAGCCTGCCTGGCGACAGCTCCGCCCTACGATCTCGTAGCCAATCTGGGCGACGTTGTCGGCTACGGCGCCAGCCCCAATGAGGTCATCGACCGCTGCCTGAGCCTGGGAAAGATCTTCGTTCGCGGCAATCACGACAAAGCCGCCACAGGCTTGCTCGAACTCGACGACTTCAATCCGCTAGCCGCCGCCGCCGCCCTCTGGACCCGCGACCAACTAACTGCGGAGCACCACCAGTGGCTGCACGATTTGCCGCAAGGCCCAATTTCCCTCGAAGGCTTTCCGCAGGCGCAACTCGTTCACGGCTCGCCCGGCGACGAAGATGTTTACATTGTTTCCATCGGCGATGCGCTGGTCCCGCTCTTAGCCAATCCCACTCCGCTAACTTTCTTCGGCCACACCCATCTTCAGGGCGGATTCTTCGCCAACGGCAACAGCGCTGACGGCTTCCGTCCCGAGTACCGCACCGTTGGTCAACACGAAACCATCTCTCTGCAACTGAAGCCGGACACGCGTTACATGATCAACCCCGGCTCCGTCGGCCAGCCGCGCGACGGAGACTGGCGCGCCGCCTTCGCCTTGTTCGATACCGAAACTCAAGTCGTGCACTACCACCGCACGCCCTACAATCTAAAGTCTGCCCAGGACCGCATCCTCGCGGCCGGTCTGCCTCCGCGCCTGGCCACCCGTCTGGCCGCAGGCCGCTAAAACGATCTAGTTCCCCGCCAACTCCCGTTTCACGGCCTCACTCACCATCTTTCCATCCACCCGCATCCCTGCAGCGGAGAAGCGCGCCATGGCCTGCTTCATCACCGTGCCCATATCTTTCATGGTGGCAACGCCCATCTCTGCGATCACGGCTTTCACTCCGGCAACCACTTCAGTTTCGCCCGCGGCTTTCGGCAAATAGCTTTCAATCAGAACGATCTCAGCGGCTTCTTTGTCGGCCATCTCCTGGCGTCCGCCTTTGGTGAATTGCTCGACCGACTCCTTGCGCTGCTTGATCAGCGTGGTCAGCACGGCCTGGGATTCTTTGTCATCCAGCGGCGCCATCTTCTCGATCTCGCGATTCTTAAGCGCCGTCTTGACCATTCGCAGCGTGGAGAGGCGCTGCTCCTCGCGCGCCTTCATGGCGGCGGTGATGTCTTTTTGAATTTGTTCGACCAGGCTCATAGTGGGCCAATTATATCGGAGCAAGCAACGGGTACGGACTCGGATGTTCTCGATCAAATTCGCCACCAAACGATCCTGACGCGCATCTCATGCACAGGAGGAATCAACCATGAGCAGAGTCGCAATCTGGGCGCAGCTGGAAGCCAAGCCGGGAAAAGAAAAAGAGGTGGAAGAATTTTTGAAATCGGCGCAGCCGCTGGCCGAGCGCGAAGCCGGCACCCTAAGCTGGTACGCTATTAAGATGGGTCCGGGGCAATACGGCATCTTCGACACGTTTGCCGACGAAAATGGCCGCAATGCCCACCTCAACGGCGAGATCGCCAAGGCGCTCTTCGCCAAAGCGAAGGATCTTTTTTCGAAGCCGCCCGATGTCGCCAAGCCGGAAATTCTCGCTGTGAAGTCTACCCGAGCCTGACGCCATCCAAGCGATGCGCTTTTGCATAACTCCGGCGCGCGTTTCAGACCTGCCAGCATTTCGATAGACTACTGAAGTCAACTTTCACAGATCCTCAGGACCTATCGGAATGCTACGCAAGAATCGTCTCTTTACTCCCGGGCCAACGCCGCTGCTGCCGGCGGCGCAGATGGCGATGGCTTCATTCACGGCGCATCACCGCACCGCCGACTTCCGCAATCTGTTCCAGCGCGTGCTTGCCGACATGAAGGAATTTATCGGCACCAAGAATGAGGTGCTGGTGCTGGCCAGCTCGGGTACTGGAGTGATGGAAGCGGCCGTCTCGAACCTGACCTCGCCGGGTGACACAGCGCTGGTGCTGACGGCCGGAAAATTCGGCGAGCGCTGGGCGGAACTGGCCAAGGCGTTTGGCTGCCACGTAGAGGTGCTCAGCGCCCCGTATGGCGAGACATTCTCGCTCGAGGACGTTCGAGCGCGCCTGAATCCCTATGTGCGCACGGTGTTCGTGCAGGCCACGGAGAGTTCCACCGGGACGCGCCACGACATTGAAGGGATCGCGAAAATCGTGCGGGCTCAGGGCGAAGAAACGCTGCTGGTTGTAGATGCGATCACCGGCCTGGGCACAACTCATCTCGACGTGGATGGCTGGGGAGTAGATGTGATCATAGGCGGATCGCAGAAGGCTCTGATGATTCCCCCCGGTCTCGCTTACTGCGCGGTGAGCGAGCGCGCATGGCGGCGGATGGAATCCACGACTTCGCCGCGCTTCTATTTCGATTTGCGCGAGGAACGCAAAGCCGCGGCCAAAGGTGAATCTGCTTATACCCCGCCGACATCGCTATTTGCGGCGCTGGGAGCGGCCTTGGAGTTTATTCGCGGCATGGGAAATGGCAATCTGGCCAAGGGCCGCGAAGCTCTGGTGGACAATGCCGAACTCTGCGCCGTCATGACACGGGTGGGAGCGCAAGCCCTGGGATTGAAGCTCTATTCCTCCGCGCCCGCTGCCGCACTCACCGCAATCCGCTCGCCGGAAGGGATTGATTCCGGAAAAATCATCAAAGAATTCCGCGAGTCGTTCGACGCTGTCGTGGCCAACGGACAAGGGGAGATGAAAGGCCAGCTTTTCCGGATCGCCCACATCGGCTACTACGATTACCTGGACACGATTGGTATTCTGGGCGCGCTCGAACACGTGCTGGCCGCGGTGACCGGAAAGAACGTCGAGTACGGCGCGGCCGTGCGCGCAGCCCAGCAAACTTACGCGCACAGCCTCTCGGGCAAACGGCAACCGGTCGGAGCGTGAAGCTCCGTCGAACGGTTTTATGACCCTAATTGATGGTGAACGTCATGCTGTTCGACGTTTCCGCCATAGTTCCGCCGCCGTAAAGGCCGCCGGGAGTGCCGGGATTGGTAACCGTAACCGCGGCTGTACCCGAAGTCGCGAGATCGGCATTTGGAATCGTGGCTATCACTTGGTTCGCACTCACATGGGTAGTGGACAGAGCCGTGCCGTTCCAATTGATGGTCGCGTTAGTGTTGAAGTTGGTGCCATTCACCGTCAGGACGACGTTCATGGTGTTCGCTGGGGCGCTGCTAGGGGACAAAGAGGCAATGTTCGGCATGGCTCCAGCGGTTGCTGGGGTGGTGGATTTCTTGCTGTAGCCGCAAGCGATGCCTACCGCAAGCAGAGCGGCTAGTAATATGGTTTTCGCATTTTTCATGACTGTTCTCCTACGGGACAACGCTTAATAGGGCCCCGACTGAGAGCAAGCTTAGGAGAAAGCTCCTGCACTGGTGTCAGGACAATGTCATTTTTGTGTCACTGTTTTGTCAGGACTGGACTTAGCTAAAAAACAGGGACCAAAGGATTAACATCCCTTGAAGATCGTCATCGCAGAGAAAATCTCGAACGCCGCCGTGGAGCAATTGAAAGAGCCGGGCTGGACTGTTCTTACCGCCGACCAACTGTACGGCAAGCTTTCCGAACAGCTCGAATCAGCCGAGGCTCTGATCGTCCGCTCGGCTGTGCAAGCCGATGCCGCTCTCCTCGCCAACGCCAAAAAACTCCGCGTGATTGGCCGGGCTGGTGTAGGCGTGGACAACATCGATCTCGACGCGGCTACCCGGCAGGGCATCGCCGTGATGAACACCCCCGGCGCCAATGCCGTGGCCGTGGCAGAACATACGCTCGGCATGATGCTGGCCATGGCTCGCCACCTGTGCCGCGCCGATGTGCTCATGCACGCCGGCAAGTGGGAAAAGAAATCCCTGCAAGGCACGGAACTGCGCGGCAAAACCCTGGGCATTGCCGGCTTGGGGCGCATCGGCATGGAGGTGGCACGGCGGGCACGGGCCTTCGGAATGGAGGTTATCGGGCATGATCCGTTTGTTTCCGTGAGTGTGGCCAAGGAGCAGGGCATCCGCTTGGCGACTCTGGACGATCTCTATGCGGCGGCCGATTACATCACTCTGCATGTTGGTCTAACACCGCAGACCACGGGCATGATCAACGAGGCTGCCATCAAGAAGATGAAGAAAGGCGTCCGCCTGGTGAATTGCGCGCGCGGTGAACTGGTGCATGAGTCTGATCTGGTGCAAGCGCTGAAACAAGGCCACATCGCCGCGGCAGCGTTTGATGTTTTCGCTGACGAGCCCTTGAAGAACTCTCCACTTCAGACGATGGACAACGTGATTCTTACCCCCCACATCGGCGGGCAGACTCACGAAGCGCAGGAAGCCGTCGGCGTGCAGATTGCGCAGCAGGTCCGGGAATACCTGAAGCACGGCGTAATTCAGAATGCGGTGAACGTGCCCTCGGTCTCGGCGGAGGAATACGCCGAGATGCAGCCCTACATCGTCCTGGCGGAGCGCATGGGAGCGTTTCTCGCGCAGATCTCAGAAGGCTCGATTGAGGAAATCTCGCTGCGCTACAGCGGCCACATCGCCGAGTGGAAGACGGACCTCATTCGCAACGGCGCGGTCAAAGGCATCCTCAACCAGACTCTGGACGAAAAAGCCAACCTGGTGAATGCCGTGTCTCTGGCGGAGGAGCGGGGACTCAAAGTTCACGAAGCGCACAAGGCAAAGGCATCAACCGGCGGCGCGGGAAACGTACTTTCAATCTTCTTGAAAAGTTCGAAGGAAGAGCACATGGTGAAAGGCGCGGTCTTACGGGGTACGCTGCCGCGCCTGCTGCACATTGATGACATCGACTTGGAAGCG
>Ga0307479_10002270_pt1 | contig 17462 bp, 12 predicted proteins | sample atmos_gasesECM4C_FD_203743 | JGI IMG/M metagenome (GOLD analysis project Ga0307479, IMG submission 203743) | Hardwood forest soil microbial communities from Morgan-Monroe State Forest, Indiana, United States - atmos_gasesECM4C_515 | ecosystem: Environmental > Terrestrial > Soil > Temperate... | reverse complement strand
TCGATCACTACACATTTATTTTCCACATTGGCAAAGCCGCGGCCGGAGCGGGCGGTGGGATGGAGCACGCGAACTCGACGGCAATCTCTGTTCCGTCGGACGAGTATCTGCCGGAAGTTGCAGCCCATGAGTTTTTCCATTTGTGGAATGTGAAAAGAATACGGCCCGCGTCGCTTGAACCCGTGGACTATGCCAAGGAACAATACACTCGGGCGCTGTGGTTCGCGGAGGGCGTCACCAGCACGATTGGTTCTTACGCTCTCGTTCGCTGCGGCATCTGGAGCAGGCGTCGGTTCTATGACGATTTGAGCGGGGGGATTACAGAACTTGAAGCGCGACCCGCGAATCGCTGGCAGAGTGCGGAGCAATCGAGCCTGGATGCCTGGCTTGAGAAATATCCTCTCTACAACGAGCCGGAAAACAGCGTGTCGTACTACACAAAGGGCCAGATTCTGGGCGTTCTGCTCGATCTGCTCATCCGTGACCGGACCAATGACGAAAAAAGTCTCGATGACGTGCTGCGTTCGTTGGATTCAGACTTCGCAAGAGAGGGCAAATACTACCAGGACAGCCTGGATATCCGTCAGACCGCCGAGAAAATCGCGGGTGCATCGTTCGAAGATTTCTTTCGGCAATACGTATCCGGGACGGACCCGCTGCCTTATGAACAAGTACTGGCCTTGGCGGGCCTTCAGCTAGACAAGAAACTCCAAAAGCGAGCGGCACTAGGATTTGCTGCGGCACGCGACACAAGTGTTGGCTTGGTTGTGCGAACGGTCGACGCAGGCGGCACCGCCGCACAGGCGGGGCTTCGCGTGGGGGATCAGATCGTTAAGTGGAATAGCAAGGAACCTCCTCGCCGACCAGAACGATGGGTGCGCGAGCAGAGTGTTGGGGCCGTACTTCGTCTAGTAGTGCGGCGAGAAGATAGGGAATATACGCTGCAGTTCCACCTGGGCGAGATGACAGAAATCTACTATCAAGTCGAGGAGAATTCTCAGGCCAACGAAAGGGCGCGACGCATTCGGGATGGACTGCTTCGAGGAGAAACACAGAGTGCTATTTCCCGGTGAAAAAATGACGATGGTTTAGATTCCTGTTGAACCGCGGTTTGAGATTCAAGAAAGTTCTGCAAATTTCATGCTTCGAACGTTTTTCGTTGTCGTTTTCTTGAGCGTATATATTCTGCTAGTGGGGCCGCCCCTTCTCATCTATTCGCTGCTCACGAATCATATTGACCCGCTTTACTGGGCCGGCGTGAAGGGTGTGATGTTTTTCGTGCGAGCCGCGGGTGTTAGGGTCCGGGTGGAGGGCTCGGCAAGGATCCCTTCCGGAGCGTGCTTGTTTGTGGCGAACCACACCAGCTCGGCGGACGCCCCGGCGATTGTGGGGGCGATTCCGCGGCGGATTGCAATTCTTCTCAAGGAGTCGCTCTTCAAGTGGCCGATCGTGGGGCAAGCGTTTCAAATGGCCCGTTTCATACCGGTTGAACGGAAAGACCGGAACTCTGCAATTGCGAGCTTGGAAAAAGCGGCGGAGGCGCTTCGCGCAGGGCAGTCGTTCTTGATTTACCCCGAGGGCACGAGGAGCCCCGACGGCCGCCTGCAACAGTTCAAGAGGGGCGCGGTGGTTATGGCGATAAATGCGGGCGTGCCGATTGTGCCGATGGTGTGTTCGGGAGCGCAGCGTGTAATGAAAAAACACTCGCTCGTGATTCATCCGGGCGAGATTGTGGTGGAATTTCTGGAGCCCATTGATGCTTCCCGGTATTCCCTCGAGCAAAGAGACGAGTTGAATGACCGGGTTCGTAGGGCAATTGCGGCTGCGCTGCCGCCCGACCAGCGCCCGCTCGATTTTCAAGGGGCTGAACCCGGCGTTTCGTAAAAGATTCGAGAGCGCTTTCATAAACCAATCAGCGGGTTTTCAATTCCTGGATTTCCGCTTCGAGTTCCCGGACGCGCATTACCATCTCTGGGAGACGGTTGAGAGCAGCCGAAATTTTCAGCCATAACCTATTCTCGACAGCCGGGTATCCTGAATAGACTGCGCCAGCCGGCACGTCCCCGGGAACACCGCTCCGCGACGTGATGACGGCGCCGTCGCCGACGGTCAGATGGCCCGCGCTCCCGACCTGGCCCGCAAGGACGCAACCATTGCCAATTTTTGTGGAACCGGCAAGACCGGTCAGCCCACAAATCATGGTGTTTTCGCCAATGCGTGAGGCATGTCCGATCAGGACCAAGTCATCGAGTTTGGTGCCGCGTCCAATGCGGGTTTCCCCCACCGTGGCGCGGTCGACGCAAGAGTTGGCTTGGACTTCAACGTCATCTTCCAGGACGGCCGGTCCGGTCTGCGCCAATTTGTACCAGGTCCCATCTTTTTGTTTCGCGAAGCCGAGTCCGTCTCCACCAATGATCACGCCGTTCTGGAGAATCACGCGGTTGCCGATGCGGCAGAATTCGCGGACAACGGCATGCGCGTGAGCAAAAAAGCTGTCACCGATCTTTACACCGCGGTAGATGGTGACGAAGCTATGCAACACCGCATTGCGGCCGATAGTCGCATCCTCGTCGATGAAACAATAAGGACCAATGTGCGATCCCTCTCCGACGCTGGCACTCTTGGCGATCACGGCGGTGGGATGAATGCCCGGAGCGTACCTTAGCGGCTGGTAGAAGAGCTCGATGGCGTGCGCGAAGGCCAGGTAAGGATCGGGAGAACGGAGCGTAGCCAGCGCCGGCAGGCCCGCTTCGCGCTCCACGCTGACACTTTCTTCAATAAGCACCGCCGAGGCGCGCGTGGTCTTCAAAAGAGGGAAGTAGCGCCGGTTGGCGAGAAAGGTGAGCTGGCCGGATTCGGCATGCTCGATCCCGGCGACGCCGCGAATCTCTACTTCTGGCGCGCCTTCCAGGCGGCATCCAAGCTTCTGCGCGATTTCGGAAAGTTTCATGGGTGATGACTCCTCAACGCTGGGTGCGAGTCTCGCACAGCGCAAGGAGGGAAGTACAGACAGGGAAGAGCGTTGGCAATGCCACCCCGACCGGGTCGGGGCAGGCGCCGACACAGAGGCACAGAGGAAGAGCGGCCGTACCCCCTCCCCCCTGTTTTTTGTAAGAGCGGATTCTAAAGGAGTTGCAGGCGCATCTTTCGTAAGAGCGGATTCTAAAGGGTTTATAACCCCTGTGTTTGTCACACTTCCGAAGGGGGTTCGTAAGTGTTGATTACAAAAGAGTTGTCGGCGAATTCGTGTGCCTGTAAGTCCTTTGTTTGCCACACATCCGAGCGGCTTGCGTAAGTGCGGATTATAAAGAAGTTGTGGGAGGGGGATCTTGGAAGTGCGGATTCTGAACGAGTTAAACGGCAGCGGATGGCGGATTGAGACCGGCGCTAAGTCTGGAACGGGAGACTGGCGAGGATGAACTTCGGAATACACTGCGGAGAGTAGCATGAAGTACACGCCGTGTCAATTACTTTGTTGGTACCGTCCGAATGAGCTGTGGAAAATCGCCGATGATGGGGCGCGGGGGTCCTTTCCAGCGATCACTTCCGGATTGCCGACCACACAGCCAGAGAGCTTAAAACAAGCTCCAGTTAGAATCAGTGCCACAACCAAATCCCAAACACAAATTGATGTGCACCTGTTGGCTCCCCGGACTGACGACTGAATGTAGCGGTCTGGCCGAATACGCCGGAGTACACGTATCCGACGTAGGGAGCGAATTTGCGCGAAAACTGATAGCCGAGCCGCACCCCGCCATCGATGTCGGATAGCCCGGTTCCAATCCCGCGTGCACGATCTGCCTGACTGTAGAAGTTCAATTCGACTTGAGGTTGCAGTATCAGGCGTTGAGTGAGGTACAAATCGTACGAGCCTGAGATTCTTCCCGCGACGTGTCCTCCATCGCGAACATACAGCGTTGGCGCGAAATTGAAGAAGTACGGAGCAAGTCCCTGTATGCCGATTGCGGCCCATGCGCGAGTTGGACCGGAATCGAGATCGAGACGTACACCCGCCTGCCAATCGAAGTAACGCAGGCGCGGAATCGGCCTGTCGTAGAGAAACTCGTGGTCTCCATCGCTGGTGTCACCGTTCATTACTCTTCCTTCGGACTTGATCCATAACTTGTTGAAGTCTGTTCCGATCCAGCCTTCGCCGTCCCATCGGAAGCTAGTGTTCGGCCCATTCGTTCGGCCTTCCAGTTGGTCGAAGATTACATAGGTAAGCACCCGGTTATCTTCCACTGGCTCGGGCCAACCTGCCGGAGTGGGTACATCGACTGGAGTTGCCGGAGTCTGTGCACAAACTGGCTTTACTCCGACGCTCGTCAACAAAGCTCCCACAATGACAAGTTGAAGAGAGAGCCGGCACGTCATGACACCACCACCGTACGAAACATCCCCGCAGCCATGTGGTAAAGCAGATGACAGTGGAAGGCCCAGCGTCCGGGTGTGTCTGCGCTGATGAGATAGCTCACCCGCTCGGCAGGCTTGACGAGGAGAGTGTGCTTGTATGGAGAAAACTCACCGCTGCCATTTTCTAACTCGCTCCAAAGCCCGTGCAGATGAATCGGATGCTCCATCATTGTGTCGTTGATCAGAACGAAGCGCACACGCTCGCCAAGTTTCAGATGGATTGGCTCAGCCTGCGAAAACTTATACGCGTCGAAACCCCAGATGAACCGCACCATATTGCCGGTGAGGTGAAGAATGATTTCGCGACTCGGCGGTCGGTCGTCCACGCCTTTGTAGAGCGCGCGGAGGTCGGCATACGTCAGCACGCGACGACCATTTCCATTCAGCCCATCTCCCGGATCGCGCAGCCTTGGAGAAGTGTTCATTGGAACACTGGCTACTTCAGGGCCAAGGTGCAAAGGCACCTGTCCTTCCCTCGTTTGGGCTGGGCGAGACATCATCTGCGACGACGGTGGCATTAGCCGCGTCGTGCGTGGCCCAGGCTGCGGAAACGGGGTTTTGCCCGCCAGTGGGTCGAGGGCGCCATCTCTCATCCCGCTCATTTCCATATCCTTCATTTCGGGCATGCTGTTTTGGCTCGTCCCGTTCATTTGCATGTCCTTCATTCCCGGTATTTGATCTGACGACATGCCGCTCATCTTCATCCCCTTCATTTGCGCCATGCCGCCCATCCCCATATCTGCCATCGTGCGGAGGGGAAATGGATCGATGGGCGGGATCGCTGCCGTCATGCCCATCCGCGGAGCCAGGGTGCCCCGTGCATAACTGCCGCGAGATTCCGGCTGCGCAAAGATGGTGTACGCTTGGTCTTCCTGCGGTTGAACAATGACGTCGTAGGTTTCGGCGACGCCGAGTCGCATTTCGTCCACCGTCACCGGCTGTACATAATTTCCGTCCGCCTGCACAACGGTCATGGGTAGACCGGGGATGCGTACGTCAAACAAAGTCATGGCCGACGCGTTGATGAAACGAAGTCGAACACGCTCACCCGGCTTGAATAATGCGGTCCAGTTCGCGTCAGGGGGATTACCGTTCATCAAATAAGTGTAGGTAGCGCTGGTTACATCGGCGATGTCAGTGGGGCTCATGTCCATGCGCCCCAGCCTCAGTCGATTCCGTACCGTGGAGCGCAGGCCTTTGGTTTTTATGTCTTGGATAAATGTGCCGGCGGTGCGCCGGTGAAAGTTGTAATAATCGCTTTGTTTCTTGAGGTTGCTGTAGAGGGTCTCGGGTTTTGTATCCGTCCAGTCGCACAGCAGCACAACGTAGTCTCGATCGTATTCGATGGGATCTTTGTCCCGCGGCTCAATCACGAGAGCGCCCCACAACCCTAGCTGCTCCTGAAAGCAGCTGTGACTGTGATACCAATACGTCCCGTTCTGCAGCACCGGAAACCGGTAAACAAATGCTTTGCCTGGTGCGATTCCTGCATAACTCAAACCGGGCACGCCATCCATCTCCGCCGGAATACGCATACCGTGCCAGTGAATCGAAGTCTCGGCCGGAAGGTGATTTGTCACGGCGATCGTCACTGTGTCTCCCTCACGCCACTTCAGTGTCGGACCCGGTAAAGTTCCATTTATTTTGATCGCCTTGACTCGCCGCCCTGTGAAATCAACGTGATGAGGCTCAATGGCCAAATCAAAGTGATTGCCCGTCAGAACAGAGGGTGAGTGGGCAATGGTCTCCGCGCTGGCTTGGCTGAACTTTCCTTCAACCAGGGTGGCCAGGCCCGCCGCGGCAATTCCTTGGACAAAGCGGCGCCGAGTCACTGTCAAACTGTCATCTGGTTCCGGCATGTGCATTTCGTCCTTGACAAACCTCATCACTTCCGCAGTGAAAGCATTTCGACGCCCATACCCGCAACCGGGCACAATTGCCGCAATTGATTGAAAGCTAGAAAAGGGATTGCAATGGTCAGCGCCAGTCCTTCCCTGAAGTGTCAGGGATTTGACGCTTTGTCGGTCCGCTGGACAAGACCGCTTGCTTCAACGGCTTTGAAGGAAGTGGAAATTATTCGGTGAAAAGGCGTGACTGACCGGAAGCGGCGGCAGCGGCCGGTTTTCGGCGGGCGATGCCAACGACACCGAGAACTGTGATTTCGGAGAGGGCAGAACGCGGTATGAAGATGCGGTCCGTGGTGGAGTTCAGATCTGGCGGCGTAATCTGTACGCCGTTATCGAGCAGCGAGATCAGGTCGTTGGGTGTCAAGCCTTCCAGAGTTTCCCCGTCGGTATAGCGCAGGCGGACCCAGAGTCCGTCCAACTTGGGCCGGCTAAGAAAAGCCTTGCGCTCGGGTTCGAACTCATCAGAAAAGTCGCGCACAAAGTAGATGGATCGTATTTTGGCAAGCGGGATCTCTTGGTGTTCCCCATCCGGGGTCAGCAGATCGACGGGATCTGTTTGCCCCAGGCGCCCTGGATTCAAGTAACCCCGCAGAGGTTTCCTGTCGGAGAGCACGACGATCACCTTCTTATGCGTAGAGGCTGGGGTGCGATGTTTCAAAGAATTAATACGTCCATGAGCGGAAATAGCCGAATTTGCCAATTTGCGAGAGGTATGTTATGTTAAGCAGGTTTTCCTGTCAAGTTATTGTTTTTATTGGGGTTAGGTCGGGAGCTCCGCCCGTTGACCGATAAAAAACAGATCCTTAAATCGGCCTCGATCATCTCCCTCGTCACTATCGCCAGCCGCGTCCTCGGCTACGTCCGCGATCAACGCATCGTCCTCCTCCTCGGCACCTCTCTCGCCGCCGATTCCTTTGTTCTCGCGTACCGCATACCGAACCTTTTTCGCCGGCTTGTCGGCGAGGGGTCGATGACCGCTTCGTTTATTCCCGTCTTCACAACGTGGATGAGGGAAAAGCCGAAAGAGGAAGTATGGGACTTTGCTAATCGACTTTTTTGGACGCTGGCCGTGGTTCTCGCGATTATTACCGTTCTCGGGATGGTTTTCTCTCCGGCGGTGATCCAAACCTTTACGTCCTCTTCCGATAAGAGCGTTCATTGGGATGAAGCAGTGGCTTTGAATCGTATTATTTTTCCGTACCTCTTTTTCATCGGCTTGGCTGCCTTGGCCATGGGAATATTGAATTGCTTCCAAATGTTTGGACTGCCTGCCTCGACTCCCGTTTTTCTGAATTTCTCGATTATTTTGTTTTCCATTGGCGCGGTATGGAAATACTTTAAGGATCCGGCCGTTTCGCTGGCGATAGGAGTCTTGGTCGGCGGCGCGCTGCAATTTCTCATCCAAGTGCCCGCGCTGGTTCAGAAGGGAATGAACTTTAATTTTGGAGTTTCGTTTTCCCATCCCGGAATTCGAAGCGTTGCGCGGCTGATGGTGCCCCGTTTCTTCGGCATCGGGATCGGCCAGATTAATTTCTTTGTCGATACTTATTTCGCGAATGCGGCGAGGATGCCGCGAGGGAGCTTGACGGCTCTATATGTGGCCGACCGCGTCATGGAACTGGTTTTGGGCGGCTATGCCATCGCGGTCGCAACAGCCATTTTGCCGATGATGTCGCATCAAGCCGCGGCCAATGATTATGGGGCTCTTAAGAAGACGCTGGCGTTTTCCGTTCGAATCGTCGCGTTCATAACGGTTCCGGCTGCCCTGGGTCTGATGATCCTTCGCGAACCCATCATCCGCGTGCTGTTCCAGCACGGCCTTTTCGTCGCGGAATCAACGCGCTTGACGGCGCGGGCACTGCTCTATTACGCCGTCGGGCTTCCGGCGCTAGCTTCGGTGAAGCTCATCGTTCCCGCCTTTTACTCCACCAGGGACACGAAGACGCCTGTAGTTATTGCTTCGATTTCCATGCTGATTAACATTGTCCTGAATATCGTGTTCCTGGAATTTTTCTTCAAGCGGGTTCAAAACGGGGGACCTGCTCTCGCCACCGCAATTGCCTGCTACTTTGACTTTTTCGCCTTGTTTATTATTTTCCGCCTGCGGTATGGCGCGCTCGGAACATTGCAAATCCTGACTTCCTTTTCGAAGATTTTCCTATGTTCCGGGATTATGGGAATTGCTTGCTGGTTCGGAATGCACTATACCGCGTTCACCGTTCAATCAAGGTTTTTAGTGCAACTGTCCGTCTTTGCGGCGTTGATTATAGGCGCGACGGTTCTTTACCTGGCGCTGGCATGGATCTTCCGCTGCCATGAAATTGCGGAAGTATACGGAATTGCCGTCCGCCACCGTACGGGCGGCTACGTGGAGCCCTGATGGAATTTTCCGCGGCCATTTCGGCGTTCCTGACCCACGTGAAGGTCGAGAAGGGGCTCTCATCGAACACCGTTTCTGCCTACAAGCGCGATCTACTGAAATTCGACGCCTTTGCCCGCAAGCGAAAGCTTTCTCTTGAAGCAATCAGCCGGGACGACTTGGTGGATTTTCTGGCGGGACTCTACCGCCAGAAGCTGGAAAGCCGGACGGTGGCGCGGCAACTCGTGACGCTCCGGAATTTATTCCGTTTCGCCCAGACTCAAGATCTGATTTCTGTCGATCCATGCATTAATTTGGAATCGCCAAAAATTCGCCGAACCTTGCCGGGTTACTTGCGCCTGGAGGAAGTCGAGCGATTGCTCGAACAACCAGATGGAAAGACGCCTCTCGGGCTCAGGGATCGAGCCATGCTGGAGGTCCTCTATTCGACCGGCCTGCGCGTTTCGGAGCTGATCGGCTTGCAGGTCTCTGACCTGGACGCCAAGGTGGGCTGCGTACGCTGCATCGGCAAAGGCGACAAGGAACGCATCGTGCCCGTGGGACGCAAAGCGCTCGGTATGGTGGAAAAGTATCTCCGCCAAGCCAGGGCGCAATTGTGTTGTAAAGGCAAATCCGCGGCTAGTCCGGCGCTTTTTGTAAACCGCAGGGGAAGCGCGCTCAGCCGCGTCGGCGTCTGGAAGATTTTGTCTGCGTACGGGAGGCGTGCAGGTTTGCACAGGCCCATCAAGCCGCACATGCTTCGGCATAGTTTTGCCACGCACCTTCTGGAGCGTGGTGCCGATTTGCGGTCGGTCCAGCTTATGCTCGGCCATGCGGACATTTCCACTACGCAGATTTATACCCACGTGGTCGAGGAACGGTTGAAGCAGATTTACAAAGCGCATCATCCGCGCGCGTAGCGCGGGGGCCCGGATCCCATCGCGGGTGGTTCGCGGCTGTCAGGCGCGGACGTCCTGAAGCAGAAGGAGTTCAATGCCAGACTACATGTTCTTGCTGGAAAGCCGGTTATCGCCGGAGCAGCGTGCGGCGATGATGCGCGTTCAGGAACTTTCCGCCGCGCTGGGCCTCAATGTATACCTAACAGGCGGAACGGTTCGCGACCTCATCACCGGTGCATCGCTGCGCGATCTGGATTTCACGGTTGAGGGGAATCCCTCGAGGATCGTCCGGGAGCTCGAAAAAGGCGGGGCAAAGATTGTTTCCGAAGACGAGAAGTTGCGTCACGCCGAGGTCATTTTCGCGGGGGACTGCGACGGAAGCATCGCTGCGGCAAGAGATGACTACTATGTCCGGCCGGGCACGAGGCCGGAGATCCGCTGGTCCACAATCATGGAGGATTTGCGACGGCGCGATTTTTCATTGAATGCGATTGCAATTTCTTTGAATCCTGCTTCCCGTGGATTGCTCCTTGATCCCACAAACGGGCTTTCTGATATAGAACGAGGAGAAGTTCGCGCGCTGACAATTCACAGCTTCACGAATCAGCCCGTGCGCCTGCTTCGCGTGCTGCGCTACGCAGCCCGAATGGGATTCAAGCTCGAATCTCGGACGCAAGAATGGTTTGACCTTGCCATCGAACGCGACCTCCAGCATACGATTGAGCAGGAAGATGCTGGCACGGAACTCCGGGCGGTATCCCGTGAGGAGCGCCCGGCCGTGGTCCTCAAGGCATGGGAGCAGCATGATCTCCTCGAAACAATCCATCCAGTGCTCGCGAAACGCCACCCGAATTACGACGCGATCGCCCGCTTGATGAAGGTCCGGGAAGATCTGTTTACCGCGGGATTGCGGCCCCGGCCAGAGACACCTATGTTGTTGGCAATTCTCGGCCGTTTGAAAGAGCGAGAGCAAGGGAACGTTCTTTCGAAGGCAGGTTATCGGTCCGCCGAAGTAGACACGGTTCTCGAGTTTGAGGAAAAGGCGCTCGGCGCACAAAAAGAGCTCACCGGTCGAAAAACGAAGACTCCCGTTGATGCCTACCGGTTCCTCGAAAAACTGGCGCTCGATCAAATGGCCTACCTTTTGGCGGAATCGAGAAACTCCGGCGCGCTATCCAAGATTCGCGCTTACTTGCATAAGTGGCGCCCGATCCGGAGCGCGTTGCCTGCGGTGGCGAATGAACTCGAAACTCTCGGGTTTCCACGCGGTCAGAAGTTTGACGCCATTGTCGAGCAGGTATTCGCGATGCAGCTTACCGGTAGGGGAAAGACGCCGGAAGAGCGGGTAAAGATTCTTCGAAAACTTTCCGGGATCAAGGAAGTGCCAAAAAAGAAAGAGAGAGAGAAAAAGCCGGCGAAGGCCGTGGAGAAGCATCACAAGGCAACCGGCGCAACGGCAGGCGGGAAACCAGAACACGCCGCCAGCACCGAGAAAAAGCATGGTGCGAAGCAGCCGCACAAAGCAGCCGCAGCTGCGGCGAGGCATGCCGGCAAGGCTGGAGCAAGGCGCGGTCACGGAAAGAGGCCAGTTGCGGCAAAGAAAAGCCGCGGCCGGAAGTAATTGAGGCCGCCCGAGTTGGTGCCTGTGGGAAACGTCAGAATGCGTGTCGCATTTCCCGCCCCGGAGTTCTAGAATTGAGGTCCATGGGCCAGCCGCAGTTTGTTCATCTCCATGTGCATACGGATTTCAGCTTGCTCGATGGAGCTTGCGAAACTTCCGAACTGCTCGATGAGGCATCCCGCCAGAAAATGCCGGCCGTGGCCGTCACTGACCACGGCAATCTCTTTGCGGCGGCTAATTTTTTCTATGAGGCGAGCAAGCGCGACGTCAAGCCCATCATCGGTTGCGAAGTGTACGTCGCCAAGGGCAGCCGCTCTGACCGCGGCGAAAAAGCGGCCGGCGGCAACGGACGGGATCGTGGCGAAGGTGAGCCCGGAGCGCGCAGCAGCAATCATCTTGTGCTGTTGAGCGAATCGATCGAGGGCTATCACAACCTCATCAAGCTGGTCTCTTCCGGTTTCCTGGAAGGCTTTTACTACAAGCCGCGCATCGATTACGACCTTCTCGCAAAACACAGTACGGGGCTGCTCGCTTTATCCGCCTGCCTGCGCGGGGCGGTCACGGAAGCGGTGGTCGAGGAAAAGTACGATCAGGCGCGCGAAAACGCATACCGATTGCGCGACATTTTTGGCAAAGGCAATTTCTTCCTTGAGATTCAAGATCAGGGCCTCGAGATCGAGAAAAGCGTAAACCGCGAACTGGTGCGTTTGTCGAAAGAGACCGGAATTCCGCTGGTTGCCACGAACGATTGCCACTACATCCACCACGAGGACGCGCACGCGCAGGACGTCTTGCTGTGCATTCAGACCGGCAAGACGATGAGCGATGCGCACCGCATGAAGTTTGCGACGGATCAGTTCTATTTCAAGTCGGCGGCAGAGATGGCCCTGGTGTTCGGCGAATTACCCCAGGCTCTGAGCCGCACCATGGACATCGCCGCGCGATGCAACGTGAAAATCGAGCGCATCCCTCATCCGTTTCCTGAGTTTAAAGTCCCTGCCGGTCACACTGCCGCAAGTTATTTCGAAAAAGTCGTGCGCGAAGGGTTTGCCGCACGGCTGCCCTATCTTGAGCGCCTGGCGAAGCAAGGGACCCTCCGGAACCCTCTCTCGGAATATGAGCGCAGGCTGACTTCCGAAATCCAGATGATCCAGAAAATGCGCTATGAAGGGTATTTCTTGATTGTTTGGGATTTCATTCACTACGCCCGCACACAGGACGTGCCGGTGGGGCCGGGGCGCGGCTCTGCAGCAGGAAGCCTTGTCAGCTATGCGCTGCGCATCACGGACGTGGACCCATTGCAGTACAACTTGCTCTTTGAGCGGTTCTTGAATCCCGAGCGCGTCTCCATGCCGGATATCGATATCGACTTCTGTATGAGGCGTCGCGGGGAATTAATTGAATACGTGACTCAGAAGTACGGCCGGGAGAATGTCGCGCAGATCATCACCTTCGGAACGATGGCGGCCAAGGCAGCGGTCAAAGACGTAGGCCGTGCAATGGACATCCCTTATGGAGAAGTCGACCGCCTGGCGAAGCTCATTCCCAACACTTTGGGAATCACGCTGGATGAGGCGCTGAAGGAAGCGCCGCAGCTAAAAGCGGCGATCAACAGTGACGAGCGCCTGAAAGACCTGATGGCCGTTGCCCTGCGACTCGAGGGTCTTGCGCGGCATGCGTCAACGCACGCCGCTGGCGTGGTGATTTCGCCGCGGCCGCTGATGGAGGTCGTGCCGGTTTACAAGACCAACCGCGATGAAATCACAACGCAGTACGACATGAATGCGCTCGAGCGCATTGGCCTGCTGAAGATGGATTTCCTGGGCCTTACGACGCTGACCGTGCTCCACGACACGGTGCGCATGGTGGAACAGAATCGAGGCGTGAAGATCGACCTTGACAATCTTTCTCTCGATGACGCGGAAACTTACAAGCTTTTTACGAGGGGCGATACGACGGCCATCTTCCAATTCGAATCGCACGGCATGCGCGACATTCTGCGGCGCTACCAGCCCACCCGAATCGAAGATCTGACGGCGCTGAACGCGTTGTACCGGCCGGGACCGATTCAAGGCGGCATGATCGATGATTTCATCAATCGTAAGCACGGAAAGACCAGGGTCAGCTACGAACTGCCGCAGCTCCAAGACATTCTGGAAGAGACCTACGGCGTCATCCTGTATCAAGAGCAGGTGATGCAAATCGCCAACAGACTGGCGAGCTTCTCGCTTGGGGAAGCCGACATTCTGCGCCGTATAATGGGAAAAAAGAAAAAAGAGGAGATGGCGGCGCAGCGCACGAAGTTCATGGCCGGTTGCCTGACAAACAAGATTCCAGAAAAGAAGGCCGAGCGAATCTTCAATTTGATGGAGGAGTTTGCCGGCTACGGCTTCAACAAATCACACTCGTGCGCTTATGCGCTGCTGGCATATGAGACGGCCTACTTGAAGACGCACTATCCGGTCGAGTTTATGGCGGCGCTGCTTACTTCGGAAGCAGGGAACACCGAAAAGGTGGTGAAGTACATCAACGAAGCGCGCGGCATGAGTATCTCCATACTCCCACCGGATGTAAATGAGAGCGATCTTTACTTCACCCCGGTGGGAGAGGCGATTCGTTTCGGGCTCGCCGCGATCAAGAATGTTGGCGAAAACACGGCCCGGGCGATCCGGGAATCGCGTAAAAGTCAGGGAAGCTTTCGGTCCTTATACGATTTTTGCGAGCGAATCGAATCTAGATTCCTGAACAAGCGAGTATTCGAAAGCCTTATCCGCTCTGGCGCCATGGATTCGCTTGGCCCCCGCGAAAGCCTGCTGGCATCCGTCGATGGCGCGCTCGCATCGCTGCAGCGCGCTTCGCGAGTGCGCGAATCGGGCCAGCATGGCTTGTTTGGAACGGCGGCGGCTCCCGCGCCGGTGGCGTTTGAACTGTACGAAGCCGAGCCGTGGAGCGAGGAAGAGCGTCTTGCGAGCGAGTACGCGATGCTGGGTTTTTACGTTTCCGGGCACCCGCTTGCGAAATATGCATCGCGTTTGACGGAACTGAACACGGTCTCCCTGGGCGAGATCGAGTCGCGGCGGAATCGCGATGAGATTACGGTCGCTGGGTTGATCGTCGGGATTCGTCCGATGCGTTCGAGAAAGGGTGCGCGCTGGGCCATCTGCACCATTCAGGACATGACCGGCGTTCAGGAATTACTGGTGTTTCCGGAAAGTTTCGCCAGGCTGGAAACCATTCTAAAAACCGGCGCTTCACTGCTGATGAAAGCGCGCGTGCAGGTGGAAGAGGCGGGCACGCGGCTCTCTTTGCTTGAGGCGCGGCTTCTGGAAGAAATCAGCAAGCGCGCGGGTTCTGCCGAATTTCGGCTGCGGCTGGAGATGCAAGCCCTCACGGAAGACACTCTGGACGCTCTTGAACAAGCATTTGCCGGTTCGCCGGGGCCGAGCTCTGTGGTCTTCGAATTGCGCTCCCCGGACGGGTCGGTGGCATTATTGCAAGCGCAACAGCGTGTGACGGCGTCGCCGGAATTTGTGGAAGCTGTCCGGCGAATTTGCGGCGAACAGGCCGTTGAAGCGGTGACGGGATGAGGGCCAAAGAGAAAGGCAAACCGGCCGGCGCTCCCGTGAACCGGCAGACCGAAATCGAGCGTCTGGGAAAGGATGTCGAGGAACTGCGCAAGCTGGCGGGCGATGAAGAGGCTGACGCGGAGCTGGGGCGCATTCGGCAGCAAGTGGCGGAGCTTCGCCGCGAATTTTACACGCATCTCGGTCCCTGGCAGCGAGCGCAGATCGCCCGGCATCCGCAGCGGCCTTACACGCTGGATTACATCGGCTTTCTCTTCACAGACTTTATTGAGCTCCACGGTGACCGGGGGTACGGCGACGATAAAGCGATCGTCGCAGGTCTGGGCAAGTTTCATGGGCGTCCGGTCGCCGTAATTGGCCACCAGAAAGGCCGTGACACCAAGCAGCGCCTGCTGCGCAATTTTGGCCAGCCGAAGCCGGAAGGTTACCGCAAAGCGCTTCGCGTGATGCAACTTGCAGCGAAGTACGGACGGCCCATATTCACGTTTATCGATACGCAGGGGGCGTATCCCGGAATCGATGCGGAAGAACGCGGCCAGGCAGAAGCGATCGCGCGCAATCTTCGCGAGATGGCGCGGCTGCCAGTGCCGATTCTAGTCACGGTAACGGGGGAAGGCGGGTCGGGCGGCGCGCTCGCCATTGCCGTAGGCGATCGCGTGAACATTCTCGAGAACGGTTTTTATTCCGTAATTTCGCCGGAGGGCTGCGCGGCTATCATGTGGCGCAATGCGGCCAAGGCTGAGACGGCCGCTGCGGCGCTGAAAATTACCCCGCGCGACCTGAAAGAACTCGGCATCGTCGATGAAATCGTCCCGGAACCGGAGGGTGGCGCGCATACGGACCCTGAGGCAGCGGCGCGAATCCTCGACGAAGTTCTCGATCGCGAGCTGATGGTTCTCAGCAATCAGCCGGTAAAGGCTCTCGTCTCGGCGCGGTATGAGAAGTTCCGCCGCATGGGGCAGTACTTCGATCTGGGCGCCTAGCTCTGCCGGCTGAGAGCGCAGACCGCACGCCACTCGCACCCGTAGCAGATTGGCAACGATTTCAAGACCTCACGTTGTGACCATTAGGCCCGCGGTCTACTCTGAATGGGTAATAATCAAGGTGAACTGGCTATGGGAAGTCCGCGGCTTCGCAATAGCCGGTGCACGGAGGACAGCACTCATCATGTCGGAACCCTTTCGCCCGTATGAAAAGCTTGTGGACATCACCATTCTCGGCAAGAAGTTTCAAGTGCCGGAACGCAATTCGCTCCTGCGCTGTTTTCAATTCATCAGCCCGGAAACGATTCCCTACGGGCGCTTCTGTTGGAACCAGGATTGCCAATATTGTCGCGTTACGTGTCAACTGCCTGACGACGACGAGGCTCGGGAAATGCTGAGTTGCAAATTCATCGTCATGGCGGGGATGGAGATTACCGAGCTGAGCCAGGAGCTGAAGTGGTGCCTCCGGGCAAAGCTCCCCACGGATGCTGCGGTCTCGCACGGCTGACCTTCGCTGCCATTTGCGCTCCCACCTCCCATCGATTACGATTTTTCTCCAGCGATGGCCGCTTCTAACGTCATGCGGTGCGACGGCTGTGGACAAACCGCTTCTCCCGAACACATCGCCCGGCGTCTGCAACGTCTCGAATGGACCACCCGCTTCAGACCCATCCATATAGACGCGCTCTTGTTGGGCGCTTTCCCTCCTGAAATCGACTCCGAATTCTTGTATGCAGCGCCGGCCGTATTCGAAGGTGAGGCCGCCCGGCTGCTCGATGCTCTCGGCCTGCGTCAAGCCGGGAAAGCGTCGGACGCCGTGCTCTCCGATTTTCAGCGCCGAGGTCTTTTACTCGTACATGTATTGGAATGTCCGCCACCGGCCGGGGCTCCCGGCCCGGGCCCCTTCCAAGCTCTACTCGAGCAGCGGCTTCCCGCATTGTTCACTCGCATTCGCCGCTCGCTGAAGCCCAGGCGAATCGTTCTCGCGTCCGGCGCACTGGAGCCGCTGGCAGGGCTTTTTTTGGAGAGCGATCTGGACTGTCCCATCGTGCTCGACAACGGAAAGCCCTTCGCCCTGGAGGCACTTGATCCTGGCCCGGCAATTTTGCGGTTGCGGACGGCGCTCGCGGAGCCAGCCTCCACCCGTTGAGAGGTTCCCGGCCCTGTACTTTTTGACCTGTACGGAGTCTGGTCCTTGTGACCGGATACCCTTTTTCCAGCTGTGATAGAATCAAAATCCTACTGGGCTGATCGAGGAGTAAGTCTGTGCAGAAACAAGTGAAGTTTGGAATTGGAATCGGTGTAATTGTCTTGTCCATGGCGTTCCTTGCGTGGTTGGGTTACGGCGAAAGCAAGACGTACTACCACACCATCGCTGAGCTGCAAACGCTGAAGGGTGCTGACCTGACGCACCGCATGCGTCTGGGGGGCACGGTTCAACCGGGCACGATCCGCCGTCTTTCCGGCCGCGTTGACTTCGTCCTCCTGGGGGAAGGGAAGACGCTTCCCGTGAGTTACGTCGGCAGTGATCCATTGCCGGACACATTTGTTGACAATTCCCAGGCTCTAGTGGAAGGCCGCCCCGCTCCAGATGGGCGTTTCGTTGCCGAGCATGTGCAGGCGAAATGCGCGTCCAAGTATGAAGCAGCGCCGGGCGGCAACGGTGGCGCCTCTTCGAGTTCACCTCAGTCAAGCA
>Ga0307479_10002268_pt1 | contig 17466 bp, 10 predicted proteins | sample atmos_gasesECM4C_FD_203743 | JGI IMG/M metagenome (GOLD analysis project Ga0307479, IMG submission 203743) | Hardwood forest soil microbial communities from Morgan-Monroe State Forest, Indiana, United States - atmos_gasesECM4C_515 | ecosystem: Environmental > Terrestrial > Soil > Temperate... | reverse complement strand
GACGTGGCGGCGACAGAACCTCTGCCGGGGGAGAGCCCGTTGTGGAAAGCACCGAATTTGATGATCACGCCGCATACGAGCGCGGTGAGCGATCGGTTGTGGGAGCGGGAGACGGCGCTGTTAATGGAACTGCTGGAGAGATGGTTTGACGGACGGGAAATGTTCAATCGCGTAGATTTTGCGCGGGGCTATTGAAGGGAAAAATGAAATTGGAAAAATGGAAACTCGTGGCTGTCAGTGCGTTGAGAACGCCTTTATTTTCAAATTTCTATTTTCTATTTTCCAATTTCTTCAGTCGCCGACGCCGCCTTTGGGAGCTTGATAACCCTCACGGGCGTAGACCTGGAATTTCTGCTTTTTCCCTTTTTGGTCGAGGACGGTAAGCGGGCCGCCGTCGGGCGCCACCAATTCGACTTTTACTTTGTGAAATTTGCCGTCCTTGGCGCCGTTCGTTGGAGAATAGGAAAGGCTGTACTGGTGGCGGAGGAAGGCGGCGACGCTTTGCATGATACCTGGAATTTCTCCGTCGAATTGCGGGAACCAGGCGAAGCCGCCGGTTTCATTGGCAAAGGTGCGCAATTGATTCTCGGCTTGCAGGTAGTTCAGATGAGAACCGAGTGAACCGTGGGTCTCCAGGAAATTGGTGTAGATCTTGCCGAGGCCGACACAGAAAATCGTGACATCGCTGCCGCGGAGTTGCTTCATGGTTTGGTCGAGGGTGTGCTTGGAGAACGTATCCACGCCGCTGGCGAGGAGAAGGATGGATTTCTTACCGCTCACATCCTTAAGGCGATCGGTAGTTTCGAGGAGGGCGTCGAAGACGTTGGATTCGCTGAAGCCGGGAAAATAGAGATGGTAGATGGCGTTGCGGACTTCGTCCTTGTTTTGCGTGAAGTCCGTTTCGATGCGCGTCTTCATGTCGAACGTTTCGAGGGCCACCCAGTCCTTTTGCTGAAGCTGGGGGAGAAAGGCGTCGGCCCAGTATCGGGAGTAATAGGAAAAAAAGTTGTAGAAGCCGCGGCTGCTGAATTCAAGCAGCATGACGGTAGTGATCGGCGCTTCGGAGGGGCCGAAATTCGTAATGGTTTGCGCGACGCCTTCGTCCAGGACACGAAAATTTTCTTTCTTGAGGCCCGGGATGATGTCGCCGTGGGAGGTGGTGGCGACCACGTCGAGAGTGACGATGGGAACATCGACCGCGATGGTGACGCCGGCCTGCGGCGGCTGCTGCGGAGTGGGTGCAGCTTTCGGCGGAGCGGGATTTTGCGGAGGCGGGGCGCTACTCTGAGGGCCCGTGGGGGCTTGCGCGTAGGCCGAGTATTCGCTGAGGGGTATGACCATGGCGGTTCCCAAAGCTGAGAGCAGTGCGAAAGAAAGAACGGTTTTCATTTTCATCCCCACGGTTGCTACGACAGGCATCTAAGCACTCTGAACGCCAATGAGCGCGGCACAAGATGGCGGCGGTTGAAGATTGGCAACGCCATCCCAATGCCGGGGCCGGAGACCCATACCTGCATGTTAGTATGAAGCGCTTTCGATGCAAAACGTTGCTGAGACGGCCATGGAAAGCCGAGAGCGAAGAGAATAAGGAGGAAGGATTCGTGAGCTGGAATCAAAGGATGGGGATTTGGGCGGGCGGAATGGTCTTGATGCTGGCTGCGAGCCTGCCTAGTGCGGCGCAGGCGGTTCCGCAGGCAAGGCCGGGGATTCCAGCAAGTATGCCGAACGCGCCAACGGCGGGCGACATGTTTGTGATCGTGAAGGAAGCGGAGGGGTGGCTGGCGGAATTGATCAAAATCAACACTTCAAATCCGCCTGGAAATGAGCAGGCGGCCGCGAAATATGTTGTGGGAGTGCTGGAGAAAGAAGGATTTACGCCGGAATTGTTGGAAGTCGCGCCGGGACGGAGTGCCGTGGTGGCGCGAATGCGGAGTTCGGCGGTCGCGAACCCTTCGAAGGCGCTGTTGCTCGTAGCCCATTTGGATACGGTGCCCGTGGACAAGTCGCGGTGGACGGTGGACCCGTTCGGGGCGGTGATCAAGGACGGATATTTGTACGGTCGCGGAGCGATCGATGACAAAGGCATGCTCGCAGCGAACCTCGCGGTTTTTATTTCGCTGAAGCGCTCGATGGCGCGTTTGAACCGGGACGTGATTTTTCTCGCAACGGACGATGAGGAAGCCGGTGGCGACGCCAGCATCCGGATGCTGATCGCGAAATACTGGGACAAGTTTGCGGCGGGATATGCGATCAATGAAGGCGGCAACGTTTTCGTGAAGAACGGGAAAGTGGAGTACATCGGAGTGCAAGCAAGCGAAAAAGTGGCGGTAAACATTGCGGTGATCGCGCGGGGGACGTCGGGACATGCTTCGCAGCCAACAAAAGACAATCCCGTGGTGCACCTGGCGGCGGCCATCGAGAAAATCGGGAATTATTCCGCGCCGGTGCACTTCACTTCAATCGTGCGCCGGTATTTCGAGGGATTGGCTCCGCTGGAAGATGACGAGATCGGGAAATGGATCCGCTCGATGGATACGGCGGATCGCGGCGAACATGCGCAACGCGTGGTTTCCGACGCCAGTCCGCTGTGGAATGCGATGTTGCGGGACACGATTGCGCCGACGGTGCTGACAGCCGGAGTGGCGAACAATGTGATTCCTGCGGAGGCACGGGCGAATCTGAACGTGCGGCTGCTACCGGGAGGCACGATTGATGCGGTGGTGAACGATTTGAACAAGCTCGTCAATGATCCGCAGGTGAGGCTGGAGGTGCAGCCGAACGCGGGGCTGTCGGCGCCGCCCTCATCGCTCGAATCCGATTTTTATGGCGTGGTGACGAGAGTGTCTTCGCAGGAATTCGGGGGCGCGCCGGCGCTGCCGTTTCAATCGACGTGGCTGACGGATTCGGCGCAGTTGCGGCTGCATAACGTCCAAGCGTACGGGCTGGTGCCGTTTCCGCTGGCGCAGGAAGATTTGAAACGCATGCATGGGGATGATGAGCGAATCCTGGTGGGGGCCTTCGACAAGGGCGTGGACGTGCTGATGAAGATCGTTGCGGATTTTGCGGTCGCGCACTGAGGACGGAAAGCAACGATTGGCAGGCCGAAAAAACAGCTGATTCGAACCGCCTTCCTTTCAAAAATACAGCTAGCCGGGTATCATCGCCACAAAAGAAAATATGAGTTTCCGTCATTCGAAAATCGTGTGCACGATTGGGCCGGCGAGCCGCTCGCCGAGGATGATCGACCGGCTAATACGCGCCGGGATGGACGTGGCGCGGCTGAATTGTTCGCACGGGTCGCACGAAGATCACGCCAAGAGTATCGCCATGCTGAGGGCGGCCGCGGTTCACCACGAAAAGCCGATCGCCATCCTGGCGGACTTGCAGGGTCCGAAGATTCGAACGGGACCGCTGGCGGGCGGCGGGCCAGTGCTATTGCGCACGGGGCAGCGCTTTGAAATCACGACGGCGAGAATTTTGGGAGACTCCACGCGGGTCAACACGACTTTCACACCGTTACCGCGGGAAGTTCACACGGGCGACCGGATTTTACTCTCGGACGGGTTGATCGAGCTGCGGGTCGAAAAAGTGCGCGACGGACGCGTGATTTGCGAGGTGGTAAACGGCGGGGCGCTCGGTGAGCACAAGGGAATCAATCTGCCGGGAGTGCAACTGCGGGTGCCGGCGCTGACCCCGAAGGATCGCGCGGATTTGATTTTCGCGCTGAAACACGGGGCGAATTACATCGCGGTGAGCTTCGTGCGGCGGCCGGAGGACGTGCTCGAGGCAAAACAGCTGATCCGGCGGGCCGGAAAAGACACTCCGGTGATTGCGAAGCTGGAGAAGCCGGAAGCAATCGAGAATCTGGATGCGATCCTGCGGGTGGCGGACGGCGTAATGGTGGCACGGGGCGACCTGGGCGTGGAGATGAGTCCGGAACGCGTGCCGGTGGTGCAGAAAACAATCATTTCCCGGGCGCGAGAGATGCGGCGGCCGGTGATCACGGCGACGCAGATGCTGGAATCAATGACGGAGAATCCACGGCCGACGCGCGCGGAGGCTTCGGACGTGGCCAACGCGATTTTCGATGGGTCGGATGCCGTGATGCTTTCCGCAGAAACCGCGAGCGGAAAATATCCGGTGGAAGCGGTGGCCATGATGGCGAGCATCATTGAAGAAGCAGAAGCGAGCATCCGTGAATTTCCGCGGCCAGCGCTGCAAGAACAATTGAAAGTGGCGGGAACGGTGGCGGAACTGGTATGCCATGCGTCTCGCGAATTGCACATGAAAGTGATTGCCGTGTTCACGCACAGCGGATTCACGGCGAGGCTGGTTTCGCGGTACCGCCCACTGGTGCCCATCGTGGCCTTCTCGCCGGAAGCCGAAACGCGGCGGAGGATGGCGCTGATCTGGGGCGTGCTGCCGAGGAAGATCAAGGATGTACAAAAAGTGGATGGCTTGGCAAAAGTCGCTGAGAAGCGGTTGCTTGAGGAACGGCTGGTTCGAAAGGGCGACGTGATTGGAATTGTGGCGGGGACGCCCATGGGAATCCGCGGAACGACGAACTTTATGAAGTTTCACATTATCGGCGGCCCGGCTTAGAAGGTTGTCAGTAATCAGTTCTCAGCGGGCGGTTCTCATTTCGTTGTAACTGTTGATTCCGGATCGACTGTTGAGAGCGTCGCGCCGGTCAAGACGTGTCACTGAAGACTGAATATTGAAAACTCTTAATTCACCCAGTTGTCGGGGCGTGAGGGCGGCTCTTTTTTGTGTTTATTGATGTACAGCTCGAAGCGCCTGCGATTGCGCCGGTATTGCCAGTCGGAGACGGTGTTGCGGACATTGTAGAGAAAAGAGCCGCGCCGCAAATAGATCCATCCCACAAGCATCCCGCCGAGGTGACACAGGTGTCCGATTCCGTCACCGCTCGATCCCAGAGTGGCGAAGAATTCAATCGCGGCCACGGCTGCGACGTATGGCCGCATCGCAATCGACACCGGAAAGGGAATCAGCCAGATGCGGCGATCCGGAAATAAAATGGCGTTGGCGATGAGAATTCCGAAGATGGCTCCTGAGGCCCCGATCGAGGGAATGTCCGAGGGCCGGTGGCCCCACAACAGGGGGATGATTTTCACGAAAACATTGATCAGTCCCGCGCCCACTCCGCAGAGAAAGAAATATCTCAAAAAGCGCTTCTTGCCCCAAACCAGCTCGAGCTCGCGGCCGAACATCCACAAGAAAAGCATGTTGAACAGCAGGTGCCAAATTCCGCCATGAAGGAAGATATAGGTGAATGGCTGCCAAATGCGCAGGCCAGGAATGGGTCCCAGCGGAACGAGGCCGAAAAAGTGGTAGATCCAGGAACTGGCTGCGGGACCAAGGAGCAGTTCCACCAGCGTCTGTGCCAGGAATACCCCACTGCAAGTGAGAACAATTAGCTTTACGGCGGGGGTGATAAAACCACGCCAGTCGAAAGGTATGCGCCGCGCGCCGTACGTTCCCATAGTTGCAGTTTACGGCGCGGACACGCGTCCGTCAAAGTGCGATTCTTCAGAAGATTCTTCAGTTCGTTTGCGGATCGTTGCCCACCGCTAGGAATTTGCAGGCGTGCGCTAGTCCAGCTTTTTGCGGGCGAAATAGAAAAGCGAGGCCGCAAGAAGGGCGAACATGAAAACGCCGAAGAGGTTGCTGGTGGCGAAGGGTCCCATAAATTTCGGGCCGAAGGCGAAAAGATCGGCGCGCCAGGGCAGGCGAAGAGCGAAGGTGAGCCAGTGTGGAACGCGATTGGAGATCTCCGGGTCCTCGAGAAGATTGATGATGATGCCGAGCAAGCCGAATACGCCGCCGGCGGCGATTAATCCGCTGGAATAGAGCGCGCCGGGGCTGGCTTCGCTTTCATCCTTTTTCTTGGTCGTTGCTTCGACCAGCACACGTATGAGGCCGCCAGCAAACATCGCGGCGGTCGTGGCGATGGAAAGATATGAGCCGGTGGCGAAGGCGAGAGAACGCACGCCGAGAATCTCCACGGCAATGACGAGGGCGACCCCCATTAGCACAAGGCGCCACGGCAAGCGCTGATTCAGGATGCCGTTGATCACCGTGGCCATGAGGCGTGCTTGCGGAGCCGGAGCCTTGTCGCTGCCGATGCCCTGCGCCCACTGAAACTCGATTTGCCGCGTCCCTCGGTCGTAAAGGTATTCACCATCAGGAACTTCATGGGATCCCAACGAATTGATCAGGGCGTAGGTCTTGTTTTGATAGGTGAAGGTGTCCCGCTCGATTTTGACGCCTGACGGCAAAGCCTGGATATTGACCGGAATCGGGGTGGGAATGTACTTTTCTAGTCCTTTATTCATGAGATTCAACGTGGTGCCAATGGCGACCGTCGAGACGGTAACACCGACGAGCAATCCCATCTGTTGCCAGAAGGGTGTTGACCCTACGAGATAGCCGGTCTTTAGATCCTGCGAGGTGGCGCCCGCGATCGCGGCGGCGATGCAAACCACGCCGCCGATCATCAGCGCGAGGACGGAATAATTCGGCGCGGTCCACCCGGCGAGGAAAAAGATGGCGCAGGTAGCCATCAGCGTGGCGATGCTCATGCCGCTGATGGGATTCGATGAATTGCCGAGTAGACCGCTGATGCGGCCCGCCACGGTCACAAAGAGAAATCCAAAGACGACGACGAAGATGGCGGCGAAAACGTTCTGATACCACAACGTGCTGGCGCCCTTCATGGGGTGGAACGTCAAGAGCACCCACATCATCGCGATGATCACCGCGGAGCCCACAATCACGGTGCGCATCGGAACGTCGCGGTCAATTCTGCTGGATGAAGTGGACTGACCGGCGCCTTCCGCGCGAACGTCCTTGAGGCCGGCGCGCAATGCGGAAATGATCGTCGGCAGCGTTCGCAGCAGGGTGATCAATCCGGCGGCGGCAACGGCACCCGCGCCCATCGGCCGGATGTAACTGCGCCAGAGGTCGTCTGGGGTCATCAGCGGGATGGGAATCGTGGAAGGATAGATGGGTGTGCTTCCCGCGAGCTGTCCGTAAAATTTAATGGCCGGCATCATCACCAGCCAGGAACAAATGCCGCCGGCAAAAAGAATGCCCGCGACCCTCGGCCCGATGATGTAGCCGACTCCGAGATATTCGGAAGTGATGTTTGCGCGAAAGCTTGCGCCGGGGAACCAGGTCGGGCGGGCCTCGGGCTGTTCCGTCCAGGCGAGGACCGTTTTCATGAGAAAGGTGTAAACGCCACCGAGCCCAAGTCCCCAGAAAACGCGGCCCGCGAACGAGCCGCCGCGCTCTCCGGCCACGAGGACGTCAGCGCATGCCGTGCCTTCCGGGAAAGTAAGATTGCCGTGCTCCTTGACGATGAGTTGTCGCCGGATGGGAACCATGAAAAGAACGCCGAGCCAGCCGCCGAGGATCGCCAATGGGAAAATGCGCCAGAAAGTGAATTCGGAGCCGAATCCCAAAAAGATTAGGGCGGGAATCGTAAACATGACGCCCGCGGCGAGCGATTCACCGGCCGAGCCCGTGGTCTGCACGATGTTGTTTTCGAGGATCGTTGGCCGGCCGAATGGTGGCAAATAAACGCCCAGCTTGCGAAGAATGCTGATGGACAAGACGGAGATGGGGATCGAAGCAGAAACCGTCAAACCGGCGCGGAGGCCGACGTAAACGGTTACGGCGCCGAAGAGCAGCCCAAAGAGCGCGCCGAGAACCACCGCGCGAATCGTAAATTCCTTGATGCTCTCGTCAGCGGAGACATAGGTGCGGAATTCACCCGGGGGCGCCGTGGAACTCCATGCCCGTTCGCGAGCTCCCGTTTGTTCGCTCACCGAAACCTCCCTCGTCGTCAGACTGTAATGAAGCTGCAACCGTGTGCGGGGATTATGCCGCAGTAGGGCGGGAGGAGGAAGAGAATCCTGCATTTTGGCGGCATTGGAGACGTGAGCGCACTATGCTCCAGAATGGCATCACTGCCGCTCGCAAGCTTCGATTCCGGTTGCCTTGGGGTCTAACTTGCTTTGTTCCTTTGGACCCATGCGATCGCGTGCTTCCTTGACGAATCCGGCGAAGCGCGTCGCCAGTTCCCGAATCCGTCTCGATTGCCGCCGGACGATCGCTTCGGTTGGAATCAATTCCGTGCCCACGCCAATCGCCTTTGCACCCGCAAGGATGTACCCGGTGGCCGTTTGCTGATTCACTCCCCCCGCCGCGATCAAGGGTATATCCGGCAGTGACCTGTGCAGCGCCTTGATGTATTTCTCTCCGCCGACCTCCGCGCAAGGAAAAACCTTCACGAAATCCGCACCAGCTTTCCACGCCGTGACGACCTCGGTGGGGGTCAAGGCGCCTGGCAGCACGGCAAGGTCTTCCTTGGCCGCAAATTCCACAATCTTGACGTCGAATCCCGGCGCGGTTAGGAAGCCTGCCCCTGCGTCCAGACAGAGGCGTGCGGTTTCGGTATCGAGTACGGTCCCGGCGCCAACCATCATTTCCGGATGGTAATGAACGAGGTGAGAAATCAGCTCGACCGCACCCGGCACGGTCATGGTGATTTCCACGATCGGAATCCCCCCGCTGGCGACCGCTTCAGCAGCGAAGTGCGCTTCCTCGGAAGAAGACACCCGGATCGCGGGCACGACGCCAATTTTCTCGATGAGGGCGCAGGCTTCGTTTTTCTTCATTTGTGAGAATCCCTCCACGCTCCGGACACAAGGCCCTAGCCGTCCGACGGCCGCCATTCTATATGGTTTCGAACCGTACGGACCGCCGGACCTTTGTAATTGGCTTTCGTTTTTATTGCCCGACCATCGGGTATACCCCAGGCCTCCTCTAGACCTCTTCACGCTCCGGTTCTGGCAGCCTATCGCCATCACCGGCCACCCACACGTACAAGGTCGGGAGCAAGAAGATGCTGAGCAACAGAGCGCCGACAAGTCCTCCGACGATGACAATGGCGAAGGGCCGCTGGGAATCCGAGCCAATGCCGCGCGAGAGGGCAGCCGGCAAAAGGCCGAGTGTGGCAACCAGCATGGTCATCATAATGGGCCTAAGCCTGAGAACAGCGCCTTCGATGGCGGCTTCTTCGATCGTGTACCCTCTGGCGCGCATTTGATTGATGTATTCCAGCATGATGACGCCGGTTTGCACCGAAACGCCAAAGAGTGCCAGGAATCCGACGCCCGAAGAAACGCTGAAATGCGTGCCGGTGAACAACAGGGCGAGCAGGCCTCCGATAGGAGCCATGGCGACGTTGGCAAGGATCAGCATCGCCCATTTGAACGAGCGGAACATGGCGTAGAGAATCCCGAAGATGAGAAGGATGGTTAACGGCACGATGACCAGCAGCCGCGCTTCGGCGCGCTTCTCGCTTTCATATTCGCCTGCCCAATCGATGTGATACCCTCGCGGCAATTGGACCTGTGCGTTTACCTTTTGAATCGCCTCCTCAACCGCACCCCCAAGGTCGCGCCCCCGCACGCTGTATTTGATCGCGACGTACCGCTGGTTTCCTTCCCGGTAGACTTCGGAACCGCCGTCACGTTCTTCGATTTTGCATAGTTGCGCAAGTGAAACTCGTTCGCCAGACAGAGACAGCAAGCGAATGTTTTCGATGGCTTCCTTCGTATCCCGATATTGCGGAAGGTAACGCATCACCAAGTCATATCGTTGCTCGCCTTGCAGCACCTGAGTAAAAGCGGTCCCGCCCACGGCAGTCTGGACGGCATCTTGCACATCCGCCACATTGATTTGGTGCCGCGCGGCTTGTACACGGTCCACCTGCAGATCGATGTTGGGTTGACCCAGCACCCGAAGCACACCGAGGTCCTCAATCCCCGGGATCTTGCGCATGATAGCGGCGATCTGGTCAGCTTTCCCCTCGAGAAGCTTGAGATCGTCTCCATAAATCTTCACCGCGAGTTCACCCTTTACCCCGCTGACGGCCTCCTCCATGTTGTCCGAAATAGGCTGCGAGAAATTCCAGAGAACCCCGGGGATTTTTTCCAGTTCGCGGTCCATCGCCGCGATCAGCCGCTCCTTATTCTCATGAAACACGGGCCGCCATTGTTCCTTGGGTTTCAAATCCACGAAGTATTCTGTATTGAAAAAGCCGGTCGTATCCGTCCCGTCGTCTGGGCGTCCCACCTGACTGGTGCACTGAATGACCTCGGGAAAAGAACAAAGCAGGACGCGCGCCTGATTCGCTAGCCGGGTGCCTTCGGTGGGTCCCGTGCTCGGCGCTAGAGTACCGCGCACCCAGAGTGCGCCTTCGTCCAGATGAGGAAGGAACTCGGAGCCGATGACCCCGCCGACCGTGAGATAGGTGGCGAGTAGCAAACCAAGCGCCGCCCCGCCCACCGTCACAAACCGGTGCTCAATGGCCCAGCGCACAGCGATTCGATAGGCGTGTTTGAGGTAGTCCATCACCGGGTTAGGCGATTCATGAACGCCATTTTTGAACAAGGTGCTGGAGAGCACCGGGGCGATCAGCATGGAGAATAGGAGTGCTCCAAGAAGAGCAAACGTCACCGTCCACGCCATCGGGTGGAACAAGCGCCCCTCGACACGTTGCAGCGTGAAGATGGGAAGGTACGCCGTGATGATGATCGCGATCGCGAAGAAAACCGGTCTCTGGACCTCGTGGGCCGCGTCGCCGACGCGCTCCAGGGTCGTCCTGTAGTTGTCGGCGCTGCTGCTCATGTGACGGACGATGTTCTCCACCATGACCACTGCGCCATCCACAACCATCCCGAAGTCCAACGCACCGAGAGACAGCAGATTTGCCGGAATACCCTTCAGCTTGAGGCACGTCGCGGCAAACAACAACGCGAACGGGACCGTCAGGGCGACGATGAATGCTCCGCGGACATTCCCGAGAAACAAAAACAGAATGACCACCACCAAGATGATGCCTTCCGTAAGGTTGTGCAGCACCGTGTGCGTTGTGTAATGAACCAAGTCACTGCGGTCGATAAACGGAACAACCTTTACGCCGGGAGGCAAAATGTGCTCGTTCAGCTCGTTCACCTTCTCATGGATTGCAACGAGCACCTCGTCCGCATTGGCCCCTTTGCGTAACAGTGCGATGCCCGAAACCACGTCGTCGTTGTCGACGATCTTTCCGTCCGTGCGATGAATTGCCCGGGCAAACTGGCCTAACCGGATCTTGGGCCCTTGCGACACGACGGCTATGTCTCTCACTCGCAACGGCGTTCCGCTTTTGGTCATGATGACCGTGTTCGCTATGTCCTGTATGTTCCGGACTAGGCCCACTTCCCGAACATTGATTTGCTGCAAACCGGCTTCGATGAAGCTGCCACCGGCGTTGGCATTGTTGTTGGTGAGCTGCTGCTCGACCTGGGCAAGGCTGAGGCCGTAGGAGATCAGTTTGTTAGGGTCAATCCGAACCTGGTATTCGCGGGTCGGCCCACCGAAGCTGGCGACATCGACGACGTTGGGGATAGCCTTGAAATTCTTCTCGATGACCCAATCCTCGATCGACTTCAATTCCATTACGTCGTAGTTCGGATTCGTGCTTTTCAGCGTAAAGAAGTAGATTTGGCCGACGGGGCTCCAGTCCGTGCCCATCTGAGGCACGACGCCCGTCGGCAAGGTAACTTGCGAAAGCCGTTCAAGAACTCTCTCCCTGTTCCAGGCATTCTCCTCTTCATCATCAAAAATCAGTTTCAGGTCCGAGAGCCCGAAAAGCGAGAACGAGCGCAAATGCACGACGTGGGGGATGCCGTTCATCACCACTTCCAGCGGTATCGTCACCTGCTGCTCGATCTGTTCTGCGGAAATCCCCGGCCACTGGGTGATGATTTCAACGTAGTTGTTTGCAACGTCAGGATACGCTTCCACGGGAAGCTGATGGAAAGATATCGCGCCCCAGCCAAGCAGCAGAACTGCCGCCGCAAGGACAAGAAACCGGTTGGCCAGGGAAAAATCTACAAGTCTGCGAATCATTTACTGCTCCACCGTGTTCTGGAACACCAGCGCATTCTGAATCACTTGCACACCGGGTTTGATACCGGAGATCACTTCTTGCATGTTTCCCGGCAGTATGTTTCCGTCCACCACTTCGACACGCCGGAATTTCTTATCACCTGCGGGAACGTAGACCCAATCGCGATCGTGCAAATGCAGGATGGCGGTTGCCGGAACCATGGCATGCATCTCTTTTTTCTGTCCGTGAAATGTCGCGGTGACGAACATGCCCACGCGCATGAGCCCCGGGTTCCGCACTTCGATGCGCACCTTGGCCGTGCGCAGCGTTGGATCGAGGACGGGGAGCACATTGCTGATGCGGCCAGTAAATGCCTGGTTGGGGTAAGCGTTCAGGCGAATTTCCGCGGTTTCGCCGACATGCACGCTGGCAAGATCGTTCTCGTAAACGTCGCACAGAATCCATACGTAGCTGAGGTCCGAAATCGTGAAGGGATTGGGCGAGCCCAGGCCCGCCACGCCTGCCGCGGTTGTCACCTGCTGGTCGGTAATCACGCCCGATACCGGAGCGCGAATGTCCACAATCGCGGCCGGATGGTCGATGCTGCCGCCCAGCACGCGAAGCCGCTCTGTGGTGTTCTCCACGTCGACTTTGGCTTTGTCTTCCAAATCCTGCGTGACTTGCAAATCGTTTAACGACACTGCGCCCTTGTCATACAGCAGCTTGGATCGCTCCAACTGTGTGCGCGCAAGCTGCTCGTCGGCGACCGCCTTTCGATAGTCCGAAAAGGCTCCGGACATGTCCGCGCTTTGTACCCGCAGAAGGAGTTGACCTTTTTTCACCGTGTCGCCGAGGCGCGCGTGAACCTCAACCACCCTGCCGGTGGCAATCGAAATGACTGGGACACTTCGGGAGATATCCGGATTGACCGTTCCGGTTACCGTCAACTGTGACGCGGCATCATGCGCCGCCGCGGTGGCCAGCGGAAACTGCTCGGGATGGTCCACTGGAAAGACGCTGGCATCTTGCTCGCTTTCGACCTTCGCCGGCGGCGGTGCTTCTGCCTTTGGATCCCCCTTGCCTCCGCCGCAGCCCGCGAGGATCAGCATCAGCTGAAAGGCTAGGGCCGCGGTATCAAAGCCCGCGCGTCTCATGGAATGACCTCACGTCCTGCCGCCAGATTCAGTTGGTTTGCCGCACTCATATAGGAAGCGACCAGATTCAAGTAGCTGACCTGCACGCTCCGGTATTCGGCCTGCGCGCTTAGAAAATCGAGGAGCGAGGCCGCGCCGTGTTCGTAGGAAAACGCAATGGTGTCTCGCACTCTCGAAGCCTGCCGCAAATACCGCTCCTTGTAAGGCACCAGGAGAGTCACCGTGCTTGTCACCGTGGCGTAAGCGGAATCCACGTCGCTGAATACCTGGGCCCTGGTCGCATCCGTCAATTTCGCGCTGCGATCGATGTCCAACTGCGTCCGCAATTTTTCTCCTTGATTGCGGTCGAAGATGCGCAGGGGAATGCTGACACTGGCACCGAGCGTTTGGTGGGCAAACGGATTGTTGAACGAGGGGTTGTACGTATACCATGCGCTTAAGGTTGGATCAGTCGAACCGTTCGCAACCGCTAGCCGGTGATCGGTCTTCGCCTTCTCGATGGACTGCAGCGCTTCCTTCAAGTCCGGGCGGTTATCGAGAGCCACTTGCCGCACTTCGTCTAATGGCGCGATTTGCGCCGTAAAGTCGAAGGGCCCAGTGACGTCGAATTGATCCACCGGCGTCCGGTCGTTCAGGAGCATGAGGAGCTGAATTTTCGCAGTTTCCAAATTCTCTTCCGCGATTTGTAAGTCGGATTCGTACTGCACTCGTTGAAGCTCAAGCCGGTCCAAATCCACCTGGGCAATCGCGCCGGCTTTATAACGCTCGCGATTCACGTCCAGTACATGGTCGTAATACGCCAGGTTTTCCTTTGCCAGTTCAAGAATAGCCTTTTCCTGAAGCGTCTCGACGAAGGCCAACCGCAATGTGAACACCAGGGTTCTATCAAGATCCGCCTGGCCAGAAGCCGCGATTCCCGTCGCTTTCTGTTGGCTCTCAAGGCGTAACTCCCGCTTGCGCTGCCGTTCGTGGAGATAGCTAAAGTTGCTGGAAAACTGAGTACCGGTGAACGGCTGCCAGACTCCTTTGTAGCGGGAGATTTGAGTCCCATCCGTTGACAACGTAAGCCCCGGGTTCGGACGCAAAAACGCCGTTATCTCCTGTGCTCGCGACTCATCGATCCCGATCTGGCCGGCTCGGAGCGTCGGGTTCGCCGACTCAAACTTGTCCCGAACCTCTTGCCATGTCAGCGCCTTTTGCGCATAGCCGTTCTCCGCCACAACTCCGGCGAGAATCAAAACAATGCTAAGACGGCCCAGTAGCTCCTTCATGAAACCTCCCTGCCTTTGTTGGCAGTCTTGCCACTTCCGCACCATACCGGAGAAGGAAAACCTATATTGACTTGGCGCACCCTATTTTAGGGAACTATAACGACGGCCACGAGTGGCTCGACTTACGCGCCGATGAACCGCACATTTAAACGTGGTGAACGAACGTCGGAGGAGCTCGAACGAGGACCGAGAAGGCGGGCGAAGAAGCGGGACCGCGGAAAGCCGTGAAACCTGGAGTTCCACGCTCCTCTCTGTAGTCAAAAACAGTCGCCTTTTTGCCGGCATCGCCGGAGAAAGACCGTGGAGGAAGATTGAAAACAGCGTCCTGGATATGCAGCACAGCGCTAGTCCACAACGTTTCGGCCGTGCGAACCGCTTCGGGAAATGCCGCTGGATCTTTCAGCGCAAAATTTCCATGCCCGTCATTCAAAAGAACTGCGACCGGACGGTGCAGCAGCGCGGTGGTCACGACAACATCGAGAAAATTGTCGCCGTTCACATCTCGCGACGCGAGCTGCAGTCCGCCAACCGGAGCCATGATGCCTATGGACTGCCGCGCGCCGGTGCTCAACTCAAATCGGATCCAGTAGCGTGTCTCTGAATTTCGGGTATTCGCGACCTGAACGCTGGCCAAGTCCGGCATCCGGTCACCATCGAAATCCGCAATGGCAAATGGCGAGCCCATCTCTGTCATGTTGCCCTGTGCATCAGCTCGCGCGCAGCCGGCGCCCACGATTTGAACGCACGCGCCGAGAATGAAGCCGGCCAGCCTGACAAGTGCTGGCCCGGATTTAGTAATAGCGAGCTTTCTATGGAATCGTAGTTTCATCTCTCAAAAAAAACCGTGCTGACCAATAACGCATCTCTATCGAATACCACCTGGAAGGGTAAGGATACCATCCCGAAGCCTCGAAAAAAGACCCTTAAATCGCCAGCCCCAACCGCGAAATGCAACAGCGCTGCCAGTATCAAATTCCGGACGTGGTGGCGTCCTTGCCACCTTCCTTGTACCTCCCGGCAGTCATAATTCACACCCTTCCCTTGACACCGTCGATTCCTCGTTGTTAACTCCCGCGCTGCGGGAGGTCCCCACGAATGAAGCTCAAGCAGCATCCATTCATCGCTTTTGCCCTGACGTCTGCCATTTGTTCTTCGATTCCCCCGGTGATCCGCGCTCAGGACGCCAGCTCCCACAGGCTCACCGCCATGGACGAGTTCCAAATCCAGCTGGCGACGGACCCGCAGATTTCTCCCGACGGCAAGAAAATTGTCTACGTCCGGCGCTTTGCCGATTCCATGACGGACAAACGCTATTCGAATCTGTGGATCATCAACACGGACGGCACCGACCACCGTCCGCTTACCACCGGCAATCGCAGCGACATTTCTCCGCGCTGGTCGCCCGACGGGGGACGCGTCGCCTATCTTTCCGACGCCGACGGCAAACAGCAAATCTATGTTCGCTGGATGGACACCGGCGAGACCGCGCGCATCACCAATCTCGATCAGACTCCCGACGCGATTGCATGGTCTCCCGACGGCAGAATGCTCTCCTTCTCTTGCCTCGTACTCGGCCAAGGCCCGCACCTCGCCGACCTGCCCACTCCGCCTGCCGGTGCGAAATGGGCCGATCCTCCCACTGCGTACGACCGCCTTGTCTACCGTTTTAACGGAACGGGTTATCTCAAACCCGGCTTCATGCAAGTATTCGTCGTCAGCGCCGAAGGCGGCGCCGCCCGCCAAGTCACCAACGGCAATTTTCCCAATGGCGGCAACGAGTTCGGTCCGAACCGCGCCTCCTGGACGCCCGACGGCAAATACTTGATTGTTTCCGTCAACCGCCGCCCGGAATCTGATCATGAATATTTCGATACCGAAGTCTATGAGTTCAACGTCGCCGACGGCTCTTTTCGCCCCCTCACCAGCAGGAAAGGTCCCGACAATTCTCCGGAAGTCTCGCCCAACGGCAAGCTGATCGCCTACACGGGATACGACGACCGCTATCAAGGCCACCAAACCACCAAGCTCTACCTCATGAATCGCGACGGCAGCGGCTCACACTCCCTTTCCGACAAGCTTGATTGGGACGTGCAGGATCCCCGGTGGGCCTTCGACAATAGTGGCGTCTATTTCCGCTATGACGACCAGGGCGATTCCAAGATCGGCTTTTGCTCCACGGCAGGCGTATTCAAGAAAATCTCTGACCATCTTGCCTCCACCATGGGAGCCGGCGGCAGCGGCACTTTTTCTCTGGCTCATACTGGCCTGATCGCCATGACCTATGGCCGCCCGGACAATCCCGGCGACCTCGCCATCTTGAACAATGGCGCGATGAAAGTTCTCACTTCTCTCAACCAGGAACTCCTCGATCAAAAGAAGCCCGGCCACGTCGAGGAGATTACCTACGAATCATCGAAGGACAATCGCAAGATTCAGGGCTGGATCGTTCACCCGCCCGATTTCGATCCCACCAAGAAGTATCCTCTCGTCCTCGAAATTCATGGCGGGCCGTTCGCCGACTACGGCGACCGCTTCGACTTCGAAAAGCAGGTGCTGGCCTCTCGAGGCTACGTCGTGCTTTACACCAATCCTCGCGGCAGTACCAGTTACGGCGAAGAATTCGCCAATCTCATTCATCACGCCTATCCCGGCGACGATTTCTCCGACCTGAACAGCGGCGTGGACGCCGTCATCGCCAAGGGCTACATCGACACCAACAATCTTTTCGTCACCGGCGGCAGCGGCGGCGGCGTGCTCACCTGCTGGACCATCGAGCACACCGAGCGCTTCCGGGCCGCGGCTTCGCTCTATCCCGTCATCAACTGGTACAGCTTCGCGCTCACTTCGGACATTCCTTTCATCACCAAATACTGGTTCCCCGGTCTTCCCTGGGACAGCACCGACAATTACATGCAGCGCTCCCTCACCAACCTCGTCGCCAAAGTGAAGACTCCCACTCTGGTGATGACCGGTGAGGCCGACTACCGCACCCCCATCTCCGAAGCCGAACAGTTCTATGAGGCCCTCAAACTCCTGAACGTGGACACCGTCCTGGTCCGCGTTCCCGAAGAGCCCC
>Ga0307479_10002267_pt1 | contig 17467 bp, 16 predicted proteins | sample atmos_gasesECM4C_FD_203743 | JGI IMG/M metagenome (GOLD analysis project Ga0307479, IMG submission 203743) | Hardwood forest soil microbial communities from Morgan-Monroe State Forest, Indiana, United States - atmos_gasesECM4C_515 | ecosystem: Environmental > Terrestrial > Soil > Temperate... | reverse complement strand
ATGGGCGTGGTCGCCGAGATCGCCGACCGCGTCGCGGTGATGCGCCAGGGCCGGCTGGTCGAGACCGGCTCGCTCAACGCCATCCTGCGTCAGCCGACCATGGAATATACCCGCAACCTGCTCGCCGCGGTGCCGAGCCTGGTGCCGCGCGCGCCGCGCCCGGAGACCAAGGAGCCGGTGGTGCTGGAGGCCAACGAACTCGGCAAGGTCTATCGCGAGCGCTCCCTGTTCGGCAAAGCGCGCGAGGTCGCGGCGGCGAAAGATGTCACCCTCACCTTGCGCAAGGGCCGCACGCTCGGCATCGTCGGCGAAAGCGGTTCCGGCAAATCGACGGTAGCGCGCTGCATCGTGCGACTGATCGACCCGACCTCGGGCGGCATCCGCCTTGCGGGGCGCGAAATCTCCGAACTGTCGCGCCGCCTGTTGCAGCCGCACCGCAAACGCATCCAGATCATTTTCCAGGACCCATATCGTTCGCTCAATCCGCGCATCAGTGTCGGCGATAGCATTGCGGAGGGCCCGATCAATTACGGCATGCCGCGCCAGGAGGCTCTGGCAAAAGCGCGCGAGCTGTTGGAACTCGTCGATCTCCCGGCCGACGCGATTTCGCGCTACCCGCATCAATTCTCCGGCGGCCAGCGCCAGCGCATCGCGATCGCGCGCGCGCTCGCGCTCGACCCCGACGTGCTGGTGGCGGACGAGGCCGTCTCCGCGCTCGACGTCTCGGTGCAAGCGCAGGTGCTGGAGCTGCTCGACGAAATCCAGACCAGGCTCGGCATCGCGCTGTTGTTCATCACCCACGATCTGCGCGTCGCCGCCCAGATCTGCGACGACGTTGCCGTGATGCAGCATGGCCGGGTCGTCGAACAGGGCCCGGCCGCCGAGGTGCTGACCAATCCGCAGCAAGCCTATACCCGCGCCCTCCTCGAGGCCGCCCCCGGCCGCGGCTGGGATTTCGCGAATTTCCGCCCGGTGGCGATGGCCGGGGCTGCGGAGTAACCGCTCTCTCCGTCGTCATTGCGAGCGAAGCAATCCATGCCAACCCAGCACCGCGATGGATTGCTTCGTCGCTTCGCTCCTCGCAATGACGGGATGCGCAGCACGGCATGCAAATCCGGATTGCTTCGCAGCTTGCACTTCCCGCAACGACGAGTCTAACGTCACGCGCGAATAGCTCAGTGAGACAGTATTAATGACCCGCATCGCCGTTGGCGCCTTCCTGCACGAGACCAATACCTTCGCGCCGACCAAGGCGACCTATGACGACTTTGTTCACGGTGGTCGCCCGATGGCAGTCGGCGCGGATGTGCTCAAGACCATGCGCCGCTTCAATGCCGGGATCGCCGGCTTTGTTGAGGCCGCCGAAGCGAAGGGCTGGGAGCTGGTGCCTACGATCGCATGCAGCGCCACGCCTTCAGCGCATGTCACCAAGGACGCGTTCGAACGCATCGTCAAGGTGATGGTCGACGGCATCGCGGCTGCCGGCCCGCTCGACGGCGTCTATCTCGACCTGCACGGCGCCATGGTGACCGAACATCTCGACGACGGCGAAGGCGAGGTTCTGGCGCGGGTGCGCAAGGTGATCGGCAAGGAGCTGCCGCTGGTTGCGAGCCTCGACCTGCATGCGAATGTGACGCCGGAAATGATCGAGCACGCGGACGCGCTGATCGCCTACCGCAAATATCCGCATGTCGACATGGCCGACACCGGCCGCGCCTCAGCCGAGCACCTGGCGCTGTTGCTCAAGACCAGGCAGCGGCTCGCAAAAGCATTCCGGCAACTGCCCTTCCTGATTCCGATCAGTTGGCAGTGCACCAACGACCAGCCCACCAAGGGCATCTACGAGAAGCTTGCGGCGCTGCAGAGCGAGGCCGTGCCGACGCTGTCGTTTGCGCCGGGCTTTCCGGCCGCTGATTTTGCCCATTGCGGGCCGAGCGTGTTCGCCTATGGCCGTACGCAGGCCGAAGCCGATGCCGCGGTGGACAAGGTCGCAGCCCTGGTCGAAAGCCACGAAAACGATTTCGACGGCCGCATCTATTCGCCCGACGAGGGCGTGCGCCTCGCGATCGAGCTTGCGAAGACCGCGAACAAGCCCATCGTTATCGCCGACACCCAGGACAATCCCGGCGCCGGCGGCGATTCCGACACCACCGGCATGCTGCGCGCGCTGGTCCGCAACCACGCGACGCGCGCCGCGATCGGCGTGATCTGCGATCCGGAATCGGCCAAGGCCGCGCATCAGGCCGGCGTCGGCGCCACCGTGACACTTGCGCTCGGCGGCAAGTCCGGCATATCGGGCGATGCGCCGTACCAGGAAACGTTCATCGTCGAAAAACTATCCGACGGCAAGTTCGTCGCGCCCGGTCCCTTCTATGGCGGCCGCGGCATGAAGATGGGACCGTCGGCCGCTTTGCGGATCGGCGACGTGCGCGTGGTGGTCGCCTCGCACAAGGCGCAACTCGCGGATCAGTCGATGTACCGCTATGTCGGCATCGAGCCGACCGAACAGGCAATTCTGGTCAACAAGAGCTCGGTGCATTTTCGTGCCGATTTCGAGCCGATCGCCGAAAAGCTGCTGATCTGCGCCGCGCCCGGCGCGATGCCGGCCGATCCCGCATCGCTGCCGTGGACGCGGCTGCGGCCCGGCATTCGCATCAAGCCGAACGGCCGGCCCTTCACTCCCGCCAAATCACCTTCAAGGTTTCCTGCCACATCTTCAGCAATCGGATAACAGACATGCCCATTATCGACCGCATCGACGCCTTTGCCGACGAACTCACCGCTATCAGGCGCGATCTGCACGCCCATCCCGAGATCGGCTTCGAGGAGGTGCGCACTTCCGGCGTCGTTGCCGACAAATTGACGCAGTGGGGCATCGAGGTGCACCGCGGCCTCGGCGGCACCGGCGTGGTCGGCGTGCTCAAGGGCAAGGGCGCGAGCGGTAAGCGCATCGGGCTCCGCGCCGACATGGACGCGCTGCCGATGGAGGAGAACACCAACCTGAAATGGCGCTCGACAATTCCGGGCCGCTTCCACGGCTGCGGCCATGACGGCCACACCACCATGCTGCTCGGCACCGCGCGCTACCTCGCCGAGACCAGGAATTTCGACGGCACCGTGCATTTCATCTTCCAGCCGGCCGAAGAAGGCCTCGGCGGCGCGCGCGCCATGATCAAGGACGGGCTGTTCGAGAAATTCCCGTGCGACGAGGTCTACGGCCTGCACAACGCGCCCGACCTCAACCATGGCGAGGTCGCGATCCTGCCCGGACCGGCGATGGCCGGCGCCGACTTCTTCGACATCACCATTCACGGCTATGGCGCCCATGGCGCGATGCCGGAGCGCTCGAAGGACACCGTCGTGATCGCGATGACGCTCGGACAGGCGCTGCAGACCATCGTCAGCCGCAACGTCGATCCGTTGAAGGCGGCGGTGCTGTCGATCACGCAGATTCATGCGGGCTCCGCCTACAACGTGATTCCCGGCGAAGCCAGGCTCTGCGGCACGGTCCGCGCTTTCTCCGACGAGGTGCGCGCGCTGATCCGCGAGCGCATGCGCGCGATCTGCGCCGGCATCGCAACCGCGTTCCAGGTCGAGATCGTCGCCGACATCCGCGACACTTTCAGCGTGCTGGTGAACCAGGAGGAACAATCGCGCGTGGTCGAGCAGGCGGCGCGCACGGTGGTCGACCCGGCAAAGGTCATCACCCGGACGGCGCCGAAGATGGGCAGCGAGGATTTCGCCGACATGATGCAGGCGATACCGGGCGCCTATTTCTGGGTCGGCCATGACGGCTCGGTGCCCGTGCACAATCCGGGCTACGTGCTCGACGACAAGATTCTGCCGATCGGCGCCAGCGTGTTCGCGCGCATCATCGAAACCCGGCTTCCGGCGGGCTCCCATGCATAAGCCCGCTTCCACACAGGCGGTCACCTCGCTGCACGACCTTTCCGCCGTCGACCTGATCGCGGGCTTCAAGGCAAAACAGTTCTCGCCGTCCGAAGTGCTGGAAGACGTGCTGACGCATGTCGCGGCATGGGAGCCGCACATCAAGGCGCTGTACCTGTTCGACCCTGACGGCGCGCGCGCGGTCGCGAAGGCCTCGACGGAGCGCTGGCACAAGGGCGAGGCCACCGGCGCGCTCGACGGCGTGCCGGTGACGATCAAGGACAATATCGCCACCAAGGGACAGCCCGTGCCGCTCGGTGCGGCCAGCGTCAAGCTGGTGCCGGCGACAGCCGATGCGCCGCCCGCGGCGCGCCTGCGCGAGGCAGGCGCCATCATCTTCGCAAAGACCACGATGCCGGACTACGGCATGCTATCGTCCGGGCTCTCCAGCTTCCATCCCCTCACCCGCAACCCCTGGGATCTCTCCAAGAACCCCGGCGGCTCCAGCGCCGGCGCCGGCGCGGCGGGTGCCGCCGGCTATGGTCCGCTGCATCTCGGCACCGACATCGGCGGCTCGGTGCGGCTGCCTTCAGGCTGGTGCGGCCTGGTGGGCTTAAAGCCGAGCCTCGGCCGCGTGCCGATCGATCCGTCCTATGTCGGCCGCGTCGCAGGTCCCATGACGCGCATCGTCGACGACGCTGCGCTGATGATGAGCGTGTTGTCGAAACCCGACCGCCGCGACGGCATGAGCCTGCCGCCCGACAGCCTCAACTGGAAGGCGCTGGAGAAATCGCCGCGCAAATTGCGCCTCGGCCTGATGCTGGATATCGGCGTTGGCCAATCGCTGGAGAAGCCGGTCCGCGAGGTCGCCCTCAAGGCCGCGAAGGCTTTCGAGCAGGCCGGCGCGGTCGTCACCGAGATCGACGGCATCCTGACCCGCGAGATGCTCGACGGGCTCGACGATTTCTGGCGCGCGCGGATGTGGGACGATCTGGAGAAGCTTGACCCCGCCGAACGCGGCAAGACGCTGCCCTATATCTATCAATGGGCGGAGAAGGCCACAAAACTCTCCGGCGTCGACGTCATCAGGGGTTTTAATGCCACCATGGCGATCCGCGCCGCGGCGGCAAAGCTGTTCTGCGATCTGGATTACGTGATTTCGCCGGTGTCGCCGGTGGTCAATTTCGGCGCCGAGCTCGCCTCACCGGTGCACGATCCGCAAAAACCGTTCGAGCACATCGGCTACACCGTGCCGTGGAACATGTCGGAGAACCCGGCCATCTCGATCAATGGCGGTTACGACTCGAAAGGTTTCCCGATCGGCGTCCAGATCGTCGGCCGCCGCTTCGACGATATCGGCGTGCTCGGCATGGCGAAAGCGTTCGAAGGCCTGCGCGGCCCGCAACGGCCGTGGCCGAGTCCGCCGAGGAAGTAGGACCACGAGCCGCCGTCATGCCCGGCCTTGTGCCGGGCATCCACGTCTTGGCGGCATGGAAGGAAGACGTGGATGGCCGGGACAAGCCCGGCCATGACGACAGAGAAAAAATTAAATGAAGGAAACCCCATGGCCTACCAGACGATCAAATACGAGGTCGCCGAGCAGATCCTCACCATCACGCTGAACCGCCCCGACAAGCTCAACGCCTTCAACGCCGCCATGCAGCGGGAGCTGATCGACGCGTTCGACCAGGCCGACAAGGATGACGCCATCCGCGCCATCATCGTCACCGGCGCCGGCCGCGGCTTCTGCGCCGGCGCCGATCTTTCCTCCGGTGCCGACACCTTCGACCGCGACGCGCGGCGCGGGCCCGTGAAGCGGCTTGCCGACGGCAAGGTCGATTACAGCGATCCCAATGTGCGCGACGGCGGCGGCCAGGTCACCTTGCGCATCTTCAGATGCCTAAAACCCGTGATCGCCGCGGTGAACGGGCCGGCGGTCGGCATCGGCGTCACCATGCAGCTTGCGATGGATATCCGCATCGCCTCTGAAGCCGCGCGGTTCGGCTTCGTCTTCTCCCAGCGCGGCATCGTGCCGGAAGCAGCGTCAAGCTGGTTCCTGCCGCGCATCGTCGGCATCTCGCAGGCCTTGGAATGGTGCTTTACGGGCCGCGTGTTTCCGGCGCAGGAGGCGCTCGCCGGACGGCTCGTCAGCAAGGTCGTGCCGCCGGACGAATTGTTGCCGACCGCCCGGGCACTAGCCAAGGAAATCGCCGCCAAGACCGCGCCGGTATCGGTGGCGCTGATCCGGCAAATGATGTGGCGCATGCTGGGCGCCGACGATCCGATGGAAGCCCACAAGGTCGACAGCCGCGGCATTTACGCACGCGGCCGGTCGGATGACATGAAAGAAGGCGTGGTGTCGTTCCTGGAAAAGCGCCCGGCGCAATTCAAGAACAAGGTGTCGAGCGACATGCCGGATTATTTCCCGTGGTGGGACGAGCGGGAGTATCGATGAGTCCGAGGCCGTGGCATTCACCCCAGCCGTCGTCACCCGCGAAGGCGGGTGATCCAGTAAACACCGGCTCCAGTGATCGAATCGAGAGGTCACGGCGTACTGGATGCCCGCCTTCGCGGGCATGACGAGTTTACTGCATGACAAGCGCCACACGCCCGATCGCCTTGCGCTCGATCAACAATCGCATCGCCTGCGCAAAATTCTCCAGCGGCAGCCGGTGCGAGACGTTGGGGCGGATTTTTCCTTGCCCCGCCCATTCCAGCAGCGCCTTGATCCGCGCCTCGCCCGCCGCCGGGTTGCGCCGCACCGCCTCTCCCGCACGCACGCCGAGCACGCTGGCGCCCTTGATCAGGAGCAAATTGGTGCGGGCAAGCCCGATGCCGCCGGTAAATCCGATCACGAGTAGCCGCGCGCCCCAGGCGATGCAGCGCATGCTGTCCTCGAAAACCGGCCCGCCGACGGGATCGAATACCACGTCGGCGCCACGGCCTTCCGTGATGCGCTTGACCGCGTCACGGAACGTGTCGCGCGAATACAGCAGCAGGTGATCGGCACCCCTCGCCTGCGCCACCTCAAGCTTTTGCTGCGATGACGCCGCCGCGATCACGGTCGCGCCCAGCATCTTGCCGATCTCGACCGCGGCGAGCCCGACGCCGCCGCCGGCGCCGTGCACCAGCAGCACTTCGCCCGCGCGGAGCTGCCCGCGATCGACCAGGGCGTAATACGCGGTGCCGTGCGCCGCCAAGAACGTCGCGCCCTCCGCATAGTCGAAATTCGCCGGCAGGGGCGTGAGCTGCGATGGCGTCACGACCGCCTCGTCGGTATAGGCGCCGTGCCGCATCTTCACGATCACCCGGTCGCCGATCGCAACGCCATGCGCCGCGTCGTCCACCTCGACCACGTCGCCCGCGGCCTCCACGCCCGGCGTGAACGGCAGTTCCGGCTTGAGCTGATACTCGCCCGCCGCCATCAGAATGTCCGGAAAATTGATCCCGGCCGCGCGAATGGCAACGCGCACCTGCCCTGGCCCGAGCGGTGCAGACGGAAATGATTCCAGCCGCAGCCGCTCAGGCGGGCCAAGCTCGCGGCAGACGACCGTCCTCGGCATCAGGCCGCCCGCTCCCTGGCGCGCGAAAGAGCTTCGCGCACCAGCGGCAGCCGGTCATTGCCGAAATACATGTCGGTCTTGTCGACAAAAATGGTCGGCGAGCCAAAACCACCGCGCGCCATCACCTCGTCGGTGTTGGCCTTGAGCTGATCCTTGATCGCCTGCTGGCCGATGCCGGCGAAGAATTTTTGCGCATCGACGCCGACGCGCTTGCAGACTTCGGTCAACACCGCATCCTGCGAGATGTCCTGATCCTCGCCCCAGTAGATCTCGAATGCCGCGCGCGCGAACGGCACCATGTCCCTGCCAAGTTCTTGGCCGAGCCAGATGCAGCCGCGCATGGTCTTGACGCTGTTCACCGGGAATACCGTCGGCCGCATCTTGATGGCAAGCCCCGTGGAGCGCGCCCAATCCGCCATGTCCTTTTTCTGGTAGGCGAGTTTCGCGGGCACCGGATTTTCCCGCGTCGCATAGACGCTGGGGTTGATGCTGTTGAAGATGCCGCCGACCAGGATCGGCCGCCATGATATTTCCTGGCTGAACTCCTTTGCGAGCGGCTGGATGTTGTGGAAGGCGAGATAGGTCCAGGGGCTGGAGCAGTCGAAGAAGAATTCGATCATGGCGTTTCCTTTTTTGTGCGCGATGCGCTTGTCCTTGCTTACTCCCTCGCCCCGCTCTTCGCGGGGAGAGGGTTGGGGTGAGGGGCTGCCTCAACGAACTCTGAATACGTGGAGAGTCCTCCTCACCCGCCCGGCTTCGCTACGCTTCGCCGGGCGACCTCTCCCCGCAAGCGGGGCGAGGTTAAGATCGCAGCTCCTTCGCCTTTTGCCCGAACATGTTCTTGCGCGCCTCCTCGTCAAACGGCTCCTTGACGAACTTGCCGATCGCAAGCCCGGCCTGCACCTGCGGCCGGGCGCGAATTGTGGCGTACCAGCGCTTGACGTTCGGATAATCGTCGAGGGTAAAGCCTTGCGCCTTGTGGGTCATGGTCCAGGGGAAGCAGGCGATGTCGGCGATCGAATAGTCGGTGCCGGCGACATAGGCGCCGGTCTTGCCGAGCTGGCGGTCGAGCACGGCGTAGAGCCGCGCTGCCTCGTCGCGGTAGCGCTCGATCGCATAGGGGATTTTCTCTGGCGCGTAGAGCGCGAAATGGCCGTGCTGGCCGAGCATCGGCCCGAGCGCGCTCATCTGCCACATCACCCACTGGATGACGTGCGAACGCGCCCGCATCTCCGTGGGAAGGAACCGCCCGGCCTTGTCGGCAAGGTAGATCAGGATCGCGCCGGTCTCGAACACCGAAAACGGCCCGCCGCCGTCCGGTGGCGCATGGTCCACGATCGCCGGAATCCGGTTGTTCGGGCTGATCGCCAAAAATTCCGGCCTGAACTGGTCGCCGGCACGGATGTTGACGGGTACGACGTTATAGGGAAGCCCCAATTCCTCCAGCATGATCGAGATTTTCCAGCCGTTCGGCGTCGGCGCGTAATGCAGGTCGATCATGGCAAGCCCGTCAATTTGATCACACCCCTACCCTAAAGCAGAGTTCCACGCGATTGAAGCCTCCGCATCGTCGTGGCGGGGCCCGTCATGCCCGGGCTTGTCCCGGGCATGACGAGGGATATGTACGTGGCGCCGAAGACATGGCAGACAGGCGCTCAATCAGAACCTGACGGGGAGGACCCATGCTGTTTCCAACCACGATCGCGGGCTCCTTGCCGAAGCCGGAATGGCTGGCCGAGCCCAATACGCTGTGGGCGCCCTGGAAATCCACGGGCGATGAGCTCGCGCGCGCCAAGCGCGACGCCACGCTGCTGGCGGTCAAGCTGCAGGAAGATGCCGACATCGACATCGTCACCGAGGGCGAGCAGGCGCGCCAGCATTTCGTCCATGGCTTTTTGGAGAAGATCGAGGGCATCGATTTCGCCCACAAGGTCGAGATGGGCATTCGGAAAGACCGCTACAAGGCGATGGTGCCGCAGGTGGTGGCGCCGCTCAAACTCAGGGGCCGCGTTCATGCCGACGAGGCCTGCGTCGCCCGCAGCCACACCGCGCGCAAATTGAAATTCACCCTGCCCGGCCCGATGACCATCATCGACACCATCGCCGACAAATATTACGGCGACCGCGTCAAGATGGCGTTTGCCTTCGCCGAGCTGCTCAACGAGGAAGCCAAGGCGTTGCAGGCCGACGGCGTCGATGTGATCCAGTTCGACGAGCCCGCCTTCAACGTCTACATGGACGAGGTGAACGACTGGGGCATCAAGGCCTTGGAGCGCGCGGCGCAGGGGCTCACCTGCACCACCGCGGTCCACATCTGCTACGGCTACGGCATCAAGGCCAATACCGACTGGAAAGAGACGCTGGGCAACCAGTGGCGGCAATACGAGGATATCTTTCCGGCGATCGACAACAGCTCGATCCAGCAGGTCGCGATCGAATGCCGCAATTCGAAGGTGCCGCTGGAATTGTTGGCGCTGCTCAAGGGCAAGATCGTGCAGGCCGGCGTGATCGATGTCGCCAGCGACACGGTCGAGACTGCCGAAGACGTGGTGAAGGTGATCGAGGACGTGTTGAAATTCGTGCCGATGAGCAACATCACCGCCACCACCAATTGCGGCATGGCGCCGATGCGGCGCGATATCGCCGAAGCCAAGCTGATGGCGCTCGGCGCCGGCGCGAAGCTGGCGCGGCAGCGGCTCGTGTGATGTTTTTCTCCGTGCTGCGCACCACTTCGATCGCGCTCGTGTTGCTCGCGACCGCGGCCCTCGCGCGCGCCGGCGAACGCGACCGGCTCAATGCCTGCAAGGAACTCGTCGACCGCGCGGCGCAGGCGGGAGCGGCTCCCGGCGGAGCGGTGGAAGATGCGGAGCTGCAAAAATGCCGGCAGATCATCAAGGAATGGACGTTGCGGGATTCGCGGATGAGCGTCGACGAGAACGGACGTCCGCTGCGCTAGATCCGCATGCGAATGAGGGAGTCGCGCGATCGGCCCGACACCCAGCACCTCGCCTCACGGGCCGAATTTGTAGTTCACGCCGGCCCTCACGGCGTCGAGCTCGACCTTCGCGTCGTTTCGCTGCTGCGCCAATGGGAACGTGAAGGATTGCGTACCGAGATCAAGATGCAGATATTCGGCCCGCGTCGTCCAGTTCGGCGCAAAACCCCACTCGATGCCGGCGCCCGCGGCCCAACCGAGTCCGGTTTGCGTGGCCGTTTCGGCAACACCCGCGGTCGCGTTTGCAAATGTTCCGGTCAACTGGGTGCGGGTGATCTTCTCGTCGCCCCAGGCGAAGCCGCCGGTGCCATAGAGCAGAACATTGTCGATGGCATAGCCGACGCGGCCGCGAGCCGTGCCGAACACATCTAGCGTGTTGTGATGCTGGTTCGTGCCGGTTCGCGTCGACGTGATGGCGCCCGTTCCATCGAGAGCCGCCCCTGAGACGTCGGCCTCCACCCCGATGATCCAGTTTGGCGACACGACGTAGTTGAAGCCGATCTGTCCGCCGCCGGTGACACTGCTGATATTGCCGGACCCGGTGCTCAACGGCACCACGCCGTTGGCGATGTTGTTGGTGGTCACCGTTCGGTGGTCCCACACGCCCCCAATATTCCCACCAATGTAGAAACCGCTCCAATCATAGGCCGGCGCTATCGGGAGCGCCTTGATTGGCATGGCAGCGGGGAGATCGGCCGCAAACGCAAACGTCTGGCTACCAGCGGCGACCGCCGCAGCGGCAGCGCCCAAAGCGAAAAGGAAGCAACGCATACTTGTTACCCATCCAACTACGCCCCTTAGCCAGCCGCATACTACCGCCATGTGAGGTAAATTCTGTGATCGGGCGGCCACAGACGAAAGAACGGCGATCTCGCGCGCGGGTTGTGGAGTGTGAAATCCGCATGACACGACTTGAAATCGTACTTGAAACGAGCCGGACTCACGCGATTCGCAAGCGCGATCGGAAACGTCTCGCGGCGCCTGCGCTGACGCGGGCTACTCGCGCTTCGCGCTCGGGTGAAGCATCGGCCGATAGCCGGCGCTGAGCGCGCGGAGGGTCGAGGGCGGCGTCAGCAGCATGGCATCGTTCAACGCGCCGTCTACCTTGCTGTAGCCGGCCGGCGACCACAACAGCGCCCTGCCCGCTGCGATCAGGAAACTCTCGGTCCCCTGCTGCACCATCGCGCCATCGGGCAGTTTTTCGAGCGGCGCCGGCAGCGCATGAAGCCGCTTCTTGCCGCCGGCCAGCCGCTCGCGATGCAGCACCGCGTCAATCTCGTTGGCGCGCCGATGGCCGACGCCATTGCCCGCTTGCCACGCCGCGCGAAAACGGTTGGCGTCCTCGCGGCGGCAGTAGAAGCAGGGACGGTGTCCGGCCGCGAACGCGGTGGCCTCGTCGAGGAAGAACAGCTCGGTCCAGCTCCGCCCGCCCATCACCTCGCGCCAGCGCCCGCGGAATTCGCAGACGCAGGTGAGCCACGCCGGGGTAGACCAGCGCTTTCGGAGCAAGGTTTTGGTCGCGGGGTCGTGGATGATACCGCGATTGCCGGTGAAGAGGCCGCGGTGCGGAGTGACGATGATGTCGCCGGTTGGTGTTACGCGGTTCTGCAGCGGCATTGGCAATCGTGAATGGCGAATGGCGAGTAGCGAATGGCGAATGCTATGCCCCTATTCGCTACTCCCCATTCGCCATTCGCCCTTCGTCACGCCGCACCGTCGCGGATCGGGGGCTGGAACGACAGGGCGGTGTCCCAGGGAAAGAAAATCCAGGTGTCCTGCGACACCTCGGTGATGAACGTATCGACCAGCGGCCGGCCCTTCGGCTTGGCGTAGACGGTGGCGAAATGCGCGTCCGGCATCAGATCGCGCACCATTCGCCCGGTCTTGCCGGTATCGACGAGGTCGTCGACGATCAGGAGCCCCTTGCCGGTGCCGCCGCCGAGCGCGGCGGTGTCGGCCGAAATGCTCTTCAAGACCTTCAGGTCGCCCTGCTTGGTGTGGTCGTAGCTTGCGATGCAGACGGTATCGATGATGCGCACGCCGAGCTCGCGCGCCACGATCGCCGCCGGCACCAGCCCGCCACGGGTGATCGCGATCACCGCATGAAATGGGCCGACCTCGTTGAGCCGCCAGGTCAGCGCCCGGCAATCCCGGTGAAACTGGTCCCACGAGACCGGGAAGGCCTTGCCGGCCCGTTCCTGCGCGCTGAGTTCGGTGCTGCTGTCACTCATGTTGTTTCCATCTGTTCCGATTGGTCTGCTAGCGCGTCACGTTCAGTCCCGCCAGCATCTCCTTCACCGCCGTCATCGCGGCATTGAGCTTTTCCGGATCGCGCGAGCGGACCACGAGATTGGTGTTCGGCTTCTTGTCCTCGTCGACGAAGGGATAGCTGCCGATCATGGTGTCGGGATGGGCGTTGGCGATCGCCCGGAGCGGACCGCCGATGTCGCCTTCCCGCGCATTGGCGCGGACCGATTCCGACAGCATCCGCAAGCCCGATTTCAGCTTGGGCGCGACGATGTCCATCATCGCCTGCATGATCGAGGGCACGCCGGCCATCACGATGACGTTGCCGATCTTGAAGCCCGGCGCCAGAATGGTCGCGCTCTGGATCAGCTCGGCGCCGTCCGGAATCCGAGCCATGCGCAGCCGCGCTTCGTTGAGGTCCTGCGAGCCCCAGCGCTCCTTGAAACGCGCCACCACCTCGGGGTGATGGTCGATGCCGACGCCGAACGCCTTGGCGATGCTGTCGGCGGTGATGTCGTCATGGGTCGGGCCGATGCCGCCGGTGGTGAAGACATAGTCGTAGCGGTGACGCAGCGCGTCGAGCGCCGCGATGATCTCGGCCTCCTCGTCGGCGACGACGCGTACTTCCTTGAGGTCGATGCCGATGTTGGTCAGGTATTCGGCGATGAATCCGATATTCTTGTCCTTGGTTCGTCCGGACAGGATCTCGTCGCCGATCACCAGTATCCCCGCGGTGACGATGTCGCTCATGACCTCTCCCTAACCTGCCCCATGCCCTCAGACCTTCCCGTTTTCCCCGCTTGTAGCCTGTGAAGCCGCCGAGGCAACACCTTGAAGTCACGGGGTTTTGCCGCCGAAATAAGCACCCGGCAGCCATTTTTTCAGGCAGTCCGGTCACCGTCCATAGCAAATGCCGTCCGTCCAATGCATACCGTGCTGGCCCGGGCCTTGCTACCACCCCTTTAAGTCATGCACTGTGTGTTGCCACGGTGTCTGGCGAGGTTTCTTCAAGGTTTCTTGGCATGCCTTCGAGCAGCAGTCAGGTCTTATGACGGTCGCATTCGATGAAATGAACGGGCCCGGCGGCGATCTCCGCCCGGCCTACCACGAGCTATCCCGCTGGCTGAAGGAGACGCCGCCGGACGCGCTCGAATATCGCCGGCAGGAAGCCGAACTGCTGTTCCGCCGGATCGGGATCACCTTCGCGGTCTATGGCGATGCGGAGGCCCAGGAGCGGCTGATCCCGTTCGACGTGATCCCGCGGATCATGTCGGGGAAGGAGTGGACCACCCTCGAAAGGGGCCTGAAGCAGCGGGTACGCGCGCTCAACCTGTTCCTGCGCGACATCTATCACGGCCGCGACATCCTGCGCGCCGAGATCATCCCCGAGGACCTGATCTTCCAGAATCCGGTATTCCGCCCGGAGATGAACGGCCAGGACGTGCCGCACGACGTCTACGTCCACATCGCCGGCATCGACATCATCCGGGTCGATGCCAACGACTTCTACGTGCTGGAGGACAATGCGCGAACGCCCTCGGGCGTGTCCTACATGTTGGAAAACCGCGAGATCATGATGCGGCTGTTTCCGGACCTGTTCGCCCGGCATCGCGTCGCGCCGGTGGAGCGGTACCCGGACGAACTGTTGGCGGCGCTGCGCTCGGTGGCGCCGCTTAGCGCCTCCGCTGAGCCGACGGTCGCGCTGATGACGCCCGGCGTCTACAATTCCGCCTATTACGAGCACTCCTTCCTCGCCGACAAGCTCGGCATCGAATTGGTCGAGGGCAGAGACCTCATCGTCAAGAACGACGAGGTGTTCATGCGCACCACCGAGGGGGTCAAGCGGGTCGACGTCATCTACCGCCGCGTCGATGACGATTTCCTCGATCCGCTTACCTTCCGCCCGGACTCCGCGCTCGGCGTGCCCGGGCTCATGTCGGCCTATGCGGCCGGCAACATCACGCTGGCGAACGCGGTCGGCACCGGGATTGCCGACGACAAGGCGATCTACTCCTACATGCCCGACGTCGTGAAATTCTATCTCGGCGAAGAACCGATCCTGAAGAACGTCCCGACCTGGCGCTGCCGCGAGCCGAAGGATCTCGCCTATGTGCTCGACCACCTCGGCGAACTGGTGGTGAAGGAGGTGCACGGCTCCGGCGGCTACGGCATGCTGATCGGACCCGCCGCGACGAAAGCGACCATCGAGGCGTTCCGCGACAAGTTGAAACGCGAGCCGGAAGGTTTTATTGCGCAGCCGACGCTGGCGCTGTCGACCTGCCCGACCTGCACCGCGTCCGGACTTGCGCCCCGGCATGTCGACTTGAGGCCGTTCGTGCTGACCGGACGCGATCGCGTCACCATCGTGCCGGGCGGGCTGACGCGGGTTGCCCTGAAAGAGGGTTCGCTGGTGGTCAATTCGAGCCAGGGCGGCGGCACCAAGGACACCTGGATACTGGACGAGTAGAGAGCAGATCGATCGCATGCTGTCGCGCACCGCCGAAAACCTCTACTGGCTCGCCCGCTATGTCGAACGGGCGGAATATCTCGCCCGCACCATCGATGCGACCCTGCGCGTCACGGCGCTTCCGGCCGCCTATGTCGGCAAGACCAACGAATGGGATTCGGCGCTGCTCACCGCCGGCGTCAGCCAGAGCTTTTACGAGAACTACGACGAGGCCAACGAGCCAAACGTCGTCGAATATCTGTCGTTCTCGCCGGGAAACCCCTCCTCGATCAGGAACTGCATCGAGGCCGCCCGCCTCAACTCGCGCTCGGTGCGCACCGCGCTGACCAGCGAGATGTGGGACACCATCAACTCGGCCTGGATCGAATTGCAGGAAGTCTGGAGCAAGGGCGCGACCAGCCGCGAGGAGCTCGCCAAGTTCCTGCGCTTCGTGCAGGAGACTTCGCTGCGCTTCGACGGCTCGGCCTACCGGACCATGCTGCGCAATGACGCCTACTGGTTCTCGCGGCTCGGCGTGCATCTGGAACGCGCCGACAACACCGCGCGCATCCTCGACGTCAAATACCACGTGCTGTTACCGGAAGAGGAACACGTCGGCGGCCCGCTCGATTATTATCAGTGGACCTCGATCCTGCGCTCGGTCTCGGCGCTGACCGCCTATCACTGGGTCTATCGCGAAACCCTAAAACCCTGGTTGATCGCGGACCTCTTGATCCTCAACGACACGCTGCCGCGCTCGCTGGCGAGCTGCTACGGCAACCTGGTGCGTAATCTCGACCAGATCGGCGTCGCCTACGGCCGGCAGGGCCCGTCGCAGCGCCACGCCCGCGGCGTCCGCAACCGCCTGGAGCACAGCCACATGGACGACATCTTCCAGCACGGCGTGCACGAATTCATCCAGGAATTCATTCTGGACAACTCGCGGCTCGGCGAAATCATCACCAAGCAGTATTTGATTTGATGTAGGGTACGCGTTGTCGAATTGAACTATCCGCAGGCGCGATCCTTACCTCTCCCATCGGGAGAGGTCGGCGCGTAGCGCCGGGTGAGGGGTTACGCTCTATCGATAGGCCGTAGCCCCTCGCCCGATTTGCTGCGCAAATCGACCTCTCCCGATGGGAGAGGTAAAGATCGCGCTTGCCGCACGCTCACGCTCCCCTGCTCTCACTGGAAATTCCAACCCATGCGCCTGCGAATTTCTCATTCCACCACCTACCGCTACGAGCCGCCCGCGACCGGCGTCATCCAGATCCTGCGGATGACGCCGGGCAGCCATGATGGCCAATACGTCGCCGAATGGCAGATCGACGTCTCGACCGACTCGCGCCTCGACGTGCATGAGGATGCCTTCGGCAATGTCACCCATGTGATGACGCATGGCGCGATCGCCGACCTCAACATCACGGTCGAAGGGCTGATCGAGACCCACGACACCGGCGGCGTGCTGCGCGGCACCGACGAGCGCTTTCCGCCGAGCCTGTTCCTGCGCTCGACACCGCTGACCGCGGTCAATCCGGCAATGGCGACGTTCGGGCGCGAACTGCGCGCGGAATCCGAAGACGACGTGCTCGGCTTCCTGCACGGGCTCATGACGCAGGTGAACGAGCACATGACCTTCGACGAGGATCCCACCAATAGCGGGACCTCGGCGATCGAGGCGTTCGGCGGCAAGCGCGGGGTATGCCAGGACTATGCGCACATCTTCATCGCCTGCGCACGCTCCGGCGGCGTGCCGGCGCGCTTCGTCTCCGGGCATTTCCTGCGTTCCGACAGCATGATCAAGCAGCCGGCCGGCCACGCCTGGGCGGAGGCGTTCGTGCCCGGCCTCGGCTGGGTCGGGTTCGATGCGGCGAACTGCATCTGCACCACCGATGCCCACGCCCGCGTCGCCATCGGGCTCGATTATCTCGGCGCCGCCCCCGTGCGCGGCACCCGCTACGGCGGCGGCACCGAGACGCTGACGGTTCAGGTCAAGGTCGACCAGGCCGGGCGTCCCGGACAGTGGCAGTCGCAGAATCAGACGTAATCCACCAGGGCTCGTCATGCCCTGCGAATGCGGGGCATCCAGTACGCCGCGGCTTCTCGAATTGGGGCGTGAACTCATAAATCTGTAGTAGTCGGCGGAGTCCGCTTTGGTGCGCACAACGGACTCACGTCGGACATCGCTCCATGTCCGAAAAGTGCCACAGATCGGGAGAGGGGGGAGCCTCTCGGCTCCGCCCCTCCCACACCACCGTACGTACGGGTCCGTATACGGCGGTTCGAGAGGTTGCGCTAACACGCTCCAAACAGAGCGTGTTAGTTGGG
>Ga0307479_10002265_pt1 | contig 17487 bp, 20 predicted proteins | sample atmos_gasesECM4C_FD_203743 | JGI IMG/M metagenome (GOLD analysis project Ga0307479, IMG submission 203743) | Hardwood forest soil microbial communities from Morgan-Monroe State Forest, Indiana, United States - atmos_gasesECM4C_515 | ecosystem: Environmental > Terrestrial > Soil > Temperate... | reverse complement strand
CGATCAGCCGGGCCCGCATGATGATGTCTTTGGTGCGCGCGTATCCGAGGAGCGCGACGACCCTGGCGTAGTTCGCCATCGACAGGCAGTTGCCGAGCGTCCGGGCGATCGGGAAGCCGTAGCGCGCGGACGGGGACGCGATGCGAAGGTCGCAGGCCGCCGCGATGACGGCGCCGGCGCCCGTGCAGGCTCCGGCGATGGCAGCGATCACCGGAACTCGGACCGACTCCAGGGTGCTCATCATCCGGTTGCCGCCGGCCTCGTAGTCGAGCGCGTCCTGTTCGGTCTTGAAAGCACGGAATTGCGAGATGTCCGTGCCGGCGACGAATGCCTTTCCGCCCGCGCCGGTCAGCACCACCGCCCGCACTCCGCGATCGCGGTTGACCTCCTCACAGAGCTCCGCCAGGCGGCTATACATGCCCCAGGTCAGCGCGTTGCGCGCCTGCGGCCGGTTGAAGATGATCCAGCGAACCGGGCCCCGCCGCTCTGTGATCAGCTCGTCGGTCATCGAATCGGCGGTCGCCTCGCTCATGATGAAACCGCTTGTGCCGGCCCGGTGACAACCCGCCGGGAGAACAGCGCTTCGATGTCAGTCGCTGGGTAGCCCAGCTCCGCCAGCAATGACGCCGAGTCTTCACCCAGGAGTGGCCCGGCCTTCTCCCGGCGCACCGGCGTGTCGGAGAACCGCATCGGCGAGCCGAGCTGGCGAACCTGGCCGAGGGTTGGATGGGCCGCATTCCAGAAGTAGTCGCGGGCGTTCAGGTGCGGATCGTTGAAAACCTGGCCGAAGTCCTCGATCGGCGCGCAGGGCACCCCGGCCCGTTCGAGGAGGGTGAGCCAGTGGGCGGTCGGCCTGGTGGCGATCACCTTCTCGATCTCGGGGATCAGCGTGTCGCGGTGGCGATACCGGAGACTGGTGTCCGCGTAGCGCGAGTCCTCGAGCAGACGGTCCAGCCCAAGGGCCCGACAGAAAGACACCCAGTTGGGCGGCGTGGTGGCACCGATGGTGAGCCAGCCGTCCGCTGAGGCAAAAGCCTGGTACGGGGCGTTGCTCTGGTGGGCCGAGCCCTGGGGGCGCGGGATCTCGCCGGTGGCGAAAAACTTGCCGGCCTCCCAGATGGCGAGCGAGACGCCGGATTCCAACAGGCTGACATCGATGAACTGGCCGGCGCCGGTCTCTCTCCGCGCATAGAGGGCAGAGACGGCCGCGAGCGCGCCATAAAGCGCGCAGACCAGGTCGCAGACCGGCACGCCCACCTTGACCGGATCGCCCCCCGGCGTCCCGGTAATGCTCATCAACCCCGAGCGCGCCTGGGCCATGATGTCGAGACCGGGTTGCGGGCTCAGCGGCCCATCCTGTCCCCAACCAGAGGCAGCGACGTAGACCAGGCCGGGATTCAGCTGGCGAAGGGCGTCGTAGCCGAGCTCGAGATCCATCATGGTGCCGGGGCGAAGGTTTTCCACCACCACATCCGCGGTTCCCACGAGCTTGCGGAAGATCTCCTTTCCCTCCGGCGATTTCAGATTCAGCGCGATCGATCGCTTGTTGCGATTGAGCCGCACGAAGGCGGAGCCTTCGCCGTCGAGCAAGGGCGCCATCCTGCGAACCTGGTCACCACCGTCGGGGGGTTCGACCTTGATCACCTCGGCGCCCAGGTCGGCGAGCTGCATGCCACAGAACGGCCCGGCCATGTAATTGCCGACTTCCAGGACCCGGATCCCGACCAGTGGCGACCGCGGACCAGGGTTCACGTGCCCGACGCCTCGAGCATCGCGTCATCGTAGCCGAGCACTTCCCGGAGGACCTCGGCGGTGTGCTGCCCCAGGGTCGGCGGCGCCAGCCTGATCGGGCTGGAGCGTCCGTCCAGTTTCCAGGGCGCCCCGACCTGGCTGATCCGGCCCGCCTGCGGATGCTGGATTTCGACCCGCATCTCGCGGTCGCCGGCCAGCGAGCTGGAGAACGCCTCGGCCACGTCCAGGATCGGCCCGGCGGGGATGCCGTGCTGCTCGAGCCGATCCAGCCAGTGCGCGCGTGAGCCCTTTCGCAGCCGTTGTTCGATCTCTCGCATCAGCTGCGGACGGGCCGACTGCCGCTGGGCGTTGGTGGTAAAGCGGGAGTCCGACGCCAGCTCGGGCGCGTCCAGCGCCTCGCAGAAGCGGCGGAACTGCGCATCGGAGCCGACCGCCACGTTGATGAAGCCGTCCTGGACGGCGAACGTCCCGTAGGGAACGATGGTCGCGTGGTAGTTGCCCTCCCGCCCAGGGATCTCCCCGGTGGCGAAGTAGCGACCGGCCTGGTAGGTATGCAGCGCCAGCAGAGCGTCGTTCAACGCAACATCTATATATGCGCCCTGGCCGGTGCGCTCCCGAGCGACCAGCGCCGCCATGATCGCGTTGGCGGCAAACATTCCGGCGGTGATGTCCCCGACCGGCACGCCCACCTTGGTGGGGGGGTCATCCGGGGCGCCGGTGACGCTCATCAGGCCGGAGGTGCCCTGCGCGATCTGGTCGTAGCCCGCCAGGGTTGGCTGGTTTTGGCCGTAACCGCTGATCGAGGCGTACACCAGCTCCGGCTTGCGGCCCCGGAGCGCCAGCGGACCCAGGCCGAGACGCTCCGCCGTCCCGGGACGGAAGCTCTCGACCACGACGTCCGACGCCAGCGCCAGTGCCTGCGCGGCCGCACGGGCCGCCGTCTGCTTCAAGTCGAGAACCACGCTCCGCTTGTTGCGATTGACCGACAGGAAATAGCTGGATTCGCTTCCGATGAAGGGCGGACCCCACTGACGAGAGTGGTCGCCGGTTAGCGGCGGCTCGAGCTTGATGACGTCCGCGCCCAGGTCGCCCAACAGCATGGTGCAATAGGGGCCCGCCAGGGCGTGGGTGAGGTCCAGCACCCGGATCCCATCAAGGGGCAGCGGCGCCTCGGCCGGCATCGCTTCAGGCTCGAGCCGCACGGGCACCGTGGGGCGGACCCGGAGGGTAGCGGATCAAGAGGCGAAGCCGGCCGCGCAGCTCGTGCACGTGGCGGAATTTTGCTTCCCGACGCTTGAGAAGCTGGCCGATCGGCGTACCGGCGATCCGTCCGACCTCGTCGAGCAGCGCCTGACGCAGGACGGTGGCCATCTGCTCGGGCGCCTCGTGGCCGGCGGGCTGCTCCGGGAGGATCCGGTCTACCAGCCGGAGCTCCACCAGGTCCGCGGCCGTGAGTTTGAGGCGGGTGGCCAACTCCTGGGCGTGCTCGGCATCGTGGTACAGGATCGCGGAGGCGGCCTCCGGACCGATCACCGAGAAGATCGCGTTCTCCTGCATCAACAAACGATCGCCCACGGACAGGGCGAGCGCCCCGCCACTCCCTCCTTCACCGACGACGACGTTTACCACCGGTGTGCGCAGCCGAGCCAATCGCGCCAGGGATTCCGCGATCGCCCCGGTGATGCCGGCGGCCTCGGCCTCGGCATCGGTGGCGGCTCCGGGGGTGTCCACCAGCGTGATGAGCGGCAGGCGGAAGCGCTCGGCGAGCGTATAGGCGCGCTGGGCTTTGCGGTAGCCGCTCGCCCGCGTCCGGCCGAGGGTGAGGGAGTGCCGGTCCTGAGCGACGATCGCCACCGATCGAACGCCGAGCCGCCCGATGGCCGCCATCACCGAGTCATCGTCATCGCCCTGCCGGTCACCGTGGAGCTCGAAGATCTCGGAGAAGACGGCATGGGCTAACGCCCGGCCACTGGGGCGGGCGGCATGCCGAGCGAGCTCAACCGTTTCCCAGACGTCGCGCCGTCCTTTGCCATTTCGCGGTGGTTCCGGGCTCTCGCGTTTGCCGTGAGCGCCGAGCGGAGCGGCATGGAGGGCCCCGGCCAGATAACCGAGAACCGGGCGGAGCTGGTCCCGCGCGACGATGGCATCGATCAAGCCGTGCTGCAACGCGAACTCCGCGGTGCCGGGTGAGGCTGAGTCGCCGATGGCCGTGGCATGCACCCTGGGCCCGACGAAGGCAATCCGTGCCAGCGGTTCCGCGAGGATCACGTCGCCCAGGCTGGCGAACGACGCGAGGACACCTCCCATCGTCGGGTCGGCGAGCACCGTCAACAGGGGCACGCCAACCTCGCGAAGCCGCGCGGCCGCCAGCGATGTCTTCGCCATCTGGAAGAGCGCGATCATGCCCTCCTGGATGCGGGCGCCCCCGGAGGAGCAGATCACGACCGCCGGCACGCGTTCGCGCCGAGCCACATCGAAGGCGCGAGCCACCTTCTCCCCCACGACGCTGCCCATGCTGCCGCCCAGGAATCGAAAGTCGAACACGATGAGGATCACCCGCGCGCCCAACACCCGCGCGTGGCCGGTGACGACGGCATCGAGGAGGTGGGTCTCAGCCTGCGCTTCGGCCACCTGCTTTTCGTAGCTGCTGACTCCGTCCGAGAAATGGAGGGGATTGCCTGACCAGAGGTGGCGGTCAGCTTCGTGGAAGCTGCCCCGGTCGGCGAGTTGCTCGATCCGCTGGACGGCCGTCAGCGGAGCGTGATACCCGCATCCGGCGCAGACCTGGTGCGGGTCGAGCGCGGCTCCACATTTCGGGCAGGCGTCAGCCATGTTTGGGCTTGTCCGGCTGCCACCGGAGGAGCGAGACATCGGCGACTTGGCGCAGGTGTTTGCGCATCGCCTCGGCCGCCTTTGGGCCGGCACCCGCCTCGATCGCCATGAGGATGCGGCGATGCGCTTCGAGGGAACGCGGCGGGCGGCCCGGTTCGCTGAGCGACTCCATGCGGGTCTCCTGGATGGCGTCGGCCATGGCGTCGATCAGGTGGAGGAGCACCTGGTTTCGGGCGGCGGCGGCGATCGCGTGGTGGAAGGCGGCATCACCGGCCGTGCCGATGCCGTCGGCACGGATCTCCTTCTCCATGGTGCGCAGCGCGGCGGTCATGGCGGTGAGGTCCTCTCTGGTCCGGCGGGTGGCGGCCAGCTCGGCCAGCTTCACCTCGAGGGCCTCGCGGGCCTCGAGCACCTCGGGAAGGCGGCGCCGGCGCTCGAGCAGCTTTGGCAGCGACTCTCCAAAGCCGCGGGTGCGGCGCAAGAAGATCCCTTCGCCGTGACGGACGTCGACAAATCCCTGAGCCTGCAGCACCACCATCGCCTGCCGAACCGAGGTCCGGCTGACGCGGAGGCGCTGGGCCAGCTCGCGCTCAGGCGGGAAGCGATCGCCGGGCACCATCTTCGACTCGTGCACCAGCTGGGCGAGCCGCTCACCGAGATCCTCGTAGAGCCGGCTCCGTTCGAGTGGGCGTAAGGCCGCGATCGTGGTCACGCCCATGCCGCCAGTTTATCAGGCCTAGTGGTCTGGTGGTCCAACCATTGACAAGCCAAACGGGCTCAACTAATCTCACGGGGTGAGCTGGCGCCCGATGGGCGCGGCGTTTAAGGGAGGAAAGCGATGGTGGGTACACCTCGGCGTGTTCTTCTGACCGGCAGCGTCGCGTTCGCGCTCGTGCTTGCGGCCTGTGGCTCGTCCACCTCGACCAGCGGCGGCAAGCAGCCGACCGGCCCGGTCTCCATGGGCGTGCTCTCGTGCTTCACCGGTAGCCTGGCCAGCCTGGGCCAGGCGATGCTCCAGGGATCCCAGATGGCGCAAAAGGCGATCAACTCTGCCGGCGGCATCCTCGGGCAGCAGCTGCAGCTGTCCCATGCCGACACCCAGTGCGACGAGGCCGACTCGGTGCCGGCGGTGCGCCAGTTGCTGGCCGCCAGCAACGTGGTCGGGATCATCGGCCCAGAGACGCAGGAGATCAACGCGGTCTCCCCCATCGTCTCGGCCGCCAAGATCCCCACCCAGTTCCAGGGTGGGAGCACGGTCTTCGACCACAACACGAACCCGTATCTTTGGCGAGATAGCCCCTCTGACTCGCAGCTCGGCGTCGCCATGGCGCTCTACGCCTATCAAAAGGGCTATCGCAGCGCGGGCCTGCTCTTCTACTCCGATATCGCGGCCCAGACCTTCTCCGATCCGATCACCGCGACCTGGAAGAAGCTGGGCGGAACGATCGCGATCCGGATCACCGACCTGGCTCCGGCCCAGACGTCGTATCGCACCCAGGTCCAAAACGTGATCAACGCCCATCCCGACGTCATCTTCACCCAGACCGACGCCCCGACGGCCGGCGTCCTCTTCAAGAACTTCAAGGAGCTCAATAACCTGGCCATCCCGTTTGTTGGCACCGACGTTACGGGTGGCGACGACTACCTGAAAGCCATCACCTACCCGGTGGCGAACGCCCATCTCATCTCGGTCTACGGCACCTCCGTGAGCGGGAAGGCGGCGGATGAGTTCAACAACATTTTCGCGGCGATGTTCCCCGGCCCGAACCAGCCGCTGGCCAACGCCAACTATGCGTACGACTCGGTGATCAGCCAGGCGCTTGCCGTTGACAAAGCGAACAGCATCGCGGGACCCGACATCAACGCCGCGATGATCCAGGTGACGAATCCTCCAGGGACCGCGTGCTACACCTACAAGACCTGCCTTGATTTGCTGAAAGCCGGGACCAAAATCAACTACGAGGGGGCCAGCGGCGACCTCAACTACAACAAGTATCAGAACGTCTTCGGACCATACGGCGCCTTCCAGGAAACGCTCGCCGGTCAGCAGCAGCAGGTTCAGGTGATGACCGCCGAGCAACTGGCGGCCGCTACGCCGTGACGCCCTAGACCGACGACGATCGAACCGATTTCGGCGATGCCCGGAGGTCAGGCGTGCACCAGGCACTCCTGACCCTCGGTTTCGGCCTGGTGACCGCCGCCATCCTGTCGCTCTCGGCGGTCGCCTTCACCCTGGAGTACGCCGTGACCAACGTGGCCAACCTCTCGCACGGTGAGATCCTGACGGTGGGCGCCTATGCGGCCCTGGTCGTTCACGAGCGGACCGGAAGCGCGCTGGCTGCGGCGATCGCCGCCGCGGTGGCAGGCGGCATCATCGCGCTGGCCATGCACGTCGCGGTCGTCGACCGGTTTGTCCGGCGGGGCACGCCGACCCTGGTCATCTTCATCGCGACGCTCGGCATGTCGTTCGTGATCCAGAACGTGCTCGTCATCATCTTCGGGGCGGCCAACGTCGCCTACACGATTCCCTCGGGTGCGCCGTTCCAGCTTGGGCCGTTCCTCTGGACCGCCGTCGACGTCGAGATCCTGGTCTCCGCGGTCGCGATCACCGCCCTGCTCTACCTGATTATCTCGCGAACGAAGTTCGGGAAAGCGCTGCGCGCCGTGTCGCAGAACCGCGAGCTGGCCCGGGTCAGCGGGATCAACGCGAATCTCGTTGCCTCTGCCACCTGGTTCCTGGCCGGGCTGGTGGCGGGCTACGCCGGCTTCATTCTGGCGGAAAGCGTCGGGACCTTCACGCCCAGCTTTGGGTTCAGCTTCTTTCTGATCACGCTGACCGCCGCGGTCGCGGGTGGCCTGGGGCGGGCGTTTAGCACCCTGGTCGGGGCGATCATCGTGGGGATCGCGCTCGAGTTCTTCGGGGGTTATGTGAGCGCCGGGTACAACCTGGCGTTTGCCTTCGCCATCCTGGCGCTGGTTATCCTGGTTCGGCCCCGCGGCCTGTTCGTGAACGCGCGCCGGAGCGTCTTCGAATGACCCAGTACCTGGTCTCGGTCCTGACCGAAGGCGCGGTCTTCGGGATCCTGGCGCTCGGGCTAAACGTGATCTGGGGCTGGTCGGGCGACTTCGATCTCGCCTACTACGGATATGTGGCGCTGGGCGCCTACATGACCCTCGTCCTTACGATCGGCCGGCACCCCGCGCCGGAGCGATACATCCTCGGGCTGCAGCTCCCCTACCCGGTCGCGGTCGTGCTGGCGGTGGCCTCGGCCATGGCGCTGGCGCTCGTCATCGGTCTGATCGCCCTGCGCCACCTGCGCGGCATCTACTTCTCGATCGTGACGCTCGGCGCGGTCTACGTGCTCTATACGCTGGCCGGCCAGTTCGTGCCGCTGTTCAATGGATACCAGGGACTGTCCGGGCTGGTCAACCCGATGGCGGATGCCCTGGGGATCGACTTCAGCAGCTATCAATATTTCTTTCTGGGCTTCGCCATCGCCGTCTTCCTGCTCGTCTACCTCTTCCTCTCCCGGGTGTCGAGCAGCCGGTTCGGTCTCGCGTTACGCTCGCTGCGCGAGGACGAGCGGGCGGCGGCAGCCTTTGGGCGGGATATTTACCGGCTGAAGCTGAAGGCCTACGTCCTTGGCGCCGCGATCGGGGGTCTGGGCGGCGCCCTTTTCGCCGCCTACCTGAGCGCCTTCAATACATCCGCATGGGCCCCCCTGGAGACCATCGTGCTCTATGCGGCGATCCTCGTCGGCGGGCGCGGAAACATCCGCGGCGTCGTCCTGGGCGTGTTCATCGTCTTCGTGCTGATCGAGGAATCCACCCGATTTCTGCCCGAGATCCCCGGACATCCCAACATCGTGCTCGCGCTTCGGCCGGTCATCATCGGTGCGGCGCTCATCCTCTTCCTCCGCTTCCGGCCGCAGGGCCTATTGCCTGAGCGCCGTTATGTGGACCCGATCGCACAGAAGGTCCCCCGGGGAAGCACTCCGTGACCACCGCGACGATCGAGTCGCCGGCCGCCCTCGACGTGCGCGGGCTGAGCAAGCATTTCGGCGGCGTTCGCGCGGTCGACGACTGCAGCTTCATCGCTCCGAAGGGCAAGGTGACCGGACTTATCGGTCCCAACGGCGCCGGCAAGAGCACCGCCATCGATCTGATCTCGGGATTCAAGCTGCCCGACGCCGGTACCGTCTTGTTCGGGGGAACGCCACTGCAGGGTCTGCCACCGCACCGGATTTCGCGCCTCGGCCTGATCCGCACCTTCCAGACTCCACGCGAGTGGCGCGGCCTGACGGTGCTGGAGAATGTGGTGCTGGCTCGCTGGGACGAGGAGCGAGAAAGCTTCTGGCGGGGCGTCCTCGGTCTGCGGCAAGCCCAGCACGAAGCGACCCGCGCCGAGCTGGCCGCCGCGCGCGAGATCCTGGAGGAGTTTGGCCTGAGCGCCCTGCGCAACGAGCGCGCCGGCAACCTGAGCGGCGGCCAGAAGCGACTCGTCGAGTTTGCCCGGATCCGGATGGCACAGCCGAATCTGGTGATCCTCGACGAACCGATGGGCGGGGTGAACCCGGTCCTCGGCGAGCGGATGGCGGTGGCGATCGAGGGGTTCATCGCCACCGGCACGACGGTAATGGTGGTGGAGCACAACCTGCCCTTTATCGAACGCGTGACCGATCATGTGGTGGTCATGTCGCAGGGCTCGGTGATCGCGAACGGACCGTTCGGGTCGCTACGCTCCAACCCGGCGGTGATCGACGCTTACCTGGGCGAGATGCCCACCTATGAGCAGCCCGGCGCCTGACGGCCCCGCAGCGTTGACGGTCGACGGGCTGACAGCCGGCTACGGCGGACCGCCGGTGATCGAGAACGTCAGCATGCGGGCTCGATCTGGCGCGATCACCGCCATCGTCGGGCCGAACGGGGCCGGCAAGTCGACGTTGCTGAAGGCGATCGCCGGGTTGATTCGGCCCACCGCCGGGCGAGTGATCGTCGAAGGGACCGACGTCACAGGGCAGCCGGCGGAGCGGCTGGTTCGAAAGGGATTGGCCTACGTGCCGCAGGTCGCCAACGTGTTCCCCGACCTCACCATCCGCGAAAACCTGGAGATGGGTGGTTACAGCCGAAAGGCCGGGGTCGCCGCCCGGATCGAGCAGCTCTTCCGCCTCTTCCCCGACCTGAAAGGCTCCGCCCACCGGCAGGCCCACACCTTGAGTGGTGGGCAGCGGACGATGCTCGCCCTGGCTCGCGGGCTGATGGTCGATCCGGCGGTACTGATCCTGGATGAGCCGAGCGCGGGCCTGGCGCCGCGATTCCAGGGAGCCATCTGGGATCGCATCGAGGAGATCCGGGCGACCAACGTCGCCGTTCTCGTGATCGAGCAGAACACCCGCGAAACGCTGCGCCACGCGCAGTGGGCTTACGTCCTGGTGCTGGGGCAGAACCGGTTGGAGGGCGCCGGCCACGACCTGCTCAACGATGATGAGGTCGTGAACCTCTACGTCGGGCGGCTGTCCTGAATCCGCTGATTTTTCTCGCCTGGGTCGCGATCGGCAGCGGGGTGGGCGCCTACGGAACCCTGGTGGGCGCCGGGGGCGGCTTCGCCCTGGTGCCCATCCTGCTCCTGGTGTATCCGCGGCAATCGCCAGCCCAGCTGACCGCCGTCTCGCTGGCGGTGGTCTTCGCCAATGTCGTCTCGGGCTCGATCAGCTACGCTCGAATGCGACGTATCGACTACCGCACCGGGCTGGCGCTCGCGCCGGCGACCATCCCGGGAGCCATCATCGGCGCGCTCGTGGTCGGCGCCATCCCCCGACCCGCATTCGACGCCGTCATGGGTGCCGCCCTCATCCTCGTCGCCGGATTCCTCCTGCTGAAGCCCAGCGGAAGCCTGCCACTCGGATTGAACGGTCGCGGTGTCGTCTCACGGACGCTCGTCGACTCAGATGGGCGTCGCTACGAATACCGGTTCAACCAGGCGCTCGCGATTATGGCGAGCTTCGGGATCGGATTCGTATCCAGCCTGCTGGGCATTGGCGGCGGCATCGTCCAGGTTCCAATCCTGACGTCCTTCTTTAGCTTTCCGGCCCACATCGCATCGGCGACGTCGCAATTCGTCCAGGTCGCCACCAGCGGCTTCGGTGCTCTGACGCATATCGTTCACGCGGACTACGCCGGCTTCGTCGGCGTCACGATTGCGCTGGCTGTGGGTGTAGTCGTTGGAGCCCAGGCGGGCGCGGCCATTTCTCGCCGAGTCGGGGGCAACGCGATCATCCGACTGCTGGCCGTCGCCCTGGGCCTCGTGGGGATCCGGCTCCTTCTGTTGGCGTGAGCCGATGAATTCCGACCGGTTCGAGTCCTCCTACCACGGCACCCCTCCGTGGGACATCGGCCGCCCACAGCCGGCGATCGTGCGGCTCGCCGAGACTGGCCGGATCACGGGGTCGGTCCTCGACGTCGGCTGCGGAACCGGTGAAAACATCCTCTACCTCGCGGAGCGCGGCTTTGTCGCAACGGGCATCGACGGGGCGCCGACCGCGATCAAGAAAGCGCGGGCGAAAGCCAAAGCGCGTGGCCTCGACATCCGGTTCGAGGTCGCAGACGCGCTCGACCTATCCCTGCCTGAGTCGTTCGACACGGTGATCGATTCCGGCCTGTTTCATGTGTTCTCGGACGATGAGCGCACCCGCTTCACGGCGAGCCTGGGGCGAGTGGTTCGACCCGGAGGCACCTACTTCATGATGTGTTTCAGCGAGCGGGAGCCCGGCGATTGGGGACCGCGCCGCGTGACCCAGGCCGAGATCCGGTCGGCCTTTCGTGCTGGATGGCGCGTCAACTCCATCGATCCCTCGGCGTTCGACACGAACGGCGGTGATGCCCAGGCATGGCTCGCATCTATCTCGAGACTGGGCTGACTCGGCGGCGCGAGCCCCGGTGGACGCGGCGCCGCTCGCCCGCGGCAATTACCAGCTCGCAACCATCCAGGCGCGTGCACCGGCACTCGATCGTATCGATGAGCAGGCGTTTCGCTGCCTGGGCTTTGCGGATGGTTGCATCCAACTCCTTGGCTTTGGCGTCGGCGAGGCTCTCCCAGCGCCGGCGCGCCGGATCGCGATGCGGCAGGAGGAATCGAATCTCGGCCAGGGTAAACCCGACATCCTGCAACAGCGCGATCAGCCCCAGCTGGTGAATGGCGTCCGGATGGTACCGGCGCCGGCCGCTAACTCGCGCGGCGGGCTTGAGGAGACCAAGTTCCTCGTAATACCGCAGGGCTGAGGCGTGATGCCCGCTCCGTTCCGCCAGAGCGCCGATGGTGAGGAAGTCCTGAGCCACTGAGATCGGTCCTTGACTTCAAGTTTACTTGAAGTGTGAAGCTAACTTCATGAACAAGAGAAACGTCGATGAGATACCGATCGCGTGCAGTCTGTCAGCGGCCAACCTGGCGGAGCGTCAACGCCTCTGGCACGGCCTGCTCACGAACTCCCTGCTCGCCCGAGAGCCGATTCCGGGTGGCCTGCGGCTCACCGTCCGCCCTGGCACCGGCTCGCAACTCAATGCCCTCGTCGACCTGGAGCGAGACTGCTGCCCGTGGATCACATTTGCGGTGAACGGCGAGTCGGTAACGATGACGGCAGTGGGTGATGGCGAGGAGGCCCTCCGGCACACGTTCACCGTCATCTGACTCACGCTCGGCACTCTGCTCAAGGGCAACGTATGATGGAGCCTCTTCTCAAGGCGGTAGCCTCGGTGTTGAAGGAGGGGTTTATGACTCACACATCCGATCTGACCAAGCCCGACACCATTGTTTTGATTCACGGCCTGTGGCTGACGCCACTTAGCTGGGAGCACTGGATTGATCGCTACAGTAGCCGCGGCTACAAGGTGATTGCCCCTAGCTGGCCCGGCATGGAAGGCGGCATCGAAGACCTGCGCCGTAACCCCGACAAAGTGGCCAACCTGGGCGTCACCGAGATCGTCGACCACTACGACCAGGTGGTTCGGCAACTCGAGCACCCGCCGATCATCATGGGGCACTCGTTCGGCGGGCTGTTCACGCAGATCCTGCTCGACCGCAGCCTGGGCGCCGCGGGCGTCGCGATCGACTCCGCCCCCGTCAAGGGTGTGCTGATTCTGCCGTTTTCGGAGCTGAAGGTCGGCTGGCCAGCGTTGCGCAATCCCGCCAACCTGCACAAAGCGGCGATACCCACCCCAGAGCAATTCCACTATTCGTTCGGCAATCTCCTCAGCGAGGAGGAATCGCGAGCGGTTTACGACCGGTATGCGGTGCCCGGTCCGGACCATGTGCTGTTCCAGGCCAGCTTCGCCAACTTCAACCCGAACGCCGCCACCGCCGTCAACTTCCTCAACGACACCCGCGCGCCCCTGCTCCTGATCGCCGGCGGCAAGGACCACATCGTGCCGGCGTCGGTGACTCGCGCGAACTACAACCTCTATCGCAAGTCCAGGGCGGTCACCGACTTCAAGGAATACCCTGAGCGCTCCCACTACACGGTCGGCCAGCCGGGCTGGGAAGAAGTCGCCGATTACGCGCTGAAGTGGGCGGAAGAAAATGCCGCCGCCCACGCGAAGCTATCCCAACCGGTGGTCGCCACGGCCGGGGCCGGGACCTGATCGCCGCCGACCAATCCAGTCCTCGCTGACCGCTCGGCCTCTGGTCCTCCTCTGTTCTGGGGAGGACCAGTGTTTTTTCATCTGATGGCGAAGCGGATCGACCCTGGATGCGGTCGCAAGCGCGAGGGCGAGGATCGAACGAGACTTCGAGCCTGAGGCGATTCGGCAGATGAAGGCCGCTGCCGGACGCGATCTCAGCGCCGGCTGTATCTCTCCCTGCCTCTTGACATATGCCTATATGGGTATATAATGGCTAGCATGGCACGAGCGGCAACAACAGCGGACGCATTCAACGCCGTCGCCGAGCCACGCCGCCGGCAGATCCTGGACGGGCTGGCCGGCGGCGAACGCTCCGTCAACGAGCTGGTCGAATTGGTCCACTTGCCGCAGCCACTGGTGTCCAAGCACCTGCGCGTGCTTCGGGAGGTCGGGCTGGTGGGGGTGCGTGACCAGGGGCGGCAGCGGCTGTACTCCGTCGTCGGTCAGCCGCTCAAGCCGATCCACGACTGGGTGAAGAACTACGAGCGGTCATGGTCGCAGGCGTTCGATCGGTTGGATGTCGTGTTGGAAGAGCTCAAGAACAAGAAGGAGGAAAACGATGGCGATGACAACGACTCGTAAAGCAGTGGTGACGCTACCGACGGATACGCAGATTCTGATCACGCGCGAGTTCGACGCGCCGAAGGACCTGGTCTACAAGGCGTACACGACCCCTGAGCTCATCAAGCGCTGGTGGAGCGGAGACCGGGGCGTGGTTGACAGTGTCGAGATCGATCTGCGGGTTGGAGGCGGCTGGCGTTACGTGATGACCGCAAATGAGGGATTCGAGGTCGGCTTCCACGGGACCTTCCGCGAGATCATCCCGGACGAGCGGCTGGTCTGCACCGAGGTCTTCGAGGGCATGCCCGATGCCGAGGCGGTGGACACCGCGAGCTTCACCGAGGCGAACGGCCGGACGACGCTGACGATCCTGGTGCAGCACCAGAACAAAGACAATCGGGACGCACACATCAACTCCGGCATGGAAGGCGGCATGAACGAGGCCTTCGACCATCTCGAGCAAGTCGCGCAGTCGTTGCGCTGAGTCGGTTTCAACGATTCACGGATCACCGGGAAACGCTCCCGGTGATCCGGCGTGCTACTGGGTCGCGATCAACCGCAGCGTGGTATGAAGCCTGGACCGTTGTACGACCGCTCTCGCACTGTCGGGCCAGTCTTTCCCATACTTCGCGGCATAGGCCGCGTTCACGGCGCGAATCACTGAAGCGCTGCTGGTTCGCTCGACCCGCGCCACCAGCTTGCGCCGACCCACCCGAATCGTGACGTTCCGATTGGCCATCGCCTCCAGGTACCAGCGCCCCTTCCGCGAGCCCGATCGGATGTAGACGCCCTTCGCCGCGGGCACGATCCAAATCGTGGTCCGATGCGCCGGAGACCCTGGATCGCGCCGGGTCTCGATCTCGATTTCCTCGCTGTCTGCCATCTTGCGCAACAGGTCCTTCCCCGTCTGCCTCGGTCTCATTTCTTGACTAACCCAATCGGAAGTCCGGTCCCTGGCCATCTCTCAACGCTTGCTAGGGACGGAAGAGGTGATCCTGATCCACCACACAGACTGCGGAATGCTCACCTTCACCGATGACGCCGTGAAGGCGCAGATCCAGAAGGACACCGGGATTCGGCCACCATTCGCCCTCGAGGCATTTTCCAACCTCGAAGACGACGTTGCGCAGTCCATCGCCCGAATCAAGGCCAGCCCCTTCGTACCGAAGAAGGACCGAGTCCGAGGATTCATCTACGACGTGAGGACCGGGAAGTTGAACGAGGTCCAGGAGCGAGTGGCGGCCGGCGTGGCCTCGTAGCGGCGGCTCAGACCGGTTGTTTGCGCTCGCGCTGCTGACGGAATAGCTCGCCGATCTCCTTCACCGTAGTCGCGTCTTCCGGCCGCTTATCCGCGCCGCGGAACGAAACTACCCGAGGGAAGCGAAGCGCGAAGCCGGGCTCCTCGCCCACCCTTCCGGCGGTGTGCCTGGGACTGGGCGTGATCTCGTCCGCCATCACCTCGACCACTACCTCGGGCTCGAGCCAGACATCGGGCACCAGGATGGAATCGACCCGCGCCGGTCGTTGACCAACCTGCAGCTGGTCCGCGCGCTCGTGGATCTGCCGCCACTCGGCATCGGACAGCCCGGTGCCAAGCTTGGTGATGCTGGCAAAGCGATCGTGTTCGGTGTCGTAGACGCCCGCCAGCAGCGCCCCCACCCCGAAGCCCGCTCGCTTGCCTTTTCCAAAGTAGTAGCCGAGCAGCACGAGATCGACCGTGTCGTTGAGCTCGCCGCTGGTGTGGCGCTTCAGCTTCACCCAGTTGAAGTTGCGGGCGCCGGCCTGGTATTTCGAGTCCGGGCGCTTGACCACGACGCCTTCCAGGCCCTGACTGATGTTGTCGAGCAGGGTCTTGGTGAGGACCTCGACCGAGTCGGTCTTGATGATGGGGGCCGGCAGCAGCGCCGTGGAGCCGGCGATCACCTGGTCGACCATTGCCAGCCGCTCCTCGTAGGGCAATTCAGTGAGGTCGCGGCCGTTGCGGTAGAGGATGTCGAAGATGAAGGCGACGAGGGGGAGATCGAGCGCGGCCTGTTCGATGCCGTGCTGCCGGCGGCGACTGGCGGTGAGTTGGAACGGCAAGTACTCCTCCAACTCCTTGCTGTAGGCGATCGCCTCGCCGTCGAGGATCAGCGTCTTACCCTTCAAGTCTCGAGCGGCCGCTGTGAGCTCGGAGAACATCAGCGTGTAGTCCTCGAGGTTGCGGGAGAAGACGCGCACCTCAGCGCCGTTCTTGTGGATCTGAACCCGGATGCCGTCGTACTTCGGCTGGACCGCGACCATTCCCAGCCGTTTGATCACGGCCTCCGGATTGGGCAATCGCTCAGCCAGCTGGCTCCGGATCGGTCGCCCGACCGTCACCTTCAGCGCGTTGACCGCGGTTTCTCCGCCTGACCATAAGGTCTTCGCGATCAGCCCCAGGTCGGACACCCGGTTGTAAGCGCCTTCGAGGACCGGCCGCAGGGATCGATCGCCTTTGCTGGCGAACGACAGCGCATCGAGCACGGTGGGGTCGCCGATGCCGAGCCGCAAGCGACCGAGGGTGATCCGCACCAGGTGCTTGGCGGAGATGGGATCGACCGCCTGCAGCAAGCCGGCAAACAGCGAGCGCTTCCTTTCAACCGATCCGGTGCCGGATGCGCCGGCGATCTCCATCAAGCGCGCATGCACGTCATTGACGGTCAAGGACGTCGTCGTGCCGTGGGTGGAGAGCTGCGACGCCAGCAACCCCAGATCACCGAGCTGGCCGAAGCGCTTGGCCACCTCGTCAGCCGGCGTGGCAAAGGCCTGGGCGATGGCCGCCATGACGAGCTTCTCGCCAAGCCCGATCTCGACCGGTTCGAAGAAGGGTACCAACCGACCCTGGATGAGATAGGTCATGGGCTGGATCTCGTCGGGGGAGGCCTTGCTGTAGAGCTCGGCGAGCGTCTTCACCAGCTCGTTCCGGCTGCTGGTCGACTCCAGCCGGTCGAGGAAGCTGCTCAGCTCAGAGAATGTCACAGCAGCTCCTTTAGGCGATCGAGGAACGCACCCTGCGCGGGCACCAGCTTGTGGTGCGCGGCGTCCAGATCAAACCACTGGGCGCGATCAACCTCCGGGAACGACTGCATCTTGCCGGAGTGAGGCGGCCACTCGATCGTAAAGGTGTTGCTCGTCGCTCGGGTCACGTCCAGATCGCCGGGCATCGCCCAGGCTTCCACGGCCTTGCCGCCCTTCTGGCGGATTGACCCCAGCGCGATCCCTTCGCCGTCGGGCGGCGGAATGCCCAGCTCCTCTTGAAATTCGCGTCGTGCCACATCGCTCGCCGCTTCATTTTCGGCGATTTCTCCTTTCGGGATTGACCAGACGCCCTCATCACGCTTCTGCCAGAAGGGACCACCGGGGTGGACCAGCAGCACTTCCAGCTTTCCGTCCCGTTGCCGGTACAACAGCAGGCCGGCGCTCTGCGCGGTCAAGGCTCAGAATGGACGGGGGAAACGGGGCCCATGACGGACATTCTCGCCAACCTGCCGCTAGCCGAGCGGCAGCGCGCCCGCCGGGCCCGGCCGCCCGCCTGGATCGATCCCATGCTCGCCACCCTGACCAACCGCCGGTTCTCCGACGCCAACTGGATCTTTGAGCACAAGCTGGATGGCGAGCGATGCCTCGCCTTCGGACAGGCCGGCGCGG
>Ga0307479_10002264_pt1 | contig 17489 bp, 18 predicted proteins | sample atmos_gasesECM4C_FD_203743 | JGI IMG/M metagenome (GOLD analysis project Ga0307479, IMG submission 203743) | Hardwood forest soil microbial communities from Morgan-Monroe State Forest, Indiana, United States - atmos_gasesECM4C_515 | ecosystem: Environmental > Terrestrial > Soil > Temperate... | reverse complement strand
TCCTACGCGCCGTATCGCTGGCGGCACATTTCTTGCGCCCTCACGTCCCTGGAATGACCTGGGGAGGCGGCACGGTTCCACGAAGCGAGCGGCGATGAGCCATGCATAGACGACCAGACACTCTCGGGGGCCGCGCATGACCCCGGCCGCCGGAGAGACCGCGAACCTGGCGATGAGCCACGCCGAGACCGAGGCCTGGGAGCCGCCGCCGCGCGAGCGCTGCGCGTGGGTCGATGAGGCAATCGACGAGGCGCGGCGCTGGCTGCTCGCGGCGCAGGCCGCGGACGGTCACTGGTGCGGCGAGCTCGAGGGCGACACTATCCTCGAGACCGAGTACGTGCTGCTCCTCCACTTCCTCGGCCGGCTCGGCGATCCGCGGGTCGGCAAGGCGGCCCGCTACGTGCGCCGGCAGCAGCTGCCGGAGGGCGGCTGGGCGATCTATCCCGGCGGCCCGCCCGAGGTGAGCGCCTCGGTCAAGGCCTACCTCGTGCTCAAGCTCGCCGGCGACGACCCCGGTGCGCCCCACATGCAGCGCGCCCGGCGGACCATCCTCGCGCTCGGCGGCGTCGAGGCGTGCAACAGCTTCACCAAGATCTACCTGGCGATCTGCGGGCAGTACGACTGGTGGCGCTGCCCGGCGGTGCCGCCGGAGATGGTGCTGCTGCCGCGCTGGCTGTACTTCAACCTCTACGAGATGTCGTCCTGGTCGCGCGGCATCGTGGTCCCCCTGTCGATCATCTGGGCGCTGCGGCCGGTGCGGCCGGTCGCGGCCGAGCACGGGATCGACGAGCTGCGCGCCGCGGCCCCGGAGCCGGCGGCCGCGGGCGGCCCCTGGCGCCGTGCCGGGCCCGCGGACCTCGGCGCGGGTCATGCCGGCCCCGCCGTCCGGGCGGCGGTCCGCGGGCTGCCGCGGAAGGCCGGCGCCTCGCGCGCCTGGCATGCTGTCTTCCAGCTGCTCGACGGCGCGTTGAAGACCGGCGAGCGGCTGCGGCTGACGCCGTTCAGGCGGCGTGCCCTGGCGCGCGCCGAGGCCTGGATCCTGGAGCGGCTCGACGACAGCGACGGCCTCGCCGCGATCTTCCCGCCGATCGTCAACACCGTCTTCGCGCTCCGCTGCCTGGGCTACGACGTGGAGCACCCGGCGGTGCGCGGCCAGCTCCGCGAGCTCGAGCGGCTCGAGATCGAGGACGCCGGCGAGCCGGGCGGCCCGTTGGCTGCCGGTGGCGGCGCCACGAGCGCTCGTGGCGTCCCGGGCGCCGGCGGCGACGCCACCGCCGCCGCTGTCGCCGCTGGCGACGACGACGGCGGTCAGACCGCGCTGCGCCTGCAGCCTTGCTTCTCGGCCGTCTGGGACACCGCCCTGGCGATGCACGCGCTGAGCGACTCCGGGACCGAGCCCGAGCACCCGGCGCTGCTGGCGGCCCGCCGCTGGCTGGTCGAGCGCGAGATCCGGCGCACCGGCGACTGGAGCGTCAAGGCCCCTGGCGTGCCGCCCGGCGGCTGGTGCTTCGAGTATCGCAACGCGTTCTATCCCGACTGCGACGACACCGCCGAGGTGCTCACCGCGCTGTCGGCGTGGCACGGGCCCGCGGGCGGCGACGACGACCCGGCGGCCTCAGCGGCCCAGGCGGCCCAGGCGAGCTCGGCGGCCCCGGCGGTCTCCCGCGGCGTCGCCTGGCTGCTCGGCATGCAGAACCGCGACGGCGGCTGGGGCGCGTTCGACCGCGGCTGCGACAAGGAGATCCTCACCCACGTGCCGTTCGCCGACCACAACGCCCTGCTCGATCCGAGCACGGCCGACGTCACCGGCCGCGTGGTGGACGCGCTGCGCCGGCTCGGCATGCCGGCCGACGCGCCGGAGCTGGCGCGCGCCGCCGCCTTCCTGCGCCGGCAGCAGGAGGCGGATGGCAGCTGGTACGGGCGCTGGGGTTGCAACTACGTCTACGGCACCTGGCTGGCGCTGCGGGCCCTGGTGCGCTGCGCGCCGCCGGCCGGCGGCGCGGACGGCGTGCTCGCGCCGGCGTCCTCTAGCCGGCGGGCGGCCGCGTGGCTCCTGGCGCACCAGAACGAGGACGGCGGCTGGGGCGAGTCGCCGCGCTCCTACGACGATCCGGCGCAGAAGGGGATCGGGCCGAGCACGGCGGCGCAGACCGCCTGGGCGTTGATGGGGCTGTTCGCCGCCGGCGTCGACGGCGGCCCTGCCGTCGAGCGCGGCGTCGAGCACCTGCTGCGCACCCAGCGCGCGGACGGGTCGTGGCGCGACGAGCCCTGGACCGCGACCGGCTTCCCGCGCGTCTTCTACCTGCGGTACCATCTCTATGCGGTCTATTTCCCGCTGATGGCGCTGGCCGAGCACGCCGAGATCGAGCGCCGCCGCGCCGGGAACCGCACCGGCCGCGCCGGGCGCGACGACCGCGAGGACGCGACGACTACCACCCGCCGCCCCCCTCCACACCCCCCTTCACCACCTTCCCCTCCACACGCCTATCCGCATGCGGTGCCGATCCGCGCCGCGGCGGTCGAAGGAGCCGTTCGATGAGATTCCGCTGGCACATCACCTCCGACATGATCCGCCACCAGGTGCGCAACGCGCTGGCCGGCAACCGGCGCTACCCGTTCGTGCTCATGCTCGAGCCGCTGTACACCTGCAACCTCGCCTGCATCGGCTGCGCCGTCGAGCGCCACACCGGCAAGCTCAAGGACCGGCTGCCGCTCGAGGCCTGCCTCCAGGCGGTCGACGACAGCGGCGCGCCGGCGGTGTCGATCTGCGGCGGCGAGCCCACCGTCTACCCCGAGCTGCCGGAGCTGATCGCCGGCATCATCGCGCGGCGCCGGCACATCTACCTGTGCACCAACGCGCTGCTGCTCGACGACCGGGTCTACGGCGTCATCCCGCCGCACAAGCGCCTCACCATCAACGTCCACCTCGACGGCATGCGCGAGACCCACGACATGGTATGCGCCCGCAAGGGGGTGTTCGACAAGGCGGTCGAGATGATCAAGGAGGGCAAGCGGCGCGGCTACGACGTGATCACCAACACCACGGTGTTCAAGGAGACCGACGTCGAAGAGGTGCGCGAGCTCTGTGACCTGCTGACCGGGATCGGGGTAGACGGCATCCTGGTCTCCCCCGGTTACCACTACGAATCGGTACAGCGCGACATCTTCCTGGTGCGTGGCGAGATCCAGGAGAAGTTCAAGCGGCTGCTCGGCATGTCGCGGCGCTACCGCTTCCACTCGACGCCGATGTTCCTCGAATTCGCCGCCGGTCTGCGCGACTACGCCTGCTCGCCGTGGAGCACGGTGACCTACACGCCGAACGGCTGGAAGGGACCTTGCTACCTGATCGGCAAGAAGTACAGCGAGACCTTCGAGGAGTTCTGGAACGGCACCGACTGGGACTACTGGGAGTCGCGGCAGGACAGCTTGTGCCAGAACTGCGCCATGCATTCCGGTTTCGAGGCGTCGGTGATCGCCGAGGCGCGCCATAGCCCGCGCGACATGATGCGCCTCGCGGCCTGGAACCTCACGGGGTAGCGCACTAGTGCGGACGCGGCCCGATCGAGCCGCACCGAGGATGGCCTCGGCGGCCAGCGAAGACGGCGGGCCGACGCGATGAGAGCCCTGGTCACCGGCGCCACCGGCTTCGTCGGCGCGCACCTGGCGCGGGCGCTGGCCGGCCGCGGCGCCGCGGTGCGCTGCCTGGTGCGGCCGGCGCCGGCGGCGGGGCGGCGGGTGGACCTCCTGGCGGAGCTGCCGGTCGAGATCGCGCCCGGCGACCTGCGTGACCCCGGCGCCCTGCGGGCCGCGGTCGCCGGCTGCGACGTGGTCTATCACTGTGCCGCCGACTACCGCCTCTTCGCCCCCGACCCCGACGAGATGACCGCCGCCAACGTCACCGGCACCGACAACCTGCTGGCCGCCTGCGCCGAGGCCGGCGTCGGGCGGGTGGTCTACACCAGCAGCGTCGGCGCGCTCGGCCTGGCGCCGAACGGCAGGCCCGCCGACGAGCGCACGCCGGCCGCGCTCGACGCCATGATCGGCCCCTACAAGCGGAGCAAGTACCAGGCCGAGAGGGTGGCGGAGCGGTGGGCCGCCCGCGGCCTGCCGGTGGTGATCGTCAACCCGTCGACGCCGGTCGGCGAGGGCGACGTCAAGCCGACGCCCACCGGCCAGATGGTGCTCGACTTCCTGCGCCGCAAGTTCCCCGCCTACGTCGACACCGGGCTCAACCTCATCGACGTGCGCGACGTGGCGGCGGGGCACCTGCTCGCCGCCGAGCGCGGACGGCCCGGCGAGCGCTACATCCTCGGGCACCGCAACATGAGCTTGAAGGAGATCCTCGACACCCTGGCGCGCCTGACCGGCCTGCCGTCGCCGCGAGTGCGCGTGCCGCACTGGCTGCCGCTGGCCGCCGCCTACGCCGCGAGCGCCACCGCGCGCCTGACCGGGCGGACGCCGCGGGTCACTCCCGACGCGGTCCGCATGTCGCGCCACCGGATGTTCTTCGACGCCGGCAAGGCGGTGCGCGAGCTGGGCCTGCCGCAGAGCCCGATCGAGCCCGCCCTGGCGCGGGCGGTGGCGTGGTTCGAGAGCCATGGCTACGTGGCGGGGCGGGCATGAGCGTGGCGAGAGGAGCGACGACGACTCCCCCGCCCATCGGCTCGAGCGGGTCGAGCGGGGCGGCCGGGTCGAGCGGGGCGGGCGGGTCGGGCGGGGCGAGCGGGGCGGCCAGGTCGAGCCGGCCGCGCGGCTCGAGCCGGTCGAGCGGCGCGGACCGGCCGAGCGGACCGACCGCCATCGTCGCGCCGCTCGCCGCGGAGCTGACCGGGGTGCTGGCGGCCTCGACCGAGCGGTCCGTACGGCGGGTGGGCGGCTGGCGGCGAGGACCGAGATGGAAGCTGACGCTCGGCAGGCTGGCGGGCGAGGAGGTGGCGCTGATGGCGACCGGCGACGGCGCCGCGGCCGCCGCCGCCGGGCTCGAGGCCCTGCTCGCGGCGGTGGCGCCGCGCCGGCTGCTGGTGCTCGGCGTCGCCGGCGGGCTGACCCCCGGCCTGGCCGAAGGCACGCTGGTGGCGGCGCGGCGGGTGCTCGCCGGCGACGGCAGCCCGGTGGCCCGCGACCCGGATCCGGCCTGGCTCGCGGCGGCGCTGGCGAGCGGCGCGGTCGGCGGCGTCGCCATCGCGGCGGACCGCATCGTGAGCGAGCCCGGCGCCAGGCAGGCGCTCCTCGGCAAGGCGCTGCCGCCGCCGGAGCCGGCGAGCCCGCTCTCGCGCGTCGGTGGCCATGCCGCGGCCGCCCGCACGGCGGTCGCCACCGTCGACCTCGAGTCGGCGGCCTACGGCCGCGTCGCGGCGCGGGCCTCGCTTCCCTACCTGGTGGTCCGCGCCGTGCTCGATCCGGCGGAGGAGACGCTGCCGCTCGACTTCGAGGCTTGCCGCGACGCCGGCGGCAGGCTCGACAACGCGCGCGTGGTGCTGCGCGCCCTCGCCCGCCCGCGGAGCGTCGCCGCCCTCTGGCGGTTGCGGGCCCGCGTGCGTGACGCCGCGGCGCGGCTGGGCGCCTTCGCCGAGGCACTGCTGGCGGCGCCGGCGGGTGGACAGGGAGAGCCGGCCAGGGCCGCGGCAATGGACGGGGGCGGGTCGCCGGCGAGCGTGGTGGCCGGAAGGAGAGGAGCATGAGCAAAGCGCCAGGCATCGAAGCCGACGCCGTTGCGCCGCCGCCCGGCGCCGCGGCGCCACCCGAGGCACTCCAGGCGGCTCCGGCCTCTGCGACCGCCGAGGCCGCCAGCCGGCACGCCAAGGCCGCCAGCGGCGTCGCCGGGACCGCCAGCGGCGTCGCCGGGACCGCCAGCAGCCTGTTCGGGACCGCCAGCAACCCGGCCGAGACCGCCAGCAACCCGGCCGAGACCGCCAGCAGCCCGGCCGGGGCCGCCAGCCCGGCCGAGATCGCCTCGCTGCTCGAAAAGACCAGCCGCACCTTCGCGCTGGCGATCCCGCTGCTGCCCGAGCCGACCCGCTCGCAGGTGGGCATCGCCTACCTGCTGTTCCGCATCGCCGACACCTTCGAGGACGCCGAGCTCTGGCCGCGCGCCGGCAAGCTCGACGCCCTCGCGGCCTTCGACCAGCTGCTGCGGCGGCCGGACCCCGAGGCGGCGCGCCGCGCGGCCGAACGGTGGCTGGCCGAGCCGCCCTGCGCCGACGCCGGCTATCTCGAGCTGCTGCGGCGGGCGCCGGCGGTGCTGGCCGCCTTCTGGGCCTTGGACCCCGGCCCCCGGCAGCTGATCGGCGAGCACACCCGCCGCACCGTGGCTGGCATGGCCCGCTTCGTCCGGCGCGCCGACGCCGCCGGCGAGCTGGCGCTCGCCGACTTCGACGATCTCAAGGCCTACTGCTACGTGGTGGCCGGCATCGTCGGCGAGATGCTGACCGAGCTCTTCCTCCACGGGCGCCAGGCGTTGGGGCCGGTGCGGAGCTTCCTGCGCGAGCGCTCCGCCCGCTTCGGCGAGGCGTTGCAGCTGGTCAACATCATCAAGGACTCGCTGGCCGACTCCCGGCATGGCCGCCGCTTCCTCCCCGCGGGCAGCGACCTCGCCGAGGTCGTCACCCTGGCCCGCCAGGACCTGCGGGTGGCGATGCACTACACCCTCAGCCTGCAGCGCGCCGGCGCCCCGCGCGGCATCGTCGCCTTCGTCGCCCTCCCCGTCCGCCTGGCGGAGGCCACCCTGGACCTCATCGAGCAGCGCGGCCCCGGGGTGAAGCTCAGCCGGCCGGACGTCGCGCGCATCGTCGCCGACCTCGACCAGGCGCTCGACCAGGGCCTGCCCGCGGTGTAGCCAGCAGGCTCACCCGCCGCGGCCGGCCGGTCGGTCCGTCGGCCCGGTCGGGCGTTCCCGGCCAGTCGACCCCGTCGGCGCACCCGGGCCGGTCCGGCGCTCCCGGCCCCGGTCGACGCGGTCGGCGTGCCCAGCCGGCCCGGGGGGCCGGGGCTCGCCCGGTCGACGCGGTCCGCGAGTGGGTTTTAAATTAGAAACCTTTTAAATCTTTTCCAAGCGCGTGGCCCCCAGCGGGGAAGGGTGCTACCATCGACGCGCTTTCGGCACACAGCCGGTTCTTTCCTGCACGACGCCGGGTCATGGGTTCTCGCCGGTCGCCAACGCGGCCTCGACACGCGGCGGCGGCGGGCTTACTGTCGGAGGGACGATCGTGCCTTCAGCTGACGATGCTGGGACTGGCCGTGGTGCGCTGCGGCGCCGCGATTTCCTCGCCTTGGGCTCGCTCGCGGCCATGGCGCCGCTGGCGCCTTGGCTCGAACGCAGCGCCGGCGCCACCACCCTCGACGAACGGGTGGCGGACGCCGCTGCCGCCGCTCCGGTGCCCGGCAAGGGGCAGCAGGGCGGCGACGCGGCGATCGAGACCCTGCCGCTGTCGCTCGGCTACCTCGAGGGCAGCGAGCTGCTGAGCAACCTGCGCAAGCTGGACCCCGACCTGCGCGTCCTCACCGTCGAGCGCCGCGGCAATACGTTCACCGCCGGGCGGCGCATGCTGCCCTCCCACAGCTTCCCCTCGGGCGACCCGGCGCTGGTCGGCGGCGCCCTGCGGGCGACCGTTCACGACCTCTACCCGCGCCTGCTGCCCGACGGCCCGGCCCGGGACCAGTGGCCGCAGGCCCTCGACCTCGACGTGTTCGTGCCGCTGCTCGATCCGCCGGCAGGGACGGCCCGCTTCGCGGCGTGGAGCTATCGCCGGCTGCCGGCCGAGGACCGCAGCGCGCGGGTCAGCTTCCTGCTGTGGCCCGACTTCTACAGCGATGTCGTGCTCCGCCTGCGCGTGGTGCCGGGCGGCGCCGGCGCGCAGCCCAGGCGGCTCGAGGCCCGCTTCACCCTCGCCAACGATCACGGGCGCCCGCGGCTGCTCAAGGGCGTCTACCTGCTCGGCGTCAATCCCGGCGCCTGGGACGAGCCCTTCGAGCTGCCCGACGATCCGGCGCAGGTGCCCGTCGAGCTGCTCTCGGTGCTGATGACCGTCGAGCCCGAAGGGCTGAGGCTCGGCTCCTCGCGCCGCTGACGCCGGCGCCACCGCCCGTGCCGCCACCGCCCCGCAGCAAGCCGGCGCCACCTCAGCCGGCGCGCCCGGGAGCGGACACCTGGCGGCGCATCTACGCCACCGTCAGCCGCATCCCGCCGGGCCGCGTCGCCACCTACGGCCAGGTGGCGGCGCTCACCGGCCTGGCCGGGCGGGCACGGCAGGTGGGCTATGCCCTGCACGCCCTGCCGGAGGGCAGTCCGGTGCCCTGGCACCGGGTGATCAACGCCCGCGGCGAGATCAGCCCGCGCGCCGAGCCGGGCTGGGAGGGATTCCAGCGCTTCCTGCTCGAAGAGGAAGAGGTGGAGCTCGACCTCGCCGGGCGGATCGATCTCGAGCGCTTCCAGTGGCAGCCCGGCGTGCGCCCGCCGCGGCGCCGGCGGCAGCGGTCCTGACCACCGGCTTGTGGCCGGCCTGGCCGCCGGCTTGAAACCCCCGCCCGGGATCTCTCGTCTTGGGGGAAGACGCGAGGGGGGCAACCATGACCAGCGGCAGGACGACCAGCAGGCAATGGTGGCGGCGGTTGGCGATGGCGACCGGGCTCGCGGCGGGCATGCTGGCGGCCCACCCGGCGCACGGCGACACCCGGATCGAGAAGCACCTGGCGCTCGCGCCGGGCGGCCGGTTGAGCGTCAAGACGGAGGTCGGCAGGGTGGTCGTGCGGGGCGGCGCGGCGTCCGGGGCGACGGTGGTCGTCACCGCGGACCGCGACGACCTCGACAAGGACTACGAGATGACCTTCGAGACCGGTCCCGGCGAGGCGCGGGTCGTCGTCAAGCGCCGCGGCCGCGGCTGGAGCTGGTTCGACGGCTGGCGGTCCTGGCGCGGCCACGTCGAGGTCGAGGTGAGCGTGCCGCGCGCCACCGCCGTGTCGGTGCAGGCGAGCGGCGGGGGGATCGACGTCTCCGGGCTCGCCGGCGACACCGAGCTGAGCAGCTCCGGCGGGGGCGTCGCTGCCCACGACCTGGCGGGCAGGCTGGAGGCGCGTTCGAGCGGCGGCGCCGTCGAGGTGCGCGAGCTGCGCGGCGACCTCCACCTCACGAGCTCCGGCGGCGGCGTGCGCGCCGCGGCGGTCGCGGGAGCCGTCGAGGCCTGGTCGAGTGGCGGCGGCGTCCACCTCGAGCAGGTGGCCGGCAGCGTGCGCGCCAAGTCGAGCGGCGGCGGCGTGACCATCCGCGACGCCGGCGGCCGCGTGGAGGCCTGGTCGTCGGGCGGCTCGGTGGCGGTGAGCTTCGCCGCCGGCAACGCGCAGGGCGGCGACATCTCCTCGAGCGGCGGCGGCGTCGAGGTCCGCCTCGACCCGGCCGTGGGCCTGGACCTCGACGCCGCCAGCTCGGGCGGCTCGGTGTCGTGCGACCTGCCGGTGACGGTCCAGGGCAAGATCTCTCGCGCCTCCCTGCATGGCGTGCTGGGCGGCGGCGGCGCCCGCCTGCACCTGCATTCGAGCGGCGGTGGCATCCGCATCGGCCCGCGCTGAAGCCCGGCCACCTAGCGCACATCGGCGCCGACTATGCGGCGGGTGCGCGGCGCGCGGCGCGGCGCGATCTTGGGCGCCACGACCAGCGGCGGCGCCGCCGCGGTGAGCTGGCGCACCACGTGATGGGCCGAGAGGATTGCCCCCTCCTGCCAGCCGCTCAGGTAGGAGACCTGGTCGCCGCAGACGAAGAAGCGCTTGTCGGGAGCGAGCAGGCGGTCGTAGGCCGCGGCCTGCTCGGACTTGCTCCAGTCCCAATCGGCCCAACCGCCCTGCTGATGCGGCACCTGCTGCCAGGCGATCGACAGGCCGAGCTCGGTCTTGACGTGCTTCAGGAACTCGGGGTGGAGCCGCTCCGCGCCCTGCGTCGCGAGCATCAGCCGCTGATCCAGGGGCAGCGCGCCGAACTTGCGCGCGGTGTCGGCGTAGTTGTAGGCGCCGGTCAGCACGCCCTTGGCGCCGAGGAAGCCCGACGAGGGATACCAGAACTGGGTGATCGGGTGGTCGATCCAGCTGATGCCGCCGTAGACCTGGTTGCTCGGCGACTCCCAGAAGCGCTGCTCGGCCTGCCAGCCCACCTTGGCGGCGGCCTCGAAGCGGGCGGCGGCGACGGCGCTCTTGAAGTCCGCGGCGAAGCTGTCGTTGTCGATCAGCTTCCTGAGCAGCGGCAGCGGGATGGTGCTGATGCAGTAGTCGGCCTTCTTGACCTCCGGCGCGCTCCCCTTGCCGCGGCGCCGGATGGTCACCTGCACGCCGGTGGCCGAGGTCTCCACCTTCACCACCTCGGCGCCGCGGGTGATGCGCTCGGCGCCGACGCGCCGCTCGAAGGCGCGCACCACCTGGTCCATGCCGCCGACCGGCTGGAACATCGTCGCCTGCCACTCGTAGTCCTCGGGCTGGTAGAAGCGGTGGTCCCAGAAGCGCGAAGCGAGCAGCTCTCGGAGCGGCAGCGGCGGCTGGATCTCCCCCGGCTCGACGACTGCCGGCGGCACCTGGTAGCCGGAGCGCGAGGAGCCGCCGTACTTGTAGTGCTCGTCGGGGTCGACGTCGCCGAAAACCGCCAGCAGGGCCAGCAGGTCGCGCCGTTCGCCGGCGCCGAGCTCGTCGTCGAGCGCCCGCTTGTCGATCGCCTTGGCCAGCAGCTCGGCGATGTAGCCGCGCGTGTCGTTGGCGACCTGGCGGTCGTGGACCGGCTTGCCGGCAAAGGCCTTGTCGGTCTGGAACGGCGCCGCGCGGTCCTCCATGACGTAGACCTCGAGCTCGACGCCGAAGTCGCGGCAGTAGCCGATCAGCGCCTGGTGGTGATAGGGGATGCGGCCGGGACCGGCGTTGAAGTAGAGACCGGCGTCGAAGCGGCAGGTCTGGTCGGGAAGGCCGGCCTGCTCGATGACGTCGTTGCGGCGCACGGTGAAGCTGCGGCCGCCGGCGCGCTCGGCCGCCTCGAGCACCTCCACCTGGTACTCCGCCTTCTGCAGCTCGTAGGCCGCGGTCAGCCCGCCGATGCCGGCGCCCAGGACCAGCACCGACTTGCCGCCGCCCATGCGCTGCGGCCGCGGCGCGCCGGCGTAGGCCGGCGGCGTGCGCAGCAGGCCCAGCGCCACCATGGTCTCGTAGAGCGCCGCCGCGCCGCCGGCCATGCCGACCCGCGCGAGCAGGTCGCGCCGCGTCCAGCCGCTCCGGCCGCCGGCGCCTCCCGTGCCTTCCGGGCCGGCCCCGCCGCGGTCTCCCGCGCCGCGGCTGCCACGGGCGCCGGCGCTCCCTGCAGGTGGCTCCCCCATCGGATGGTCCTCCTGGCCCAGATCATAAGATTTCTTGGCGCAGCGCGGTCAGAGTGCTCCCCGCCGGAACCACGGTGCCGCATCGAGGGAGCGCTAGCCCGGCGGAACTGTCAGAAGTCCGGGCTAAAGCGGGAGGCGCCGCCAGTGGAGGACGTAAGTGCCCTGGTCGTCGCGCACCGCGTCGGCGAGCACGGCGCGGGACCTGCCGGCGAAGCGCGCCGTGGCGGTGATGCGGTAGCGCCGGGGGGCGATCGTCTCGACCTGGCTGCCGATCTTGCCGCCGCCGAAGGGGTGCTCGTCGATGCCGGCGGTGCGGCCGGCGTCGAAGTTCGCCAGCGTCTCGGCCAGCGCCGCATCGCAGAGCGCGGCGAGGGCCGTCCCCCGGGCCTCGTCCCGCGCCAGGCGCAGCCGCAGCGCCAGCGACAGGCCGACCAGCGATAGCGCCATGGCCAGCAGGAACACCACGAACAGCGCGACGAGCAGGGCGAAGCCCCCCTGCCCGCGGCGCGCGGCCGCCGCGCACCCGCATCGGCCGGCCGGCGCGCCCGGCAGGTCGCGGCGAGCGCGCCTCCTCACCAGGCTCTCCCTAGCCCGGCGCCGCGGGGCGTCAAGACAAGGCTCTCCCGCGCGGTCTCCTGGCGTGAGCGCCAGAGCGCCGGCGGCAGCGCCAGCGGGCTGCGTCGCGTTCGGCTGCGGCGATATTGGTAGTCGACCAGCACCACCGTCGGGCCCATCGACGAGACGGTGGTGCAGCTGAAGGAGGTCGCACTGGGCAGCAGGACGCTGGCGCCGAGCGCCGTGCCATCCGCGGCAAACACGCGGCGGACCAGGGCGCCGCGCCTGAGCTGGTAGAAGATCGGACCCGGCGGCAGGCCGAGCAGCTCCAGGTAGGCGCACGACAGGTCCGGATTCTGGACGGCGACCGCGACCGAAGCTCCCAGGATGTCGGCCCGCAGCCGGGCGGCGACCAGCGCCGCGGCCGGATCGAGCGCCTCGCGGCCGGCGTCCACCAGCATCTGCTGCGTCTCCTGCAGGAGCTGCGCCGAGAGCGCCATAGCGAGCGCCAGCAGCACCATCGACACGACCAGCTCCACCAGCGTGAAGCCGGCCTGGCGGCGAGCAGGCCCCCTTGGCGCGCCGCGGCCGCGGCGCAAAATCATCTCGGCGCTCCGCTGGACCGCCAGATCATCGTCTGCAATTGCCGCCGGTGGCGGTGACCGTACACGGTGTAGGTGGCGACGACGGCGATCTCGTAGAGCCCGGCCGTGCCTGACGGCAGCACGTCGACCGCGATCTTCAGGTCCGGGGCCGGGGACCCGATCACGAACGACCTGACGGACCAACCGACGTCGGGGGTCGACTGCAGCGGGATGATGCCCGCGCGCATCTCTTCCAAGGTCCACTCCATGACCCGCACCGCCTGCCGCTCGGCGTCGATCCGGCGCGCCACGCGTGGCTGCTGCAAGACGAGAGCGATGCCGGCCAGCAGCGCGACGATCAGGATCCAGAGCGCCACCGACACCTCGACCAGGGTGAAGCCGCGCGCGGCTCGCGACGAGTGGGGCATGCGGGCTCCGGCCATGGCAGTGGCGAGCGGGGGGAGAGCGCGCTCACAGTAGCGCGGCGACGGCGCGGAATCAAACGCGGCGCCGGGCGACGATCGAGCCGGCACCGGCGCCGGCGCGCGGTCAGCGGGCGAGGAACTGCACGGCCGCGGCGATCGAGGGCCCGTCGCGGAGGATGCGCAGATGGCCGAGGCCCTCGGTGCGGCGCAGCGTGGCGCCCGGCCAGCGGCGCGCGAGCTCCGCGCCCTCGGCAAAGGCCATCTCGCGGTCGCCGGCATCGTGCAGCACCAGCAGGGGCACGGCCAGGCGCGGCGCCAGGTCGATCGGCGCGATGCCGTCGAAGCGCACTCCGAGCCAGCTCTCGGCGGTGCGCAGCAGGCGCCCCCACACCCGGTCGGAGACGCCGACGCCGGCGCGGAAGCGGGCCCAGAAGGAGTCGAAGCGCGCCGGCGGGGCGAAGAACACCGCGCGCCCGACGGCCAGGCCGCGCGACATCGCATAGGCGCTGGCGGCGGCGCCGAAGGAGTGCGCGGCGAGCGCCTGCACCGGCTTCCAGAGCGCCGCGGCGCGCTCGAGCGCGGCGGCGAAGTGCACCAGCGACGACATGCCGCCCGCGGACTCGCCGTGCCCCGGCAGGTCGATGGCGACGGCTCTGAAACCCGCCGCGACCATGGGATCGACCAGGGCCGTCATCTGCCCCGAATGGCCGCCCCAGCCGTGCACGAGCAGCACGGTGGGTCCCTCGCCCCAGGCGTGGCCGACGAGCCGCGGCCCGCCCACGGTCAGCTCGAAGCGCTCGCCGCGCGCCAGGACCTCGCGCTCCTCGGCGCGCACCGGGGTCCGGGGCGGCGTGAAGAAGAGCCGCTGGGCGAGGAGCGCGGCGGCGCCCGGCGCCACGGCGCCGGCCATGCGGAAGCCGGCGCGGAACCACGGCGGCACCCGCACCGGGCGCAAACGATCGGTCGTGCTATTTCGTGGAAGAGCTCCGGCAATGGCGCCATCGATGGGTTCCATGGGATCGCTCCTTGAGAGAAGGATCGGGGCCGGCGTTCTGTGGCCGCGGTATCGGCCGCGGCCGGCGTGAGGGCGCGCATTCGAGTCAGTGCCCTTCGCGCCGGCTGCGAGCGACGAGCGCAGCGAACGCGGCGCGCGCCCGCCGCTCCGCCTGGGGGTGCTCGAGCAGCTTGTAGAGCTGCTGGAAGGCCATGCCGATGCCGACGACCTCGTAGGCGAACTGCTCGACGTCGAGCTTGGCGCGAAAGTGCCCCTGCTCGACGGCGATAGCCGCCGCGCGAGCGACCGTCCGCTGCCAGTCGCGCTGCGACCGCACCAGCAGGTCGCGCACCGGACCGGGCCGGTCGTCGTACTCCTGGCTGAGCGCCATGAACAGGCAGCTGCCCTGGCGCTCGGGGCCGCAGATCCACGCGAGGTAGTTGTCGAACAGGGCCCGCACCCGCGGCTCGCCGCGCGGCATGGCGATCGCCGGCACCACGACCTGCGCCACGAAGCGGTCGATGCCGCGCTGCAGCACCTCGAGCTGCAGCGCCTCCTTCGACTTGAAGTGAGCGAAGAGGCCGCTCTTCGAGAGCTTGACGTCCGCCGCGAGGGTACCGAGCGACAGCCCCTCGAGGCCGACCTCGCCGGCCAGCGCCAGCGCCCGATCGACGATCTCCCTGCGAGTGCGCTGTCCCTTGCTCACTGCTCGATAATAGCACGATCGGTCGTTTTTGCAAGGAGCCGGCGGCAGGCCGGCAGGCCCGGCAGGCGGCAGGAGGCGTCAAGGACGGCCTTCGGTCTTCCCACCGTGGCGAATGGGCTCTCGACGCCGGCGCCGGCATCGACCTCCGCTGGCCCCGCGAATGTCTCGTGACCCCACCCCGGTCGAGACTCTAGCTTTTCCTTCGCGACGGGAAGGGGGCGACCGCGCCGCCCGCCTGCGCCATTTCGCGCGGTCGGCTGGCGATATCGCGCGGCGGGTGCCGCCTCGCCGGCCCGCCCGCGGGACGCCACGTCAGCGGCAAACCCGCACGGCGTATGGGTTTGGTGGGTGTGGCACCCCCGTTGCACAACTACCGGCCGTGCGCGCACTGCTCGAGAGCTCATCGCAGAAACGCAGGAAACCGACCAAAGGAGCGACTCTCAATGGAGACGGCAAAAGTCGACATTCGCAAGCTGCAGTTACTCAATGACCGCATCAACCAGAGCATCGACGCGCTCAACCAGGTGCGCCTATCGGTGCATGGTCTCTCGCATACGTCGGGGATCAACCCGAACGTGCCGACGGGCGCCTTCGGGGTGCAGGATCCCCGCTTCGGACCAGGCGCCGGCAACCTGCAGCCGCAGGTGGGCTTCCCGCAGCAGCCGGTGGGCTTCCCGCAGGTGCAGCAGGCAGGGTTCCCGCAGCTCTTCGGTGGCGGCCTCTCCCACACCCCGATGTTCTTCGGCGGCCAAGCGGCGGGCCTGAACCCTTACGCCGGCTGGACCGGCGCCCAGGGCGGCATCGCCCCGTACATGGCCTACGGCGGCATCCAGCAGGGCGGCCTGAACCCCTACGCCGGCTTCGGCGGCGCCATCCAGGGCCAGGGCGCCTGGAACCCCTACGCGGCGCAGCAGATCGGGCAGTTCGGCGGCCTGAGCCACAGCGCCGCGGTGGAGCCGCTCGATCCGTACCTGCGGCCGGTCTGGAACGATCCGCTGCTGGCGGCCAGGGTGGCGCAGACCTTCCCCTACGCGCAGTTCGCCGTGCCACCGGTGGTGACGCTGTACTGACGCCGGGGTCCGCGGGGAGGGGCGGGACCGTCCCGCCCTTCCCCATCTCGCGCATCCCGCGCGTCTCGCGTCCCCACCGAGGCCGCGGCGGCCATCGCCGCGGCCTCCTTCTCCGGCCCGCACAAGGAGGAAACGCACCATGGCCACCAGCAAAGTCACCGCCGACCCGACGGCGGGTGAGGTCACCGAGCTGCCGCGCGTCGACGAGGCCATCGCCGGCGTGGAGCGGCTCTATCAGGCCCTGACCGGCAGCCCGCCGCCGCCGGCGACGGAGGAGCCCTACTCCCCCATCCCGGTGGAGAAGGACGCCGCGGAGTTCGTGAGCGAGCGCCTGGACCGCCTGCTCGACGCGCTCGGCCGGCCGCCCGGGGAGCAGGCGGGCGCCGGCCCGGCCTCGGCGCACGCGGCCCAACCGGCCGAGGTCACCTGGAGCCCGCCGCTCACCGTGTGGGAGAACGGCGAAGGGTTGCTGGTCTACCTCGAGGTGCCGGGCGTGCCGCGCCAGGACCTGCAGCTCGCCGACGACGGCGACAGCCTGACGGTCGCCGGCAAGCGCCCGGCGCAGAACGACGGCATGCGCCTGCGCATGACCGAGCGCCCGCTCGGCCCCTTCCGGCGGCGCATCATCCTGCCCCGCGGCACCGGCGGCGGCGATGTCAGCGCCCGCCTGCACGACGGCGTGCTCGAGATCCGCATCCCCAAGCCGCAGGCGGGCGCCGCCGGCCCCCGCACCATCCCCATCACCTGACCGCAACAGTGGCCCGCCGCCGCGAGACCAGCTCGGCGCGCGGCGGGCCGCCGTGGAGCGCGGACTCAGCGCTGGCTTCGACTGGGCTGCCGGCGGGCTTGCCGTGGCTGGCGGCCATAGCGCCCGATGTCGTCATGACTGATCACGTCGATGAAGAAGATTGCGCACCGCTCCTGACGAAAGACAATGCGGTCACCGCTGCTGATCCGTGCCTCGAGGTAGTGCTTGTCCGGAAGGATGGGCTTCACGTTGAGGCCCGGAGCATCGGTCCCCTTGATCAGCGCCATCGCGACTCGATCACAGGATGCTTGGCGTTCCGCGGGTAGCCGCGCGTAGCTCTTCCACCATTGTTCCGTCCAGGTAGCGGATGCAACAGGCGGCCGGGAAGTCAAGCCGGCCTACCGGCGCCCGCGCCGGCGCTTGCCCTTGAAACTATCGAGGAGCGCCTGAGCTGCTTCGGGCGAATGCGTCACCTTGGCCCGGCCCGCGGCAAGATCGTTCTCCGCCTTGCGGATTCGGCGCTGCATCTCGGGATGGTGAAACCAGAGCTGGTCACGCGGTACCAGCGCCGCCGGCACCAGCTCGTAGGTCCCCCGCTCCGTCCGCTCGAGAAGCACGAAGTCTCCCGCCTCGAGGCCAAGAGAAGAACGCACCTCCTCGGGCAAGGTCGCGCGCCCCTTACGGTCTACGCTCAAATATGATATCGGGCTTGCCATGGTCCGATCTCCCATAGTCCCACAGTGGGAAAGTACCACACGACGCTCTGACTCACCAGTCGGCAGGTGGCGGTGGCACCGCTCGAGTCCGGGTTGGCTGGGGGGCAGCGGCACCCGGCGCGGACAGGAGCCGACAAACGCAAACCCAGCTCAGTCGAGGTCGCCGAAGACGAGCTTGACCGCGCTGTCGAGGTCGGGCACGAAGCTCACCAGCTCCGTCCAGATCGGGCGCGGCACCTGGACGCTGCGCTCGAGGTCGGCGCGGTTGCCCTCGGGCAGGATCACCAGGCGCAGGTTGCGGTTGTAGGCGCCGCGCACCTTCCACTCCGCCTCGCCGACCGGCCGCACCACCATG
>Ga0307479_10002263_pt1 | contig 17491 bp, 16 predicted proteins | sample atmos_gasesECM4C_FD_203743 | JGI IMG/M metagenome (GOLD analysis project Ga0307479, IMG submission 203743) | Hardwood forest soil microbial communities from Morgan-Monroe State Forest, Indiana, United States - atmos_gasesECM4C_515 | ecosystem: Environmental > Terrestrial > Soil > Temperate... | reverse complement strand
AATTTGACGCTCGGAAACGCAGCGCGATACCCTAACCGCTCCATGGCTAACCATTTTGAGCCTTTAACTTGCCCACCGAATTTCTTTACAACTCAAATTGAGGAGAGACATGTCGACTGAACTGCGTAATTTTCTTGCCCTGCCGTATGACGAACTGGAAGAACTGAATTTGAAGGCCAAAAAGCAGCGCCTGGATCGTGTTGCGCCGCATAAGGTGCAAGAGGAGCGCATCAAGTATTTGACCGACGAGAAGCGCATTAAGGCGGTGACCGTCCTCTTCAGCGATCTTGAAGGCCGCTTGCACATGCTTGACTACGACAAGAAGTTCCTGGTCAAGAGCTGGGACAACTTGACGTTTGACGGGTCATCGATTCGCGGGTTTACGGCGCAGCGCGAGAGTGATTTGCGGTTGGCTATGGACTGGGGCGCGTTTTACTGGGCGCCTGCGGATGTGTTTGGCTCCGGGAAGATACTCGTCTTTGGGCAAGTGATCGATAAAGACGGCACGCCGTATGCGGCGGATATTCGCGGACTGCTGAAGGGCTACGCCGACGATTTGCACGAAAAGAAGGGCTACACGCTCAACGCCGCGAACGAGATTGAAGGGTTTCTGTTTAAGGGATCCGACGCCGAGCGTCGGTATCACGAAACACATGCTTTCGAGTACGTTAATACCGGCGGCTACTATCATTCTTTGCCGGGCGATCCACTGCGCACTTTCATCGACACCACAGCGGAAGTACAACGAGCGATGGGCTTCCAGAACGAGAAAGATCATCCGGAAGTCGCGCCGTCGCAATTCGAAATCAATTACAGCTACGGCGAGGTTGTCGCGGCCGCCGATCAGATTCAACTTTACAAGCTGATCTGCCGGCAGGTGGCCACGAACATGGGCTTGACCGCGTGCTTTCTTCCCAAGCCAGTCGTGGGCGTGAACGGCAGCGGCATGCACACCAACGTTTCGGTCAGCAAGGCAGGCAAGAATCTTTTTTGGGACCCAAAGGGGGAAGAGAAGCTCAGCAAAGCAGGCTGGGAATTCGTGGACCGCATCCTGACGCACGGGAATGATATTTGCCTGCTGTTTAATTCGAGCGTCAATGCGTACCGGCGGCTTGACCCGCACTTCGAGGCGCCAAACCAGCTCAAGGCGTCAGCGGTCGACCGCGGAGCTATGGTGCGCATTCCCATCGGCAATGAACGCAGCATGCGCACCGAAGTTCGAGCGGTGGCTCCGGACGCGAACCCTTACATGGTGATGTATTCCATCTTCAAGACCGGGCTCGACGGCGAAACCGCCAAAATCAAGAATCTTCGCCAGGCGGCGCGTTATCTGCCTGACAACATTTACACCGCCATCGACAATTTCGAGAAAGCGGAATGGACGACGTCGCTGTTCGGCGCCGATGTGAAGGGACGTTATGCAGAACTGAAGCGCGCTTCGGCCGACCGTTGCCCGCGGCTGCTCGGCAATGTGGTCAAAGCGCCCGAAGTGCAGTTCCATCACGAGGTGTACAACCAGTTCTTGTGGAATCTGTTTTAGGCCCAACGTGCGCGAAATTAAGCCGTTCTTAGCTGGGCACTTTTCGCGTTGACATCATCGAGTACACGCGTCGAATAGATAAGCGCCGCGCCGGCGTTCATCGACACCGCAACGCCCAAAGCTTCCGCGATTTCTTCCTTGGTCGCGCCGGCCTTCAAAGCGGCCTCACTCTGCACCACGATGCGGCCGTCGCACCGTGTGGTAACCGCGCACGCGAGAGAGATCAACTGCCGCGTCTTCTCGTCGAGCTTCCGGTCTTGGAGTTGGCGGCGCTCAGCGTTTGGTAGCCACGGACTGTATCAGGGCTGAGCTTCATTAACTCACCCAGTCTGGCGCCGATCTCTTTGTGGTACTCGTTCCAATCGATCATCATCAGATTCTCTCCTTCTGACTGCACGCTGGTAACGCCCCGAAAGTATACTTCCGACCCGTTGTGGCGGGGCGCAAGCTTGTGAGTTTATGGTATCTTCTTTAGTTCGCTTAGACTCCGGTCGGACCTGCAGAGCACCGCCCGCAACACAACGACCGCACTTGCAAGGGGCATGTACTATGAAAAACACATATAACGGGCAGGCCATCCCTGCCGATGGAAGAGGCATCGAGTACAGCGGCGGCGAGTTGGGCGTCCCGGATGCGCCGATCATCCCATTCATCGAAGGCGACGGCACCGGGCGCGACATCTGGAAGGCGTCGCGTCGAGTATTTGACGCCGCGGTGGAACGTGCCTACGCCGGGAAGCGACACATCGCGTGGTTTGAAGTGTTTGCAGGTGAGAAAGCGTTCAACGCATTCAAGGAATGGTTGCCGGACGACACCGTCGAAGCCATCCGCGATTTTCGCGTTGCGATCAAAGGGCCGCTGACCACGCCGGTCGGGGGTGGAATTCGCTCGCTCAACGTAGCGCTTCGACAAATTCTCGATCTGTATTCGTGCGAACGGCCGGTTCGCTATTACGCGGGAGTTCCCTCCCCTGTTAAACATCCCGAGAAGATGGACATCGTGATATTTCGGGAGAATACCGAGGATGTTTATATCGGGATTGAGTGGAAGTCCGGCTCGCCGGAAGCTAAGAGGCTTCTGGAATTCTTGAATAGAGAGATGCTGAAGGGCGGCAAGAAACAAATTCGCTGGGACTCCGGCGTTGGCATCAAACCCATCTCGCCAACGGGAACGAAGCGGCTGGTGCGCCGAGCCATCAAGTACGCGCTGGCCCATGGTCGCAAAAGCGTGACGCTGGTGCATAAGGGCAACATTCAGAAGTTTACCGAGGGCGGCTTCCGGGACTGGGGATACGAACTTGCGCGGGAGGACTTTCGCGCACAGACCGTAACCGAGCGGGAAAGCTGGATCCTCGACAACCTGGACAAGAATCCAGGGCTGGCCACAGAGCAGAACGGGGCCATGATCGAGCCGGGTTTAGAACAGGCCACCGACGCATTCAAAAAGAGTATCTATGCAGAAGTGAAGCAGACCCTTGACGCTATCTACCCAACGCACGGCAAGGGCCAGTGGAAAAAGAAATTGATGATCAATGATCGCATCGCGGATTCTGTATTTCAGCAGGTGCTGCTGCGCGCCGATGAGTACAGCGTGTTGGCCACTTCCAACTTGAACGGAGATTATTTGTCGGACGCTTGTGCCGCGCAGGTGGGCGGCTTGGGTATGGCGCCCGGATCGAACATCGGTGACGGCTACGGCGTTTTCGAGGCCACCCACGGAACTGCGCCGAAATACGCCGACAAGGACGTGATCAATCCGAGTTCCGTAATGCTTTCGGGCGCGATGATGTTTGAATTTTTGGGATGGGATGAAGCGGCACAACTCATTGAAGATGGCATCGCGCGCACCATTCAGCAAAAGCGGGTCACCTACGACTTGGAGCGGCTGATGCCCGACGCAACGAAAGTGGGGACGTCGGCGTTCGCCTCGGCAATCATCGAGAACATGGCGGCTCACGCGGTGGCTCGTTAGAGAAAAAAGAAATTGATAACGCAGAGGCTCTGAGTACGCGGAGTGGCGCAGAGAAAAGCAAGGAGAGACGCGGGATGCGGAAGAAAGTGACGGTAGTTGGCGGCGGGTTCGTCGGTTCAACGACGGCGCAGCGAATTGTCGATAAGGAGCTGGCCGACGTCGTCTTGACCGATATCCTGGATGGCCCGCCGGCGGGGAAAGCGCTGGACATGATGGAGTCCGGGCCCATCACACGCACGGACGCTCGCGGAAGTGGGATTTCCACCGCCAATGGAGATTACAGCGCGACGGCAGGCAGCGACGTTGTCGTTATTACCGCGGGGTTTCCGCGCAAACCGGGCATGAGCCGCGACGATTTGCTGAAGGCCAACTACGATGTGGTGAAGGCCGTGGTCGAACAGATCGTGCGGCACTCGCCGAACTGCATCATCATCGTGGTGACGAATCCGCTGGACGCCATGGCGCAAGCGGCTTGGAAAGTCAGCGGCTTCCCCAAGAGCCGCGTCCTGGGCATGGCCGGCGTGCTGGATTCCGCGCGCATGAGCACGTTTGTGGCGATGGAGTGCAAGGTCAGCGTGGAGAACGTGCACTCGTTTGTGCTCGGCGGACATGGCGACGACATGGTCCCACTGCCCCGCTATTCGACTGTGGCCGGGATTCCCTTGCCCGATTTGCTACCAAAGGAGCGCATCGACGCTATCGTCGAACGCACGCGAAAGGGCGGCGCCGAAATTGTGAATCTACTTAAGACCGGTTCGGCGTACTACGCGCCTTCGGCGGCGGCCGTCGAAATGGTTGAAGCGATTTTGAAAGACAAGAAAAAGATCCTGCCCTGCGCCGTCTATCTGGACGGCGAGTATGGCATCAAGGGCCTGTTTGTTGGCGTTCCCGTGAAATTGGGTGCGAAAGGCGTCGAGGAAATCATTCAGATTAAGTTGACCTCCGAAGAAAACACAGCGCTCCAGAAGTCCGCGAGTTCCGTGAAAGAACTGGTGACCGTGCTGGGACTCTAGAGGTTTCGATTCGCCAGATGACAGAGACCAACAGATGAAACGCTGGATTGTGGCGCTTCTGTGGTTAGCGTTGCTTCCCTTCTCTTCTTTCGCCCAAGCCAACAACGGTGGGCCAAACTCCGTCCACGTCGCGCTCCTCAAAATGCCTTACGTAGGTGAACGCAATATCCCTGAACTCTCGGGCGGCCCCGATTATCTCGCGCAAGGAGGCCTGCAGAGGCTGCTCGAAGAACATGGATTCGCAGCAAAGCAGGGTCCCGCCGTCAGGCTAACACCGGACGAGGACAAGGCCTATGGCGCTTGGAACCGACTCGCGCTGGCCAATGGTGACTTAGCGAAGGTCGTTTCCGACGAACGACGCGCCGGCAGCTTCCCGGTCGGGCTTCTCGCCAACTGCAGTTCGATTTTGGGGATGCTGAGCGGTTTGCAGCACTCCGGCCCGACCGCGAAGCCCCTGCGCGTGGGTCTCGTCTTCATCGACGCGCACGGCGACTACAACACCCCCGAGACCACTTTGAGCGGAATGCTCGGCGGAATGCCCGTCGCCATCGCGGGTGGACTCTGCCTCACTCGAATGCGTCTCAAAACTGGCTTGGAGCCAGCCATCCCAGGTCGCCATATCGTCGAGATTTGCGTCCGCGACACGGACCCACTCGAACAGGAGCTTCTGGGCCGCTCGGAGGTTCAGCAGCTCTCTTTGGAAGATGTTCGCACACGATCCGCCAGTCTCCATCACGAGATGAAGCGGCTCTCGGAAGCTACCGATGTCATCTATATTCACGTCGATATGGACGTACTCGATCCGCGCGAAGTGGCGGGTCATCCGCTCGCGGTACCTGGAGGACCGACCAGCGTCGAACTTGCGGCGGCCCTGACCGAAATGTTCAAGTATGAAAAGGCTGCGGCCTTTGGCGTGGCGTCTACACCGTATGGAGACCACGACAAGGAAGGGCTCTCGCGGCAAGCCGCTTACAATTTGATCCTCGGCGCGCTCACAGGCGTACAGCAGCGTCCTAACTAGAAACGAAAAAGCTTTCCCGCTCCAGCCACCAAGGCCAATGTGAAGACGGCGATAACGACTTCGCCGATCGCGCCCACCGCAAACGGTCGCAAGCCCTGCTTTCGCATTTCGCGGAAGTTGGTGCGCAGGCCCACACCGGCAAAGGTCAAGAGGAATGCCCAGCGGGAGAGGTTCGCCAGCGCGGTGGTTTGTTCCTTCGTGAAGAAATGATAGGTCGCCAGAATGGAAATCAACAGGAAGCCGAGTACGAACTTCGGAAATTTCTGCCAGAGGAACGCTGCCTTGTTTCCGACGGTTTTAGCTTGGCCGCGGCTGGCCCAGTAAATCGCGTACGCGAGCACGACGAATCCGATCATGGCGTTGCGCGTGGTTTTCGCTAGCACAGCCAACTTGCCAGCGGCGTCCGAGTAGAGCGCTCCCGCAGCCGTGGCTTCCGCCGTGTTATCAACCGCGAGCCCCGCCCACAAGCCGTACGCATGGTCGCTGAGGTGCATCGCGTGACCGATTAGCGGAAACGTGAATAGAGAGAGCGCGCCTAACGCCAGAATCGCCGCGATGGCGAACGACGAATCTTCATCATCGGCTTCGATGGCGCCTTGCGTGGCTATAATGGCGCTGACACCGCACACCGCCGACCCAACCGCCAACAGGGACGTAAGCTTGGGACGAAGACCGAAAGCGCGGCCCAGCACGGTCATGAACGCGATGGCGCCGGCGATTTCGATGGCCACGAGCGCCAAGCTCACGCCGCCTAGTTTGAGCACATCACCAAGCAAGAAGCGCGAGCCGAGCAGCACGATTCCGGCCTTCAACCAAAATTCATAAGTGGCCACGCCGGAACGGAAGATCTGTGGCAGGCCGACCGTGTTGGAAATCGCCAAGCCGATAAGAATGGCCCACAGTACATACTCAATGTTCGGAAACGTCCAGTGATGCGCTTTCGCGTACGTTCCGACGTTGCGCTCCAACAATTTGCCGGCATAACCAACCGCCGCGAGCAGCAGCACGCCGGGAATCACACGCAAGAACTGAAGAGCAGGCTGGTCTGGTTTTGCTTGAGGTAATGCGATTGCATCAGCCATCGTTTCTTCCTTTCACACTCAATCTGCCGCTCACCAAGGGATGCGCGTGAAAACGCCGGCGCGAATCAGCAAGGCTGCCAGCAGCGCCGCTAGCACCGCCCAGCTGTCGATCGACAACAACCAGCTTTTCCTGGAATTCAGCGTCTTAGCGCTCATCGGCTTTCTCCTTCACTAGCTTCAACTCACGGCTGTATTGCGCGGCGCCCGGGCACCGTTCGCGCCAAGACGCCAGAATGTCTCGGTAATCTGTTGAACTCTTTGCGAGGCCACCCGGCCTACAATCATCAACGCCGGCGCGGCGAGCTGTTCCTCCTGAGCCAAACGCGCGACGTTGGTCCATCGAATTTGCTGTGCGGCGGCGGTGGCGTTTGACACAATCACGCAGGGCAGGTCTCCCGGCAGGCCACCCTCACGCAGCCGCTGCGCAACCTCGGCATAGTCCGGTCCGGGCATGTATAAAGCCAAGGTCGTCGTGCTGGTAATGGCGCCCCAGTCCATCGACGCGCCTTCCGTTCCTCTCGAAAATGTGCGGATCACCACTTGCGACGCCGCGCGTCGGTCGGTGAGGGAAATTCCAGCGGCTGCAGCTGCTCCAAGCGCCGCGGTAACGCCTGGGACGATCTCAAAATCCACGCCTGCATTTCGCAGTGCTTCGATCTCTTCCCCGGCACGTCCAAAAATCAGCGGGTCGCCGCCCTTTAAGCGAACAACCACCGGATAGTTCGCCGCGGCCGACACCAGCAGCGAGTTGATCTCCTCCTGAGTGAGCAACTTGAGTCCGCACCGCTTGCCGACGTCGATGACTTCGGCTTCCTGCGCAATCAGCGACCGAACTGCACGGCTCACCAGTGAATCGTGGAACACGATGCTAGCCTGCTGGAGCAGCCGCGCCGCTTTCAGTGTCAACAGTTCCGGATCGCCAGGACCCGCTCCGACCAGATAGACTTTTCCCATCATGCCGCTCCCTGTCCAGCGCGCTGTCGTCGCGCCTCCTCAAGAAAACGCTCAAACATGGGCTGGCTGGCTAACTGGTGAAGTAATATTTTCTTGGAATCCGCGCTGCTATCGCCAGCGCGCAGCACTTCCCTGGCAGCGCCCAACCACTCGAGCCACAACTCGTACTCCGGACCGAATTCCTTTTCCAGCCGCAAGCGCAGGCGTTGGGCGAGGGCCGGGCTCTTGCCGTTCGTGGAGATGGCGATTTGCAGATCGCCGCGCTGCACTACCGAGCCGTAGTAAAAGTGACAGCGTTCAATATCGTCCACCGCGTTGCACAAAATCCCCCGCGCATCCGCCTCGGCAAAAACAGCCTCGTTGACGCCCGGCGCGGAAGTTGCGGCGATGACGAGGTATACGCCCTCGAGATCCGGGGCCGCGAAACTCCTGGCCTGCCAGTCGATTTTGCCCTGCGCGATCCACGTAGCGATCGCTGGTGTCACTTGCGGGGCGACAACTCGAACGCGGGCGTCCGCGGCAAAGAGGCCCTCGATTTTCCCTTCCGCAATCGTCCCGCCTCCGACCACGAGCACCAGACGATCGCGAAGCTTCAAGAAAATCGGCAACAAACTCATGATTAGCCTTCCACTCCCATGGGCACTTGGCCGGCCGGAGCGTCGCGCTCCACGGGCGCTACCAAGTCTCCCGCGAGCAACCCTCGGATTTGCTCATTGGTGTGCCGCGCAAAAAAGCCCCGGAGATTTTCGCCGGGGGCGCGCTGCTCGTTGAACTCGCTCAGCAATCGCTCAATCGCCTCTGGCACTTGCGAAGCCGCGCAGCGATAACCGACCGGCCGCGCAATCGACGCGAACTCCCCGACGCTGCCGCCCACGCAGAAGTAATAGGCGTCGACCATGCGGCCATCGACCTTCAACTTCTTGCCTTCGATTCCGATGTCGGCAATCCAGTGCTGGCCGCAGCTATTTGGGCAGCCCGTGACGTGCAGCCTGAGCTGCTCTTGAAATCCAGGGAGCCGTTGATCCAGCTCTTCCGTAAGCCAGTGCGCGAACCCTTTCGTCTCGGTCAAGGCGAGCTTGCAAAATTCTGAACCCGTGCAAGCAACGGTGCCACGCGCAAAAGCCGAGGCGCGTACCGGCAAGCCAACCGCCGTCAATTCGCCGCCGACCCGCGCAGCCTGTTCGTTCGGGACATTCACAATTAGCAGGTTCTGCATGATGGTGTTGCGCAGATGTCCATCGGCATAACGATCGGAAAGATTCGCAGCCGTGCGCAATTGCTCCGGAGTGACACGCCCGCGCAGCACGTTGGCGCCGACATAAGAGAGTCCCTGCTGTTTCTGTGCGTGAATGCCGACGTGATCGCGATGAATATCCGAGGGCAGCTCTTCGGGTTCGGCCGGATCGAGCGTGAAGCCTAGCCGATCTTGTAAGGCGGTTAGGAAGGAGTCCGCTGTCCAGCCATGCTGCAAGAAGAGAAATTTCAGCCGCGCGCGCTCGCGGTTTTGGCGGAGCACCTCGGATTCGCGAAAGAGCTCCGCCACACCGCGCACTACCGGGACAGCTTGTTCCCACCGCACAAAGGCGTTCAAGCGAACGCCGAGATGCGGATCGGTGGAAAGACCGCCAGCGACACGCAGGGAGAATCCGACTTCCTCATGGCCGTGCAAACGCTTCCGCGTGGTAGCGGTAAGCCCAACGTCATTGATCTCCGGATACGTGCACCAAGACCGGCAACCCGTGATGGAAACCTTGAATTTGCGCGGCAAATTGTAGAAATCCGAATTACCGCCGAGCTGCCCGTTCAGTTCCAAGGCCAGCGGCGAGGCATCACAGTGCTCATGCGCGTCAAAACCGGCCAGCGGGCAGCCGGTGATATTCCGCGCAACGTCGCCGCACGCGCCGGTGGTCGTTAATCCCACTCCCCATAGGGTCTCGAGGACTTCCGGCAGCGATTCAATGGTCACCCAATGCAACTGCACGTTCTGCCGCACGGTGATATCCGCGACGCCACGCGCGTGACGCTCGGCGAGGTCGGCGATGGTGCGCGCCTGATGACTGCTCAGGAGGCCGTTGGGAATTCGGATGCGTACCATAAAGAATGGTGTCGCTTTGCCCTCGCCATTCTTACCGCCGACCACGCCAGCGCCGTCGCCCTGCGTGTAAACGCCCCACGAACGAAAGTAGGTGCCCAGCCATTCCGGCGGGATCGAGGAGTGCCCTTGTCGCGCAAACTCCCGAATCTCATCAAAATGCTCCCAGGCATTTTTCTCGCGTTTTAGGCGCTCCACTCGCTGCGCCTTGGTTTCCTTGATTTCGCTCATGTTGTGCCCCGAAAAAGCGCCCTGAAAAACAAAAAACCCACGTTGGCCTGGACTCTGGCAACGTGGGCTTCGGAACTCTGCTTACTTTATATCTAAGTCCGGAAACTCCTCTGGCCAGAGATGTGCGCTATACGACACGCAGCGTTGCACGCGCAGGAACAACACATTGTCTGGCAACAGATATTCATCGAGTCTTGAGAATACGTGCGTCGGCGCGCTAAAGTCAAATCACGGCCGACGCAAAAAACAAATCCATCCAATCGAAAAAGCGATGACCGGATTACGGCGATTTCTTCTTGGCCGCCGCCGCCGGGTTAGACGTGGCAGCGGGTGTGGTGGTGAGCAACGTGGCTGACTTGATGGTATCCAGCTTCGGCCATCCCTTATCCACATAGGGTTTGCCCTGCTTTTCGATCTTGTCCTGGTCGGGACCCGCGTCATCCCCGTATTGGTCGTAAAACATCTCGACTACCTTCATACCGTCGCCCTCCACTACACCGAAGGGAGCGAAACCGCGCGCATCCAAGGCTGTGTTGTCCTTCAAATTGATGAAAACCTGCGTGCTCCGGGAGTTCGGGCTGGGAGTAGCCGCATACGTGACATATCCCTTCTTATTGCTTTGCGTTACGGGATCATCCTTGATGTCGGTTCCATGCCATGCGGCGGTTACAGCAGGATATGCGCTGATTCCGAATTGCGCGACAAAGTTTGGCACTACTCGAAAAATGCTGGCGTTGTCATAGAAGTGATGCTTGACGAGAATATAGAAGCGGTCGGCCCCCAGCGGCGCCCACGAACGCGTAACCGCCAGCGTGAATTCGCCCCGCGTGGTCACGAATTTCACCTTGTATTGTGCTGGAGCCTTGTCCTTCAGCAAGGATGGTTTCAGCAGTGCTCGGTCATAAGAAGACCGGGCCGCCGTCGATGGGCCTTTCTTCGTGGTGCCCTGCGTGGCCCCTCCACTTTTTTGCGCGGAAGCGGGAGCCGGAGCTTGTGCTCGCGCAACCGGCCAAGGCGCCGCCACGGTGGCGACGATTATCCCCACACAAAGTAGAACTCCGATTCTCCCCCTCATATCCCTCACGATCATTGCGGTTCCTCTCCTCCGTTGTCTCTACCGCGCGGAATTCAGTTCCCTGCTAACGCGTTCCACCTCTGACATCACGCGCAGCGTATTCTCCCCCAGAATCTTGCGCACGTCGTCTTCCGAATAACCTTTGCGCAACAATGCCTCCGTAATCTGCGGCAACTTCGTCGCATCCTCCATCCCGAACGGCATGTTCGCGCCGTCAAAATCGGAGCCCAACCCGACATGGTCGGCGCCCACCAGTTTCACCGCGTGATCAATATGCTCAATAATCTTCGTATACTCGACGCGCGGTAGCTTGCCCTGCTGCACGTATTCCCGAGTGATGCGGTCGCCCTCAATTAACTGACAACCTTCTTTGTTACCGCAGCGTTTCTGAACCTCATCGGCGATGGCCTTCATAATCTCTGGATTCTTGTCGGCATTCATGAATTCTTCGCTGAGAAATCCGACGTGATAATTGATCTGGATGACACCGCCCTTGGCTGCGAGGTCCTTAATCATTTGATCGGTCATGTTGCGCTTGGCGTCGCAGATGGCGCGGCAAGAAGAGTGCGAAGCAATGAGAGGCGCTTTGCTGACCGCCAGGGCATCGTAAAAGGTCTTGTCGCTCACGTGCGAAATGTCCACCATCACGCCCAACCGGTTCATCTCGCGAACGACATCTTCGCCGAAATCAGTCAACCCGTTGTGGACCGCCGTATCCGTCGAGGAGTCCGCCCATTCATCATTGCCGCTGTGCGTCAGGGTCATGTTGCGCACGCCCAACGCCGCATAGGACCTCAGCACACCCAGATCGCTGGCAATCATATGCCCGCCTTCGACTCCCATCAGCGCGGCGATCTTGCCTTGCTTGCGCGCCTCGCGCACTTCCGCCGCCGTAGTCACCAGGACGATATCCTGTGGATGTCGGCGCACCTGCTGCCGCACCGCGTCGATTTGATCGATCGCGTGCTTAACGGCCTCAGGCCCGGTGATTTTGCTCGGAATCCAGATGGAAAAGAAAATCGCGCCCAGCCCGCCTTCCTTCATGCGCGGAATATCAATGCTGCCGGTCGCGCTACGTGCGCCCAGGTCAAAATCTCCGTCCAGAAAACGCTGGGTCGTGTCATCGTGCGTATCGACAACGATCGATGCGAAGTGCAGCTTACGCGCACGCGCCGAAATATCATCCGCTCTCGGCGTCGCCGTCATGAGGGCACCCGCAAATGCGCACAACCCCCCAGTCGCAATGAGCCCACCAGTCGCGATGAAAAAGTTGCGCAGCATTTCACGTGGCCGCATTCCCTTCCACTTTAATTTTGTGCTTGGAGCTCGTGGCTCACCCGTTCCACCTGCTCCATCAGATGCAGCGTGTTTTCACCCAGGATCTTTCGGATGTCTCCGTCCGAGTAGCCCTTGCGGACAAGAGCCTCCGTTATTTTCGGCAGCTTCGAGCAATCCTCCATCCCCTCAGGCATCGAAGCCCCGTCAAAATCTGACCCCAGGCCAACATGGGCGGCGCCAACCAGTTTAACCGCATGATCGATGTGGTCCACAATTCGTTCCCAACTCACGTGCGGCAGCTTTCCTTCTTCGGTCATTTTACGTTCAAGAGCAATCGCAGCCCGGGCCGTGCACTCCTGGTCATCGCCACACTCCTTGATGGCCTGGCTTAAAGCTCCCACAACCCCCGCACCACCCGTAGCCTTCTCGTAGGCATTCTTGTAGTCCTGATCGATGAAGCTCTTCTCATAATTAATCTGAATCACGCCGCCCTTCGCCGCCAGTGCCTTTATCATTTCGTCGGACATATCCCGCACATGATCGCAAAGGGCACGACACGACGAGTGTGAAGCGATCAGCGGAGCCTTGCTGACCTCCAGCGCATCGTAGAACGTCTTGTCACTCACGTGCGAAATGTCCACCATGATGCCCTGCCGGTTCATCTCCCGCACGATCTCCTTACCATAGTCCGTCAATCCATTGTGCGCCGGCTTGTCGGTCGAAGAGTCCGCCCACTCATCATTGTAAAAATGCGAGAGGGTCATATAGCGCACGCCCAAATCGCCGAAAACACGTACCATGCGGATATCGTTCCCGATCATGTGCCCGCCTTCGACTCCCATCAGTGCCGCAATTTTCCCTTGCGTGTGAGCGTGGCGCACCTCCTCTGCAGTCCGCGCAAACGTCATGTCCTTAGAAAATTTACGCACATTCTCATGGACCGCATCGATCTGGTCCAATGCCTTTTGCACCGCTGGCGGGCCCATAATTCGCCCATCGATCCAAATCGAAAAGAAAATAGCATTCATTCCGCCCTCGCGCATCCGTGGAATGTCGATGTGGCCGTCTGGATTCCTTTTTCCAAGATCGAAGCCTTTGGAGAAAAAACGCTGCGTAGTGTCGTCATGTGTATCCAGCACAATCGAGGAAAAGTGCAGGTTGTGGGCGCGATCGGAAATCGCATCCGCGGCGCTCCCATGAGCCAGCAACCCGCCCCCAATCGCACAAACCACCACACACACCATGGAAAGAAGCCGACGCATGTTGCCTCCAGCCTGAAGTTGTGCGAGAGAGTTTACCCTACCAGCCAGCCGAACAGCGCCTGTTTCCACGCCCGGCGATTAATTTCCGCCAGCGATTCTGTCAAAGGGATTTCCTTCGGGCAGGCTTTCACACAGTTTTGCGCGTTCGCGCAGTCCTCAATCCCGCCGTTGCCCATCACTGCCTGAATGCGTTCCTTAGCATGCATCGCCCCGGTCGGATGCATGTTGAACAGTCGCACCTGGCTGAAAATGGCGGCGCCCATAAAGTTATTGTGCTCGTTCACCTGTGGGCAGACCTCCAGGCAGTTTCCGCAGGTAATGCAACGTGAGAGAGGATACGCCTGTTCTTGCACTTCCGGCGCGATGCGCGGACCTTCGCCAAGATTGTACGTGCCATCGATCGGAATCCACGCCTTCACGCGCTTCAGACTCTCAAACATGAATTGCCTGTCGACCGTCAAATCGCGCACCACCGGAAACTTCGACAGCGGCTCGATGCGAATCGGCTGCTCAAGTTGATCCACCAGCGCCGAGCAGGCCATCCGCGCTTTGCCGTTAATCACCATCGCGCAGGAACCACACACCTCTTCGAGGCAATTCGAGTCGTACGACACCGGCGTTGTCTGCCTGCCTTCACGCGTAACAGGATTCTCCGCGATATCGCGCAAGCAAATGATCACGTTCATCGAAGGCCGCCATGGCAAGGCAAATTCCTCCCATCGCGAAGCCTCTTTCGGGCTGGCTCGCCGTTTGATCTTCACGATGACGTGCTTGCTCTCTGCCATGGCTATGTTCGTTTTAACTTGCGTAGCACCTTTCACGCCAATCTCATTTTGCCGCGTCATACCTTCGCGGCCGCGGCGGTATCTGCGAGATGTCCACCGGCTCATACGAGAGCTGCACGTCGTCATTCACCCATTTAGCGCGCGTGGTCTTCAGCCAATTGCTGTCGTCGCGCTCCGGGAAATCCGGTTTGTAGTGCGCACCGCGCGACTCGTTCCGGGACAGCGCCCCAACGGTAATCACGCGGGCTAGCACGAGCATATTGCCTAACTCCCGCGCGAAATTAAGGGTCTGGTTAGACCATCGCGTACGATCACTCAGGTTAATTTTCCCGTACCGCGCCTGCAAGTTCCTGATCTCGTTGTGCGCGCTCTCCAGATTCTTGTTAACTCGCGTCACGGTTACGTGCTCGGTCATGATCTCGCCCAGCTCTTTCCAAATCGTGATCGGATTCTCTGAGCCTTGCTGCGAGATCAACGCCTGGTTCATCTCCTCCTGCCGCTTTTGCTCGCGGGCAAAAACGCTGGACGGCGTAGCCTCCGCACCCTTGTCGAGATTGCGCGCATACTTCACTGCCGCAGGTCCCGCCAGCCTGCCGCCAAATATACACGACACCAGCGAATTCGCCCCCAACCGGTTCGCTCCGTGATATTGGTACTCGCACTCGCCCGCCGCGTAAATGCCCGGCACATTGGTCGCCTGATCCTGATCGTTCACCCACAAACCGCCCATCGTGTAGTGCATGGCCGGAAACACCTTCATCGGTTCTTCGCGCGGGTCAACGCCCAAAAACTTTTCGTAAATCTCCAGTATGCCTTCGAGTTTGCGATCCAGCGTTTCGCGCGGAATATGCGTCACATCCAAATACACCGCCGCTTGGCCGCCAACCCCCAGCTTCTCCTGGTAAACGATGCGATGAATCGCTCGCGTGGCGATATCGCGCGGCACCAGATTCCCGTACTTCGGATACCACTCCTCCAGAAAATAAAATCGCTCACCCTCCGGAATACTCTTCGCTGGACGTTTCTCCGCCGGATTTCGCGGAACCCAAACGCGTCCGCCCTCTCCCCGTGCCGATTCACTCATCAACCGTAGCTTGTCTTCTCCGGGAATCGCCGTCGGGTGCACCTGGATAAATTCGCCGTTAGCGTAGTCAACGCCCTGCTGTAATAGCGCCGATTGCGCCGAACCCGTGCACACGACTGAATTCGTCGAGCGCCCAAAAATCGCCCCAATCCCGCCAGTGCAAAAAATCACGGCGTCCGCAGAGAAAGTTTTGACTTCCATCGAACGCAAGTCCATCGCGCAAATCCCCCGCCCCACGCCGCCATCGTCAATCACGGCCGACAAGAACGTCCAACCCTCCCGCTTCGTCACCCGCCCTTCCGATTCGTGCCGTCGCACCTGCTCATCCAACGCATAGAGCAGTTGCTGACCCGTAGTCGCCCCGGCAAAAGCCGTGCGATGGTAAAGCGTCCCCCCAAACCGCCGGTAATCCAGCAATCCCTCCGGCGTGCGGTTAAACATCACCCCCATGCGGTCGAGCAAATCGATGATTCCCGGCGCCGCCTCGCACATTCGCTTCACCAGCGGCTGATTGGCCAGAAAATCGCCGCCATAAATCGTGTCGTCAAAATGCTTCTGCGCCGTATCCCCTTCGCCTTTCTGATTCTTCGCCGCGTTAATTCCCCCCTGCGCGCAGACCGAATGCGATCGCTTCACCGGCACGACCGAGAATAGCTCCACCGGCACGCCAGCTTCGGCCACGCGAATCGTCGCCATCAGGCCGGCCAGTCCTCCGCCGACTACAATGATCTTGGGTTGTCTCATTTCTGCGTTAGGTACGAAGCGAACGGATGCCAGTTGTATCGAAAGCTCGCTACAATCAATACACCCACACAGCTAAACACGACGCCGACCGCGACCCCCAGCTGTCCCGCCGCTCGCTGCGCACGAACTGTCGCCGCCAGTCCCCATTTGCACAAGAAGTTCCACACGCCCACGCCCAGATGAAACGAGGACGCCACCACTCCCACAATCATGAACGCCAGCGCCCACGGATTCGTCAATTGCTGTGCCATTTCCGCGTACGTAGACATTCCATGCGTAAGCCACCGTTGCGTGTAGACGTGCCACCCGATGTAAACAAACGCGATGAGCCCTGTATAGCGCTGGAACGTATACAACCAGTTTTTCACCCAGGGGTATTGCGATACGTTCGACTCGCCGCGAATCCAGATGTAAACGCCGTACCCGCCATGAAATAACATCGGCAAAAAAATAAACGCCCATTCCACAAACACACGAAACGGAATGGTCTGCAGTTCTTGTGAGGTTTCGTTGTATTTTGCCGCGCTGACCAACGCGGTGCTGTTGGACCAGAAATGTTCCGCTAAGAATGCGCCGATGGGAACGATACCGCTTAAAGAATGGAGTTTACGAAGAAGATAGCTGGTTTCAGGCCGGCTTGCCGTGGCGGACATGCCCTCTCCGCCGCGTCACTCCCCCACAAAACTGATGAATCGCGGCAAATTCAGTATAGGCAGTTGCCAAAAGCGATGCAAGTTCGCGCCATTCATTCACGATTTCCAAACATTTTGTAGTTTCCACCGTTTACGGATTGGCCGCAGCAATCTTTACCTCTTCTGGCAGCCGGTTTTGCCCAATGCTATTCTGTGTTTGCTGATCCTGCCGGGAATCCTCTTACCTGGCCGCAACTGCATTATCTGGTTCTGGACAAAGAAAATGAATCTCGTAACAGAACTTGAACGCCTTGCGGATACTCTAGAGAACGAAACAGGCCACCCGCAACAACTCTCCTTCACTTCGGTTGCGGAACGCATTGCCCACAATCTTTCTGTTCGTACCGACGAAGTAGCGATACTCGGAGTCTCTCATCGTTGGAGACATTTGCATTTTGTCGTGCCGGAGGCGCTGAAAAATGTGGGATTCATCCCGCTCTCCAGCAAATCGGCACTCGCCGCCCGCACCACGCGAGAAAGCCGTCCCGAAATTATCAATGATTTCACTTCCGTGAAACACGCCAGTGTATTCGAAGGAGTAAAATTGGCGGCCGACAACGCGGAACTCATCCAGAAAATCATTAGCGCGCCGATTCTTTCCGGCGATCGCGTTGTCGGCGTTATACAAATCAGCCGCAAAGGCGCGAATCCAAAGGTCGCTGGCCCT
>Ga0307479_10002262_pt1 | contig 17506 bp, 16 predicted proteins | sample atmos_gasesECM4C_FD_203743 | JGI IMG/M metagenome (GOLD analysis project Ga0307479, IMG submission 203743) | Hardwood forest soil microbial communities from Morgan-Monroe State Forest, Indiana, United States - atmos_gasesECM4C_515 | ecosystem: Environmental > Terrestrial > Soil > Temperate... | reverse complement strand
TCAGACTTTAGAATTTGTTACAGGCTGCCCAGACCTTCGTAGAACTGGGCGACGGCTTTGATCCCGCCAAAATAATTTTCGAGCGCGATGTGCTCGTCCGGAGCGTGCGCGTTTTCATCGGGCAATCCGAAGCCGAGCAAGATGCAGGGCACTTTGAATGTGTCGTGCATCTGCGTGACGAATGGAATGGATCCGCCCTCGCGGATAAACACGGCACGCTTGCCGAATCCCTTCTCGAGCGCGCGGTGCGCCACCTCGAAAAACGGATGCGTGTACGGCGCCACCCACGGCTTGCCCTTGCTATGCACGTCCAGCTTGAATTTTACTGTTTTCGGCAGCAGCTTGCGGATGTGCTGATCGAGGAGGCGCGTGATCTTGTCCGGATTCTGATTCGGCACCAGGCGCGTCGAAAATTTTGCGTAGGCTTTCGATGGAATCACGGTCTTCGAGCCTTCGCCAGTGTAGCCGCCCCAGATTCCGTTGAGTTCAAGCGTGGGCCGCGTCCAGAGCTGTTCGACAATCGTGAATCCTTTTTCCCCCATGAGCCCCGGCGCGCCCACGTTTTTACGGAATTCCTTCACTTTCCACGGCAGCGCGTTGAGCGCCTTGCGCTCGGCCTTTGATAATTTCGCAATGCCGTCGTAGAAACCAGGAACGGTCACGCGGAAATTTTTGTCGTGCATCTTTCCGAACAGCTCGCACAGAATCGTGATCGGATTCGGCACCGCGCCGCCGAATATTCCAGAGTGCAAATCCTGCGCCGGTCCGCTAACTTCAATTTGGTAATAATTCAGGCCACGCAGTCCGTAGGTAATCGACGGCACACCTTGCGCGAGCATCCCCGTATCGGAGACAACCAGAGCGTCGGCCTTGAGCCGGGTCTTGTTTGAGGTCACGAAGTCCCAGAGGCTTACGCTGCCGACTTCCTCTTCCCCTTCAACCATTACTTTAAGATTGATGGGCAGCTTCCCAGAGGTCTTTCGAATCGCCTCGAGCGCCCGGATGTGAATGTGTACCTGGCCCTTGTCGTCGGCTGTTCCGCGGCCATACAGGTTTCCGCCGCGGATGGTCGGTTCGAACGCCGGTGACGTCCATAATTCCAGCGGCTCGGCCGGTTGGACGTCATAGTGGCCGTAGAACAGCACGGTTGGCTTGCCGGGGGCGTGCAGCGATTCCGCATAGACCAACGGATGCATCTTCGTCGGAACGATTTCGATATTCTCAAGGCCCGCCGCGCCCAGCCGGTCAGCGACCCATTTTGCGGCGCGCTCGATGTCCGGCTTGTGGTTGGACTGCGCGCTGACGCTCGGAATCCTCAGAAAGTCGAACAGCTCGTTCAAGTGTTCATCGCGTTTCGATTCGATGTATTCGGTCAGGTTCATGAACCGCTCTCCTCTTTGGGCGCATTATTTATTTGAATGACCTCCGGAATCATAGCGCGTAACGCGACCCGAGGCACATGGAAACACTGGCCCGCGCGGGAGAGCCATATCCCTGCTCCCGGGTTGCGATGCGGGAACACTCCGTTGACAGTGGCATTGACGGCGCAATCAATGTGACGCAGCATAGAGCTATCATGCCGCAGACGGAATTCGACACCGCTCGACGCAGTACCAGGGTTTTCATGCGTGTGCGCGTGGTCGTCGCGGGGAAAAACTCCGACGGCCGCCGTTTTCGCGAAGCCTGCGAAACCATCGTCATCAATGCGCACGGCGGCCTGATGTATCTGAACCAGCCGCTGCACAAGGACGCGGAGCTGGTCATCACCAACCCGTTCACACAGGAAGAGCAGGAATGCCGCATCGTGTTTCTCGGTGACGCCACCGAAAAGGGCCAGCGCGTAGGTCTTGAGTTCCTCACTCCCGCACCCCATTTCTGGGGCGTCGATTTCGTTCCCGCTGATTGGCCCGCTCCGTCTGCCGCGGAACGCCCGAGTTAGCACTTCCATCAGAAAATTTGACAACTAAATATGTGAGGCGCAGGCTTGCTAGCGCGATCTTTCCAGCGACTTCTCGATCTGCTGTTGTACTTTCGTTCTGAATTCGAGTGGATGCGCAATCTTATCGAAAGATTCAGGTGTGCCGCCGGTGCCACGGACGATGACTGTTCCATAGCCCAGAATTCGGCCGGTCATGCTTTCTTCCACACCAATACTCTCCACCCTCGATAGAAGCATCTCGACCGTTCTGCGTGCGGCGACTCCCACTTTGGCGACCACGCGCTTATTGGTCACCGCCATTTCCGTCGCGTTGCGATTCAAGATGCCGCGGACGACGCAGACGAGGGCGACGACAAGAAGGATAATGCCCCCTACCAGCAGGGGTCCCGATGCCCCACTTTTCCCGCTCGCACGAGTTGTAGATTGCGAGATCAAAGCGAGCCCTGGCAAAAGAAAAAGCAGGCCCAGAAAAACAGGCCAGACGAGCACGATCCAGTGCAGGCGCGTCTGGTGGACGACCGTCTCTCCTTCGATGAGATGCTTTTCGACGTAGCTCACGGCGCTCCTTCGTGAATGTGGTCTCGGCAACGGTTCAAGTGTGCCTTATTGCGTCAATCTATGAACTAAATTCCGAAAAGCTCAACACAGAGGACACAGAGGCTCACAGAGAACCACAGAGAAATCTGCGTTCCTTCTGTCGTTGAGTTCCACGGAAAGTCGTAACCGCATGCATTCGGGGAATCATTTCTTCGGAATTACCGGCAGCAGCAGATACGGCTGGCGATCTTTTTCGCTGTGCAGCGTTGTCTTGCCCGCAAAAATATTTTCCGGGCGGTCGGTTGGATCGTCGTGCAGAAACGGGCCGCAGCCACGAAGTTCATTCTTGAAGTTTGAGAGTTTTCCACCGCGGCAGGCGTGCTCGTAATCTTTGCCGCGGATCGTGAGCGCGATTCTGTAACCTGCGGGGACGACGATGCTCGTTGGCCAGATCTCGATCTCCAGTTCTACCGGTACGCCCGGCTTCAATGGCTGCAGCTGGTCATGCGCGTGATACGGACGCCACGGTTTTGAAAGCGCAGGATCAAGCTTCCGATGCGAAGCGCGCAGCCAAGCCTGGCCGATGGGCGTGTGCGGATCGATCGCTCCCTGGAAAACGATTTCCGTTAAGTCCGCAGCGAAAACTCGCAGCACCGCAAAAATATCAGCGTCTTCGGTGCTTGAGGAAAGGAACAGTTTAACCGCTGAGGGACCAGTAAGTTCGATTTCGGCAGAAAGTGGCCGAGTAATGAAAGTGATGCCATCGCCCATCGCGTCAAACGTGCGGCTTGCAGGCTGCGCCTGCGGCTCCTCAACTAATGTACCGCTCGCGAACTCAAAATAGAATTTCGTCCATCGAGTGCGGGCCAGCGGCCATTCGTGTTCGAGGCGCTCTTCGAAACGATCCAGGCGGCGAACCTGCAGCAGGACGCGCGGCTCGCGGTCCCAGCCATTCTTTTCGCCTTTCAAGAAATGATCGAAAAAGCGTTTCTGCAGCTCGCGGCCATAGTCGGTATAGAAATGAGTCCAGTGCTCGATCCCGTGTACTTCGAGCCATTTTTGCGTTGAGGCGGCTCGCATGAAACCTTCAAAATTGCCGCGGGGATGCAATCCCTGGCCGCCCCAATTCGCGGCGGAGAGCAGCGGCACGTTCACCTTGGGCCAATCGGGCGAGCGGCTTATGCTGTAGTCGTCGTCGAGCGGATGCGCCAGCAGATCGGCGCCGAAATTACAGCGATTGGCGGCCAGCTCTGCCTCCGACAATGTCTTCGGCCCGCACACGAGATCTCCTGTGGCGCGGCTGCGCGGACCGCGTTCTCCAAGCCCGTGCTGTACGGTCTTGACCTGCATGTCGTACCAGTTCGCCCAGAACGTGCAGTAAATTCCTCCGTGATGCGAAGTATCGCGGTACCACTCCGCCGCTCCTTCCCAGACGCACATCGCCGCCAAGTGTGGCGGCTGAAGCGACGCCACCTGCCACTGATTGATCGCGTAATAGGAAATACCGTTGAGGCCAACTTTTCCGCTGCTCCACGGTTGCTCTCCGGCCCAGGCGATGCATGCAGCAAAGTCGCGCGTCTCACGCAGTGAAAAGGGATCGACATAGCCCGGCGAGCGTCCACAACCGCGGCTGTCAACGCGCACACAAGCGTAGCCATGCGGCACCCATTTTTCAGGGTCGACCACTTCCCAGTTTTGATAGAGGTTGGTCGAGCCGGCTGCAACGTCGGGATGCTCGCGCACCATGGTTTGCCATGCATCGGGGTAACCATCCTGGAAGGCGAGCCCTTTTGCGTACGGCCCGTAGGTCAGCAGCACGGGATAGCGCCCTTCGGCGGGAGGGCGGAAAACGTCGGCGCGCAGGATAATGCCGTCATCCATGGGGATTGGCACGTCCCAATCGATTTTCATTCCGTCGCGGAATTCAGTTTTTGTTTGCGCGTCGTGTCCCTCGGTCATCTGCAATCCTCTCGGTGCGGTGCGGAAATTGTAGCCCGCCTCTTTAGAGGCGGGGGGTTGCTTGCCAACGGTGAGAAAATCCCCGCGTCTGAAGACGCGGGCTACAACAACCAGCATCAATAGGGGCGTGAACAACGCCCACCCTTTTCACTTCTATTAGGCAGGTAAAGGCTTGCCCTTCGTTTCCACTCCGAAAGGCAGGAGCAATAGTCCTATGACGAATGCAACTGCGGTCAGCGCCACAGGAATGCCCAGCGTTTGAAAGTGGCGCACTCCGATTCCAACAAGGAACGTTGCGCCTGCTCCCGCAAAACGTCCCACATTTTGCGCGAATGCCAATGCACTGGCGCGGCATTCGGTTTCGTACTGCTCCGGGAGCCAGAAAGAATAGACGGTATAGTTCGCTCCGCCGATTCCGAGAAAAAAGAGGCACACGAAAAACCATTTCAACGCGTCCGTCTGCAAATAGAAGACGTACCCGAATGTGACCACGATGACCGCGAGCATCAGCGAATAAAAAATTGCCTGATTGACTCTGCGTCCCAGGCGGTCGGCGATGCCAGGGACGCTCAACGCTCCCAGGATCGTCCCAATGGAAAGGATCGCCGTCCCATAGGACGCGAGACGTGCCGATTCAAACGAATTGTGACCCGCTCTTGCTGCCAAATACGTGATGGCAGCAGGCACGTACACAGAGCCCGCCCACAAACCAATCGTGGAAACGAGTTGGTACATGAGATTAAGAAATGTGCGGAAACGATATCGTGGTGAGAAAATTTCTATAAACGTGCGCTTCAAGCTCCATTTTTCCCCGAGCGGGCCTCGCTTGGCTTCCCAGCGGGCCGGTTCGCTCATGCCTTTGCGGATGAACACCACGAGCAGCGCCGGCACGCCGCCGACGACAAACATCCACCTCCAGCCGAACCGGCTGCCGACGAAATAATTCGCCAGCGCGGCCAGAAAAAATCCAAAGTAATAACCAGTGTGCATCATGCCCGCGCCCATTGTGCGGCGCTCTTCCGGCCACTCTTCGGAGATCAGCGTCGCGCCCATGGCCCATTCTCCGCCGATGCCGATGCCGGCAAGAAGCCGAAGCACGGCGAGCGTCCAAATATTGGTGGCGAAGGCGCTCAACAACGTAAATAGCGAAAAACAAATAATGGTGAGCATAAGGGTGCGAACGCGTCCAAAGCGGTCGGCGACCGGCCCCCACAGCAGGGCCATCCCCCAGCCAACCAGGAACAGAGCGAAGAGAACTCCGCCGTAGTAACCGATATTTGCGGTGCTAGCTGGAATTCCCGATCGAGGCAGCAAGTCCCGCAATGCCGGAACCAAAACAAGTGCATAGATGAATGAATCCATGCCGTCCAGAACCCAACCGCCCCAGGCTGCCCAAAATCCGCGAACTTGGTTTCGTGTGAGCGGGATTCGTGTCGGTGTCATTGTGCCGTGGGAAAAATGCAGAAGCACCCTGGTCGTTTAGAGGTCATTGCGCCTGGGATGATACCACTGCGAAGATAAGAATCGGCGTTGGGAACGGCGTTGCTCGGTGGCACATTTTCCCGGACTCTCAAGTGCGTCGATGCAATGACTTCAGTAGCGCCGGCGTCCCGACGGCTCATTGCTGTTTCCTGACCCTCCAAAATCGCCGGCCCTTCCTTCCTCAGGACGAGCAAGATGCCGGCGCTACCTCGGCACACCACATTTGCGTAAATGGATTCCGTTCTCGCGCGCCTTGAGTGGGAATCTCAGTTACAATTCCCCAGCACCGGACGCCGCCAGGCGCTGGCGTTGTTGGGAAATGCAATTGGGATGAAGGGGGGCTCGATATGGGACGTGATCGACGTTCGCATTTGCCGGTAGAGAAATGTGGGACAAATCTCACGCGGCGCGGGTTGTTGCAACGCGCCGCGTGGCTCACCGCCGCGGCATCGTTTCCAGTAGTGGCGGATCTCGCTGCGGAAGACGTCAGCCCTGTAATGACCGCGCTCAGCACCTACATGAGCGAGGCCCGTAATCGCGAATTGCCCGACAAAGTGTTGCAGGAAACTAAGCACCACATCCTGGACACGATCGCAGCGATGGTTTCCGGGTCCGAGCTGCCTCCCGGACGTCATGCGATCCAGTTCGCCCGCTCCTATGGCGGCGAGAAGATTGCCACGGTTGTCGCGTCGGATGTTCTCTGCGGACCGATCGAGGCGGCCGTCGCCAACGGCGTGCTGGCCCACTCAGATGAGACCGATGACGACTTTACCGGCGGAGGCGCGCATCCGGGTTCCGCGGTCGTGCCGGCCTCGCTGGCGCTTGGCGAGCAGTTCGGCGTCGGCGGGATGCACTTCGTGCGCGCCGTGGCGCTCGGCTACGATATTGGAATGCGCGCATACAAGGCCTTGGGGCCCAAGATGGTGCTTCGGGACACGCACAACCTGGTCGGAACGTTTGGCGCCTCGGCAGCCGCTGGTTCCATAGCAAGTCTGAACCCCCAGCAAATGAGGTGGTTGCTTGATTACGCCGGGCAGCAAGCAGGCGCGGGCATCGGCGCGTGGCGTCGCGACACCGAGCATATCGAGAAAGGTTTTGTATTCGGCGGGATGGGCGCGCGCAACGGGGTCATGGCTGCGATGCTGGTTCAGGAAGGCTGGACCGGCGTCAGCGACATTTTATCGGGCTCTGAAAGTTTCATGCAGGCCTACTCCCCGCAGGCCGACCCGTCCGGCTGGACTGACAAGCTCGGCGAGCGCTACGAGGTGACGCAGACGACTATAAAGAGATGGACCACGGGAGGGCCCATCCAATCGCCGCTGGACGCGATGCAAATACTATTAAAGCGGCATCCCTTCGAGCCGGATCAGGTGAAGCAGGTGGTCGTGCGCGCCGCCACGAGCGCGGCCTTCACCGTGAACAACCGTGAAATGCCGGACATTTGTCTCCAGCACATGATCGCGGTGATGATGATCGACAAGACGGCTTCGTTCAAGGCGGCGCACGATAAGCCGCGAATGCAGGACCCGGAAGTGCTTCGTCAGCGCGCGAAAGTGCAGCTCATTGGCGACGAGGAACTCGAAAAACTTATCCCGGTGCGCGTGGCGATTGTCGAGGTCACGCTAAACGATGGAACCAAGCTCTCCGAGCGCGTCGAGGCGGTGCGCGGTACCCCCGAAAATCCCATGACTCGTGATGAGGTGATTTCAAAATGCCGCGACCTTATGACGCCCGTCCTCGGTGCTGCGCCTACCTCAAGCCTCATCGAGAAAGTGCTCGGCCTTGAAAACGTGAAGAGCATCCGGGAGCTTCGGCCGTTGCTGCAACGGACTTGATTGAGTGAAGCCTGTAGTAGGACAGGCACTCCTGCCTGTCCGATTTTTGTGCTTCTAACTGGACCTGGACAGCCAAGAGTGGCTGTCCTACTCGCAACCTGTCCGCGTCTGTCGTGCTGTGAGCTAGAATCTTAAGCGCTCGTCTCTGAGGAATGCGATGAACACGCATCTTTTTAAGGCAGGGATATCCGCGGCGTTGGCAATCGCGTTCGCAACTTTCTGTCCACCGCCATCACTTGCTCAAGCGAATGTACCCCGCTACGAAGTCGATGCCTCTTGGCCCAAGCCCTTGCCCGATCGTTGGGTAACCGGGGAAATGGGAGGAGTGTGCGTCGATTCCCAGGATCATGTATTTATCGCCCAGCGAGTGAACGATGTGGGAGGGATGGACGGCCATCTGGAAGGATTGACCAATGACGAGCTGAACGCCGGGCAAGCGGCGCCTCCGGTAATTGAATTTGACGCAGAAGGCAATGTGGTCAACTCCTGGGGGGATGCAAACCTCCTTCCCAAGGATTTGCACGGCTGCGCGATCGATCGAGATGGCCATGTGTGGCTCGACGGATCCGAGGACGGCATCGTGCAGGAATATTCGCATGATGGTCGGGAGCTTCTGCTGCAGATCGGTAAGCGGGGCGTTTTCGATTCTTCGGACGGCACTGTCACGGGCGCGCCTTTGAATTCGAGCCCGTCGCAGTTCTTCCGAGTGTCGGAAATCGGATTCGATCCCCGCAATGGCGACGTTTATGTCGCCGACGGGCATGCCAAAGGAAAGGGCGGCAATAATTTTCGCATCGTGGTGTTTGACAAGAGCGGGCACTACTTGCGCCAGTGGAAGTTGCACAGATCGCCTGAAGAAGCTGGCGCCGCGGCCGCGCCAACGGTGCATTGCGTCCGGGTGAGCAATGATGGCCTGGTGTACGTATGTGATCGATGGATGAATCGCGTTCAGGTCTTCGATACTACGGGCAATTTTCAGAAAAACATTCCTTTCGCTTTCAAGGTGTGGACGCCCATTCCCGCGGGTGGAACTGGATCGCGGAGGGAGGCGATGCTGGTGGGATCGTGTTCTTCCGTCGAATTTTCCCGCGATCCAGGCCAGAAGTTCATGTACGTCATCAATGAAATCGACGAGCAAATTGATGTCGTGGATCGAGCGACCGGACGCGTGCTCGATAGCTTCGGACGTCCGGGTCACCAGGTGGGAGAATTTATGCACGCTCACACGATGGCGCTGGATTCCAAGGGCAACATCTATGTTGGCGAGTCCGTCGATGGCCGCCGGGTGCAGAAATTCAAGCTTGTGGGCAGCCGATAATTGACTAGCTCGCTGAAAAACAAAATCCCCACCCTTGCTGAAAATCGCAAGGATGGGGCACCCACACCCCAACTTCAAAATCAACCAAAAACTGCCCCCGCCCAGGGCAGTTGTCCCCGCATGACTCAGCGCGCGCGAATGATTTCGCTCAACATATCGGGCTTGGACTCGTCGCGCGTCAGGTGCGGATACTTTTCTCCGCCGTGGTAATCGAGGGTGAATGTCCGGAAATAGTCCGTGTTCTCGATCAGCAATTGCAGGGGTTGCGAACTGGTCTTGCCGGCGAGTAATGCCTCGCGGAAAACCTTCGGCGTATAGCGGCGTCCGTTGACGGCGACCAGCTTCATGCCGGGGCCAATGCCGGCACGAGCGGCGTCCATGCCTTCGATGGTATCCACGATTTCGCCCTCGTAGTGACAGTCGCCACCGCTTGTGGACGCCAGACAACTCGAGTCCAGGATCAATCCAATGGAGAAAGAAGCATTGATAAGGTCGTGGCCGTCCTCCCAGCCTTTCACCATTTCCGAACGGGTCTCATCGTACGTGAGCTTCCATCCGGTGCGTTCGATGCCATCGAGTGGAGCGTGTGGATCGTGGCTCGTAAGCCGCTCCGTCCAGAAACCTCGCCAGTCGTAGGGGGCCACCTGATTTAATGCGGTCACCACGTCCTCGAAGGTATATGTTTTCACAGCAGGTGCGGTGCTAGGCGCTCCGTGGAAGATGCGCGTGAAATCATCGAGAGACCGATCGCCCTTGCTCTGGCTGCGAATGATCGAATCCGCCCACAACCAGTTCAACTCGTCCTCATCGTAGAAATCAACGTCCCGGCGATACGAGTCCCACGCTTTTGGAGCGTCGTAGAGCTGCGCCGCGGCGTCCGCTGTGTCCTGCAAGTTGCGCCACGATCTTCCCGGGCGGTGATCGAGTTGCGCCGCGATGCGCGCCAATTCTTCGCGGAACTGCTCAGGGGTCCACATACCGCTGCGAGCGGGAAGAATCTCACCCAGATATTCAGTCAGCCCTTCGTACACCCACAGAAGATCGTCCTGCATAGTTTGCTGATAGTCGGAGGTGGTCAGATCGGCGGGGCGGCGGAATTTCCCGTTCCACGAGTGTACGTACTCGTGTGGCAGAAGAGAAGCGCGTGCAATTCTCAATTCAGGATCGATCAGAGTACGTTCCTGCGTGCGGCTGTCGTTTGATTCATGGTGTTCCAGGCCAAAGTGGGCCACGTGATCGCTCAACGTGTACAGGAAGTGGTAGTCGTTGTAATGCGTGGCGCCGAACAGCAGCGCTGCCTGCTTCACGAGGTTGCGGTAGGTTTGCCAGACTTCCGGCGGCGGCTCGAGTGCAGTGGGACTATCCGCTGCGACATCCAATTCGACCGGAGGATTTTGTCCCGGGTTGAGAGGGACGATTTTCAGATATTCGCCGGTAATCACTGGGGAATCCACCAGCGTGTAGAGCGAAACTGGGTTGAAATGAATCTCGTTTCCGGATTGTGAGGACACCGGCAGTGGAGTGCCGAACTTCCATCCGGAAGGGAGTTTTAGGGAGGCGGAGTAGGTGAGCTGATCGGCGGGCCAACCTTTGGGATACAGCAAGACTTGATTCCAACTTATGACTGTGAGTTTTTCTGTCGCCGAAGCCGCCGCGGAAAAAAGGGCCTGGTCCGCACCGGCAGGGGAGAGGAAATCAAGAGTAGCCTGGACTTCCTGAACACCGGCAGGGACCTCGACGAGAATCGTCCAGTTATCGTCCAGGGCGCGGCGCCATTTCAGGAGCTGGGCGTTCCCCGTGAACTTCAGACCCGCTAAATTAATCACCGGCCCGCTGGGCGCGTGTTCACCCGGAATCCACTTGGGGTAATACAAGGTCAGGGTGCCCGGCGCAGCAGGGATCGTAAGCTGCGCGTGAAATATCTTTCGCGGAGCGTCGGATGCATCGAGCGCAATGCTGATGTGCGGTGCGGTGGCGGCGTGCAACGAGACGGAACACACTGAAACCAGGACGGTGAAGAAAAGAGCGCCGCGCGAAGGCTTCATGAATCCTCCTTACGAGAACATTTGCATAAAATGGCGGAATTGCTGCTTAGTCTCGCCGCCTGTGATTATTTCAAGATGCGAATGACAACCAGAATGCCTTGAGGCGATATAATCGGCGCGCCCGGAAACCGCCTGTCAACTCCGCGAAATTGTGTGGAGGAAGTCTCCAATCAGCCGACATGATTTCAGGTTGGGTGACAAAGGTTTTGATTACCACTTGTAGGGGCCTCAAGGGCAGATAATAACACTCCGTTAGGTCAATACGGGACTACGATACTGGGTCTGCGGGACCCCAGCCCCTGATTTGTTTCAAGGGCGGGTTTCTTCATCTAACTGGGGGAGAACATGAAAATTGCGTTGAACATCGTGGGCGCGGTGCTGGTGTTTGTCGGCAGCGTATGGGTCCTGCAGGGACTCAATGTGTTGCCAGGAAGTTTTATGTCAGGGCAAACGCAATGGGCGGTCCGCGGCGGGATCGCAGTGATAGCGGGTATCGCCCTGTTGCTGTGGGCAAACCTGAAACGGCAGCGCGCGGCTTGATCCCTCACCGTGGATGTTAGTGGGTACAAGTAACGCGGCCCCAGGCGACCCGAATCGAGACCGCCTGGGGCGGAGGGTTGACACTAGGAGGAGACGTGCTCTTGTTCAACACGCAGTTCGGCCACCTTCTTCAGCAGCCACTCGCGCTTGCCCTCGTGACGCTCGGGAGTATACCGGATGTTGGTGATTGATCTCCCTGGGCGGGAAACGAATTGGAATCGTTCGCCGCTTGGAGCAACGCCTTCAAATACACCCGACTCAGCCTTAAGGGCTTCCGCCGGATCGTAACAAATAATCGTCTCGTTGATGTTCAGCATACTGTTCCTTTCTCTTAGGTGTGGGATTCTCCGGGCCCGACACCCCCGCCGGATTTTTTACTCTTGTGTCACCAAACTTGTCAAGTGGTGAAGTGAGGACCCGTGGGTGGCACATGAAATTTCCGCCGGGATTAGTGCGTGGAGTGTCCCATTCCAGCACAACCAAACTCGGTGGGCAGTGTGTGAGGATCACTCTGTAGGCACGGCTAACCCAAAAAGGCGCCGCGCAATTCAATCCTCTGGCGTTTGCCGTTCGGTCCGCGGGATGACTATCTTTAGCTGCGTTTCAGGACATTGAGGAGCAGGCTTTTCCATCAACCGAAATGCGCCTTGGATTTCTCGCGATTGTAGGTCTCACGGCCTGCGTCGATGGCGGTGGCAATTTGTTCTTTAGTTTGTGTGACCATTTCCTTGCCGCGTTCGACTGTTTCTTCGGCGCGTTCCCTCAGTTCCTGCGCTTTGTTGCGCGCATATTCATTCGCTTCTCTTGTTTTTTTCGCGAGGTATTCCCGGGTTTCCTTACCGGATTTCGGCGCAAGCAAAATCGCAACCGCCGACCCTATGCCGAGCCCCACCAGGAAATAGTTTATATTGGAAATCGCTTTCCCATTTTCAGCCATGACTCGTTTCCTCCTTCACGAAAGAATTTATTTTTGAGCGGAACATGCGGGCGCCGACACTGGCACTCCCCCTGACAAGGAGTACCCGCCCCCGAGATAGTAGTAGCCTCGGCAAGTTATTGCAATTGCAGCAACCGGTTCTCGGGAAGATCCCAGGTAGCCATCAAGACTAAGATGCTACTCAAGACCAAAAGAATGCCAATCGCTCTCTGTTTATTCTTGTCCATTACAAATCTCAGGTGTTCCTTGTAGCCGGTTGACCAGGCGTATCGAATAGGGCATGCCGCGTACCACACTGAGAATTATCGGAAGTAGCGGAAGCAAAGCGGTTACATTCTGATTGCGACGACAACCTGGGTGATGGCCGGGTAAATTGTTCAACTCAATCGGAAGATGTGACGGGTCGCTATTTGTTTTCTCTAGATGCGGGCTCCCGTGAAAAAAACCAAAATCAAAATGCCCACGTGTCGTCCCGGAGAATCAACCGGGACGACACGTGGGGTTTGCCAAAAAAATCTCTTCCTTCAACCCAGGCCCCCCCGCATGGGCTGAATCGCGTATCGGGATATCCCTCTACTGAATGCAGCCAGGAGCGCCGGAAGTGTTGGAATTAAAGGAGTTATTGATCCATGTGTTTGCGCAAGTGATGTTATTGTCTAGGAGGTCAGTCAAGTTGCCGAGCGCTGTGTTGCCCTCAATCATGTTCCCAGAGCCCGTTCCAACTTCAATTCCAAACTGTCCATTTGAATCGATGGTGTTCTGGCGGACGACGTTATTGTCGGCAGTGCGGAGAAAGAGGCCGTCGAGAGTATTGCCACTCAAATTGTTGTGGATGAATCTGTTTCCGTTGCCACCGTCCACTTGGATGCCGAAACCGAAATTGGCCGTGATCACGTTGTCACGAAATTCGTTATCCGTCGAGGCGGTGGCGGCGGTGGTCGACGGAGTCGTACGATCGCCGGCGAAAACATCGATTCCGTCAGTGGGTCCCGGCGTCACACCGTTTCCCACCACCACGAGGTTGTGTACCCGTGAATGCTGCACGTAATCAAGTTCGATTCCCGCGGCGGCTCCCCCGGTCACTGTTCCAGGGCCTGCAATCTCAATGTTGGAAATTCCAGTAGTCCCCCCATTCACCAGAATGATCGTGCTTGCTGGAGCAGTTCCCTGTATGGTATGCCCGCGCAGTTCGAGTTTGACATCGCTGACATTGATTGAAATTCCGACGCCCGGACATTGCTTCAAATCGTTGGCGAGAAAATACCGGCCGTGATTGTTGATCATGAAAGTTACGCTGCAATCGCTGATCGCTGTGGCCTCATGATCATGATCATCATCCTCGGCCCGGGTGAAGCCCTGAAAAGCAAATAGAAGCGCTATCCCCGCCAGCATCGCGGAGGCAACCCGCCACATAAGTTTGTTCGTGTGATTCTTCGGGGCCGAGTGAGTTAAGAAGCCATTTTTCATGTCTATTCTCCTCGTTAGATGTTGAAGTTTGTCAAAATAAGTGTCTCAGTATGTTTGGGGTTAGCCGAGTATCCATACGGGCACGTGTCCTCAACTAAAAAGCTGGTCGGAAGGACAGGTGAGATGTCCGGCCCATACAGGTTTTTCGCCGGTGGTTTTTTCTTACGCTCTAGTCCGCCGGAGTGTGGCGCGGGCACACGAGGTTCGCCGCCGATGCGCTGGCCCGCCCCGGACTTTCAGCCGTGGCAGGCTGGGGCTTGACCGGTTAGACGGATAAACGGAGAGGTGGGCGGGAGATTGAATCCGTGCTCGTCGAGGACGGCATCCTCAAAATCTACAGGAAGGGTGGCACGGTTCTTTCGGCACGCACCCTAGCCGCGAAGGTGAGTCCGGAAAATCCCATGACCTATGATGAGGTGGCTGAAAATTTGCGTCTCGGATTATCTTGCGGGCCGGCAGATTGGGCTCCTCCAAGACATTCTCGGCCGTTAAGCCTGCTTTGCGTGGCGCGGTCTTAGGGCTGCCGCAGGAAGCCATGATCAGCAAAACTCCCGTCACCGTAGTATCCCGTGATCGCCCCGGCCGGGTTGACACTCTCGGGGAATGTTAAGGTCGCTCCGGGAGCATCGAACGTGATGAGATTGCCGTCGGGGGTACGCAGGAAACCATGCGGCACAGATTTCATATCTTGGTAATATCCCGTCGTGGTCCCCACCGCGTTGATGCTCAGAGCAAACGTGCCTTGGCCGGAGCCTGTTCCAGCGCCCGGGGCGTCGAATGTGACGAAGGTGCCATCAGGACCGCGCAGGTAGGCGTGAATCTGGCGGCTCGCGTCCTGGTAGTCGCCCGCGATCGTCCCACCAGAATTGATCTGTGGCCCACAGGGATCTCCACATTGTACAGGACTGGTGGAGTTGGGGCCTCCTGGAGCGTCGAAAGTGGTAATCGTGCCGTCGGGAGCGCGTAGGAAACCGTGGGTCCCGCTCACATCGAAGTATTGTCCCGCGATTAGCCCCGCCGAGTTGATGCTGGTGGGCGCGATGTAAAAGACGTCCGGACCGTCGAAGGTGGTGATCGTGCCGTCTGGAGCCCGCAGGAAGCCGTGACCCACAAAACTCGCGTCGGTGTAGGATCCCGTGATCGCCCCAGCCGAGTTGATGCTGTTGGGGCGCGTGCCTTGCGTGGAGCCGGTGCCAGCGCCGGGGACATCGAAGGTGGTGATCGTGCCGTCGGGAGCCCGCAGGAAGCCGTGACCCACGGAACTCGCGTCGGTGTAGGATCCCGTGATCGCCCCGGCCGAGTTGATGCTGTTGGGGCGCGTGCCTTGCGCGGAACCCGTGCCAGCACCCCGGACATCGAAGGTGGTGATCGTGCCGTCGGGGGCGCGCAGGAACCCGTGAGAAATACCGCCGGAGACGAAATAGATTCCGGTTATCGCCCCCTGGGGGTTGATGCTGTAGCCGAGAGTGCTAACGGCCCCTGGAGCATCGAATGTGGTGAAAGCAGGCGCTGGCGACGAGGGAGTCCCTGACGGAGCCCCACAACTCGTGAGGAGACAAATTAGCAACAGCACTGTTGACAGCAGGAGCCAAGACCTTCCTAAGTTAAGGTTCATTATAGTTAAGCTTCGATTTGATGCTAGTTTCGAGCTCCGGGGGGACGTCCCATAATACCGTCAAATACTAGAGAGTCAATTATTTTCCTGATTCCTTGATCCGGATGCTACGGAATCTCACTTTGAGGGTGGCCGGCGAAAGGGCCCTCCAGAGTCTCTGAATGCGGATTCGCATTAACTACTTCTTTTCGGACGGGGGAATGACCGAGTCCTCAACCTGTTTCTTATATTCTGCAAAATCTATTGGTGAGCAGAGGAACTCCGGCATATCGTAGTCCGGTGGTTGCAGGTGGAGAGGGAACTTGTTGAGACCCTGCCAGGGTTCCTTATACATTTTCGGGTCGTAAATCGTCACAGTGAGTTCCATGTTGTCATGGTCCACGCGGTGAAAGCGTTCCTCGACGCGCAAATCCTCGCTATGCGGACGGCCCGCGTGATCGAGCCAGCTTCTGGGATTCAGCCCGACCGTCTCAACGACGAACGTGTAATCGTCCACCCATTTTCCGACGGAGTATCCGTTCCAGCGCGGGTCCGGGTCCTTGGGGAGTTCTCGCCCATCGGTCCAGATGGTGCGCCAGTTACCAAAATATTGATTTAAGTAAATCACTTGGTTCGCAGTCTGAACGAGCTCGATGGTTCTCAATTCGTAAAGTTCCATGCGCGGGAACCCCACCGGATCGCACTGGTCCATGGGATCATTCGCAAGCGCGGCGGGGACTTGTCTGACACCCGGTCCCGAGGGCTTATGGGCCTTGAGGGCTTCCAGGCCCAAAGGCGTGTACTGGAGAGGCCGCATGATGTGCGACTCGTCGGGCCGTCCACCTTCGACGCCTTGACCTCGGGGTGCTTCCAATGCCGGGTGTTCTAACGCGCCACTCGGTTGGCGTCCCCCATCCTCTTCCGCAGCATCCCAGATGCCCGAAATGTCGCGGCGAGGAGCAGGCGCCGATTTCTTCCCGGCGTATGCGGGTTTGATCGGCGGTATGCTGTTCCATTTATCTGGCTTGGCCTGTTCTACCGCCGCTTTGGGCGGAGTTGTTTGCGCGCCCAGAACGGGAGAAAGCGTCAATCCTGCAAGCAGGGCAGCTACCGAAACCACCAAACTCTTGGACATTTCCGAAATGCCTCCGGCAACTTCCATCCTATCCGTTTGAATCCATCCGCGTCTAAGGCAGTCAAAATCACACGCCAGATTGCCATAGGCCCGCGCCGCTAGTCAGTGCGGCAGGCGCGTTCGCCCGAGCAATTCCTACTGGAACTGTTTGCCATTGATCACGATACGCCTTCTTGGAGCGGTTGGGCTGGCACTTCCCAGGAACGCGACCGGGTTACCATTCTTCGCCTGCATGGCGTCAATTTCGACTTCATCGCCGGGCTTGAATGTATTCTTGGTCCAGCCTATCGCCATCATGGACACCGGATTTTGACCTTCGACAATCCAATGCACCGTGTTGCCACTGTCGTCCTTGCCGTCGAGTTTCACGAAAACGTGGGGATTCGACCAAACATACTCCGTCACTGTGCCTTTCACCGTGACGCTCTTGGACGTATCGTACGACGCGTTGCCGTGATGCGCGAACAGCGGAACAGAAACCGCCAACAGGCTAGCAATTGCCAAGAAAAAGGGCGCAAGCTTGTTTCTCATAGTATTCCTCCTGAATCTTGTGCGGGACAGCATCCAGTTTAGCACGGCCTCCCGAGGGCAAGAACGATTCCAATGATTTCTGTTTTGACCGCCCAGATGGGCATTTTTATACACCTGAAATCGTCTCGAGTGAATCGAATTGTTTTCGTCGCAGTCGGGAAAACTATCAGTCCGGTTCGCGCTGATG
>Ga0307479_10002261_pt1 | contig 17509 bp, 11 predicted proteins | sample atmos_gasesECM4C_FD_203743 | JGI IMG/M metagenome (GOLD analysis project Ga0307479, IMG submission 203743) | Hardwood forest soil microbial communities from Morgan-Monroe State Forest, Indiana, United States - atmos_gasesECM4C_515 | ecosystem: Environmental > Terrestrial > Soil > Temperate... | reverse complement strand
AAGAAGCTTTTGCAGCATCGTCGGAGGCCGCCGTCTCCGAGAGTTGTTGGAGAAATGACTTGAGGCCGGGAGCGGTATCGGGATAGCCGACGGGGCCGGCCTGGCCAGGGGCTGAAGGCACAAAGCACAAGGAAAAAACAGCCAGCAGGAGAAAGGAACCATAAAAGAAAAGTGCAGAAACACAATTGTTCCGGCGCATCCCAGGATTCTCCTTGTTGTCGGTGGCTAGCTTCAAAGAACTTAATCGAAGATATAACAATACGCAACTCGTTTGAGAGAGCTGCGGTTCGAAACAGGAGCGATCCGAACGGTTGGCTGAAGATGCGGCAAGACTCGACGCAAAGGACTACGCGCCGATGCAGGAGCGCAAGGCGTTGGCGAGAGACTGGCTGAAGCGTTGCACGTCGGCCTCGTGCTCGGCCTCGATCATGACGCGGGCGAGTTGCTCGGTCCCGGAATAGCGCAGCACGACGCGGCCGTTGTCGCCGAGCGCGGTTTGCGCTTCGCTGAGCGCTTGGGAAACTTCCGGCAGGGTGTCCAGCGGCGGCTTGGAACGCACCTTCACGTTGACGATCAGCTGGGGGTAATCCTTGAGCCCTTCGACGAGCGATTCGATCTTGCCGTGCATGGAAACAAGCGACGCAATCTTGACCGCCGTCAGCAAGCCGTCGCCGGCAGGGCTGTCATCAAGGAAAATGATGTGCCCGGACTGTTCGCCGCCCAGCACGTTGCCGCTGCGCAGCATCTCTTCGAGCACGTAGCGGTCGCCCACCGCCGCGCGGGCCAGCACAATCTTTTCGCGCGCGAGAATCCGCTCCAGCCCGAGATTGGACATTGAGGTAGCCACCACACGGTCGCCTTTGAGTTTGCCAGCCGATTTCAGGAAGCGCGCGGCGGCCAGCAGCACGCCGTCGCCATTGACGATTTTCCCGGTTTCGCAGACGAAGAGCGCGCGGTCGGCATCGCCATCGAAGGCCACGCCCAGCCGCGCTTTTTCCGCCACAACCTTCTTCTGCAAGCCCTCCAGATGCAGCGAACCACATCCATCATTGATATTCCGGCCGTCGGGTGACACACCCATGCTAACCACGTCCGCTCCAAGCGAGCGAAACAGCTCGGGGCCCAGCTTGTAAGCTGCGCCATTGGCGCAATCCAGCACGATTCGAAAACCGTTTAGCTTTGCGCCAGGAATCACGCGGCTGCGCAGAAACGCCAGATACTTCGCATCCAGCGATTCATCGGGAGTAAGCCGCGGCGGATGATTCGGCGCAGCTCCGCTCAAATGCTGGAAGATGCCCGCTTCGAGCACTTCCTCCACCGCGTCGGGAAATTTCATCCCCGCGTGTGAAAACAGTTTTACCCCATTGTCCTGGAAAGGATTGTGCGACGCCGAAATAACCACGCCCGCTTGAAAATCATTCTGCCGCACCAGGCAAGCCACGCCGGGAGTTGTAATTACGCCCGCGAAGGCCACCGCAGCTCCCGCTTCTTTCAGTCCCGCGGCCAAAAGAGCCGCGATGTGCGGGCCGGATTCGCGCGTGTCCATGCCGATCAGAACGCGAGCCGAGCCATGCACGCGCTTCAGATAAGCGCCGAGGGAACGTCCCGTGGCGTAGAGAGTCGCGTCGTCCAGCGGCGGCGTGCCGGGAATGCCTCGAATCCCATCAGTCCCGAAGAGTTCTTTGGCCATGCGAGAAAGTCTGCTTTCTCCAATGTGACGGCGGGGCGACCGGCTTCCTTGTGGGCGACCTTCGAAAATTCTAGCACATTGGAAAAACCCTGAATTGGCAGCTCGCTGATCAGTATGTCTTTTGCATCACCGCGCCTTATCCGATGAATCATGCCCGCAGTTCCGCGAAGTTGCGGGATCGCAACAACGAGACACGCCTTCACAAACAGTTTGCCCGACTGTGCTAACGTGGAGAACCGGAGCACGCTCGTGTCCGCCACAGAAACACCGCCAGTGATGACCCGCTTCACCGTTACCAGTTTCAGTGCGCGTGTGGTTGCCGCCGCGATTATTCTGCTCTTCTTTTGCTATGCCGCCGGCGTAGTCATCACTCTGTGTCTCTCCATTTTGCTCGCGTACTTCCTCGATCCGGCTGTCGAGTTTCTCGAGAAATTCAGAGTACCTCGCACGCTGGGTGCCATGGTCATGGTGCTGATTCTGATTGCCGTGCTGGTTGCCGTGGGTTACGGGCTGTGGACTCGGACTTCCGATTTCGCCGCGGATTGGCCGAGGTACGGCAATGTTCTGCGCCAGGCCGCGGGAACTGTAGAAAGCAAGATTAAAGGGCTCGAGGGGCAGGTTTCGCAAATCGCCCCGCAGCAGGCCGGTTCTGCGGCGCCCGCCGGGCCCGTGGATCCGGGCGTCGTTCGCACCTTGATCTTCCGCGGTATCGGCTCTCTATACGCTTTGTTTTTGGAAGTGACCTTCATGCCCTTCCTGGTTTTTTTTATGCTCGCGGAAAAACAGCAAGTTTGGCACGGGACTCTGCAATTGTTTCCCGTTTCCCGGCGGACCCAGGTCAAAGAGACCCTGGAGGATTTGCGCGACGTCCTGCGTGATTACCTGGCGGGAATGACCCTGGTCATGTTGATGGTCATGGCTGCCAGCAGCCTGTTCTTCTGGATTCTGGGCATGGATTTCCCGATCCTCACGGGAATCGTCTCCGGAGTTCTCAACATGGTGCCGTACATCGGTGCGGTCATGGCCTGGTTGCCGCCCTTTGTTATTGCGCTGGCGAAATGGAAAACTTTCGGGCAATTTGCCCTAATCGCGGTCACGCTCACCACCATCCACGTCTTGGCAATCAATCTCGTGGCACCGCAACTGGTGGGCCGCCGCGTGCGTCTGAATGCCGTAGCCATCACGATTGCGCTGCTCTTCTGGGGCTGGGTGTGGGGCGGCATGGGACTTGTTCTGGCCATTCCCATCACCGCGGCGCTGCGCGTGATTTGCGATCACACCGAATCGTGGAAACCCATCGGCCGCTGGCTGAGCGGCTGACAAACCGGATGGTGACGACTCATGACGGACTGGTGGAAGTCTGTTAACGTTGCAAGGCTCCCCCTTTGGATCGCTTTCTGCCTACCGGCGGTATTGCTGGGGACACCCGCAGCGCGTGCGTGGGGCTGCAAAGGGCATCAGGCGGTGGCCTCGATCGCCGAGAAGCACCTGACGCCGGAAGCGCGCCAGATGATCGAGAAGTTGCTCGGCGAAAACCCCATTGACCCCCAACTCAAGCGTTGGTGTGGCAATGCGACCTCCGATCCGATGGTCGACGCTTCCACCTGGCCGGATGATGTCCGCAACGATCGCAAGAACGGTCCCTGGCACTACATTGACATCCCGCGGGGCAAGCACAAAGGTTCGTTGGACGAATACTGCGGCGCCGGAGGATGCATCACGCAGGCGATCGAAGAGCAGCGCGCCATCCTGAAAGACAAGTCCGCCGCCCCTTTAAAGCGCGCCGAAGCTATCCGCTACCTTGTCCATTTTGTCGGCGATCTTCATCAGCCGCTCCACGCCATCAACAATGCGGACAACGGCGGGAATTGTGTTCCCGTGAAATACTTCCACCACGAGCCCCTCACCAATCCTGCCCATCAGGAACGCGAAGACTATTCGCCCAATCTTCATCAAGTCTGGGACACGGAAATCATCGAGCGCGACATGGAGATCTCCAACCCGCGCCGTTACGCCGATGAACTGGATGAGAAGTTTCGCGCGCAATTAGCGGGTCTCGAAACCGCTGGAATCCATGTCGACAATTGGGCCTGGGAGAGCCACGAGCGCGCCGAAACTTCCGTCTACGACGCGTTCTCCGTGAAAATCGCCATCGAGCCGGACCTTAAGCCGAAGGGCTGTGCCGACAACAATCACATGGGGAAACGCATGTTCGATAAGCATCTGGCGATCGACGAGGCGTACCAGAGCAGCGCGGCAAAGGCCGCCGAAGAGGATCTCTGGGAAGCCGGCGTTCGCCTGGCCATGATCCTCAACGAAGCCGCGAAGGCGAACCCGTAGACTGGAGCCTCGCTGGCAATCCTGGTTCTTCTTTTGCCGGCCCCACGCCCAGAGACTTGATGAAACTCACGAGTTGCCAGCGTTGCGGTTCAGGCAGCTTGGACCACACGGGCATTCCCTTGCGCACGACGCCGTTCGTCAAAACCCAGAAAATCGCGCCCGCCTCCGCGTTTTGAACCTCTGCGGCGCGCAGGCTTGGCCCTTTCTTTCCCCCTTGCGCCGCATCTCCGTGGCATTCCGCGCAATGTTGTTCAAAAAGATTCCGGCCCGCGGCCACCGCTTCCAGGTCTTTTTCCAGCGGATTCCGTTTCGTCCGGGCCTTATCCGGGGCCTTCGCAAGCTCGTCATAGACAGAGCTGCGCTTGGCGCCTTGCTCGTCGTTGGTCTTGTTGTTCTGTTGTCCGTTGATCGACGACACGAGCGAAACGCCAACAAGAACAACCATGAGGTGCAGTCTTGCGACGTTCCTTTTCATCGGCGGCCACCAAGAAGTTTGCTGACCATTTGACCAAAACGCGATATTTCCCGTGAGACGCCCCAGCGCAGGAGAAACCGATGGCTGTTGTCGTTTAAACCAAAGCCGGGGGAGATTCGCAACGTCCACCCCGAGGGCATGTTCCAATCGAGAACGGGCGCGACGTAGTGCGAAGTATCATGCAAGCCAAAGTGGTGCCGATCCCCCAGTCCGCCATACATCTCCACCCCGCCAACGAAGTTCTGCGGGCAGAACGTGCAACGCTTCGCGGAAGCCTTCAGTGCCAGCGGCCTGCTGGCGCCCAGCGCGTAGCCAAATTCCCAGGGTGAATTCGAAAGATTCTTGGCGGCCAGCGTGTTTTCCGTGAAGTTCCAGCCCTTGAACGTGCTGGACAGGATGAGCTTCAGCTCCATCTCGTGAATGTGTTCTTTACGGGCTACCGCATTGGGGGTAAGAAAATCCGCCTCCACGTCGTGGCCCTCGCCTTCTTTCAGGATCTTGTCCGCGCCGTTCTTGTTTTCGTACTCCACGTACAGGACTGGATTAACAAAGTGCTCCCGCTTGAGGGGCCGGATTCGATTCTCCCAGCGGAAACCCGTGAACACTGTGCTGTCGTTGAACGTGCTCTGGCCAGCCAGGTAGAACTCCGTTGTCCACCACGCAGTAGCGCCATATTCGAACTCCGCCCAGAAGGCGTGGAAGTCATTTCCGCTTCGCTGTGTGCCAAAAGTGGAGAAATACTCGATCTCCAGGTTGCCCGGCTCTTCGAGGTAGTGGTCGTACGCGACAATGTAGGGGCTCTCCTGAGCCGAAGCACGCGCGGGAAAGAAAAGCAGGGTTGAGAAGACGAACAAAATGCCGAGCCAGACGAGTCGATAAACGGTGGACACGAAATCTCCTTGCAAGTAGGTTGCAACTAGATATAAGACTGAATTAGTCCGATTATAATTGCAAGATGTTTGCAACTGACTCTCTTTTGTCTTCCCTTGCTACCACCTTGCTCCGGCCTTGCCCTCGTCCCCGCTGTTACTTTTTCGTGTAGAACCCCGCGTTTCCTCCCTTGCTTGGCGAAAAGAAAATGTTAGCCTAGGGTGACTTCAGGATGCGGGAATCGCTCGCATCATGATTTAACCGCTGGCCCGGCCCTCTCGCTCGCGGAACCCCCTTCAGCAGAACGCTCTCCCTCTCAGAAAGACGATTGGATTTCTATGTCCCATCATCCGGCCCTCGGGCACTTGCTCGCACCTATTCTGGGATCGGCAGACGAGGGAGCCCTCGGCATCTCCCTCGACGGCAAAATTGAAGGCTGGAGCCATGGAGCGGAACAGCTCTACGGCTATACGTCACAAGAGATGACCGGCCAGCCTTTAATCCGTCTTGTTCCGCTCTACGAGTTGCCCGCCATGGAACTCATGCTTTCCAAGGCCGCTGTTGGCGATTTCCGGCGTTGGGAGAATACCGAGCGTCTCCACAAGAATGGTTCAAGAATCCCCGTGAACGCTACGTGGTTGCCGATCCGTGGCGAACAAGGTGCCGTCAACGGAATCCTCGAATTCGGGCGGCCACGCCCTTCCCGGGGAGACGTTCCAGCCGATAGGACTCTCTCCCTGATCCTCGAGCAGATGCCGGGATTCCTTTGGACTACCGACCAGGCTCTGCGCATCACCTCCAACAGGGGAAGTGGTTTTTTCCTGCCGCAGGCTCACTCCATGGATTTCGTGGGACGCACTGTTGGCGAATTCCTGGAATGCTATGACCTGCACGCGACGCCCCTTGCGGAACATTGCGACGCCTTGCGCGGTCTCTCTTCGCATTTCGAGTACAGCTGGAGAAAAAGGGCTCTGGAGATTCGTCTCGAGCCTCTACGCACTCCCTCCGGCCAGATCAGCGGCTGCTTGGGGCTGGCCGTGGATGTCACCAGCCGCAAAAAGAGCGAGAGGCAGGCTCTCTATGAAGCCCGGCACGACGCCCTGACGGGCTTGGCCAATTACCGCGAATTCATGGACCGCCTGGAACGCGAGGTGCACCGCACCGAACGCAGCCACCACTTCTTCACGCTTCTGCTCCTGGATGTCGATGACCTCAAGCGCATCAACGACCTTCAAGGCCACCTCGCCGGAAACCGCGCGCTGCACCGCGTCGCCGATGTTCTCACCGAACATTGCCGTTCCACGGACTTGGCCGCGCGTTATGGTGGCGATGAATTTGCCGTCGTCCTGATCGATTCCGACAAAGGCATGGCTGAACATGTTGCCCAACGCATTGAGATGGGCCTTCGCGCCGATAAGGAAAAGCCTCCGCTCAGCGTGAGCATCGGCATTGCCGTCTATCCCGGCGATGGCCGCACTCCCCCCGAACTCATCGACGCCGCCGACCGCCAACTCTACCGCCGCAAACGCTCCCGCGATACCCGCGCCATCTCTGCTTCAGATTGAATCCTTAGAACCCGCCGCCCGTCGTCTTGAAGCGCACAACGTGCCCACTTCAAGTTCGCGCATGATGCGCCGGAGAGCTCCTCTCGCGTTTGCCGCAGCAACTAGTGTTTCCAGATGTCCACGCGAATCGTGCCGGAAACAGGATTGTTGGCCGAACCGCCGTGGGGATTGCAGACGCGAATGGTGACCGTGTTGGCCGCACTTACCCAAGCAAAGTATTCGAGGAAGTCGCCGGCAGTCCCTGCGACCAAGGCATTCGGCACGCCTAGAGCGATGGTGTAGCCATCGCTTGCCCCGGCAAACGTGACCGGTGTAAGTGAGGCACAGTTGTTCGGTGCGATCCCCGGGACGCTGACGGTAAACGTCATCGATAGATGTTCGAGGATGGGAGTTCCGCCAGCGCCGATGGTAACGGAGCCATTGGCAGTCACGTTGCCGCTGGCAGCGACGTCTCCCTTGCCGTCCACGCTGAACTTGGTCACTTGGCCGCTCTGACCGAGGAGGATGTTGCCTGCATTGCCGGTAGCGGCGTTATTGAATACCGCCGCGGCCGAGCCCGCGCTCGTGTTCACAGCATTCCCAAATATTGCAACACCATTGTTGCTAACCCCGTAGACTCCGTAGCCGGTGGAACTAAATCCGGAAACTCCATAGTTGTTGTTGCTATTCCCCGAAACTCCAATGCTGTTGGGGCTGAACCCGTAAACCCCATAGCTATTGGAGCTGACCCCGGCAACTCCGAAGCCGCTGGTGCTGGACCCGGAAACTCCTGTGCCGCTGGTGCTGGACCCAGAAGCTCCTGTGCCGCTGGTGCTGGACCCAGAAGCTCCTGTGCCGCTGGGGCTATTCCCTACAACTCCGCCACCGCTGGTGCTCGTCCCGTAAACCCCATAGCCGTTGAGGCTGGACCCGGAAACTCCGTAGGGGCCCGTCGTGCTCGTCGCGGCGATTGCTGTGCCGCTGGCAGTTGAAATGATAGCGCCCGAGGTTATGGTTCCTGGAACTGTCAGGTTGGGCATAGCCTGATTGCCGGTGAAGGTGTTTGCGCCAAGACCCGCAAATGGCGAGCAGGTGAAGGGGTGCGCCGTAATGGCGCTGCCAGCGGCACAAGCATTCGTGGCAAGAGTCAAGGTGGTTGACCCGCCGAGTGAAACGGGGCCGCCGCCGGTCAGCCCCGCGCCGGGATTCACGGTAAGCCCCGGATTGGCGAGCATGCCATTGGTGACTCCCGCTGCCGGGATGCTGAGGCTCACGTTGCCAGTCGTTCCGCCACCGGAGAGACCCGTCCCCGCCGTCACGCCTGTAATGGTGCCGACCCCACTTCCGCCTCCGGTCCCGAGATGCCCGTTAGAGTCCACGAAAACCGGAACGCCAGTGGAAGTGCTACCGCCATAGATACCGGCGATATAGGTGGAAGTTTGTGTGCCTTGGCTACCAATCAGAATGGCCCCGTTGTCGGTGGAAGAGCCAAGATTACCCAATTCGATGTTGTTGCTTCCCGTGGTCGCATTATAGCCAGCCTCAAAGCCGACGAACGTGTTGTTGCTGCCCGTGGTGTTGCTGTTTCCTGCCTGTATCCCGTAAAAGCTGTTTGCTCTGCCGGTGGTGTTGGAATACCCTGCGGCTTGCCCGACAAAAGTGTTAGTACTGCCCGTGGTGTTGGCAGCGCCGGCCTGATAGCCGACAAAAGTGTTATAGCCGCCCGTGTTTGCCGGGCCAGCAAGAATGCCAATAAAGGTGTCCGCCAGAGCCCCGCCAGTATTCGGTGCGTTCAGCACGGTGTTACGGCCGATCTGATATGGGCCGCCGGAGTTCACGGTTCTGGCTGTGAAATCCCCTGTCAGCGTGCCGCCCGCCAAAGGCAGGAAGGTGCTGCTGGCATAGCTTTCGGCGGTGTTGATGGCATTGCCTTGAGCCGCGTTCGCAGCGCCGTTAGCAAAGCTCTCCGCCGTGTTAATGCCAGTGTTGAGGTCGGACTGAAACGCCACCACGTGCTGATCGACGCCCAAATTGACGTTGCCGGTTGTGCCTCCGCCGAAGAGACCCGAGCCAGGCGTGACGCCCGTGATCGTGCCGCCGCCCGATGGCCAACTCGTCTGACATGTGCCTGCTATGCATAGTCCGCCGGAAGCATTGATCTGCCCGCTCTGAACGTCCAGCGCATAGCCCGGCGTAGCCGTCCCGATGCCGACATTCACGCTGGAAGCCGCGCCGTTGACGCCGCTGATGCTGCCAAGGACCAGCGCATTGCTCGCGTTAACGACCGCATTCGCACCGATCGCCGTCGCGTTGATCAGCTGCGTGGGTGTCTCCGGTCCGGAACTGTAGCCGATGAATGTGTTACTGGAGCCAGTGGTATTGGCATTTGCTCCATTTGTGTTCACTCCGGCCTGGAACCCGACGGCGGTGTTGTTGCTTCCGGTGGTGTTGGAGATAAGGGCGTATCCAAAGGCGGTGTTAAAGCCGCCAACGGTGTTCCCCTGGAGGGCCTGGAGGCCGCTGGCGGTATTGTTGAAGCCGTTGGTGTTGTTCTGGAGGGCCAGGAGGCCGCTGGCGGTATTGTTGTATCCCGTGGTGTTGGCGCTGAGGGCCCAGCCGCCCGTCGCGGTGTTGTTGGAGCCAGTGGTGTTTGAGAAGAGGGCTTGATAACCGCTTGCGGTGTTCCCGCTGCCGGTGTTGCTGGAGTTGAAGTTGCCAGCCTTCTGGCCGACGAAGGTGTTATAAGTTCCGAAATTGCTGAGGAAGGAATAGCCCCCCAGCGTGATCACACCCGTGGTTCCGGCGCCATTCGTGTTATCGAGGGCAAGATTACCACTGACGATCGACTGGTTGCCGTTGAACGCATTGCCAATGTCGAGGCGCGCGTAATTGCTTGCGGTGATGCCGCCGAGGGATGAGGAGTTATTGGCCGTGGAGGCCAAGGTAGCGGCGTTGGCGAAATTCGCGGTATTGGCGAAATTTGCGGTAGAGGAAGTAATGTTGGTGAGCCCGGAGCCATCGCCGACGAAAGCGCTGGCGGTGACGCTGCCGCCTACCGTTTGATTGCCGCTAAAGAGGTTGCCGATGTCTAGGCGCGCGTAACTTCCTGCTCCGACTCCGCCCAGCAATGAAGCATTAACTCCGCTGAGTCCGGCTCCGCTGCCTACAAAATTGGTTGCGTTCAGATTGCCGTTTACCGTCTGGTTCCCGGTGAACGTGTTGCTCCCAGTAAGGTTTGCTAGCTGGGAGTCGTCATCTGTAGTGACCAGCGAACCGAACCAAGTGTCATTCGCCGAGCCGACCGCGGTACCACCGCCGAAAATCACTAGACTGTTCAGTTCCAGGTCGGCGGCAAAGGTCATTGCGGTGAAACGCGGGCTCGGACTATTCGTGGGCGTCAACTGCGTCCAGTTACCTCCGTTCCACTCCCAAGTGTCCCCTAACGGTACGGAGCCTGAGTATCCCCCGAACAAGATGCTGACACCGAGAGCGCTGTCGTACGCGAATGCACCTGTATTGCGTGCGCTCGGCGAAGTGCCTACAAGCCCGCTTTGCATCCACGCGATCCCATTCCACAACCACGTGTCATTCAGGTTAAAGAAACCATCGGTGTCCCAGTGGCGACCTCCAAACATCACTACGCGCAAGTGCCCGCTATCCGAGGCCATGTAAGCTTCGTGCCGTCCAGGAGGCCCTCCGCTTGCAACTAGATTCCAGTTCGCACCATCCCACGCGTATGTATTCACGTTGTTTGGATAGCCCCAGTAAGGTTGCCCTCCAAAGAGAATCACCTTTTGCAGATTGGGGTCGAAAGCAGCCGTCGCGCCCCACAAGCCCACGTAAACGAGAGTGTCCGCAGGAATCTGCGTCCAGACCAATGTGGCGCTGTCAAACTCCCAGGTATCGCCGGTAATCCCCACGTTGCTGTAAGCCGCACTGACGTTGCCACCGTAAATCACGACCTTTGAGCGGTTCACGTCATAGGCCATCGCAAAATTGGCCCGCGGCAGGGGCAGAGGGCCGGCGGCCGGAGTTACCGCCGACCAGGACTGCGTCGATGCGTCCCACTGCCACATGTCATTGAGGAAGTTTCCGTTTGCGTCCTGACCGCCAAAGACAATCACCTTCTGCCGTAGGACGTCGTAGACCATTCCGTGTCCGGTGCGCGCCGCTGGCGCTTGCGACACCGGCGCCTGAGACCAGTTGAACGTTCCTTGCGCTAAGGCACCGCTGGCGGATACCGCAAACAACAACATAACACACGACCAACGACGCCAAAACGTTCGACCGGACCCGCGGTGGCTTTTTAAGTGCAGCATAGCGACGATTACCCCCCTTAGAAGAGTTCGCAACGAGCATGCAAACTGCTCTTGAACACACCACGACTCGTCTTCCACTTTGAAGCAAGCGGTGAGCGAGTTACGCTGCGGCCGCCCTTCTAACGGATTAGCGACCTTGACGGTCCGTTGTAGATCTCAACGCGAATTTACAGGTCGCACTGCTAAGCTGCATGACACGGTAAGCCCGGCCTAAAAAGCAAAGCAATACCTGGAAGGTAAGTTTTAGGTAAGCAGCTACGCTTTTGCATTGGGAAGTGCATGCCCTTTGTGTGGACCCTGCAAGCGAGTTTGGCGTGCTACTATGGGAGTATCAGCATTCCTTGCCCAGGTGGCACGATTGAACACAAACGAGCATCCCGCCTCTTCAGTTCGGTTCGGAGCCTATGAGTTGGACCTCGCGACCGGTGAACTGCGCAGGAACGGGACCGTTACCAGCTTGCCGCCCCAGCCCTTCAAAATCCTCGCACTCTTGGTAAGTCACGCTGGCGAACTGGTGACTCGGGAGGAAATTCGGGAGCATGTGTGGGGCCAAGAAACGTTTGTGGACTTCGAGCACGGGCTGAATTTCGCCATCCAAAAGATCCGCGCCGCCCTCAGAAACGATACGGACTCATCTCAGTACATCGAAACGCTTCCGCGGCGCGGCTACAGATTCATCATGCCCCTCGCCGGGTCGAATGGGGTTCCTTCGCCCCGCGCCAATGGGAGCGTCGTCGTTGCAGAAGGATCACATGCAGCGGCCTTGACGGTTGCACACACATCCGCCGAGCCTCCGCCGCGATTGAATGGATCTCCCACGATGGGGGAATTCGCTCCGCTGTCCGTCGAACAAGTCAAACCAGCGCCGGCGGCGCGAATGCGATTTTTGTTCACGAAGATTGCCGCTCTAACTTTCGTTGTCGTCCTTGGGGTAGTGGCCCTTTGGACGTACCGGGGGCATGAGACCTCGCGAGCAGATATTAGTTTCAATGCCCGTGACATGGTGCTGATCTCGCATTTCGAGAACCGCACGGGCGAGCCGGTGCTAGACGGCACCGTCGAATTTGCTTTGGAACGCGAACTGAGCAACTCGCTGTTTGTAAGTGTCGCGCCTGTCCAGCGGGTCCAAGACACCTTGCGGATGATGAAAAAACCGCTCGACACGAGTGTAGACACGTCCCTTGGACGCGAGATTTGTTTGCGTGACGGCGGCATTCGCGCCCTTATTAACGGCCGGGTGGCAAAGTTTGGCAAGACCTACACCGTCAGCGCAGGCATCTTAAACCCTAGAAGCGGCGCGGAGATTGCCGGCCGCAGCGTGGAAGCTCGCAGCCAGGACGGCATTCTGCCGGCGCTGCGTGAACTCTCAAATCAACTACGCGAGACCCTGGGAGAAAAGCTGCCGTCCATTCTGGAAAGCAATGTCAAGCTGGAAAAGGTCTCGACACCTTCGTTGAGGGCCCTGCAGTTTTATTCGCAGGCGATGGCCGACATTGAAGCGGATAAATGGGAATCCGGAGCGTCCCTCCTTGAGCAGGCTCTAGCCGAAGACCCCAACTTTGCTTCCGCGCACATCCTGCTGGCCCACTGTTTCGCGAATTCCGATAAGGGCAAGCTAGCTAGCCCGCACTTCCAGAAAGCTTTCGAGTTGGCCGACACCACCACGGACCGCGAGCGCTATTTCATCCTCGGGAGTTATTACCAACGGTTCCACCTTGATCCGGACAGAGCGATCCAGGCCTATGAGGCCCTGGTGCACCTTTATCCCGACCACTTCTTTGGCGTTCATAATCTGACGTTCTTGTACTCGAACTCCGGCAGGTGGAGGGACTATGAGGAGATGGTCATTCGGCGTGCCGATCTGCGCCCTGGCAGCATGGTTTTGAACTTCTGGGCATGGCTTGCTCAGGTGAGGATGATGCACTTTGCGGGAGCCACGCATTATTTCGCGCGCGCCCAGGCCCTCATTAGCACTGAGACTAGAGAATCAGATCCCGATATAGTCGTGGCCTTGGAATTTGTTCCGGTCTGGGAGTTCATGCGAAATGGCGACTTGGATAGGGCGCTTGCCGAAGGGGATCGGTTGGCGGAGACTTCAGCTACTGCTAATGCCCGGCCTCACTTCGCCAATGGGGAGGGACACCTGTCTCTTAAACTCGGGAAGCTCAAGGCCGCGAACGATTGGTTTGAAAAGGAGCCGGAGAACCAAGGCCATTTTCTCGACGTTTCGAACGTGGCAAGGGCCGAAGGCAATCCAGAGGCAGCCAGGAGAGCTTTGCTACGCTTCCTGGCACTTCGACTGGATTTATCGGATATAGATTTTGAGCTGACTGCGAAACTTTGCGCGGACCTAGGGTTGCTCTCCGAGTTGAAGAAATTGATTGCGCGCGGCGAAAAGGATGGGTGGCCCCCAAAATTCCAGGTGCAGATTGCGAAAGGGGCGTTGGCTCTCGCCGAAGGACATAATGCGCAGGCAATTCTGCACCTGCGCACTGCTGTGGATGCTGTACGGGCACTTCCATTGGAGCCATTTACGCTCCTTGCAGAAGATTTGTTGGCCACCGCCCTGGAGACGCAAGGGGATTTTGCAGGTGCCATCGATGCTCTTAGGCCGATGGAACTTAATGACGTATGGGGCCCTGATCTGGATGCCCGCTATCATTTGGCCCGGCTCTATCGCAAGGTCGGGAATGAGGCTGAAGCCCAAAGCATCGAGACGGACCTGCTGAAAAGACTGAAGTACGCTGACCCGGATTTTCCCATGCTCGTCGAGCTGCAAAAGCGCCCCCAAACTTCCTCCGCAGCCCACCTGAAATAGCTTCTTCAGTGCGGGTGGGCGAGTGGCAGGCCCTTCGCGAGTGGGCGACCCTTTTCGTACGTAGAGGTGGTGCCGCATCCTTTGTGGTTTTCAAAGATTCTCTCTTGGTGTGCAATGTTTTTTCCTCATTCAAGAGGAGCGATTTGTCGCAAAGGATCTCTCTTTTCAACTACTTGCAAATCCATTCGAATGCTATCTAAACAAACAGTTGACACATCGGGTAAATCTGTGGTAGTCTTTCTCCGAAGTTGCCGTTATGAGCACGCTCCGACCTCTCCATTTTTTCCGCAGCCCGATCTTTATCCGCCACACTCCATCCCAGTCCCATTTTGGAACTCACCCCTCCATGATCCCTGAAAAAATACCTTCTCTCTTTTCAAACACTTACGGGAACCCATTTTGCAACCCCCTTTGCTTTCAAACTTATGCAGGAATGGGGGGGGTAGGGGGCAGCTCTCAACCTTCAAACCTTTAAACCTTCCACCCTGCCATCGAGCACTACCCTCCTAAATCCTTTATCCGCAACACTTACGACGATGCTCATAAGTGTTGATTCTAAAAGGTTTACAGGAAAGTTAAATCCTTTAGATGCAACACTTACAAAAAAACAGGAGGGCCCATCCTTCAAGCCAAGATCCTTTTCCCTTACCGGATTCGTCACCTGTCCCGAGGACGTGCATCCTCCGTACTATTGGAGTCGGCGCATCCTTTCGGCAATCTCATCCCGGGCCACGTTTCTGCGTTTTGCTCGGGTTGCAGGGTTTGTACTTACAAACCCTGAGCTAGCGGGTTTCAGGGTTTGTACTTACAAACCCTGAACTAGAATGACGTAGGAGGGTGTGATGGGTAAATTCTCTCGCAGTTGGGAGCTTGTTAAAGAGAGCTTCGCCATTCTTCGTTCCGACAAGCAATTGATGCTTTTCCCGGTTCTCTCCGCGGTTTCGTGCCTGATCGTTACCATCATCATCGGCACGGGAGGCGCGGTCGCTGTTATGCCGGCGATTGCTTCGGCAGCCGCCAACGGCGAACGCTTCAATCCCAATCAGTCTCCGTTGTTTCTTCTGGCCATGTTCGCTATGTACGTCGCGAACTATTTCGTCATCGTGTTCTTTAACGTCGCGCTGGTTGGCGTTGCCAATAGCCGTTTGATGGGCGGCACCTGGACGTTCAAGGACGGCATCGAACTGGCTTGGGCGCGCAAGGGCACCATTCTTCAGTGGGCGCTCGTCGCTGCCACTGTGGGCGTCATCCTGCGCACGCTCGAAGAACGCTTGGGCCTCATCGGCCGCATCGTGATGCGCATTCTGGGCATAGCCTGGGCGCTGGCCTGCTACTTCGTCGTTCCCGTGCTGGCCTTCGAGGATCTCAGCCCCATGGACGCCTTCAAGCGCTCCTCGAAGCTTTTCAAGGACACTTGGGGCGAAAAAGTCATCGGCGGCTTCAGCTTCAGCCTGGTCTCCATACTCCTGATGCTGCCGGCGATTGGCCTTTTCTTCGTCGCTATCGTTCTTGGCGGAGTGAAGGGCGCCATCCTCGGTTTCGTCCTGATGATTCTTTACATGCTCCTGCTTTCGGTGTTTATGTCGGCCGTTCAGGGCGTTTTCAACGCGGCGCTTTATCGCTACGCCTGCTTCAAGCAGGTGCCGCCGGCCTTCTCCCATGAGTTGATCGCCGGTGCCTGGGCGCCGAAAAGTTAACCTCCATAGTGCAGAGCACAGTGCCGGGCGGGCTGCAAGGTCCGCCCGCCACGTTTCCCTAAAAAACTTCCTTCCAGACGTTCCACCAAAGGTCTCCTTCGCTAGCTCCTTTGATTTCCGCGCCTTGCGGACTGCGCCCTATCATCGAAGTTCGTTCTTCGCTGGGACAATGTAACCAGAATCAGATGCCTCGCGTCTGACAAATCAAATCGGGTGTTGGCCACCTCTTTTCATTTTCCGGTATTCTCGTAATAGTCGGGTAAAACAGGGTTATCCGGCGAAGGGGCTCTTAGAGAGTTAAGCGATTAACACATTCGGGATTTCCACTCCGTTCTACTTGGGCGTAGAATGCCTTCTGCTGTTTTCGATGTCCTCGTTTCGAATATGATTCACTTCTTCAAAAATCGCCTCGCGCGTGGCACCGAGCTCATCGGGCAGATGTCGCTGGGCCGCCTTGAATTCGAACTCATGCAGATTTTGTGGTCGCGCGGCGCGAGCAACGTCCGTGAAGTCATCCAGGAACTCGATCGCCCACTGGCTTATACCACGGTGATGACCACGCTCGACCGTCTCTACAAGAAGAATCTTCTCGATCGCCACATGCCGGACCGTGCATTTGTCTATTCGCCGCGTCTTTCGCGGGAGGAATGGGAACGGCGCCGCGCGCAAAGTTTTGTCGCCGGGTTTCTTGCGGGCGCCCCGGCCTCTCGCGATTTGCTGCTTTCTTCCTTTCTCGATGCCGTCGGCCAGCACGATGCCGTTCTCCTCGATGAGCTGGAGAAAAAAATTCAGAAGAAACGCAAAGAGCTTTTCCGTCGAGGCCCGTCATGAGCGCCCCTTATGTGCTAAGGCTTCTTTGTCTCTGCCTAGCTTCCTTTTTCCTGGTCAGCAGTATCGCCGGTTTAATCGCGGCTTCCGCTTCCCGCGCGGCGGTTCGAATGGCTGAGACCATGCAGCCGCGCTCCGCCGCTCGTTTCTTGTTCTTCGTGCGACTGCTTCCGCTTGCGTTGGGAGTGGGCGCCGTGCTTGGGCTCTGCATTCCCAGCTATCTCTGGCTGGAACCGCATGGAACTCCCGAACGCGTAGGACTGATCTGCCTCACGCTGGCCTTCCTGGCTGTGGCAAGTTGCTGTCTCTCGCTGATTCGAACCGGGCGCGCTATGGCTGGTTCGCTCCGCTGCAAGCGCAGTTGGCAACTAGCAGGCCGGGAGACACAGCTAAAGGGGGGCGCGTCCCTGGCTCTGGTCGTGAAAAAGGAAGCGCCGCTCCTGGCGCTCGCGGGAGTCCTCCGGCCACGGATGGTTATCTCCGATGCCGTGCTCCGGTCACTTTCCGCCGAAGAGCTTGACGTGGCATTACATCACGAAAACGCTCATCGCGTTTCGCGCGACAATCTGAAGCGCTTGCTTCTGCTCCTCGCGCCAGGTCCCATTCCGTTCGTTCGCGGGTTCGCGTTTCTCGAACAGGCCTGGGCGAAATTCTCGGAATGGGCCGCGGACGACGAAGCTACGCAAGGGGATGCTCACCGTGCCCTATCACTTGCCGGTGCACTCTTGCGTGTCGCGCGCATGGGCGCCGGTCCGCGCCTGTCGTTTCTTCACACGTCACTCGTTGCAGGCGACCATGATCTTTCCGCCCGCATCGATCGCTTGTTGCGTCTTGACCATGCGCGCCCAGTCCCGTTTCCGCGGACATGAGCACTTTTGGACGCTGCAGGAGTGGGAATCTCTCTTTGCCTTGCAACCATCTTGATTCT
>Ga0307479_10002260_pt1 | contig 17509 bp, 15 predicted proteins | sample atmos_gasesECM4C_FD_203743 | JGI IMG/M metagenome (GOLD analysis project Ga0307479, IMG submission 203743) | Hardwood forest soil microbial communities from Morgan-Monroe State Forest, Indiana, United States - atmos_gasesECM4C_515 | ecosystem: Environmental > Terrestrial > Soil > Temperate... | reverse complement strand
GCAGGCAAGGCGGCACTCATCACCGGCGGTTCGCGCGGCATCGGCGCAGCGGCCGTCAAGCTCTTCGCGCAGGCCGGCGCCGACGTCATTTTCAACTATCACAAAGCGAAAGACGCCGCGCTGCAAGTCGAGCAGGAAGCTCACAAGCACGGCACCCGCGTCGAGGCGTTCAAGGCCGATGTCGGCCGCCACGCCGAGAACAAGAAGCTGGTCGATCAGTGCATCGCGCGGCTCGGGCGGCTCGACATCGTGGTCGCCAACGCCGGTGTGTGGAACCTCGAGGATCTTCCCATCGAAAAAATGACGGAGAAGCAGTGGGACGACATGATGCGCGTCAACTTGAAAAGCGTCTACTCGATCATTCACTTTGCCGTGCCGCACATGATCAAGCAGAAGTCGGGCAAGATCATTCCCATCAGCTCGACGGCAGGCCAGCGCGGTGAATCATTCCATACGCATTATGGCGCTTCCAAAGGCGGCGTCATCAGCCTTGTCAAAGGTCTTTCGACGGAGCTCGCGCGTCACAACATCCTCGTAAATTGCGTTGCTCCCGGCTGGGTCGCCACCGATATGTCCAATCCCGTTCTGGAAACCAAAGCCGGCAAGAAAATGGCTGCTTCGGTGATCCCGCTCGGGCGTGCGGCCACCGCGGAAGAAATCGCCGGCCCCATTTTGTTCCTCGCCTCCGACCTGGCCAACTTCATGACTGGAGAAATCATCAATGTAAATGGAGGCTCGATTTTGTGCGGGTGAAGCCAGCCGCTTTCACATTGTTCGTTATTTCTTCCATCCTGTCTTTGGTGCCGCGCTCGAAAGCGCAAAATCCCGACACCCTGCTGCCGGAGCAAAGCGCCGCCAAAGCCAAACAAATCCTCCAGCAGCTGACCGATGCCCTGGGTGGCTCGGCATATCTAAGTGTCCGCGAAAGCGATTGCGAAGGACGCCTCGCGCGCTTTGGACACAACGGCGAGCTCGTCGGCTTTACCAACTTCAAGGAATATTGGCGCTACCCGGATAAAAGTCGCACGGACTATTACAAAAAAGGCGTGGTCATTAACACCTATAACGGCGATCAGGGCTGGACGCTCGATCGCGGCGGAGTCTCGGAACTCCCTGCGCTGGCGGTCGCGGATTTTCAGGAACTGACCAAAAAGGACGTTAACAATCTTCTCCGCCTTCGCGTGAAAGAACCAGGCATGGTCTTTCGATATGGAGGGCAGGACATCGTCGACCTCAAAACGGTCGACTGGGTTGAAATTACAGACCCGGAACAGCGCACATTTCGCCTGGCTGTCGACCGCTCGTCGCATTTACTCGTCCGCACGATGATCATCACCGAGGACGAGTCCACTCGCGAGCGAAGCACGGAGACCAACATTTATTCGAATTTTCAGCCAATGGACGGAGTCCGAACGCCGCTGCAGATCACCGGCGATCGCGACGGCCGCCGCATCAGTCAGGTCTTCTTCGCATCCTGCAAGTACAACCCCGGATTCCCCGAAGATTTCTTCAGCAAAGCCGCGCTTGAGAAACGATTCTCCGAAGTCGGCGGCAAGAAGTACAAAGAAGAGAAAAAGAAGGAAAAGGAACAAGAGAAAGACAACAACTGACGGGCCTTTTCTCTCGCAGCATTTTTCTTACACTGCGGGCACGGTGTGCCGTTTCTTGTCCTTATCTCCATCCTTGGCACTGCCACGAATACTTCGTTTTGCTAGACTGACGTTCACGCAATGAAGCTTACCCCTCGCCAGCAGCACGCGCTGCAGTCCATTTGCGACACTTTCGTTGAAGCGCCGTCATTCTTCAGGAAGGATTTATCCAAGTGTGCCTTGCAGCACTTCGCGGAGCAGAGCTTGCTTCTGTGTGCTCAGTTTTTTCCTCTGCTCCGTAAGGTAAAATACGTCGATAGCTTTCTGTCCTTCCGTGTCGATGAGCGCCACTTCGATGTTGCACCCCAATCGTGCCAGCGCCGACCCAATTTCATACAAGAGTCCCGGCCGGTCCTGGGCTGCAATTTCCATCAGCGTGCTGTGCTCCGAAGACGTATCGTCGAAACTGATTTGCGTCGGTACAGCCACCTTCGGCGGCCGCGCCCGGCTGGCGCTCTCCCTGCCCTTCAGCAAGGCTTCCAGCGGCGCTTTCCCCTTCACCACCTCCCCTAGGCTCTGCCGGAACCTTTCGATTTCGCTTGGATTCAGCTCCAGTGTGCGATGCAGGTCCACAAAGTGAAACGTGTCCAGCACGATTCCCGCGGCGTTGGCAAACGCATCCGCCTTCACGATGTTCATTCCCCAGCCCGCCAGCACGCCGGCGATGGTTGCAAATAATGCCGGGCGGTCCGCTGTCAGGAACGTCAGCGAAAACGCATGACGCGTCGCGGTGAGTTCTGTTTGCACTGATTCTACCGCGAGTTTTTTGTACAGCGCGAAATGCGCCGCTATCTCTCTCGCCGAATGCACCGCCAGATACCGTCGTGGAAAACCTTCGAGGAACCTCTCGATTTCCGCGACGCTTGCTCCGGCGGCTTCCGCACGCACCTGCGCTAACATGGACATTTCATCGGAGGCGTGCAGCCGGTCGCGATCCAGCGTCCGGCTGAAGTGGTTCGAGGTCGCCACAAAAAGCTGCCACAGCATTTCCGCCTTCCAGGGCGTCAGCGCCTCCGGATTTACGGCGTGAATATCCGCGTACGTCAGCAAGCACAGCCGCTGCAACCGTTCCTGCGTTCCCACCGTGCCCGCAAACGCGGAGATCGTCCCCGCATCGAAGATGTCCCGTCTCTGCACGGTCGCGGACATGTCCAGATGATGCTCGATCAGAAAATGCACCTCGGCCTTTTCTTCGGGTGATAATTGCAGCCGCTCCGCCGCTCCCTCCAGCGCTTCGAGGCTCCCGGCCACGTGATTCTCTACAGGCATGCCCTTGCCGACGTCATGCAACAACATCGCAAGAACCAGCAGTTCTCTCTGTTCCGCCGTTTTCCAAAGTTGTGCGAAGTGTGCGCCGCGCGCATCGGGCGGCTCCGCCAGCTCCTGCAGGTGTTCGATCGTCCGCAGCGAGTGTTCATCCACCGTATAGCGGTGGTAATAATCGCGCACCACCAGCGAATCGATGACCTGAAATTCCGGCAAAACCTCAGTCAAGAGTCCCAGCCGCTGCATTGGCCGCAAAGCAAATCCGGGATAATCTGCTCCGAGGATCTCTCGCAACGCAACCCAGGTCACCTGTGTATTTTTCGCCGGGAGTTCCGGGTGCGTGAGAATGTACGCGATTCCGCGTTCCGCATCGCGGCTCACCGGCGTGCCTGCCCGCGCCGCTTCGGCAAAAAGCGAAAACGTCACGGCCCGGTCCGCGAGCGCCGGCAGGTCCAGCACTTCCAGCAAACCGTCGCGCATGGCGAAGGGTTTGCGCGCATCGAGTCTTGCGCCGCGCGCCGCGTTCAACAGCCGCTGTTTCAACGTTTGCGGCATTGGAGCTTTCTGTTCCAGATAACGCAGCAGTTGACGATTCAGAGTCCGGGCATGCCGGAAATAGAGCCGCATCCATTCTGCAGCGCTGCGCTGCATGCCGCTTGGGGTGTCGCGGCCGTCGCCATTCTCGACCCCCAGCAACTTCCATGACGCTGCAGCTTGCAGCTCGTAGGTCAGGGTGTTGTCGTTTCGTCCGTTGCTATAGTGCAGGAAACATCGAATGGCGCTCAGAAAATTCACCGCATTCGTCGCCAGCTCTTCCTCCACGGCGGCGGTGCCGCGTAATTCCTTCTTGTCACCCACCAGCTGCCGCAGCCAGGTTCCCGCTTGATAGTCGCGTAGCCCCCCGGGCACCTCCTTCACGTTAGGTTCGAGATGATAGATGGTGTTTCCATACCGCTGCAGCCGCTCATTGGTTAGTTTCTGGAGTTGCGCCAGCAGAAATGGCCGCGCCTGCTTTTCCGATCCGGGAAGAACTTTTTTGTCCAGCCGCTCGAAAAGTTCCGAGTCACCCGCCAGAAATCGCCGGTCCAGAAGCGCGAGATGAAATTCCGCGTTGTCTTCCTCGATTCGCCGGCACTCTTCCACTGTCCGCCCGGCCGAGCTGACGCGAAATCCCAGGTCCCACAGCGTGCGCGAGAATTCCGCGATGAGAGGCCGGGATTCCTGCTCCGCCTTGTCGCCACCGAATAGAAAGAGAATGTCCAGGTCCGAGTAGGGAAAGAGCAGTTGCCGCCCGTATCCCCCCAGCGCGATCAGGCAGAGTCCCTGCGGCTCCGCGTTGTGCACACGCAGAAGATCGCCAAAAATTTGCTGGATGATTCGGTCCGCCAGCGCGCACAACGCGCGCAGTGTTTCTCGCGCGCTCGTGCCGGTTTCGAACTGCCGCTGGATTCGAAGCCGCTCGTCATCGCACTGCGGACCGAGCACGGACAAAGGCGTAAGAGAAGCTGACATGTTCTTTGCGGGTGGGTCTGCCCCGATCGAAGCTGGGACGCGCAGCGGCTGCCGCTGTTGACCGCTCTGCGGCCACGCGTTCCGTTGACCGCCCTGCGGTCACACCTGAAGAGTTAGAGCGCGTTTTCCCCGCGCTCCTCGTTCCGGATGCGGATGGCTTCCTCAACCCGTGATAGGAATATCTTACCGTCGCCAATCTTTCCTGTCTTCGCCGTCTTTAAAATAGTTTCAACCACGGAATTCACCACGCCGTCCGGTAATACCATCTCTAGTTTAATTTTGGGCAGCAGGTCCACGGTGTACTCCCGCCCGCGGTAAACCTCGGTGTGTCCCTTTTGCCGTCCATGCCCGCGCACTTCCGTCACGGTCATTCCTTCGATGCCGATCTCGCGCAAGGCATCTTTCACGGATTCGAACCGCGAGGGCTGAATGATCGCTTCGAGTTTCATCATGGAGTTTCCGCTCCCGCGCCCGCCTTACGACTCCAGGTTGTAAGCTTCCTCGCCATGCTGCGTAATGTCCAACCCTTCGATCTCCTGCTCTTCGCTGACGCGCAAGCCAGTGATCGCATCCACGATCTTCAGCAGAACAAAGGTTCCGACGAGCGCGATCGCCCAGGCCGTCAGCACGCCAGCGAACTGGTTGCCCACCTGTCCCCAGTGGCCGTCAAGCCCGCCTACGGGTTTTCCCGCTCCATAAATCGGGTTGATTACCTGTTGTGCGAACACGCCGGTCAGCAGCGCGCCGATCGTGCCGCCCGCGCCGTGCACCCCAAAGGCATCAAGCGCGTCATCATACCCGAAAATCGCTTTCACCTTCGTCACCATCCAGTAGCAGAGCGCGCCCGCGATGAACCCGATTGCCAACGCTGGCATCGGAGCCACAAAACCCGCTGCCGGGGTAATCGCCACAAGCCCCGCGACAGCGCCGGAGATGGCGCCCAGCGCGCTCGGCCGCCCATTTTTTACCCATTCCGCCGCGCTCCAGCTCAGCGCCGCCGCGGCCGTCGCAAAATGTGTAGCCGCGAAGGCGCTCGTGGCCAGCGGACTCGAAGCCAGCGCGCTGCCTGCGTTGAATCCAAACCATCCTACCCACAGCAGGCAGGCGCCGATAAAACTCAGCACCAGGCTATGTGGAGGCATTGGCTGCCTTGGATAGCCGGTGCGCTTCCCGAGATACAAGGCGCACACCAGCGCCGATACGCCGGAAGAAATGTGCACCACCGTCCCGCCCGCGAAGTCCAGGGTCGGAAATTTTCCGCCCAGCGAAGCGTTTAGAAATCCGCCCTTGCCCCACACCATGTGCGCCAGCGGTGCATAAACTACCAAGAACCAAAGCGTCAGGAATACCACCGTACCGCTGAACTTCATGCGCTCCGCCGTAGCGCCCGTAATCAGCGCGGGGGTGATGATGGCGAACATCAACTGGTACACCATGAACGTCATTTGTGGGATTGTCCCCGCGTAATCCGGGTTTGGTTCCGCGCCCACTCCCCGTAAGAACGCGTGTTCAAAGCTCCCGATCACCGGCCCGTTGCCCCCGAAACACAGGCTATATCCCACCAGCGCCCACATCACGGTGATTACGGCCATGAGCATGAAGCTCTGCATCATGATGGCCAGCGTATTTTTGCGCCGCACCAACCCGCCGTAAAACAGCGCCAGCCCCGGCCCCGTCATCATCAGCACCAGCGCGGCGCTCACCAGCATCCACGCATTATCTGCGGAAGACTGCGCCGCAGTTACACGTTGGTCGAGTTGCGCCAGTTTTTCATTTACGGCTCTGGAATTTTCTTGCTTTTCGCTTGTTGCTGGAGATCCTGCGTAAGGGGGGGTTGCGGAGGATAGAATCGTGGGAGAAGAGGTCGTGGTTTGCCGTGCGCTCAGTGTCGCCGCTTCGAGCACCATGGCCCCAAGCATCAACGCCATGATGAAAAAACACTTTCCTCCCCTGTGCTTCATCTTAATCTTTGCTCCGCTGCGTTTGAGTTGACCTCTGCCCGGCCGAGGTCACGTGCAAAAGGTGTTGCGGGGGACTCGCCATTTTCTCACAGGGATTATACGGGCAGCGGTTCCGTGCCATAGTCAAAAATTCGCATAGTCACGATTCATTTTTACGATAATGCGCGTACCAGCAAGATAATCAGCGGAATTCTCGAGGTTGCGCGTTGAGTCCTTGTGCTGGCGCGCGGGCGCTCTCCGCTAATTCTGTTCTGTTTCCTTCGGTTTCCCTATCCACTGCTTGTCGTCGACCGCGAACAAGAGAAAATGGCTGAAGCTGTGCCGCCGGTGGTAGCGCTTCTCCGCAAGGTTGCAATACCAATCAGCGCTTTTCGGCAGCCATAGCGTCGTTTTATCTTTTGCAAATTCGACCGGGCCGTACTCGATCAACTGGTGGTCACGCACCAGGCGTATCTCCGGCACAGGCCGCACCATGTCCGCTTCCATCGCGAGGATTTGTGAGTTGTCCGCGTCAATCCACGCGCGTCCCTTCAAGTGCACGGGAAAAGACATCCCGTTCACCCGGTAGGCGCGCATCTCGCTCATGCGATCCTCCCGTTGGCGAAAATGAATCACCCACGCTGATCTTCCTCGCCATCCCCCGCGCCCTTCGCACGTAAATTCGTATTCATCCCGGTAATAAGGATGGTATACGAGCGCCAATACGGGCATTCCCAAGGTAGCAAGGTGTGCCGGAAACATATCCAGCGAGACGGTTCCGTCCCGGTATTCCTGCACGTCCAGCGCTCGCCCCCCGATCTGGCGGATTGTCACCAGGTAATTGAATCTCCGCGTGTCCCGCGTGACTTGCACGCCAAGTGGACTCAGGCTCTCGTGCTCCATCTCCTCAGTCGCCGTGAACCGGTCCACATTCTTCACCAACTCTTCTACGCGGGCGCCGGCGTGTTCCACAACCTGGTTCAACGCGCAACTCCCGCCTTCCTCCACAGGAGGCTTCGCCTCATCCACATCGGGCGGCGCCCAATTCGTTTCCGTCACGGGCGCAATCGGAGGCAGCGCCGCAGCACTCGTGTTATCGAATACGTTCGCGCCAGAGAAGCCCGGCGTCGCTCCCGGTGCCACCGCCAGCGCCGCTGCCACGGGCTTCTGCCGTTCTGGAGCCCTCAGCCACGCGATCAGCTCTTTCGCAGTGGCCACCTGTGGCGCGTTGGGCTGTTCGCGGACGAATTGTTCTAGCGTTGCCAGCGCCGCTTCGTGTTCGCCCAGCGCGGCCTGCGCCTCCCCAAGGAGAAGCCGCGCGCACACTGCCCTTTCCTGCCCCACTTGAAGAGCATCTCGCGCATGCTCGCGTGATTTTTTGTAATCTCCGAGTTGGTAGCTGGCGACACCCGCCAGCCAGTGTGCGCGCCACGACGTGGGTTTGATGTTGATGCTCTGCTCCAGCGACTCGAGCGCGTGCGCATAATCCTTCTGGAGATACTCCGCCTCCCCCAGTGCCAGCAAAGCCGGCGCGTGCTTCGGCGCGAGTTGCACGGTCTTCTCCAGATATCCGCGCGCTTTCGCCGCGTCACGCCGCTGGATCCACAGCACGCCCATCAGGTAGTTCAAGTCCGGAAAACCCGGCGCGACCTGCAGTGCGCGCTTCAGATGCGCCTCCGCTTCGTCCAGCTTGCCCGCTTGCAGCGCTTGCAGCCCTTTTTCCGTTTCCTTCAGCGCTTTCGGCGCCAACACTGGCTGACCCGGCGCCCCTTGCATCTCTGCGCGCCCCGCTTCCGCCATCATCATCACTTCGACGTTCTCTGTTTGCCCTGCGGTGACAAACGCCTGAACCTCCGTCGTGCGGTATCCCGGCGCGCTGACTTCAACGACATACTCTCCCGCGGGCAATCCGGTCAACAAGGCTTGGGCCGCATCGGTCGTGTAGGTCGTAACGTTCGTCAGCATACTCGGTGAGCGTACGGTCACCTTGGACTGTAGCCTCATGGGCGAGCCGTCGGAATCTTTCACACGGACCACGACCTGTCCTTGTGGCCCAATCCCGCCAAGGGTCGGAGCTTGCCCCAGTGTAATCCTCGGACACAAAAAAACGCTCAAGAAGCAGAAAAGTAGTAGAAGTTTCGATGAAAAACAGCGGTAAGCGCACACCATAGCCGTCCCCATCTTCAGGACCATTTACAATGCCTCTACTCTCCGCCTACGGAGCGCTTCTGTCAATCACTGGGGAGCCGCATGAAGGGTTCTCATCGGTTTTGTTCATAGCCCCTAACGTTCGCATTTTTTTGGCATGGTTTTCTTGTTCTGCGCCCCGGTCGTCGTATAATGCATCGCGGCGCGGCTACCGTCGCTGCCAGACCCGGCGAACTTAGGAATCAGGCCTAGTCGTCATGACCGACCGTCCCCCAATGGAGATCAACGTACACGAGTCCAGCGGCGTCCATGTGCTCGAAGTCCACGGCCGCCTGACGATCGGCGAGCCTAGCGAGCAGCTCACCAACGCCCTGGAGTCTGTCATCGGACGCGGCGCACGCAAGGTCATCGTCAATCTCAACGGCGTCCCGCAAATCGACAGCTCCGGCATCTCCTCGCTCGTGCGCATCTCCATCCGGCTGGCCCGCGAAAAAGGCGCGCTGCATCTCGTCTGCGGCCCTGGCCGCGTCCGCGACGCTCTTACCGTCACCCGCCTCGTCGAAGCCATCCCCACCTTCGACTCCGACGCCTCCGGCCTGAAGTCATTCACATGAAGACACACCCGCCCAGCGCTGGGACCTCGGTCACGATAATGTCTTGATTTAACGGAAGACCTGCTAAGAAACTTACCCGCCCTTCTTCAATTCCGCCAGCACCAGCTTCGCCACTTCTTTCAGCGTTTCGAACACGCCTTGCCCAGTGATAGCGACCGCCTCAAGCACTGGTTCGCCTTTTTTCTGAATCTGTTTCGTCAACGCCGCCACTGCCATGGCGTTCGGCAGGTCGCGCTTGTTCAATTGCAGCACGTAAGGAATCGTCGCGAAATTCAGGTTGTGCTCTTTCAAGTGCTCTTGCAGGTTCTCCAGCGTTTCGAAATTCGCGTCCAGCCGCTCTTCCTGCGAGTCCGCGACAAACACCACGCCGTCCGCGCCCTTCAATATCAGCTTGCGGCTCGCCTCATAAAACACCTGTCCAGGCACGGTATAGAGGTGAAAGCGCGTCTTGAATCCGCGGACCGTCCCCAGGTCCAGCGGCAAAAAGTCAAAAAACAGCGTGCGGTCCGTCTCCGTCGCCAGCGAAACCATTTTGCCCTTCTGATTCTGTCCCGTGTGGTCATAGATCCACTGCAGGTTGGCAGTTTTTCCGCCCAGACCTGGACCGTAGTACACCAGTTTGCAATTGATTTCGCGCGCGGGAAAGTTGATGAATGGCACGTGTCGTCAATCCGGAATCGGCCACAAACTTATAGCATACGCGGCACAGGCAGGCCAGCCTTCACGCCCCCGTGTGTCGCCTGTCCGCCACTCACCCATCCAGTGTCACCGAGATTTGCTCTGCGGAGTGCGATAATTTTCGCTCCTGCGGCTGCAAGGGTAACACCTGCCTCTTCCGGCACTTCCGGAGTTTTCCCGCATCCATGCGTTGACGAGCGCAGCAGCCTCTGTTACGATGCGGCACATGGCAAAAGCCAAGAAGGCCCCTTCGGGGTCATCGGCCCACGCAAAGAGTTCGCGTCACAGCCAGGCTAACTCACAGAGAAAAAAGCCTTTAGCGCCGCCCCATCCTGCCCAGCGGGGCGGCGTGGAAATGGTCGATCCTCGCGTCCAGGCGCAACTCAAACTTTATGACGAAGCGCTCGCCCTGTTCCATCAGCAGAAATTTGCCCGCGCCAAACAGGAATTGGAAAAAGTTTTGGAAGGCCCCAGCAAGGAGCTGGCTGATCGTGCCCGCATGCACGTGAAGATCGCCGAACAACGCATGAAGCCCAGCCACGAGCAGAACCCGCGCACCGCGGAAGATCATTATCAGCGAGGCGTGGCCATGATGAACATCGGCCGCTGGGACGACGCTCGCGAGAGCCTCCTCAAGGCACGCAAGGCAGCGCCGAAAGCCGATCATATTCATTACGCGCTCGCTACCCTCGATTGCCTCACCGGTGAAGCCGACTCCGCCATGGCCAATCTCAAGGTGGCCATCGAGCTGCGCCCGGAAAATCGCTATCATGCGCGCAACGACGAAGACTTCGCCTTCCTCCAGGAAGATCCACGCTTCACCGAGCTGCTATACCCGGAGAAAGACGGCGCGGCCGGGTAGTCGTTTTTCGAGCCTGGCTTTGTAGCCTGTGCCGGAATGCATCTAAGCTCCACCCGATCTTCGCTCTTTTTTCGACTTGCATCCTCCGTGCTTGGCGTCTGCCTTTGACTCCGTGCGAGTGAAAACAGTGTGCCATTCTTTTCAGTACAATAGACCTACGTACATTCACAGGCTCCGGCGTTGAAAAAACGTTCGCATAAATCAAAGCCTCTCGCCCGTGGCTTCCGCGTCGTCGCTCTCGGAGGTGGCACCGGTCTTTCCACTCTTCTTCGCGGCCTCAAGGAACACGTCGTCCGCCGCCACGACCAGCATGCCACTCGCGAGCGGCCGATCACTGACCTCGCCGCCATTGTCACCGTCACCGATGACGGCGGCAGCTCCGGCCGCCTTCGCCGCGAGCACCGTATCCTCCCGCCCGGCGACATCCGCAACTGCATGGTCGCGCTTTCGAAGGATGAAGCCCTGCTCGGCCGCCTCTTCCAGTATCGCTTCCAGGCGGGGCGTGGCCTTGCCGGCCATAACTTTGGCAATCTCTTTCTCGCCGCGTTGACTCACATTACCGGAGATTTTGGCGAGGCTGTTCGCGTCAGCAGCAAGGTTCTCGCCATCCGCGGCCGCATATTTCCCTCGACCCTTTCAAATGTTCATCTCGTCGCTACGCTGGAAAACGGCCGCTCCGTCCACGGTGAAACACGCATCACCGCCAGCCGCGTTCCCATCAAGAAACTCGCGCTTTCCCCGCGCTACGTTCGCCCGCTCGCGGAAGCCCTCGACGCCATCAAGCAAGCCGACCTCATTCTCCTCGGACCCGGCTCTCTCTATACGAGCATCCTCCCAAATCTGCTCATTTCCGAGATCGCGCGGACCATCGCTCATTCGCAAGCCCCGCGCGTTTATATCGCCAACCTCATGACCCAGCCCGGCGAAACCACCGGTTACTCGCTTGCCGATCATCTCCGCGTAATCCAGCGGCACACGCCACGCCGCGTCATCGATTGGGTCGTCGCCAATCGTCAGCCAGTCTCCCCCGAAGTTGCCAAGCGCTACCGCGCCCAGGGCGCCGAGCCAGTCGTCATCGATCTCCCCGAGTTGTATAAGCTTGGCTTCCGCGCCGTCCTCGATGACCTTCTTGAAGAGCACGCTGTCATCCGTCACAATCCTCAGCGTCTCGCCCGCCTTCTCCTCCAAGAATTTCTTTCTGCAGGAGGCTGAGCGGCAGTTCGGACACGCAGCACTTTCCAATGTTCTCTGAGTCCAAATCACCACCTCACGCTCCGGAATTATTGAATCTCCCGGCCTGTCTTTCTATCTGATGGAATAGAATCAACTGCAAAGCGCGAATCGAGTTCGCATGCCAATACGGCTTCACAGAAAACGGCCCGTCCCATGGTCCCTCCGGAGACAAACGATTCAGCACGCCTGGACCGTGCCATTGTGGGCCTTCGAGTGGTTTTGGGAATGGGTCGCCTACATTCTCAGTAACTGGTCTTTTCTCGAAGTCCTTGAGTATCTAGGCAGTTTCAGCATCCTTATCGCCGTTATTTTCTATTTTTCGGAATCCGGCGACCGGCTCAAGCAAAAACACTATCAGGCCTGGCAGGTGATCAACACGGCGCAGGGGAAAGGCGGCAGCGGCGGCCGCGTCGAAGCACTTCAGGAACTCAACGCCGATGGCGTTCCGCTAGTCGGCGTGGATGTCTCCGGCGCATTTCTTCAGAGCATCCATCTTCGGGGCGCCCGTCTGGTGCGTTCCAATTTCAGCGGCGCGGACCTCCGCGACAGCGATTTTGCCTCCGCGGATTTTTCCGATGCCGACTTGCGCTCCGCTAATTTTCGCCAAAGCAATCTGCACAATGCCCATTTCCAACATGCCACCTTGGATGACGCAGACTTATGGGGTGCCGACCTCAGCGATGCCGATCTCTCCGGCGCGACGATTGTCAGCGCTGACCTGCGGTTTGCGAACCTGGCCAATGTTCATTGGCGCGATCTCCGCACGCTCAAGAACGCTAATATTTATGGTGTCAAGAACCCGCCGGACGGATTTATCTCTTGGGCGCTCCAGCACGGCGCCGTGCAGATCGAATCCGATTCCCAATGGCAACCTGCGCCCTGAAATTCTTCCCTGCCGCACAGCGGTGAATTTCAACCTGCGCGAGTGCCGTTTGGCACGGGCCGCTCCGGCACAGCCAGGACGGGGGTGACTCCGTCCGCGTACCCGATGTCCAGCAGCATTCCTTCGGAAATTTCACCCGCCATCTTGCGCGGTTGCAAATTGAGCACAAACAAGGCCTGCAGGCCTTCGATTTCCCTCGGGTTTTCCCGCTCTTTCTTGATTCCTGCAAGAATCGTGCGCTTGTGGTCGCCGAAATTTACTGTCAGCTTCATGAGTTTCTCCGAGCGCGGCACTTCCTCGACACGTTCGATGCTCCCGACGCGAATGTCGAGCGCTTCCAGGGCTTCTATGCCCACGGCCGGCTTCACGGGAGCGGCGGTGAACTCGCTCATGATTCACCGCCTGTACTGCGCGGCATACGCCGGAAGCGGAATTGCCGGATCGCACTGTTCATCGCGAATGGGAGTCCCGGCGGCGAGTTGCAGCGGGATGACGCCCGCCCAGATCGGCAGCTCGCGGTCCGGAGCATCGTCTTCCGGGGGGCCTTTGCGAATTTTCGCCGAGGCTTCCGTAACCGGCAGTCGTAGGACGCTCGTGGCTTTCAGCTCCTTTTCATTGGGCTGCCGCGCATCGTTCCATCTTCCGGGAAGAATTTTCTCCGTGAACGCGCGCAACGCCTGGAGCTTTTCCTCCGGCGCATCTACGAGTTTTGCATTGCCGAGCGCCACAACGGAGCGGTAATTCATCGAGTGATTAAAGACCGAGCGCGCCAGCACGATGCCGTCGGTTAATGTCACCGTAATGCAAACGGAAAGTCCCTCGCTCACGCCGCGCAACATTCTGCTGGCCGCGGAGCCGTGAAAATAAATGGCATCGCCAACACGCGCGAACAACGTGGGGATGACGTAGGGCTGACCTTCCGTGGCAAAGCCGACGTGGCACACCAGGCCCTCGTCGAGAATCTTGTAAATAGTTTCACGGTCGTAAGCGCCGCGGTGCGCTTCGCGGACTACACGCGTGCGCTCGGTTGGCGTGATGGATTCGGCCACGATGCACCTCTTTGAGAAACGCGGCGCGGAGCCGGCCGTTTCGCGGCCGCCCGTTTGATTTATAGCCGGCGCCACATCGGCATGAGTGAGGAACTATCTTGCCCATCGTATCATGGCCCGGCGCACGGTTATGTCCTTGCCGTACCTTGCGCAGAAGAAGCGACTGCCAATTTGGTTGCTCGCGAAGCGGCTCTGCTTCAACGCGGGCACACACTATGAGAAACTAACGGCCCGGAGCATTCGGCTGCTTCCAGGCCGCATGGAAAAAATGAGCACAGCAGCTTTGCACGAATCGGCGAGCAAACCGCTCGATAGCGCGTGGGTGCGGGCGCAGTTTCCGTCGCTCCAGTTGCAGGTGAACGGCCATCCGGCTGCTTTTCTGGATGGCCCGGCGGGGACGCAGGTGCCGAAACAAGTTATGGACGCAATTTATAACTATCTGATGAATTCGAACGCCAATACCTGCGGAGCGTTCGAAACCAGCCGCCGCAACGACGCGGCGCTAGCATCCGCGCGCGCGGCGATGGCTGATTTTTTCCATTGTGAAAAGGACGAAGTCGTTTTCGGCCAGAACATGACCACCATCGCCTTCGCACTGGCGCGCGCCATCGGGCGCGAACTGAAGCCCGGCGATGAAATCGTGGTGACGACATTGGATCACGACGCCAACGTGGCGCCGTGGCGCGCCCTGGAAGAAAAGGGCGTGGTGATCCGTCAAGTGGACATCCGCGAAGCGGATTGCACCCTCGATTTGGACGACCTCAAGCGGAAAATTACTGCGAAAACAAAACTGGTGGCCGTGGGCTACGCTTCGAACGCGGTCGGCACCATCAATCCGGTCGCTGAAATTACCAAGCTGGCGCATGGCGCCGGCGCCTTGATGTTCATCGACGCGGTGCACTACGCGCCTCACGGCCCGATCGACGTGCGCGCGCTCGATTGTGATTTTCTCGTGTGTTCCCCGTACAAATTTTTCGGGCCGCACATGGGCGCGCTCTACGGAAAGCGCGAGAACTTGCTGCGCTTCAAGCCGTACAAGGTGCGCCCCGCGTCGGATCTGCTGCCGGATCGCTGGGAGACCGGAACGCAAGTCCAGGAACTCATCGCCGGAATCGCCGCGGCTGTGGACTACCTTGCCGAGCTGGGGCGCCGTTGCGATCCGGGTACGAAAGATCGGCGTAGCGCGCTGCTGGCCGCATATCGCGCGACCATGCAACACGAAAGGTCTTTGGTCACGCGGTTGATCGAAGGGCTATTGGCCATTCCCGGCTTGAAATTCTTCGGCATCACCGACCCCAAGCGATTTGCAGAACGCTGCTCCACCGTTTCCATCCGCATCGGCAGCCACAATCCAACCGAAATCGCGAAATTTCTCGGCGACCGCGGAATTTTCACCTGGGATGGAAACTATTACGCCCTGAACCTGACGGAACGCCTCGGCGTGGAACAAAGCGGCGGCTTGCTTCGCATCGGCCTCGTGCACTACAACACCGCCGGCGAAGTGGAGCGGTTGCTGTCCGCGCTGCGCGAATTTGCTGGCTAGCAGGTGGAACGGGCAGCCAAGAATGTCCGGCTCACCGGAAATTCATGAGCAAACAACCGAAACCCATTGTGCTGACGGTGCTGGACGGCTGGGGCTATCGCGCCGAAACAAAAGACAACGCGATTGCTCTCGCGCGCAAACCAACCTATGACGAGCTGATCAAAAAATTCCCCAACACCCTGATTCACACCTCCGGCCCCTACGTGGGTTTGCCGGAAGGGCAGATGGGCAACAGCGAAGTAGGCCACATGAACATGGGCGCGGGCCGCATCGTGCACATGGATATCACCCGCATCGATCTGCTCATCGCCAATAAACAATTGCAAAATGTGCCGCTCTTTCAGCAAGCGATGGAACGCGGCCGGCAGCGCCAATTGCATTTCCTCGGTTTGCTGAGTGATGGCGGCGTGCATTCGCACATCCGGCATCTCTTTGCCTTGCTGGAGCTGGCCAAGCAACAAAAAGTCGAAAAAGTTTTCGTGCATTGTTTCCTGGATGGGCGCGACACCCCGCCCAGCAGCGGCCGCGACTTCGTCCGGCAATTGCAGCAGAAAATGCGCGAACTGGCCGTGGGTGAAATCGCCACGCTGGTCGGGCGTTACTACGCGATGGATCGCGACAACCGCTGGGAGCGCATCGAGCTGGCCTATCACGCGCTGGTCCACGGCGAAGCCGAGACCCGCACAAATGATCCCGTCGCCGCCTTGCAACGGAGCTACGAACAGGGCGTCACGGATGAATTCGTGAAGCCCATCGTGGTCACCAAGGGAAGCAGCGCATCGTCCGTGCCTGTGGGGCTGATCCGCGATGACGATGCTGTGATTTTTTACAATTTCCGCGCCGACCGCGCTCGGCAATTGACTTACGCGCTTGCCGCGCCGGATTTTGATAAGTTCAGCGATGCGAAGCGCCCCAAAAATCTCTTTTTCGTCGCCATGACCCAGTATGAAAAGACCTGGTCGTGGCTAAAGTACGTAATCGCGCCGGAAAAGCTCGAGCACATTCTCGCCCAGGTTTTCGCCGAGCTGCAGTACAAGAATTTGCGCTGCGCGGAAACGGAGAAGTACGCGCACGTCACCTACTTCTTCAACGGCGGCGTGGAGAAGCCGTTCGCTGGCGAAGAGCGCATCCTCGTGCCCTCTCCGAAAGTGGCGACCTACGACCTCAAGCCGGAAATGTCCGCGGCGGGAATAACCGACACCGTAGTGAAGGCCATCGAAAAGGGCGGCTTCGACGCCATCATCATGAATTACGCGAACGCGGACATGGTCGGCCATTCCGGAAAGCTCGAAGCCGCCATCAAAGCGGTGGAAGCCGTGGACGCTGGCCTCGCGCGGATTTATCAGTCGCTGAAGCCTCGCGGCGGGGCGTGGATTATTACCGCGGACCACGGCAACGCGGAAACGATGATCGATCCCGCAACGGGCGGGCCGCACACCTACCACACCACGAACCCTGTTCCCTTTGTGCTGGTCACGGAAGACGACCGTTTACGCCTGAGACCTGGCGGCTCGCTCCGCGATATCGCTCCAACCATGTTAAGCGTCCTGGGCCAACCCAAGCCCCCCGACATGACCGGCAGCGACCTGCGCATCCTTCCTTGAGTTGGCGATGAAGCGCACTACACCTGCGGGTACAAAGCTTGTCATCTGCGTCTGGCACCCCTTTACCGAGTGGCGGCCAAAACCGATGATGGCCGACGCCATCCGCCGGCGCTGGCCGGAGATGCACGTCATCCACCTGCCGGACTATGACCGTCTGCCTGAGGAGCTTCCGGACACGGACATTTTTGTGGGCTACTCTCTGCGCGCCAAGCAACTCAAGGACGCCAAGAAGCTGAAGTGGATTCACTCGACCGCCGCGGGCGTAGCACAACTCATGTATGCCGAACTGCGCGATTCGGGCATTCTGGTAACCAATCCCAGGGGAATTTTTTCCGTGCCAATGGCGGAGCACACCATGGGGTTGCTGCTGGCCCTGGCTCGAAATTTTCCCGACTCCGTGCGGCAGCAGGATCAATCTCATTGGTCGCAGCAGGAGTTGTGGGACAAACCGCAGCATCTCACGGAATTGAACGGTCAGGTCCTGCTCATCGTCGGATACGGCTCGATCGGGCGCGAGCTCGCGCGGCG
>Ga0307479_10002259_pt1 | contig 17511 bp, 15 predicted proteins | sample atmos_gasesECM4C_FD_203743 | JGI IMG/M metagenome (GOLD analysis project Ga0307479, IMG submission 203743) | Hardwood forest soil microbial communities from Morgan-Monroe State Forest, Indiana, United States - atmos_gasesECM4C_515 | ecosystem: Environmental > Terrestrial > Soil > Temperate... | reverse complement strand
CAAGCATGCGGTCAAATTCTTCCAGCGATTTGGCAAAGCCCTCGACGTCTTTCCGGTGGCCGTACAGCATGTCGAAATCCACCAGGTTGCAGAAAATCAGTCCGCTCTTGCGCTCGCCCACCGCCGCGGTCATTTTCTCCATGCCGTCGGCGTTGCCCTTCGTCGTTACGAACTCCTCGACTCCGCGGCCGTTGTAAATGTCATGAATCTTGCCGATACCAAACACGCGAACTTTGCGCTCCGCGAGAACGTCCATCAGCATCGGCTTAGGAGGATCCACGGCATAATCATGCCGTCGCGTGGTTCGCACATAATGTCCCGGCGTTCCCGTGAACGGCCGCGCGATTACGCGCCCCACGCGATGCGGCCCGTCCAGCAATTCCCGCGCGATTTCGCACATGCGGCAAAGCTCGGTGATCGGAATCACCTCTTCGTGCGCGGCAATTTGAAACACGCTGTCGCCCGACGTGTACACAATCGGCTTGCCCGTTCGCACATGCTCTTCGCCCAATTCCTTGATGATCTCCGTGCCGGAGGCCGGCTTGTTTCCGATCGTCTTCCTGCCAATCTGTTTCTCGAACTCGGCAATCAATTCCTTCGGGAATCCGTTCTTGTAAACGGGGAACGCCTGGTCCAGCCACACTCCCGCCATTTCCCAGTGTCCCGTCGTGGTGTCTTTTCCCGGAGAGCGCGTCGTTCCCTTTCCATAAGCTCCAATCGGAGCAGTGGCCGGCGCCTGATGCTTCAGAGGTGCGATGTTCGCTAATCCAAGCTGCACGAGATTCGGGATTTCCAGCGCGCGCGATTCCGCGATGTGCCCGAGCGTGTTTCGGCCCACGTCGCCATAATCGGCCGCATCGGGAAGCTCTCCGATTCCCACGCTGTCCAGCACAATCCAGAAAATTCTATCGAATTCCTTCATAGTCCAACCTCTCGACTTCAGCGGAACTTTACCACACACCGTTCTTCGGCAATGCTGCGATGCGCCTTCGCTCTCCTATCGTGGCCGGTCTTTAGACCGGTCCATTGTGACGCCGGCTCCCAGCAGGCGCACCCAGTTCTGGATGGCGCCATGGCTGTTGTACAGTGTAACCAGCAGTTCGCTGAACTATTCTCCTTTCCCGTGCGTAGTACAAGACAGCGGAGGTCTGCCATGGCCCAAGAGTGCAATCCCAGGCGAGTTTCCCTGGTCTTCCCGATCATCCTCATCTCGATCGGTGCTCTCTTTCTCTTCCGCAGCTGGCGCCCGGCGTTCGATCCCTGGCCGATTCTCGCGACCTACTGGCCCCTCATCCTCATCTTCATCGGAATCGGTAAAATTTGGGACTCCACCTATCGACGCCGCAATCCCGGCGCGCCCCCGGGAATCTCCATCGGAGCCACTGTCGGCGCGCTTGCCTTTGTCATCGTGCTGGTCGCGCTGCTGTTCCACGGGCGCAGCTTTTCCCGCAACCACGGCTTCTATTCGGGGTCAAAGCACAGCACTCGAGTCGTGGAACCGCAGCGGGCGAAATCGGCGCATGCCAAGTTGGACATGGGCGCGGGGCACCTAACGATCAACAGTGGCACGAGCGACCTCCTTGACGCGGACTTCACTTACGGCGACTCTTTCGACGAGCCGCGCGTCGAGTACAACGTCGCCAATGGCGTCGGCGAACTCGCGGTCTCGCAGGATTCCCACTCCGTCCACTTCGGTCCTTCCCAAAACGATTGGAATCTGCGCTTCAGCAAGGACATCCCGCTGGAGTTGAAAGTGGAAATGGGGGCGGGGCAAGGGGACCTGCATTTTCGCGATGTTCCTCTCACCCGTTTGGACCTCAATCTTGGCGCGGGCCAAATGGATGTCGACTTCACCGGCGACCGAAAGGCTGATTTGACCGCGGACATCGAAGGCGGCGTGGGGCACGCCACCATCCGCCTCCCGAAAAATGTCGGCGTCATTGCCCATGCCTCCGGCGGCATCGGCTCCATCGACGTGCACGGCCTGAAGCACGACGGGGACTCCTACACGAACGATGCCTACGGAAAATCCGCTGCGACGATTCACCTGAAAGTGGAAGGCGGAATCGGCCAGATCACCCTTACCCAAGAACCGTGAATTTGCCGTGCAAATCCGCCAGCGTCTGCGCTCACGCAAATTCGCCGTTTGCCCCGCTTTGACAGCCAACGTATAATTTGAAGTTTAGGCAGTGCTCTCGTAACGCGCTGTCTGAGCTTCCCCTTGGCGACCAAAGAGATTACCCACGCAACCACGAATGTCCGGCCGGAGCAGGAGTCCATCCGCGTCCGCGGCGCGCGCGTCCACAATCTCAAAAACATCAGCGTCGAAATTCCGCATAACGCCATTACCGTTGTCACCGGCGTCAGCGGCTCGGGAAAATCCTCGCTGGCCTTCGACACCATTTACGCGGAGGGGCAGCGCCGCTACGTCGAATCGCTTTCCGCCTACGCCCGCCAATTTCTCGAGCGCATGGAAAAACCGGACGTCGATGAAATTTCCGGCATCGCGCCGGCGGTGGCCATCCGGCAGAAAAATTCCACGCGCAACCCGCGTTCGAACGTCGGGACGGCCACGGAAATTTACGATTATTTGCGGCTGCTCTTTGCGCGCTGCGGGCAGACTTTTTGCATCAAATGCGGCGCGCAGGTCCGCCGGGATAATCCGGACGAAATCGCCACGCGGATTCTGTCGCTTGCGGCCGGGCGGCGGTTTTACGTATTGCACCAGTTTCGAGTCTCCGCTCCCGCGGGAGGGGCGGTTTCAAAACGCGGGGGCAAGAAAACTGTGGCCGCTCCGCCGCCGGAATTGCTCCGTCAGGCGCTGCTCGATCTGCAGAAGCGCGGCTTCAACCGGCTTTACCAGGCGGGCCGAATCCACGAATTTTCGTCGCCGGAAACCTTGCTGGACGTGGATTTTTCGAAACCCGTCTATGTGCTGGTCGATCGCTTGGCAGTCAATCCGCAGTCGCGCGCGCGGCTCGTTGATTCCATCGAAATTTGTTACCGCGAAGGGCAGGGCGAAGCCATTCTCGAATTTGTCGCGGACAGTGCGGGGAATCCCGCCGAGCGGCTCACCTTCAATGAACGGTTCGAATGCAAGAACGACGGCACTCTCTACCAGGAGCCCGAGCCGAAACTTTTCTCCTTCAACAACCCGTACGGGGCTTGTCCGCGCTGCCAGGGTTTCGGCAACACGATTGATTTCGATTTGAATCTCGTCGTGCCGGATCCCAGCAAGTCGCTCGACGATGGCGCCATCGAACCGTGGACCAAGCCGCGCTACCGCGTGCTCTTCCAGGAAGCAAAAAAGTGGGCGCGCGCGCGCGGAATTCCGACCAACGTGCCGTGGCGCCAGCTCACTGCCGAACAGCGCCGCTTGATTCTCGAGGGCGATCCCGAGAACGAATACCAGGGAGTCAAAGGCTTTTTCAACTGGCTGGAGCGCAAGAAATACAAGCTGCACGTCCGCGTTTTCCTCAGCCGCTTCCGGGGTTATGCGACCTGCCCGGAATGCGGCGGGACTCGTTTGCGCGCCGAGGCCCGCGCAGTCCGCGTCGCCGGAAAAGCCATCACGGAGGTTTGCAGGCTCACCGTCAAAGAAGCGCGTGCTTTCTTTTCCACCCTGCAACTGTCCGAAGGGCACCTGAAAATCGCGGACAGAATTCTCGAAGAGATTCGAACGCGCTTGCAGTTTCTGGATGAGGTCGGTCTCGATTACCTCACGCTCGACCGCTTGACCTCGACGCTTTCCGGCGGAGAATCACAGCGGATTCAGCTCGCGACGTCGCTCGGTTCCCATCTCGTCGGCGCGCTCTACGTGCTCGATGAACCTTCCATCGGCCTCCATCCGCGCGACACTCAGCGGCTCATCGATATTCTCAAGTCGCTTCGCGACCTGGGGAACACCGTGCTTGTGGTGGAGCACGATCCCGACACCATCCAGGCGGCGGATTGCATCATCGATCTCGGTCCCGGCGCCGGCGAACTCGGCGGCAAGCTGCTCTTTGCCGGTTCTTATGCGGCCATGCTCGAAGAACATAAATCGCTGACGGGCCGGTACCTCAGCGGCGAGCTGCGCATTCCCGTGCCCAACGTGCGCCACAAACCCGCGGGAAAATTTCTGCGGCTCTACGGCGCGAACATGCACAACCTCCAGGACCTGGAGTTGCTGATTCCGCTCGGGACGTTAACGGTGGTCACAGGGGTGAGCGGCTCCGGCAAGTCCACGCTGGTGCACGACGTGCTCTACAAAGCGCTCACCGCCAAGCGTGTCGGCGGCAGCATCAAGGAATTTTGCGAACGGCTCGAGGGCGATTCGAACGTCCGCGAAGTGGTCATTGTGGATCAATCGCCGATCGGCCGCACGCCGCGTTCGAATCCGGCCACCTATCTGAAAGCGTTCGATGCCATTCGAGAGGTATTTGCGGACACGCCCGATGCCAAACGGCGCGGCTACGGTCCCGGCCATTTTTCCTTCAATGTGCCCGGGGGCCGCTGCGAAACCTGCCAGGGCGACGGCACGGTCACCGTGGAGATGCAGTTTCTGGCGGACGTCGAGCTGATCTGCGAGGAATGCCGCGGCACGCGCTTCAAGAGCGGCGTTCTGGAAGTCCGCTATCGCGGGAAAAATATCCACGAGGTTTTGCAGTTGACGGTTCGCGAAGCGCTGGCCTTTTTCGTCAACGTGCCCAAGATTGTTTCGAAACTCAGGGTCCTGAACGAAATTGGACTCGGCTACCTGCGTCTCGGGCAGTCCGCGACAACGCTCTCCGGCGGAGAAGCGCAGCGCTTGAAGCTGGCCGCACATCTCAGCCAAACAGAGAACGAGGGCATCCTCTATATTCTCGACGAACCGACGACCGGATTGCATTTCGACGACATCGCCAAACTCCTCAGCGCGTTTCGCAAGCTGCTCGAAGGCGGCGCTTCGCTGCTGGTCATTGAACATAATCTTGACGTCATTAAATCCGCGGACTGGCTCATCGATCTGGGCCCCGAGGGTGGCGACCAGGGCGGGAAGATTATCGCCACGGGGACACCCGAGCAGGTGGCGCGCAACACGCAATCGCACACGGGCCATTTTCTCGCGCGGGTCTTGAACGGAAATGGCCAGGCAAAGCGTCCCGCAAACGGAGCATCCAATGCAGCAGGCCCTTCGGCTACAATTTCCAACGGAGCCAAGATTCCTCCGGCCGAACCATGAAGCTTGCTCATCTCCGTTCGAAAGCGATGCGAATTTTCATGTGTGGCTCCGCCACTTTGGTAGGGGCGCAGCATGATGCGCTCCTACCAGGCAATCAATCCTCCTCGCCGAGCGCCCAATCCGCCAAACCCAAACCCGCCGCGCAATCGAAGTCTCAAAAACTCGCGAACCCGCTGAACGATTTGCTGGACGAAGCCCAGCGCGACATCGACAAAAACAATTTTGAGGCGGCTATCGCACCGTTGCAAAAAGTTATCGCTGACCAGCCGGAATTTGCTTACGGGCACTTTCAGCTTGCTTACGTTTACACCGCGCTGAAGAAATCGGACGAGGCTCGCGCCGAATACGCGCGCACCATCGCCATCGATCCAAAAATGTCCGAAGCGTATGTCAATCTCGGCATGCTGCTTCTGGACAAGCGGGAAGACGCCGCGGCCGTGGCGCCGCTTCGCAAAGCGGTGGAACTGCTTCCGGCACAAACCCGGCCCCGCTTTTTGCTGGCAGTCGCGCTGGACCGCTCAGGCGATCGGGCCGGTGCCGCGGGATCCTTCGAGGGGCTGCTCCATCTTGATCCCAACGACATCACGGCCATCGATTACCTGGGATGGGTTGCGCTCCGCGAAGGCAAGCCGGAAGGAGCCGAAGCCCGATTCCGGCGCGCGCTGGAAGTTCAGCCGAAAGACGTGGAAGCGCGCCGGGGACTGGCGCAGAGCCTGGACGCACAGAAAAAGCCTGAAGCCGCAGGCGCCTACCGCGATTACCTCGAACTCGTGCCCAATGATTCCGAAGCCCGCGCGAGGCTCGTCCATCTTCTCGTGGAACAGGAACAAAACGACGAGGCCCTAGCGGAACTCAATCGCCTGGACGCGGGGAAGCCGCCCACGCTCGAGTCGCTCAAGCTCCGCGCGGACGTCCAGATTGCCGGGAAGAAGTGGGATGATTCGATTGCCACGCTTCAGCAAGCTCTCGCGCTGGCGCCCAACGACGCGCAACTGCACGGCGGTCTGGGGCGCATCTACCTCCAGAAACGCGACTTCGCTTCCGCCGAGAAAGAGCTGCGCATCGCGCTGCATCTGGATGGGAAAAATCTGACTTATTTCAAAGACCTGAGCTCGACATTTTTTCTGGCAGGGAATTATCCGGCCGCGCTGGCGGCACAGGACGAGATAGCCAAAGTGGAACAACCGGGCGCGGGCGTCTGGTTTATCCGCGCGATTTGCTACGATAAGCTGAACCAGCCGAAGCTTGCTTTGGAGGCTTACCAAAAGTTTCTCCAGCTCGATCAGGACAAAAATCCCGATCAAGTCTGGCAGGCCAAGGAGCGGAGCAAGGTGTTGCAACGCATGCTGGAACGGAAAAGGTAAGCGCATGAGGGCTGGCGGGAGGTCTCTGGGGGCGGTGTGCGGCATTCTCGTTTTTCTTGCGATGCAGCCTCCGCGCGCCACGGAGACCCTGGCGGATCTTCAGGCGCGATTCGATCGTGAATCAAGCGGGGTTCACAAGGCTAAATTACTTGGAAAACTGGGAGACGCTCAGTTTGAAGAGGCCCGCCGCGCGGGAAAAGACGGAGACTTTAATACCGTGGGCTTGACCCTGGAAAAATACCGGGACAATGTCCGTACGGCCGTCGAGGCCTTGAAGAAGCAGCACCCGGACGCCGAAAAGCAGTCCAACGGTTACCGGCAACTGGAGATGCACTTGCGGAAGGGGATTCGCGAGGTGGAGGAAACATTGCTGGCCTCCCCGGAACCCTACAGACCGCCGCTGCAGCTTGTCCGCCAGGATCTGATCGGCTTGGATGACGAGCTGCTGAAAATGCTTTTTCCCAGGCGGCCGCTGGAACAGCGCCCCGCGGCGCCTCCCCCGGAGAAACAGCCATGAAATTCAAAATCCATTTTCTTCTCCTGACTTACTGCATTCTGGCCGCGCCGTTGTTCGCGCGCGCCGCGTCGCCGCAGCAGAAGGACTATCTTACGTCCCTGGAAGCGGACAAGATTCGCGATGCGGAGACGGTCAACGAACGCATAAAGCTCTTTCTAACGTTTGCCGACGATCGCTTGAAGAAGTTTCAGTATGAGCTGGAGCATCCCTCCACGAACCGGCACGGCGACATGTTGAACTCGCTTCTGAATGCGTACGTCGGATGCGTGGACGATGCGGCGGACCTCATCCAGCTGGGGATCGAAAAACAGGACAACATCCGGCTGGGCATTAACTTGATGACCTCGCGCACGAAGGACTTTCTCGTGGTGCTGGAAAAACTTTCCACCGATGGTCCCGATCGCGACCTTTATAAAGAGAATCTGGACGACGCCATCGAGGGCACGCGCGATGCCATGAATGACGCGGAAAAGGCGAAAAAGAAAGTCGCCCCTCCGCCGGTGCGGAGGAAGAACTGATGGTTTTCAGCCGTCAGTCTTAAGTTTTTAGTTCTTAGTAGGAGGAGTCCTTCTTTGTCGTTGCGTGGAACGGCGCTGCTGGTTGTCGACAGTCTTGGAGAAGTAGAAACAAATTGGGGAAAGTGGAGGGAGGGCCGCAAGCCATTCGAAATCCCCGGGAATCCAGTGAAGGCATGAGATCAAACGGAAATAGAAGCGGCCTTGTTCCGGGAGGCGGGCCGCTGTTTCAGCGGATGTTCACGCGGCTGGGTTGCGACGGGCGGCCGCCGCGCTTCCGCGTGGAGTTTTATCCTTATTCCAGCCTGGTGCTGACGATTCGGCGGCGGGAGGAAGTCGTTTACGTTCGCTTCTCCGACCTCTTGCGGCGAGCGCCGCTGGCCGTCCTGGAAGGCGCGGCTGCGCTGCTGCTGGCGCGCGTGTATCGGCGCAAGGCTTCCAGCGAGCTCACCGAGCCCTATCTCGAGTACGCCCGGTCCGATCGAACGCGCAGCCGCATGAATCGCTTGCGCCACGGACGTGTTCGCCTGGCCGCGACGAGTCCGCGCGGAGACCACTTCGATCTGGACAGGCTTTTCGATGAGCTGAATGGAAAATACTTTGCCGGGCAATTGCAGCGCCCGCACATCGGATGGAGCGCAAGGAGCTGGCGGCGGCAATTTGGCTGTTACGATCCCGGGCCGAATCAGATTCTGCTGAATCGCCGGATGGATCGTCCGGGAGTTCCAGCATGCGCCGTGGAATATGTTTTGTTTCACGAGATGCTACACGTCAAGCACCCAACTCGCCGCTCGGGGTGCAGCATGGTGTCTCATTCGCGGGAATTTCGAGAAGAAGAGAAGCGTTTTCCAGAATTCGAACGAGCGCGGCGCATCCTGGACCGGCTGGCGCGCTGATATCAGGGGCCAGGGGAGGAGGGTTCACTGCCTTTTGTCTTTTTCCACTTCCTTGTAGAGTTTGTCGATTTTCTTACGAACTTTGTCGCCGTCTTCCGCGTGCGGGTATAGATCCAAATAGCGCTGGTAGGATTTGATGGCTTGTTTTTTCAAGCCCTTTTTTTCCTGGGCTTCGGCGAGATATCGAAACGGGATAGCATATCCGGGTTTGGCTGTCGTGGCGTCCTGAAAACGATCGATGGCCGCGTCCAAATCGCCTTTCTTCATGTAGTACTGGCCGACTTCAAGGTCTTTTTCCGCGCGCAGCGGGTCCCAGGCGGGCTGGTCGGGTGCGTTTTGCGTGGCGGTATCCTTCTTTTTCTTGCCCGTGGACTTTGGTTTCATGTCATCGGGAGGCGTGGCCGGTTTTGAGGAGGACTCCTGTGGCGGATCCTGGGCGTGCCCCAGCGATACCGTGAATGGCAGGAAAACTGCCGCGAGAATTGGAATTGTCCTGCTGAATCGCATGCCTGTCACGGAGGTCTCCCTGTACTCCGATTCCGTCTAGTATGATGGAAGTTGTCCGGCGATTGTAGCCTTGTGTTTTGAGCCTCCATGGAACCCCGCGAAAAAGCCGCGCAGCTTCCCGAAAAACCGGGCGTCTATCTCTTCAAGGATGCCGGCGGGACGGTGCTTTACGTGGGCAAGGCCCGGAATTTGCGCAGCCGCGTGCGTTCGTACTTTCTGGAATCGCGCTGGATGGACGCCAAGACCGGATCGCTGGCGCGCGAGATTGCCGATCTGGAAACCATTGTGGTGGGCAACGAGCGCGAAGCGCTGGCGCTCGAGCACAACCTCATCAAGCAGTACCGGCCGAAATTCAACGTTGTCCTGCGCGACGACAAGACCTATCCCTACATTAAGTTCACGGCGGCGGAAAAATATCCGCGCGTGTACTTCACGCGGCGCATCAAGAAAGACGGGTCGCTTTATTTCGGGCCGTATTTTCCTTCCAGCCTGGCGCGGCGGATTTTGCATTTTGTTCACAAGCGGTTCCTTGTGCCTTCGTGCACCGTGGATTTGACGCGCAGCCATCCGCGGCCTTGCTTGCAGTACTACATCAAGCGGTGCCTCGGGCCCTGCGTCGCGGGGCTCACGACGGATGAAAGATATGCCGAAGCCGCGCGCGATGTGCGGTTGTTTCTCGAAGGGCGCCGGCACGATTTGATGAACAGCCTCGAAGAACGGATGGCAGCAGCGGCGGAAAAGGAGCTGTTCGAACAGGCGGCCGCTTACCGCGACCTGTTGCGGACGCTCGAAGACATCGAGGAACGGCAGCGCATCGCCGCCGCGCAGGGAGACGACACCGACGTTCTTGCGTATTACGCCGAACCGCCGCTGGTCGCCGCGGACCTTTTTCACTTGCGCGGAGGGCGCGTGGTGGATCGCCGCGAATTTTATTGGGAAGAGCTGGAAGAGTTTGATCCGCAGGAGTTCGTGACTTCTCTGCTGAAGCAACTTTATTTGGAAGCGGAATATCTGCCGAAGGCCATCCACGTCTCGGCGGATTTTGAGGATCGTGAATTGCTGGAGGCGGCGCTGACGGAGCGCGCGGGACACAAGGTGGAAATTTTCACGCCGCAGCGCGGGACCAAGCGGGCCTTCCTCGATCTTGTGGAGAGCAATGCGAAGCATTCGTTCGAACAGCGATTCCGCGTTTTGAAGCCGACGTCGAAAGCGATCGGCGAGGCCTTGCAGAATGCGCTCAATCTGGCGGAAGAGCCAGTGCGCATCGAGAGCTTTGATATTTCGCACATACAAGGAACGGATACGGTCGCGTCCATGGTGGTTTGGGAAAAGGGGCGCATGAAGAAATCGGACTACCGCAAATTCATCATTCGTGGAGAGGAAGGGCGCGGCGAGGACGGCGTCAACGGAAATCCGCTACGACAGCTACGACAGAACGACGACTTTGCCAGCATGCGCGAAGCGGTGACCCGGCGGTATCGCCGGTTGCAGGAAGAGAAGAAAGAATTTCCCGGGCTGATCCTGATCGATGGCGGCATCGGACAGCTGCACGCCGCGGCGCAAGCGCTGGAATCGCTGCAGATCATCAATCAGCCGGTGGCGAGCATCGCGAAAAAAGAGGAGATTCTTTACGTGCTGGGGCAGGAAGACGAACCGATTGTGTTGGAGCGGCATTCGCCGGTTCTTCACCTGATTCAGCAAATTCGCGATGAGACTCATCGTTTTGCGGTTACGTTTCACCGGCAGCGGCGCGGCAAGCGGCAGACGGAAACGGCGCTCAGCGCCATCCCTGGCGTGGGGGCAAAGACAGCGCAGAAACTTTTGAAAGAATTCGGGAGCGTGGCCAACATTCAACGGGCGGGGCTGGAAAAATTGAGCAGTGTAATTTCGCGAAAGAGTGCAGAGAAAATCCTGAGCCAGCTCGGAGATTCGAAGGCGCCATAACCGCATTCGAACGGACATACCGGTTAGGGCGCATTGCGCGCGTCTTAGTGCTATGCTACGGTTTCTGTGGAGGTTGTTATGGCGGACAATGTGGGTTCCAAGGTAACGTATTTCCTGGTAGGGCTGGGAGTTGGAGCGCTGGTCGGTATTTTGTTTGCGCCGAAATCCGGTGAAGAGACACGCGATTATTTGTCGAAGAAGGCGGATGAGGGCAAGGATTTCGCGCAGAAAAAGGCCCGCGAGCTGCGGGAACGCGCGGATGAATTGATCGAGCGCAGCAAGGAAATTGCGGTAAGCAAGAAGGACTCGATCTCGGCCGCGGTGGAAGCCGGCCGCGAAGCGTATCTGCGCCAATCGAAGTCGTAAGGGCTTGGTAAGGCGGTAGCACGGGTTCCGTCCCTCAATGGGGCGCGCGGGGCAGCTATGCAATTCTGGCTCGAATTTTTCTGCATCGTCGCGGCGGTCGCGCTGGTTGTGCAGGTGGTGATCCTGACGATGCTGTTCTTTCAGCTTCGCAAGACGACGGAGAATGTGAACCGCCTGGTGGGCGATTTGCATTCGCGAGTCGGCCCCATCCTGACGCGTGCGCAGATTCTTCTGGACGACACGCAGCCGAAAATCTCCAGCATGGTGAACGATGCTTCGCACATCGTGTATTTGGCGCGCGGGCAGGCGCAGAAGATCGACCGCGTGTTTACGGACGCGGCGGACCGGCTTCGCGGACAATTGGTGCATGCGGATCGCATCTTGACGGGAACGCTCGAGGCCGTGGAGGACGCGGGCGCGAAATTCAAGCACAATTTCTGGCGGCCGGTGCAGAAGGCGTCGGCGCTGGTGCAGGGAATTAAGGTCGGCTTGGATCTTCTGCGGTCGCGGCGCGGGCGCAGAAGCGGTGACGAGCCGCGCGAACAGCAGGAAGAAGAACTTTTCATTTAACGAGTTTCAAGTTGTCAGTTCTAAGGTCTCAGTAAGAGAAAAAGTTTTTCTCAACTTCTCTTTTAAACCTCACCAAAATTTGTCTTCAGTGAATTTCGCGGGGACTGTCGCTGCGATTCACGTTGTTTCGGCTCCTGCTAAATCGAAAATTGGCGTCAAAAACATCTCGCCGAGAAATTGCAATTCAACGGATCCAGGCGCCGGCGAGGACGACGTCGCCGGTATAAAAGACCGCGGCTTGGCCGGGGGTGATGGCGCGCTGCGGGGTGTCAAAGGTGACGCGCGCGGTGGCGGCGCCGAGCGGCTCGATGGTGGCGGGCGCGGGTTCGTGCTTGTGGCGGATTTTGGCGAAGGCGCGAAGCGGGGCGGAGGGCGTTTCACAGGAAATCCAATTCAGGCCTTCGACTTCGCATACCGTCTTTCGGAGGACGTCGTCCTCGCCGACGATGACGCGGTTCTTCTGCGGATCAATCGAGAGAACGTAGAGGGGCTTGCCGGCGGCGAAACCGAGGCCCTTGCGCTGGCCGATGGTAAAATTGTGGACGCCGTCGTGGCGGCCGATCACGTCGCCGCTCTCGTTGACGATTTCACCTTCCTCTTTCTGCAAAGAGATGCCGCGCTCTTGTGAATACGCCTGGATAAATTGCACATAGTTGCCGGTGGGCACGAAGCACAGCTCCATGCTTTCGGGCTTTTCGGCGACGGGCAAATTCGCGCGGCGAGCCAGGGCGCGGACCTCTTGCTTGGTGAGTTCACCGAGAGGAAAGTCGCTGCGCGAAAGCTGTTCCTGGGAGAGGCCCCAGAGAAAGTAGGATTGGTCTTTGGTTTCGTCGCGGGCGCGGAGCAATTCCCAGCGGCCGGTTTGATCGTTCCTGCGAATGCGCGCGTAGTGACCGGTGGCGAGGCGCTCAGCGCCAATCTGGCGCGCCATGCGGAGGAGCGGCTCAAACTTTACGTCGGTGTTGCAATTGGTGCAGGCGACGGGCGTGCGGCCGGCGAGGTATTGGTCCACGAAGGGACGGACGACACGGGCCTCGAACTGTTCCTCGAAGTTCACCACGTAATGGGGAAAATTCAAGTGTTGCGCTACGGCCTTGGCGTCATAGACGTCATCGAGCGAGCAACAGCGGTGCTGCGCGGGGCCGTCGCCTTGAAGCTCGGGAAGGCGGCGCTGGTTCCAGAGCTGCATGGTGAGGCCGACGATGGCGCGGCCCTGCTGCTGCAAGAGAGCGGCAACGGCGGAAGAATCAACACCTCCGGACATGGCTACGGCTACGAGGCCGCACCGGGTTTCGAGGCGCTCGGGGAGAAAGTCAAATTGGGCAATCGTCGTCATGCTCATTCTATTGTATCGGGGCACGTCTCCATTTGCTTGCAATGCGACGTGAAGGGCGCAGCATGCTGCGCCCGTACAAAGTCCGGACAGGTATTTGACGCGAGCATCATGTGCGGGCCGTGGCCTCCTTTCGGTAGGTTGGCGATAGCTCACGGAGCTGGGCGACGGCGGCGGGGATCACGTTCAGGGCGAAATCGATGTCGGCGGGGGTGGTGTGGCGGCCGAGGCTGAAGCGGAGGCTGGCGCGGGCCTCTTCTGGCGGCAGACCGATCGCGGTGAGAACATGCGAGGGCTCGACGGCGCCGGAGGAACAGGCGGCTCCGGTGGAACAGGCGAGACCTTTCAGGTCGAGCGCGATGAGGAGGGCTTCGCCTTCGACGCCGGGGAAGACAAGATTCGTGGTATTGGGAGTGCGCAGCGCTCCACCGGCGTTCACTCGGGATTGCGGAACGCGTTGCAGGAGAGCTTGCTGCAACTTGTCACGAAGGGCGGAGATGCGCTGGGCGTCTTCCGCGAGGGACTTGCGAGAGATCTCTGCGGCTTTGCCGATGCCGACGATGCCGGCGACGTTTTCCGTGCCGGGGCGGAAACCGCGCTGGTGATGTCCGCCGTAGAGAAGTTGGCGCAAGCGCGTGCCGCCACGAATGTATAGGGCACCGATGCCTTTCGGACCGTAAAGCTTATGGGCGGAAAGGGAGAGAAGATCCACTTGGAGCACGTTGACGTCGATTGGGATTTTGCCCGCCGATTGCACGGCGTCGGTATGAAAATAAATATCGGCTTCTTTGGCGATGCGGCCGATTTCTTCGAGTGGCTGCACAGTGCCGAGTTCGTTGTTGGCGTGCATGATGCTGATGAGAGAGGTGGCCGGAGGAGGAGCAGTGCGGGAGAAAGTCTTCGGATCGCTCAGGCCGGACTGGACTGCGCGGCGGACAACGTCGGGATCAACGCGGCCGTCGCGATCGACGGCAAGATAAGTAACCGCAACGCCGTCCTTTTCCAGCGCCTGGCAAGTATTGAGAACGGCCTCATGCTCGATGGCGCTGGTGATGACATGCTTATGTTGCGAGAGGACGTGGCGGCGAGGAGGGAATTCGTCGTGCTTATCGAGGTTGGGAAACGGACCACTCACGAGAGGATTGACGATGCCGAAGATGGCGTGGTTGTCGGATTCGGTGCCGCCGCTGGTGAAGACGATTTCCTGGGGGCGGGCGCCGATGAGGGCGGCCACTTGTTCGCGGGCGGTTTCGACGGCGGCGCGGGCGCGCTGGCCAGGGGTGTGGATGGAGGCGGCGTTGGCGAATTCCGCGGAGAAATAGGGCAGCATGGCGTCGAGGACTTCCGGCTCGACGGGGGTGGTGGCGTTGAAATCGAGGTAGACGCGGTTCATAAGGCTACGCACAGGATACTACCTGCACGGGATTGTGACGAGTGGACCCGCCCCCCCCCACCCCGGGTGGTTTTTTGGAAAGAGTGCAGAAGCGATTGAAAGGAAAGAGGTTGAGTTTCTTGTAAGCGCAAAAGAGTGCGCAAGAGTGTGAAAAGACAGGAGTTGAAGGAAAGTGGCGAGTGAGGAGTGGCGAGTGGAGAGCGAAAAGTGGCGAATTCCGGAATGGGAATTGTTGGTACACACCCCGGCAGTTTTCGTAAGAGTGGCAAGGAAAGGACTTACGGGATACGGAACTCGGAAGAAGATACGGAAGATGGGAGATAAAGGAAGTAAAGGAGCGGAGTGAAAGGCGCGAATCATGCAGGCGCTCAGGGGGTTGGCGGAGGTGCCGTCGATCAATCACGACCCATGCTATCATTAATTACCACAGTTGTCAAATACTATGATAGTACTAGTATTTAGCGAATTGGCTTCATTTGTTCGAAAGATTTTGCAAAGAGAAGAAAACAAAGGGGCAGAGTTCACTGTGCATCGTGGGAACGGTTTGCGGGAGGGTGGGGTAGTTGACGTTTCTTTTTTTTCCCCTTGCTCTCATTCGCACCCTTGCACAACCCGCAAGAGTGGGGCACCCGCAGAAAGAAACCACAGGCAAAATCCGAAAGGCTGTCCCACCCGCCCATAGCTGATTAGTGTCAGAAAACGTCCCGTCTGTCCCCGGTTTCCCCCGGTTTCCCTGGACATGTAGTGGACATCATATGGATTCTATGCCATACTGTCGGCGTGAAATGGGCCGTCGAGATTGCCGATGAGTTTAAACCGGAATTTGACGCGCTCGACCAGGATGTCCGCAGAGAGGCTCTCGCGTTGGCCCGCGTGCTGCAGGAGTTTGGGCCACAATTAGGCCGGCCCCGCGTTGATACCCTCAACGGCTCACGCCATGCCAACATGAAGGAATTGCGATTCAGCGCGGCCGGCGGCGAATGGCGAGTGGCCTTCGCCTTTGATCCCAGGCGTAAGGCGATTTTACTTGTCGCCGGCGACAAATCGGGTGGGAGCGAAAAGCGCTTCTACCGCGAACTGATACGCAAGGCCGACCAGCGTTTTGACGCCCATCTTGTCCGGATGGGAAAGGGGACGTAGCCATGCCCGTGAATGTGAATGAAATCATTCGGAAACTGAGCCCAGCCGAGCGAAAGAAGGTCGAGGACCGTGCGGCTGAGATCATTGCCGAGGAAATGAGCTTGTGCGACCTGCGAAAGGCCCGCAAGCTGACGCAGGCCCGCGTCGCCAAGACCCTCGGGATCACCCAGGACAGCGTCTCTCGGCTTGAAAAACGCAGCGACCTGCTGCTTTCCACGCTGCGAAAAACCGTCAAAGCCATGGGTGGCGACGTGCGCATCGTTGCGCAGTTTCCTGACCGCTCGCCGGTCCTCCTTTCCCACCTGGCTGAAGAACATCCGCGGCGCAAATCGTCTCGAAGACGGAAAAGCTGGCCGCCCCGCCGAACTAGAAAATAGAAATCAGAATGGACGAGAGAAAGGCCCCACCCTTGCAAACCCCGCAAGGATGGGCCACCCAAAGGCGTTTTTCGGAAATAAGGCGCGGCCACCCGCCGCCGCCCATCGGAACGAGGTGGATTTTAGAACCGGCCTCAATCGGCTCTCGGCTGCCGCGATGGCTGCACGGCCCGACCCGGAATCGCGCTTCAGCCGCTGCAAATCCGTGCGGATTTCCGCCGCACTCTGGTAGCGCAGCTTGCGGTTTTTTTCGAGCGCCTTGTTGATGATGCGCTCCAGTTCTGGAGATATCTCAGGATTCACTCGCACCAGAGAGGTCGGCGCTCGGTTCAAAATCGCCTCATGGATCACCGCAGCGGTGTTCCCCGAAAACGCCCTCCGTCCCGTCGCCATCTCATACAGCAAGGCGCCAAACGAGAACAAGTCCGTCCGTGTGTCCAACTCCTCGCCACGCGCTTGCTCCGGCGACATGTAAGACATTGTGCCCATCGTCGCGCCGGGGCTGGTCAGGAGTTCCTCCGCTGAGGCGGTCGGCATCTCTGAAACACTGATGGTTGGGCCAGCAGGGACTACTTTCGCCAAACCAAAATCGAGAATCTTGGCATAACCGCGTTTGGTCACAAAGATGTTCGTCGGCTTGATGTCACGGTGGATGATGCCTTCGGCGTGGGCGGCTTCGAGCGCATCCCCTATTTCAATTCCTAATTCCAGAATCTGTTCTAGAGGCAAAGACCGACCACCTATAAGGTGCTTCAGTGTATGCCCGTCGAGGAACTCCATTGCAATGAAGGGCTGACCATTGCGTTCGCTAATCTCGTAGATGGTGCAAATGTTTGGGTGATTCAGCGCGGAAGCAGCTTGTGCTTCGCGCTGGAACCGGGCGAGGGCGTGGGGATCACGGGCTACATCCTCAGGCAGGAACTTGAGCGCGACGAAACGGTGGAGACGGGTGTCCTCTGCTTTGTAAACGACTCCCATCCCGCCGCCACCGAGCTTCTCGATGACGCGGTAATGCGAGATGGTCTGACCAATCATTGCGGAGAAACCGCTCTTGGCAAGGCATGTTAGGCTGCGCTCAAAGGCAAGTCAACGCGGACTTGATTGGAGTGAACAGTGGAAAACGCACGAACGCATTGAATGCGTGTGTGTTAAGAGCTATTGGTTTTGCTTTTTGGGGCGCCAGTTGACGAGGTTGCTGGCATAGAGGGCGATGCAGAGGAGGTTGGCGGGGACGAAGCCGAATTGGGCGGTGCGGATGCCAATGACGCAGACGACGGCGCTGTTGATACCGGCGACGACCCAGCCTTGCCAGAGCTTCTTGCCGATCAGGACGGTGGCGAGCACGGTCAAGACGCAAGAGAGATAATCCAGTCGAATCATGTGGAG
>Ga0307479_10002258_pt1 | contig 17513 bp, 12 predicted proteins | sample atmos_gasesECM4C_FD_203743 | JGI IMG/M metagenome (GOLD analysis project Ga0307479, IMG submission 203743) | Hardwood forest soil microbial communities from Morgan-Monroe State Forest, Indiana, United States - atmos_gasesECM4C_515 | ecosystem: Environmental > Terrestrial > Soil > Temperate... | reverse complement strand
AAGGGATTGGCGGGCTTTTTCTCTTGATCTTCGGCGGAGGCGTATGCAGAGCCGGGAAGATGAAAGGCGACGACCAATGCCGCGCCGCCCGCGGCTCCAGCTTTAAGAAAATCACGGCGATTCAAAACGGGGGCAGTAGTCATGAGGCACCTCGAATTCTTTGTTGTTTGCAAGCGTTTGCTATCGCAAACGCGGCGGCTAGACCGCCGCACTCCAAGTTAGGCGGATTTAGCTTGGCCGGCAGGCGTGCCTGCGGCGCGATGAATGGCTTTACGGATGCGTTGATAGGTGCCGCAGCGGCAGATGTTGCCGGACATGAAGTCGTCGATGTCCGCGTCGGTCGGATTGGGTTTCTTGGCCAACAGCGCGACGGCGGACATAATTTGGCCGGATTGGCAATAGCCGCATTGTGGGACGTCTTCGGCGATCCAGGCCTGCTGGACGGGATGGAGGCCGTTGGCGGACAAGCCTTCGATGGTGGTGACTTTCTTTCCCGCGACGGCGGAGATGGCCGTCTGGCAGGAGCGGGCAGCTTCGCCGTTGATGTGGACGGTGCAAGCGCCACACAGTCCGGCGCCGCAGCCAAACTTGGTTCCGGTCTTGTCAAGGGTGTCGCGAAGCACCCAGAGGAGCGGCATATCGGGGCTGACGTCGACCGTTTGCGATTTTCCATTGAGGATAAAGGTGGTGGCCATAAGTCCTCCTAGCGGTAGGGAGTTATCGTACAACAACTAGCAGGCTGAGTGAAAATGTGCGCACCTCCGTCAAGCTTGCATCAAGTCCGCAGAACGAATAGGGAGCCGTCGAATGCGTCGGCCGGTGGCAGCAAAGACGGCATTGGCCACCGCAGGGGCAATAGGGGGAACTCCTGGCTCGCCGCAGCCTCCCGGCGGCTCAGAACTGGAAATGACGTGAACCTCGATGACGGGCGGCGAATCCTTCATGCGCAACACTTCGTAATCGTGAAAATTGCTCTGCTGGACGCGTCCGTTCTGCACCGTAATGGCGCTCTTCAAGGCGGCCGCGAGTCCAAAATTGATAGCTCCTTCCATTTGCGCCTGCACGCCACTGGGGTTGATAGCCTGCCCACAATCGATCGCGCAGATGACTCGCTGTACACGCAGAGTCCCGCGCGAAGCGTCACACGCAACTTCCGCAACCTGGGCCACGTAACTGCCGTAACCGAAATGAGCGGCAATCCCGCGACCGGTACCTTTTGGCAGCGGAGTTCCCCAACCAGCTTTCTCCGCAACAACCTCGATCACTTGGCGGCCGCGTCCTACGTCGATGGTGCCATCACCGCCGAGGGAGATTTTGCGGGCCGGACCCAGCACCGCAAGCCGCAATTCGACGGGATCTCGCTGAGCAGCGAATGCGACTTCATCGAAAAAACTGGAAATGACAAATTGGTTGCCGGAATTTTCGACCGATCTCCAATACCCGAGCGGCATCCCGGATTGGGCGAGGACAAATTCGGTGCGCATATTCGGGATGCCGAAGGCCGGAAAGTCCGGGCCATTCATTTCCGCGGCGCCCTGCGGAGAGATACCAGTGCCATTATAGAAGACGCCGATGGAGGGCGAAGCCCCGCGATGAAACCAGGCAACGAGCTGCCCACTGGCATCCAGGCCGGCGCGCAGAACGTGGTAAGAGGCAGGGCGATAGAAATCGTGGCGAACGTCGTCCTCCCGTGACCAGACCACCTGCACAGGCGCGCGAGCGTCGCGGGAGAGCAAGGCCGCTTCCACGGCGTAATCCTGAATCAAGCGCCGGCCGAATCCTCCGCCAAGAAAAGTAACGTGCAGCTGAATATTTCCGCGCGGAATGCCCAAGGCTTGCGCGACGGAGTTCGCGGCAGCCCCTGGAATCTGGGTTGGCGCCCAGATTTCACATTTGCCGTCGTGCACGTGGGCGGTGCAGTTCATTGGCTCCATCGTGGCGTGGGCGAGGAAAGGAACTTCGTAGACCGCTTCGATCTTCTTCGCGGAAGACGCGAATGCTTTATCGAAATCACCATCGTTGCGCATCACGGTTCCGGGCGCGGCCAAGAGCTTCTGGAACTGGTCGCGCAGCGATGCGGTGCTTTCCTGTGCGGAAGGGCCTTCATCCCATTCCACTTTGAGTTTTTTACGAGCTTGCATGGCGGCCCAGGTTGAGTCGGCCAGGACAGCGACACTCGCGCAGGTGTAATTTCTGCTGCCGGGGCCGGATTCCTCGCCGAAATGATGGGTGAGATGGACAGAATTCTGTTCAAGAACAGCGCGCACACCCGGAATTTTCTTTACTTCTTCGGCGTTAGAACTCCGCACGCTTCCGCCGAAAACGGGACAGCGCTCGACACAAGCGATGAGCATGCCTGGAACGCGCACGTCGAGGCCAAACTTGGCCTGGCCAGAAACTTTCAGCTTCGTATCCGTGCGCGGCGTCGGATGTCCGATTAGCGTGAATTGCGAAGGCGATTTGAGCGGCGGATCGGGAGAAGCAGTGAGCTTGGCGGCGCGGGCAACCAAACTGCCGTAACGAGCGCGCCGCTGCGAATTCGCGTGAAGCACTTCACTAAGCGCGGCGTAACATTCCTTTTGGTCAACGCCCCATTCGGCGGCCGCGGCGCTAAGGAGCATTTCTCGCGCCGCCGCACCGGCTTTTCGTAAACTCGCATAGGAGGTGCGGACGCTCAAACTGCCACCGGTGAGTTGTTCGCCGTATCTCGGCTGCAAGTCGGCTTGGACGACTTGGACGTTTCGCCAGTCGCAGCAGAGTTCCTCAGCGACAATCATCGGCAGGGAGGTGCGGACGCCCTGACCCATTTCGGATTTGCCACACCAGATACGCACCTGATCGTTGGCGGAAATTTCGAGCCACGCGTTTGGAGCGAAAGTGCCGGCATCTGCGCCATTCGTATCGTGGTTCAGCCGTGCCCGGAGATGGAACGGCACAAGGAGCGCGACACCTCCGACGGCAGCGGATTTCACGAATGCGCGGCGTGGCCACACTGAAGACACAAGAGAGACCCCACCTTGATTGACGTATACGAAGAAGCAGTGTGAGCACGCCTTTGCCTAGGCGGGAGCCACGGTACGCGGGGCTTCGGGCTCGACGCCGCGCCAGCCGACCGGGCGGCCGCTGACGGCTTCTTTTACGGAGCGGAAGAGGACCACGTACATCAGCTGGCGATAGTAAAAGCGCTGCAGGAGCACGGGGACGAGCAACGTCCAGTCTTCTTTCTTTTCGAGGGCGAAGGCGAGGACGCAAGTGAGCATATCGATCAGCAGGAAGCCTAGGAAGAATAAAACGGAGCGCTCGAGGTCGGAGGTGGCAGTGACCGAGAGCAGCGGAAGGCGGATGATGTGGTACTGCGCGAGTGCCCAGGCCACGACAGAGCCGAGAAAGAGCAGGTCGATTACCGGGGAGATCAGCGGCAGCAGGAGTTGGAAGACAAAGATATTCGGTAACGCGACTAGGCCGAGCGTGCCGTACCTGGGGCGGAACAGGGTGCCGCTGTGCTTCCAGAAGGATTGTAAGGTGCCGAAGGTCCAGCGGAACCGCTGGCGAATCAGGACGCCGGGAGTTTCCGGCGCTTCGGTCCAGGCGATGGCTTCCTCTTCGTAGTCGATGTGCCAGCCGAGGCGGCGGATGGCGATGGTGAGGTCAGCGTCTTCGGCTACGGTGTCCGCGGTGATGCCGCCGGCGGCTTCGATGGCTTTTTTGCGCCAGGCGCCTAATGCGCCTGGCACGACGGTGATGCAGTTGAGCAGGTCGAAGGCGCGCTTCTCCATATTTTGGCTGGTGATGTATTCGAGGGCTTGCCAACGGGTGAGCCAGCGCGAGCGGTTGCCGACCTTCACGTTGCCGGCGACGGCACCCACCTTTTCATCGGAGAAATGGCGCAGGAGCTTGCTGATGGCGTCCGGCTCGATTTCGGTATCGGCGTCGATGGTGACCACGATTTCGGTGTCCGCTTCGCCGAGGGCGCGACCGAGGGCAGCGGCTTTGCCACGATTGACCTGATGAATGATGCGCACGCGCGGGTCGCGGCCGAAATTGCCATCGAGCAAATCGCCGGTGCGGTCGCTGGAGCCATCGTTAACGACGATGACGCCCAAATCCTTCAGGTCGGAGGCGAGTACGGATTTCACCGTCTGCACGATTACGGTCTCTTCATTGTGAGCGGGAATCAACACGGTGACGCCGGGAACGGGGTTGGGCATCACCAGGTGATGATCGGGGCGCAATTTTTCGATCAGGGCGAGGATACCGATAATCAGGGCGCGTCCGCTGACCATCACAATGCCTACAATGAATATGGTGGCGATGCTGACGCGAAACCAGTGCCAGATTCCGAAGATGAAGCCGTCGGCGCGGGCTTCCAGCTTTTCCTGCGCGGAGAGCGGCATCATTACTTCGGCGCGTGTTTTTCCGAGGAGGTCCGGGACGGAGACGAACTGATAACCTTCGGCGCGCAACTTGTCGATAATTTGCGGCAAAGCGGCCACGGTGTTGGCGCGCTCGCCGCCGCCATCGTGAAAGAGGATGATGTTGCCCATGCCAGCCTGGCGAATTACGTTGTCAACGATTTCTTGCGCGGGAATTTGCTTGCCGTCGACCTGGCGCCAATCGTGGGCATCGATTTTCTGACCGATGATCAAGTAGCCCATATCCTGGGCAACCGGGAGTTGCGCGACTTCTTCCGCATATTCCGGCTGATGATCGATGCCGTAGGGCGGACGGAAAAGGATGGATTTGACGCCGATGGTGCTCTCGATCAACCGCTCGGTGAGATTCAACTGCCAATGGATTTCGGTTTTGGAGATGTCGTCAAAGCTGGGGTGGGTATAGGTGTGGTTACCGACGTCATGGCCTTCGGCGTATTCGCGCTTTACGATTTGCGGAAACTGGCTGGCGTCGACGCCAATTACGAAAAACGTGGCCGGCACATTTTTCTCTTTGAGAATGTCGAGGATCTTGGGAGTCCAACGAATGTCGGGGCCATCATCAAAGGTGACGGCGATTTTGTTGTCGGCAGCGCCGATCTGGTCGATGTTGTAGGAAAGCGGAATGGCCTCGTACTTCTCGCTGGTAATTAGATCGCTGGGCGCGTCGTAAACGAAACTGCGCAGACCGCTCTTGGGCGTATCGGTGAAATGCCAAACGTCACCGTCGCCTTCGAGGATCAGGTCGGGGCCGGGCGGAATGTCCCTAATCCTTGAGCGGACGGCGTCGTCGGGACGCGGGGAATCCCAGACTGGCCACATGGAACTGTCCGAGGATCCCAACCGGAATAACGCGGTACCCTGGACGCCCAGGCGTTCGCTGGCGCGCAGCTGGTTGTAAGCGGTCACGGCGTCGAGCATCCAGACGCGATGGATGTGGTTGTGCTCGTCAGAATAAGAATAGTGGGGATTCAGGGACGTCGAATCAAACTCGACATCGGCTTCGGATTCATAGGCGTGCAGCAGAGCCTCTTGCACGCTCATTTCTTTGGCCGCTTCGTTAGGCCTTTTTGGACCTTCGGGCCAGTCGTAGGCGTAATTGGCAATGCCGACGACGACTTTTTGGGCGGGCACGTCTTCGAGGATCTGGCGCAGGTTCTCCACAAACCAATCCTGGGCCGCCACTGGGCCCGGTGGAGAAGTCAGCCAGTGCTGATCGTAGTTCATGAGCACGACGGCGTCGCATTCTTTGCCGAAGAATTTGTAGTCGTAGGCGTCGTCGCGGGCGGGCAGGGCAATCATCAATTTCAATCCGACAGCGTGGAGAGCGGGGCCGAGCTCGGCGGCGAACTCACGGAAATGTGGCTGGGTGGGGTCGGGAACCTCCTCGAAGTCGACCACTACGCCGGCCTGGTGGGCGCCGACGGTGTAGTCCACAACGTCGCGAACGAGGTTCTGGCGGGCCGCTTTGCTGCCGAGCATGTCAGCCATTTCCTTGATCCGCCAGGTCCGGCCGTCGTAATTGTCCAGCAAACCCATCAGCGGGAGTTCGACGTTGGCCGACTTCATCCAGCGATGCAGTTTGTCGTCTTTGAGAATGGTGATCGCCTGGGTTGGGCTGGCTTTGACGGTCTGATAGCGTTCGTAGTCGACGATGGTCAGCGCGCCGTCCGGCGTCACCGCATGTAGCTGGTCGGGAATGAGAACGTCGATATCTTTGTAGTGCTTTTTCAGGGAGGCGAAGCTGGCGGCGTCCCAACTCACGAAAAAGGCGGCGCGCAGCGGGTCGTAACTGGCGGGCACCGTGCCGATATTGGAGATGCGGCGATGGCGGCCTTCGCGGGCGGGAGTTTTCTTGATCTTACTCTTGAGGGCGCGATAGGCGGGCCGGGTGTCAGGCAGCAAGCCAGCTGGGAGTTCCACGCTGACCGCGATGGTCACGAAGAAATAGGCGAGCAGCAGAGTTAATAGGGCGCCAGAAATTTCCAGCACGCGGCGCGTACGGCGCCAACGGACACGCTCCGCGTCGTAAAATATGGGTCGGCGTTCCTTCATGAAGTCTTTCAGCCTGGCAAGGCGGGTGTCTGAACGCGTGCCGGCCGGGGTTCTCTCCCTCGACTGTGTTTCGCTCTCTTGCCCTGCCCTCTATTGTAAGATGCGATGCAACGATGAAGCGAATTTTCTCTAGCCCCGTTGTCGCGCTGACAGCCGGACTTTGCCTCCGGCTCTTTTTTGTTTTGAAATACCCAGCGAATTCGGGTGATACCGTGTTGTACGAGCAGATCGCCCGGAACTGGCTCCAACATCATGTCTACGCGATGAGCGTTCAAGGGCAGCTTATGCCGGTGGACTTGCGCATGCCGGGATATCCGGCGTTTTTGGCGGTACTGTATGCGCTCAGTGGACGCAGTGGCGAGGCCGCGCGACTTTTGGTGATGCTGGCGCAGGTTGTCGTGGATTTGCTCACTTGCTTACTGACGGCGTCGTTGGGGGCATTGCTTGTTTTGATCGCCAACGATCGCGCCCGACCGCGCCGAGTGTTCGTTGCAGCCTTGTGGCTTGCGGCCTTTTGTCCATTTACCGCAAATTATGCTGCCGTCCCGCTGACCGAAGTGTTCGCCACGTTTTTCACGACCGCCGCATTGTTGCCGCTGTGCCTGCTGGCCACGCGCGCGCAAAACCGAGGCTGGAGGTTAGTCGAACGGCACTGGATGCTGGGTAACGACTACTGGCATCTGGCGGCCTGGGCGTCGCTGTTGACGGGCCTGTGCACCCTATTTCGACCGGAAGCGCCGCTGCTGCTCTTGGCAGCATGGCTGGTGCTAGGTGTAATTTTGATATATCGGCGGGAGAGTCTGCGTTGGTTGAAGACCATGGCGATAATGGTGGCACTCTGTGCGCTACCCCTGTTGCCGTGGGCGATTCGTAACGCTGTGACGTTACATGAATTCCAGCCGCTGGCGCCGAGAAATTCCAATCTTCCAGGTGAACTGGTGCCCGATGGCTTTATGAGTTGGGAAAAAACATGGTTGTATCGTTTTCGTGACGTTTACCTTGTGCCTTGGAAGCTCAACGATGAATCCATCGATGTAGACGAAATTCCAGCCCGTGCTTTCGCCTCGCCGGCCGAAAAAGACCGGGTGGCAATGATCCTGGAGCAATACAACAATGACCTGACGCTCACGCCCGAGGAAGATGCCGCCTTCGCGAAACTGGCGCGTGAGCGCACGGCACGGCATCCGTTGCGAACTTATCTCTGGCTGCCCGCGGCACGCGCCCTGACGCTGTGGTTCACTCCGCGGATCGAGTTGCTTCCGTTATCGGGGACAGTTTTTCCGCTGGCGCAATCCTGGGAAGATGATCCCATCGATCAAAGCGTCACCGCGGGGTTCTTTCTGCTGAATATTTTCTACGTTGCACTCGCCGGATGGGGCGCCGTGCGATTGTGGATAGACGCGCCAGCCGCACGCGGAGCAATTGCCCTGCTGGCAACGTTTATCCTGCTGCGCACGGCATTTCTTACCACGCTGGAAACGCCGGAGCCGCGCTATGTGCTGGTGTGCTATCCAACGTTACTGGCGCTCGCCGCGCAAATTTTCGTGGAGCACGCAGCCGCGGATTAGCCTTCGACAGGTTCAGGGTGGATGGTGACGCGGTGAATCTGCGGGAAGCGTTCCTTTACGCGATCCTCGAGCGTCGCGGTCACGTCATGAATCTGCGTGATGGGGAGAGCGCCCTTCATGGTGCAGTGGCAGGAAACCAAAATATGATGCTCGACCTGGCGGGTGCGGACATCGTGACAATTCACCAGCTCATCGAATTCCGCCGTCAAAGAATTTAGGAATTCCTCGACGGAGCGGGAAAGCTGCTTCATTTCGCCGAGACCGGCATCCGGAATAGCGATGTGGCGGCCGAGCGGCTCAATATGAATGTTAACCTCAATTGGACCATCGCGCAGCTCGCGAATTCCTTCCTCGAGTTGCGAGGCCTGCCGGTGAGCCTCGCGCAAGCTTAGATTTTCGTCTACCTCCAGGTGCAATTCGACAAAGAGCTTTCCCTGCTGCTGCAGGGCGCTCAAGTCGTGAACTCCGAGTCCCATACGTTGCGCTACGGCACGAATGGCCTCGAAGAGGTGCTCACCTTGCGGTGCGCGAGGCTCGGCATGCACCATTACATCCGAAGGGACGATTTCGCCTACGCGCTTCTCGATCGCATCGCTAAGCGCGTGGACCTGTTCCAGGCTGGCGGTCCGCGCCACGCTTACAGTGGCATCGACAAAGTGGCGGTTACCGGCTCGGCGCACGCGAATGCGATCGACATCCAAGACCCCATCCATACGTGCGACCGCCCGGGCGATTTCCTGCTGCAATCCCTCGGGCGCGGCATCCAGCAAGGCATCCACCGTGCGCCGGCCAAGCCGCGACCCTACCCACAGGATGACCGCCGCGACTGCGAGTGCAGCCAGGGCGTCGGCGTAAATCAGATAAGGCAGGTTCCAGGTTTCGCCGGCCCAAACCAGACCTACGCCCGCAATTACGACTACGGTGCTCCAGACGTCCGTCGAAAAATGGAGCGCGTCGGCTTCCAGAGCTTCGCTGGAAAATTTCCTGGCCACGTGGGAAAGTGCGCGGGCTCGCGTGATGTCAATGCCCAGCGCGCAAAACAAAATCACGATCGCGGTGATACTCGGCTCGATATGTACGCTGCGGAAAAAGAGCCGGCTGAATGCTTCATAAATAATGTAAAGCGCGGTCAGGAGCAGCAGGCCGGTTTCGACAAAGGCCGAGAAATTTTCAAATTTGCCATGGCCGTAGGGATGTCTTTCGTCAGCAGGCTCGTCCGAGACGCGAACAGACAGAAACGTGATGATGGCGGCCACCAGGTCGAGCCCGGAGTGCAACGCCTCCGACAACACGCCCAAGCTGCCGGTACGGATGACCAGAAACGCCTTCAACGAAACCAGCACCAGCGCGGAGGCCACGCTCAGCAGCGCGGCGCGCTTCTTTTCCCGCACTTCCTCGACGACACCTGCAGTGATCACAGTCCGCCTAGACTATCGCAGTCTGACCCGATTCGCTCAGTGGCAGTTCGCGGACACGGATTGGCTAGGAATTGCCGCGCGGCAGGAAGCGCAGGGCCGCCGAATTTATGCAATAGCGCAGGCCGGTAGGTTGCGGTCCGTCGTTGAACACGTGGCCGAGATGGGCGTCGCATAGAGTGCATTTCACTTCTTCACGCACCACTCCGTAACTCGTGTCGACCCGCTGGTAAATATTTTCGGAGGCGATGGGCGCCCAGAAACTCGGCCACCCTGTGCCAGAGTCGAACTTAGCAGCGGAATCGAAGAGGGCGTTTTCGCAGCAAGCACAGCGGTACAGCCCCGAAGCATGCTGATCGTAAAGCGCGCCGCTGTAGGCGAACTCCGTTGCGGCCCGGCGAGTAACCTCAAATTGCGCCGGAGCCAGCAGCTTTTTCCATTCTTTGTTAGTGCGATGAAGTTTGGCGACAGTCTTCGCGCCGATTCGTGTGCCATTGTCGGCAAACTGAACGATGGTGACCGGGCCGGAACTGGGTTCGTCACCAGAGTGGTCATCCGCCAATGCGGAAAAACAGACACGCCGCACGCCGACCACTAGCGCATACGACGCCAGGGTCGCCGATCCAAAAATAAATCCGCGCCGTGCGAGGTTAGTCATGAATGTGTCGGCGCCTTACCCACAAACGCTATTTCGCCGCGCTTAGCGGTGGCGCCGGCAATAGAGGCAGCCGCTTCGGCTCGCCGCGCGCGCCGCGGACTTCTAATTCTTCGAAAAGCAACGACGGGGCCACGACAGCTGCGGGCACACCAGCTTGCGCCGAACCGAATGCGCCCAACGCAGTACCTGCAAATCCGGCATTGGCGCTCTGCATGTAGTTGTAAACAAAATTGTCATTGCCAATGCCCGCCAAATTGCGCAGCGCGCGCGTGTTCACACCAATAATGCGCGCCCCGCGAATAATTTCTTCGCGGCCATCCTCTGGATAAACCTTGTAAACCAATAGCGGGAGCCGGTCGCCAGTTCCCGCGCCGCCGCCGAAGCTGGCCAGCAGCTCCGAGAAGTCTTCCTGGTGCAACAGACTGATGGCCGGATTGTCCATCTGTCGCACGACGATACAGTACTCCAGCTTTTCCGAGCGGCATTCGTCGAGGAACTTCTTTTTGAGTTCCACAGGCGAGACGGTATCGGAAGCGTTGAAGAAGAGATTGCTCATCGTTGGTTTGGCGTCGCCCAGAAATCCCGAACGTCCATGGCCATTGGAGTCCGACGAATCTGGCCCAGGGCGGCGGGACATCAGCAATTCTTTCAGATTCCCCTTATCCACCACGGTGACTTTCTGGGCGCGTACGCCTTCGTCATCAACGGCATATCCGCCGAGCAGCGGAGTACCATGAAAATCCTTGGCGCCTGGGTCGTCAACCAGGCTTACGGTGGCCGGCAGCACGCGCGACCCGATTCGACCGGTCCAGTCACTCTTGCCCCCCAGGCCGCTTAGCATTTGCTCGACGATGGGCTGAAACGCCAGGGCCGGACGCGAGCCGTTCATCGCCGGACCAGATATCTCGGCCAAAAGCGGGGCCGCGGCGCGTGCCTCAAACAGGACCGGCCCGGTGTAGTCCTCCGCGGGCCTGGCAGCACGCAGGGCCATCAGTTCGCTAGCCGAGACGTTCAGACCTTTGCGCACTGCGTCGACATTCGGCAGGTCCGCCGGCCGCGGCGCGTAGGACGCGTAGAAATGACTTAGAGGCATGCCGTCGCTCGCCAACGTGTTCATGCCCGCTTCGACCGCGGCATAGGTGCGATTGGTGCGAATTTCGGTGCCCTCGCTGGTCAGCAGATATTCGGTGGCGTACACCAAATAGTAGGTGACGCGAGATTCATAAATATCCGGGAACAAACGCAGCGTGGCTGAGGCCGCGCGCGCTTCCTGCTCCCAATTGCGATTTCCCCAGTCGGAGGTCGGGAGCGGCTCGATCTGCTGGATCGGATCGGACTTCGAGAAATCGTCGATATTGGATTGCCGAGCCAGACTGCTCAGGTAGGCTTGCTTGCGCGAGTAAGTCTCCACGGCCTGCTTGAACGCCTGGTCCGTGGCGATCCACAGATCCTGGCGAAGTGAGTCATAATCACGATCGATTCCGACCGAGCCCTGGGAGCCGATGAATCCTCGGAAGCCTTCGTCGCCTATAAAATTCGAACTGTCCTGCTTGTAGCCGCCGACGCGCGCTTCCACGTTCATGAAGCGATTGCGGCCACTCGTGGTACTCAGCAGTGTGCCAAATTCCGCAACGATTTCGCGGACGTCCAGATCGAGCAGACGATACTCCACATAGTAGGGCCGCACGGGCTGTTGCGTGCCCGGGATATTCAGCTCTAATCGAGTCTTGGAGCGCGCCATTTCGTCACGCATAGCGCGCAACGTCTGGTCGTTGTCTTTCGGCGCTTGCGCAGCGTTTGCGCTATACGTCGGTGGAATGACGCTGATTAGAATCGCTGCGCAGGTAAATATCTTCAACGTGCGCCTGGGGTTCATAGCTGCCCTCCGGCCTTGATAATGTCGTGCGCTGGCGCCGGCAAGATGGGCGGGCGATCCGTGGAACTTTCCTTCTTCTGAACTTCGAGCTCGGAGGTCAGAATCGCTGGCGAGGCTGCCGACACCGGAACGGAACCAGATTCGGCGCCGCAATAGCCGTTGAACACTTCTTGCTTGTTGCCGGTGGCCACGATCTTGGTCAACGCCGCGAGCGGTGTTCCCACAATATCTACGCCACGCACTAGCTCGTCGGGCCGCCCGTCGGCGTAGACTTTGTAAACCACCAATGGCAATACCTGAAATGCCTGCGGCTGACCGCGTCCGGTGAAAGTAAATCCGCCGGCAATGTCGTCGATCAGCAGGCCGAACTGCTTGCCCTGCTGCTTAATCAGCTCGATAAGTTTGGCGCGCAGCTCCGCGTCGGTCATGGTCTTGCTGCTTTCCACGATCAGGTTGCCTTGCCGGGAAACGGGCGAGGCGCCGAGCTGCCGCCGGCCGTGGCCGTTGGAGTGCGGGAAGCCTACCAGCGGCGAGCGCGACATTTCAAAATCCTTCAACACGCCGTGGTCTACCAGTACGACACGATGCGCCCGAACGCCTTCGTCGTCATATTCGTAGTAGCCGAGCAAATCCGTTGGACCGAGCTTGCGCATGGTGGTGTCGTCGACAATACTCAAGAACGACGGCAAGATCGGCTCGCCAACTTTCTTCGCAAAGGTTTGCCCTTCGGCCACATCTTTCTGGCGATGCCCTTCGGCACGATGGCCAAATACTTCGTGGAAGAAGACCGCGGCCGCGCGGCCGGTCAGAAGCGCGGGACCCACGGAAGGTTCATTGATCGGGGCGGCGACTAACCCTTCCAACTCCTTGCGCATCGTGGCTTCCGCGGCGTAGACCGCCTTATCATCCGGAGCATCGGTGGGCTTCACCCAATCAAAATTGTAGTAACGGTTCAGGTCCATGCCGTCGGGCGCTTTGCCTTGAATGAATAGCTCCAGGCGGTAGCGAATCTGTCCAAATTGCAGCTGCGTGCCTTCGCTGGTTACGTGATACGCGTTCTGAGCCAAAGCGGAGAAGGTAACGATCGAATTGATCACCGCCGCCGAATCACGAAATGCTTTCGTGTAAGCGCGAACCTTCTCTTCCCAGGGTTTGCGCTCCAGGATGAACGAGTTTTCGGGACCAACGTAGGTATGCGGTTGCTCGTGGGTAAAGTCCGGGGCGCGGCCTTCCTCGCTTTCGACTTTCACTTCGCGCCCGGTTTTAATTTTGATCAGCCATTCCGCCGCGGATTTGTACTGCTTGTCGGTCTCCAGCCAGATGTCTCGCCGCAAAACCTCTTGATCGTCATCGATCGGCACAGCCGTTCCTGGTCCGCCGTTCTGTGCCTGGCGCTCGCCAATCTTGTGCGTGTTGTCCAGATCGTAGCTGCCGGTTCGCACGGAGACTTCCAGCCAGCGATTGCGATTCTCACTGCTGGAGAGCAACGCGCCATTGGAACCGGAAACCTCGGCGCGCTGTGTGTCGGTGATCGTGTAGCCGATGTAGTACGCAGGTGGATCCTGGGTGCTCAGGGTCTTGAACGAGCGGTCCAGCTCTCCCTGCATGACGCCCAGCAGTGGAGACCGCTTCGCCTGCGGTGCGTCCGGCGGGGTGGCCGCCGCGGCAGGGCTTTTGATCATTACGGCACTGAGAAGTGTCACCGCGACACCGGCGAATAGGTAAAAGCGACTGCGAGTAAAAGTATTCAAGGATTCCTCACTCCGAATCAGACGGGGCAGCGAATTATTCAGTGTACGCCACTCAGGTAGGCCGCACAAACATCCTGCCGCTTTTCAGTCACAGAGGATTGGACGGAAAAACCGGCTTCCACGTTGCATTCTGTCGAGGCAGTAATCACCGTTTGCTCGTCGCCAAAGAAAAACGAACGGTATTTCTTCACGCCAATCGTTGGCTCATGTCCTAAACGGCGTCAAAAGACCGTAATGGAAGACGGCAGCCGCCATGTCATCGTGTTGTTGCCGGCCCAGGGCAAAGGTCTCAACTGCCGCGAATATGCGTCTTAGCAGTTCCCGGGGCGGAATCCGCAGGCCGGTCTCGCAAACACTCTGCAATCGCGCAACTCCGAACGGCTCGTTTTTCGTATTAAAGGCATCGGTGATCCCGTCCGTACAAAACAAGACTGAGTCGCCCGGTCGTAGAGACAGCGTCGAAGTATCGTACTGTGCATTGGCAAACAGCCCGGCCGGAAGCCCTGGAATTTCCAGGACTCGGCAACCTTCCGCGGACAGATGGAACGGCCCAGGCATTCCTGCGCAGGAAACATGCATTACAGCGGTGTGCGGATCAAAGATTGCGTATTGCGTGGCGCTGTAGCGTCGCGGCACACCTTGAACCATTAACCTGCGATTCAGAGTAGAGAGTACGGAACCCGGTGACTGCCCGGTTTTATGAACGCCCCGGAGCGTTCCCACCGCCAACGCGGCATACATCGCCGCTGGAAGGCCCTTTCCCGACACGTCTCCCAGGTATAACCCGATGCTTCCATCCGCCAATTCGAAGTAGTCCAGGAAATCGCCACCCACGGCAGCGACCGGCTGAAACTCGTGCGAAATTCTGACCGCCCCGACGCGCAAAGGTTCGCCCGGCATCATCACGCTTTGAATCGCGCGTGCTTCCTCCAGCTCCTCTTCGCGGAGCTTCTCAATGTTGAGTTCCAGCACAGGCACGGTCATCCGTAAACCTACGCAAAGGGAAATGGCACCGAGAAAGGGGTCGGAGGCTGCCACTAGTCTAGCAGAGCCTTTCCGCCGCGTTGGTGGAAACCTGACTGTTGTTTCCTTCCGCACGCCTGCGAACGCCGGGGTTGCGGCCGCCGTTCCAACGTTCCACAATTTCCTTATGAAGATTTTTGTGTCGCTGCTGGTCGCCGTAGGCTTTCTGTGGGGTGTCTATCTCATTTATCTGAAGAGAATGCCGACGGCGGCGGAAGGCACTGCGTCGACGCAAGCAATCAGCATCTCCGGTGTCCGGATGGACTTGCTGCAAATCGCCAAAGCCGAGCGTAACAGCATCATGGTCGACGGCCGTTGCTTGTCTCTAGATGAACTGCTCGCCTCCGGGTCCATGAGCATGTCTCGTCCGGAACGCGACGGCTACACGTATTCTGTCCAGTGCTCCGGCAACGATTTCACTGCAACTGCACATCATGCGGCAGCCCCCGCGGGCTCTCCGATTCGTTACCCCAACATGGTGATCGATCAATCCATGCAAGTGCGGGAAGTCGAGTAGGTCGTTCGGTCGGATGCAGTGCGGCCAGACTCTGGCCAAATCTAGCCTTGCTGAGATTTCCGGACACTACGGAACTTTCTTAAACCTACCCGCGTACCTAAAGTGACAGCAGTTCCCACATAGCGTCGGCGCAATGGGCGCCCAAAGGGTTCAAGGAGCAAAAATGGACGGTACGATTATCGGCTTGGTGGCTGTGATTATGAGCCTGAGTATTCCCCTGGGCGCGATCTACGCCTATTACCTGGTACGCAAACTACGCACCGAAGAGCGGCTCGCGGCCATCGCCCGCGGCGTTAGCGTTCCGATGGAGCCGGAACTGACTCAGGCGGCGCGCTCACGTCGCGCGGGCATCTTGCTCACCTGTGGAGCTGTTGGCTTCATGGTCGCGCTCGGATTCATCGCCCAAATCGAGCATGAGCCCGACACTTGGAGCGCCGCGGCCCTCGCAATCATCCCGCTGGCCATCGGCATCGGCTACTTTGTAGATTTCACTCTGCTCCGCCGCGACCTGCAATCCTCGTAGCCACTATACTCGGTAAGGGAGTAGGTCGAGCTTTCGATCGTTATTCATGGTGTGCGTTTCTGATCCGCCACCAAAACGCCGGCTTCCGCGTAGTTGGTCGCCGCAACATCGTGGAACGCCACGTGTATGTTCTCGCGCTTCGCCCGCCCGTCTTCGATCAAGACATTGGTAATGCGCTCGACAATTTTCCGCTTTTGTTCCGGCGTGCGTCCTTCTACCCATGTAATCTGCACATGCGGCATCGCTGATCCTCCAATAAATGAAGCGGCACGCATTTTAGCGCAGGGGCCAATCGATTTTTCGCATTGGAATTAGATCGAGCTATTTAAGTGCGGTGGTGACTGCGGCTGATCCCGCCACGCTTTGGCGTTGCGGGGAAATGGCGCTCGGCCAGATGACTTCCAGAGCCGTTTCGCGACGCACCAGCATCTTGGGGCGCTTGCTGACACGGATAGTCAGCACATTTTCGCCGTCGGCGCGAAGCTCGCCCAAGCCTTCCTTTTCGGTTTGCAAACTCTTATCGGCCCGATACAGCGCGACGCGCAGCTGGTGAGGTCCAGCGGGCAGCGAGCGCTCCAGCCCCATCGGGTCCGCCGCCGCGTGCTCCCGCAAGCCGGTAGTCAGCAGCAGGTCGTGATCCGCGAAGACGGCCAGCGTGCCGTCAGCCACACTGGCATCAATCTTGATGCGTAGCGCGACACGTTCAATGGTCACCGGAACAGCCGCGGCCACTGGGGCCGGTAGCGCCAGCACCGGCACAACCGGAGCAGAACGAGAGTCCCGCCCGGTTGGGCCACCGGCTCTCGCGACTTCGCTGTCGCGATTGGCCGCCATCCGCGAACGCGGCACGGTGCGAATTCTCTTCGGCGCCGCCAGGCTCCTTGGAGACACAGGATCGGCCTTTGGAATCGGCACTGCAATCTCTTCCGTTGCATAAACTGGCAGGTCCTCCGGCGCTTTGGGCGCCGAGAAAGAGGCGATGGGCGCAGGTGCCGGAGGTACGTGAAAATGAGACACCACCGCTCGGCCCGCCGGGACACTGCCTCCCAGCAGCAAAATCGCCGATGCGAAAACCCAAACGTCCCGCCCCTGAATTGGCCGCGACCACCAGGAAAGGCTGGGAGCGGTCGCCATAACTGGACCGCGGCGCGCCAAAGGATAAAGCGATGCAGCCAGAGCATCACCCGAGGGGTAGCGGTCTTCCGGCTTTTTCGCCAGGCAGCGCATGACAATGTGGTCCAGACCAGAGGGTAGCGTCGGATTACGCCGCGAGGGCTCGACCGGATCGGCCGTCAATATTTGCGCGCACACCGCAGCCACTGAGCTGCCGTCAAACGGCGGTACGCCGGTCAGCATCTGGTAGAGAACGATACCCAATGAGAACAAATCGGAGCGCGTGCTGTGCGGCTCGCCCATGATCTGCTCCGGCGCGAGATAGGCCGGAGTGCCCATGATGCGCCCGGAGCCAGAAACCTGCGTGGCGAAGCGAGCGATGCCGAAGTCGCTGAGCTTTACCTCTCCCTCTTCGGTGATCATGATGTTGGCCGGCTTTACGTCGCCGTGAATAATACCGGCATGGTGCGCCCGGCCGAGTGCGGTGGCCAGGTCCGCAGCCCAGGAACACGCGCGAGGCCAGGGAATGGGCGATTCAGAAAGTACCTGCTGCAGCGTCCTGCCGTTCACATACTCCATCACCA